>Ga0228649_1000623_pt1 | contig 14823 bp, 13 predicted proteins | sample 61DmetaG_FD_190074 | JGI IMG/M metagenome (GOLD analysis project Ga0228649, IMG submission 190074) | Seawater microbial communities from Monterey Bay, California, United States - 61D | ecosystem: Environmental > Aquatic > Marine > Coastal | place: USA: California | collected 2016-10-31 | reverse complement strand
GTAAAATATTTATGACATTACTTAGGTTCTGTAATTCTGTGTGTGTGGATTTTATTTGTTGTATTACTGGGTCATTATTAAAAGTATGTAACGCGCCGACAGAAGGCCCGCCACTCTAGTGACTATAAAATAGTTTTAAAACTATATTCAAACAACCAAATATTAAATCTAGATCAGCATCGGTAGGTATATTATGAAGAGCAATCTGCATTACCTCTATAGGATTGATGCGTCCGTTAGCGTCAATCATTTTAATAAGTTGAATTATAGTGTTTGGGTTGTATTCTGGTGAATCGATGTATGGGAAAATGGATTTTATTTCTCTAGTAAAATCAATGCTGGTTGGGTTGCGCACACATTCTCCAACGTCGTTACATTTACCACCGGGACCACAATCTTCATCTACCTGACAAATGTTCGCTGGTAACGTTGGAGTTTCTTCATCTGGTTCACGTTTTGCTTCTGGTTGAGTGGGTTGTTCTGTAAAGGCTTCTTTAATACAAGTTCCTTCTCCTGACATATCTTTATTTCTACAAACTAGACCATCTTTACATTCTCCGCTAAGAGGACCACATAATTCACCTAACTCTTTAAGTCTTTCTATTACGTCTCTAGTAGATATATCAGGATTAAATGGGACAAGTTGGTCTTCAGGAACAAATCCGTCTTCAGGGCCATCATAACCGTCTTCTACACAATCACCTTCAACACATTTTTCTCCTGGATCACATTTCACTCCTTCACATGGGTCTTCAAAGTCTTCTTCGTAAGCCACTTCTGGTTCATCTTGTTTCTGTGCGTCTACTTCCGCTGTGTCAAATATACCACCTGTAATGTTGTCTGTATCTTCTGATGGACCCGGTACTGGCGCAAGAGGTTGGTTTCTTTCGTTATAACGAGCTAACTGTTCGTCTGTTAAACAAACAGGACTTCCATCACGTTTTGTTTTATTATCTGGATGTCTAGTTGTTCCTTCCTGGCATTCTTCTGGTTGTTTCTCTGGACCTTGTGGTAAATCACTTTCTTTAGAACCTATAGTTGCCGTGGGTGTTTCACTTGGATTTTCTCTCCTTTCTCTTGCAATAAGAAATGAGGCCATTAAATTAAGTTTACTTTTTACTTCATCAAGCATTCCACTCGAAGATCCAAAGCCTGTGCCAACTATTTGCTCATCTAGTAACTTTTTATTTAAATCTGTTATGTCGCCTATAGTTAACCTACCTAATATATCTTGTGCCTCTCCTTCTAGAACAATTTTTTTTGAAGAAAAAAATCTATTTACGGGACCATCTCTTCTACCTGAATTAATTATACTTTTATACATTTCTTCTAGCAATATACCAGTATTTGTATGGCTTAACACTCCCGCAGCTCTATCCCTGTGCTCTTGACCTTTTAATAGTAAATTTACCACTATATTTCTTTCTTTAACAGCATTTCTTCCTGATATATCTAATAATTTATGTGTAACAAGATATAAATCTTGTTTACCTTCACTTTCATTAAAATATGGTATTAGAAAACTTAAGTTTTCCTTATTATATCCTCCTCTATATGATTTCATAGTTCTTTTTCTTAAGTTTAATGCTCTTCTTTTTCTTCTACTTCCTGCCCTTTTTCTTTTTTTGTATTTTTTTTTATTACGACGTTTCCTGCGTTTTCTACTTTGTTGCTTAGTTTTTTTGATACGATTTAACCTTTTTCTAGATAATAACATTTGTATATAAATAAAAGTAGATTTTTTTATTATAAACTTAATATAATAACATGCCTTGTAAAATATCAACAGCGCCTATAAATTTAACTAAAGGAACATATGTTGCTTGCACTGAAAAATGTAAGTTAACATATAAATATGGTTTATCAAATTGTAGTGTAATAAATAAAACAACTTATTTAGATATCAGTTGTTTTAGTGGAATGAATCAAATTAAATATGGTGGGGTAAATTTAACAGTATCTAGTGTCAGATTATATTTAAATTCACTAAATACTTATGATGGATTTCATGCCGATGCGGAATTAATAATTCAACATAGTGCTGGAGGTGGAAAAAGTGTATATATTTGTATACCAGTAGTAAATAGTGAAAAGGCAAGTAGTTCTGCTAAATGGTTTAGCAAAGTTATCCCTTTTACACCTACGGCAAAAAATACAGGGCAGGAAATTAGCGTTAATAATTTTACTTTAGATGATGTAATTCCAGAATCATCATTTTATGTATATGATGGAGGAACTTTTGAATGGGGATGTAATAGTAGCGATGAAATGGTAATTTTTCATAAAGATCAAGCAATAAATATGAAAAGTCGTGAATTTAGAACATTAGTTAGTCTATTAACTAGAAGTTCATTTAATACTCAAACGCCAAAAAACGATAATATGTCTTTTAATGCTAAAGGAACAAGTAATGGTCCAGGAAGTAGTGGAAGTGGAAATGGTAAAACATTAACTTGCACTCCCATACAAGACCAAGATGGATTACCTATTGGTCAAAGTTTATTTGACACTTTAATACCAAGTACTATGGGAACAGGAACGGTTGACAAAAAATCAGGACAATATTTATTACAAATATTACCATATTTAGGTATTATTATAGGAGTAATAATTGGTTTACTAATTATAGGATTTGGTTTTAGATATTTATTCAAGTACTTAGGAAGAAGTAGAGGAGGTGCAGCAGCAGGAAATACTGGGGGAGGATAAACAAATTTAAGTTATAAAGCAAAATTATTTAATAATAAAAAGTTTCTATGAAAAATATTTGGAGAGAAAAATATGAATGTTCTTGAAAAAAGATATTTATGTTTATTTATTTTTTATTAAAAATAAGATAAAAAATAAAATTATACACACGGTATTTCCAAGTTTATAAAAATATTTCTCTCCAAAAATATTTTTATGAAACTATTTGAAAAATAAAAAAATTAACACTTATCTGCGTTATGAGTATCTCCTAAGACTGGTTTAAATTCTGCTTCTGAAAAGTCTACTTGATTTGCCATAGGAAGCATTTTAGCTATTACTTCTTCTTCAACAGTCATTGGAAACTGATTCATGGCACTTAATACAGCATTCTTTTTAGCTTGACTAGGAACATAATCTTTTTCAGCTTGAGAACCCGTTGTATTAGAAGAGCGTTGAATTAAAACATAAGCAGCAACAAGTCCAATAACACCAAGTAAAGTATTCATAGATAATAAACAAAGAGCTAAGGCAGCGACGGCAACTTTACCAATAGGATTATCTACCATATTAGCAACAGCATTGGGAACTTGAATATCAAAAACAATAAAAACACATAGTAAGATAGTTAAAACTAAATGATGTTTACTTTTCATAACGGATTTAAACATATTTTCCATATATCATAATGTTATATTTTTTATTCACTCAAAAATTGAAAAAAAACTATCTAAATATAGAGGTCTAAATTATATATTATGAGTGATGATAACGAACCTACTACTTATTTAGGATATAAAGGATATTCAATAAAAAAAAAATATTTTAGTGTTGAAGAACAAAGATTATTAAGAAAAGAATTAATGGTAAGGGCATTTGTTCCTAAAAGTTCACCAATACAACCGGAACCTTTCCCTGTTTATAGGGAATCTAATAATAAAATCTATGTGCCCCGTTATTATGGAAATGAAATGTATGGACCACCTGACGCAATAGAAATTGGCGAAGGAGAAAATATTAGCGTAAATTTCAAAGGTTCCTTGAGAGAAAAACAAAAACCTGTAGTTAAAAAATATTTAAAACACGTAAAAGACAATGGTGGAGGGTGTTTAGCATTACATACAGGTTTCGGTAAAACATGTTTAGCTTTATATATTATTGCTGCGTTGAAAAGAAAAACAATAATTATAGTTCATAAAGAATTCTTAATGAGACAATGGATTGAGCGAATAGAACAATTTTTACCAGATGCAAAAGTGGGAAAAATTCAAGCAAAAACAATTGATGTAGAAGATAAAGATATTGTAATTTGTATGTTACAAAGTTTGAGTATGAAAGAATATAATAAAGAAATATTTAAGGGATATGGGTTAACAATTGTTGACGAATGTCATCATATTTCTGCTGAAGTATTCAGTAGAGCCTTCTTTAAAGTTATTACAAAATATACATTAGGATTATCGGCAACAATTAAACGTAAAGATGGTCTTACAAAGATAATTAAGTGGTTTTTAGGAGATATAGTATGCAAAGTAGAAAGAAAAGGAGAAGATAAAGTATTAGTAAAAGCAATAACATATAAAATAGATGATGAAGATTTTAATAAAATCGAATTAAATTTCCGCGGTCAAGTAAATTATACAGGAATGATAAAGAAAATTTGTGAATTTAATAGACGAACCGAATTTATATTAAAAGTAATTAAAGATTTACTTAAGAAAAATAAAAACCAACAAATTATGATATTAGGTCACCAGAAAAAACAGTTAGCATATATTCACGATGCTATAAAGAGTCGTGTAATATCAACAGTTGGATATTATATAGGAGGAATGAAAGAGCAAGATTTAAAAATAAGTGAAGGAAAAAAGATTATTGTTGCTACTTATGCTATGGCCGAAGAAGGTTTAGATATTAAAACATTAACTACATTAGTAATGGCTACTCCAAAAGTGGATGTAACACAATCAGTAGGAAGAATTTTAAGACAAAAACATAAGGAAGCATTGGTAGTAGATATTGTAGATACACACGTATTATTTCAGAGGCATTATAAAAAACGGCGTGCGTTTTATAAAAGACAAAAATTTAAACTAATTGAAACAGATAGTTACAAATATGATAACGATTTATGGGATACAATATATGACCCTGAAAACAAAATTAATAAAAAGACAAAAATAAATAAAAAGAAAGAGACTGTAAATTTGCTTCAAGGAGTGTGTTTAAGTAAAAGAAAATAACGTAAATATATATATAATGACTAATAAACCTATAATTTTTCAGGGGATGTGTTATTCAGGTAAATCAACACTAGGAAAAATCACAGCAGATATTTTAGGGGTTCCATTTTTAGATTCACGTGACTTATTTTTTAAAGTCCACGGTATGTCTGAAATAGACTATTTAAAACAGAATGGACGAGAAGAATTTAAGGAAGCTGAAAGAAAATCTCTACACCACGATTTTATAGGAGTTTTTTCTTGTGGAGGATCGGCGATATATTATCCTGAGGAAATGAAAATGTTAAATGAAAAATATACCATAGTTTGGTTGGATGTTGATTTCGATTTAATAGTAAAACGCAAAGAAGCAGAAGGCTGGGAGCGTCCAATTGTATTTCCTGATGGCATAAATACATTTAAAGAATTATACGAACAACGCAGAAATCTTTATAAGCAATTAGATAGTGTTATAGTCAAAGTAACAGAAGATGAAGATATAAAAGTAACTTCACAGAGAATAATTCGGGCATTAATAAGTAATTAAATATATTTTTTAATTTAAAATTTATATTTAACAGTTCATTTTGCGATTAATTCCAACAGGTCCAGTAGCCCAAGGCATAGGTCCAGCAGTATAAGGGGCAGAATATGAAGGAGTGTTAGGAATATTACTTCCATACTGTTGGTAACGACCTCCTTTCATTCTTCTACGAGTTCTACGTTTACGATTTTTACGTGATTTAGATTTTCTACGTGATTTCTTGCGTTTTCTACGCGATCTTTTTGTTTTTCTACGACGTCCGCCTTTTTTAGATTTTCTACGTGATTTTCTACGTGATTTTCTTGATTTATTTTTTCTACGCTTTTTTTTACCACCACACATATTAGTCTTAGGTTTAACTGTAATAGGAGCATAGCCTCCTCTAACCTCACCCGCATATGCGGCGCCAGCTTTAGTATAACCATAAGTTTGTCCAACAGCATCAGCATCATAATTATGACCGGCAGCTCCTCCTTTTTGTGAATTACAGTGACTGTAATGGTTTACAGCAGACGCTCTGGCTTTTCCTAAACCTGATTCTACATCCGCATTTAATGAATCATTAGTTACACCAAATGGACTTCCCCCTGTCATTGGTTTCATACCACCCGAACAAGTAACACCTTGTGTTGAAGAAATTTTATCTGCGATAAATTGATCGTTAAATTTGTTAGCTAACATATATAATTAGTTGTTATTTTTTTTTATAAAATACAATTTCTCGTTTTTCAGATACTTTTTGATTAACGACTTCGATAGGTTTCCAGGATTTAAAATTATGTAAATACAAGCATTTCATTACATATTTTTTATCCAAATCTACAAATTTATCTAAACTAATATTTTCAAATTCTTCTTCGTCATCGCTTTCTTCTAACGCATCTAAATTAATGTTTTCTTTAATATTTCTAAATAAAGAATTCATCATTACACTAGATTTATAATCAGGAATACAAGCAACAGAAAATTTTTCATATTTATTATTATTTAATACATATAAATCATATATATCATTTACTATACTAGGTTTAACAAGAAAATATTTGTATATTTGTTTATTTATTTTGATTAATTCATTTAAATATGGTTTATTTTTATATAACAATCTATATTGAATACAAAATACATCATAATATAAATTATTAATTTTGTTCTGTAAATTATAATAGTTTGTATCAATCAATGGTAAACCCATCAATATAGAATTATTATTAAAATAAGATTGTTTAATATGATTTTCCATCAGATTATGCATTCCTTTAATTTTAGTGTAATTATTTGAAAATTTCATATTATTACCCTTAAAATAGTATATATTTTCAATATTAAAACATCTCTTTTTATTAACGAAGAACATAGTTCCATATAGTATAGTTCCTTGACCGGCGCACAAAATTTTATTGAAAGGAAATTGAAAGTGTTCTATATTTTCAATTGATTTCTTACGTCTATTTATTTCTAAAAAAAAACATATGGGAGTATTTTTGTATAACTTAAACCACGCAAAATATTTTTTACCCTTTGGAATAGTTAGATAAATATCACTTTGAACTTTTTTATGTAATTTTTTTTCATAAGAAAGTTCGAAATTAGGAAAATCTTCTAAAATTTCATTAAGTTGTTTATATGAAAATTTCATTTACACTATATATTTTGTTATCTCTAAATGGTTTAATAATTACTATATGAGCCGATTGAATGGGATGCTTGATAATTTCCTCCTACTGACTCAACTGTTTTTTTAATGTTTTTTTTATTTAAACCCTGTATAAAATTTTTTAACTCATTTTTCATATTTTTGTTTTCTGAGACAGGTTTATTTATTGAACTATAAATTTTTTTGTATTGTTCTGTAGGTTTTTTTACTAAATCTTTTGTCTTTGGAACTGTTAGATTATTTTTAAAAAAAATATAAATATAGTGAACCGTTACAATTAATACTACTGATATAATTATTTGTTGTACTATCCATAATAACATATATATATGTTATACATTAAGTGTCTTTAAAATTAAACTTACATCATTATTTAAAAAAATATTATTTTGAGTTATTTTTTCTCTTGTTTGAAAATAAAAATCTGTTATCCGTTTATTAAAATATTTAAATACCAGTTTATTATTAGATTCAGGTATATCAAAAATCAAATAGCTAATTGTAATTTGTTCTGATTCAAATGGTATAAATTCTACTTGTCCTATTTTTTTTTCATACGAATTACTAACTAAAAGAGTATAATCATCTACAAAATTTTCAAATATTAAATCATTAATTAAAACATTTTTATATTTTATTAATGATTTATCAGTAATTTCATAAAAACCATCTGTCACACATACTATTTCTTTTTTAATTTCATTATATTCAAATTTATCTTTTAATTTATTAATATTTTCCACTTTTCTAATTGTTCTAATACTTACTTCAGGAATATAACACTTACTCATTTAAATAATATATTTAAGAAACTATTTAAACCGATTTATTTAATGATTATCATAATGGTAAAAGCAGTAATTATTGATAAAAACAGTAATAAAAAGGAATCAGCATTGAATTATGATTATGCTGAATTTTATAAAAAATGTAACTACCGAAATAACAATAATTTTGATGTAAGACACACTTGGGAATTTAAAGAACAAGGCGAAACATATTATATTTCAGTATTTGCCAAAGATAAAGGACGGGCAAACAGTGAAAATAAGTATGATTTACCACCGCCAATAGATAGTACACTTTATTATGGAACAATACTAATTGTAAAAACATTTACAAACGGAAGTTTTGAAAAAGATAATTTAGATAATTTAACACTAGAACAATGGGAAAAATGTTACGAGAAATTATTTGGCGGTTTTGAAAGTTTAGGTGAAGATGATAGTGAAGAAATAGATGAACTAGATGAAATATCAGACAGCGAAAAAACAAAAGAAGGTTATCACAAGGATGGTTTTGTAGTAGACGACGATGACGAAGAAGATGAAGATTACATACCAGATGATGATGATGATGATGATGATGAGAGTGAAGCAGAAGATACAGAAGAAACAGATGAAGAAGTCATGGGACAGGATAGTGATATAGAAGTAGAAGAAAGCGATGATGATGAGGAAGAGTATGAAAGTGATGAGGCAGAATTACTAGATTCAGAATTATCAGAGGAAAGTTATGTTAGTGATGAAGATTGATAAAATTGAAAACTATTTAAACAGTTTATATTTAGTATTAGTAATATGAAAGTAAACGAACCAAAGATATTTCGAGCAAATTTGATTCAAAATTTGAATAAAATTTTAAAAAATGATAAGCTATCAACTAATGTAGAAAAAGGAATATTTAATTACACGATTAAAACATGTAAAGAACGAAATATTGTAAGAAAATGGGATAATAAATACTTCGTTCAAATTTATATTGATAGATTTAAAAGCATTTATTTTAACATAAATCCAAAATCAACAGCGGGAACACGGACATTATTAAATAAAATAAAAAAGAAAAAAATAAAGGCAAAAGAATTAGCTTTTATGAATCATCAAGAGTTAAATCCAAAAAAATGGAAAGAGTTAATTGAGGCAAAAATCAAAAGAGATAAAAATTTAACCGAAGTAGACATGTCTGCTGCTACAGATGAATTTCATTGTAGAAAATGTAAGAAAAATTTATGCACTTACTATCAGTTACAGACTCGATCTGCTGATGAGCCGATGACTACATTTGTAACTTGTTTAAGCTGTGGTAATAATTGGAAGTTTTAAAAAATAAATATCATTATAAAATATTTATTTTTTATATAAGCTATGTTTGCACAGACAGGATTAGGATTTGTTGGCGTTGGTTCAAATATTGTAGGAAATATAAACGGCCAAGGTAAAGCATTGGGTAATATAATAGATTGGAATCCAAATCAAAATTTACTTTTTTCTTCTACAGCTAAGGTTGATATTTCTAGATGCGAATTAGAAGATTCAAATAAATTTGGAGATTATATAAATCAAGCAGCGAATGTACCATTAAGTAATAATTCTATTATAGATACTAATATTGATATGTATAAAAATTACAGGTATAAAGCGAGATTTGACTATGATACAACAGATATCAATGGTAATCCAGCGATAGTTGAAAAAATAATTTTTATTAATAGTTTTTCAGAAAGAGTAAATAATTGTCAAGCTGTATATAATTATTCTACAAATACTATTAATATAAATTGGGAACACGTAAAAGCAGTAAATAATGGTAATATTTTAAATAATTCTACTTTAACTTATAATATTTGGGTGTGCTTTAAAAGTAATAATAATAATTTATTTAGATTCGATACTTCAAATACAAATACAACTTCCTTTACAATAACACATAATGTTACGAATGGAATAAATGAGACTGGAACTTCAGCACCATTTACAATACAAAAAGGGTTATATTTTATTTATGTAACGCCAAAATTTGTAACAACTATAAGCGAGTCTTTAGGTATATCATACACAAAAATTATAGATGTAGATTATTTCAAAAATAATGGAATTGTTACACGTCCCCCGGATGGTAGAATTTTAATAGATCCAAACGCCCCTGAGAATTTTAAAATCACTTCACCATATGATGGTAAAATGACTTTTTCTTGGGATAAACCTGTTATTGTTGATAATAACAATCCTACACAGTATAGATTAGTTCTTACTAACACTTCTGCCAATATTATCACAAATTTTACTATTAGTCAAAATGTTAATACATATACATTAGATAATACTGATTTATCAAAGGCAAATGCTTTAAGACCTGGTAATTATAATGTTTCTTTATGTGCTATATATTATTCTTTAGAAAGTAATGTAACTAATAATTTAAATTTTACTATACCTATTACAACAATCGATTTTTCCCAAAAATTAGTAGATTTAGAAGGTAACATTACAAAAAATATAAAAAATGGAGTTTCAGGAATAATATTTAATTGGAAAACATTTTCATATGCTACATATTATAAAATAGTTATTTCACAATATAATGAAAATAATATTCAACAAAATACAGAAACTTACCACATTCAACATCCAACGAATGAATTATCATTAAAGTGGAATTTTCCAGACCAAAAAAGTCAATTTAAAACCATTATTTCGTATACAACTGATTCCAATTTTACACCAGTTGCTAATACAAACGCATTGGGACAATCTTATTTAGGTGTGGCAGGACAAACATATCAAAAAAATTTTACACCACATCATGTATAATAAATAATATGTAGATATATCATATGGCTAACTTTGAAGGAGATAATTCATCTGAAAATATAAATTTAGGATGGGATAACGCAAATAATATTACAGGTACCGTCCATAAAGATAGTATAAATAATTACTATATAAATTTATCATGGAACCCTCCTAATTCAAATTTAAATGACATATCTATAAAGTATTTTATAAATTATTTGGATGATATATTTATAACGACAGATACTTCGTATAAATTACCAGTTAGTTATGGAAACTTAATAACAGATGAAAAAACTGGAATAAAAATAGCAGAAGAAAATTGTATAACAGTTGAAACTAGATTTTATTTTAATGATGGTTCATATACTTTTGGAGAAACACAAACTTTTTGCTTTTGCCCTCCAGTAGACGCGTTTTGTAAAAAAAGTAAAAAAACAAAAATATCTCAAAAAAATATATCTACTAAAAAGCAATATGCGAATGCTGTTAGAAATGTAAATGGAGCACAAGGTTACAATTTTAAAAATTGTACTTCAGTGAATGAATGGAAATACTTGGGGTTAAGATTTAAAGTAGGTAGGAATGATTGTTATAGTAAATCAAAGGTGCTAATTTTACCTAATCAAGGAAAATAATTTAGTTTTAATAATATATTATTTATATTAATATATTATATTATGACATCTTTGGCAAATGTTCCAAGATTTACTATAAAAAACAAAGTTCATTATCCTCCCAGTGGCAACGAAAGTGATGCTGATTTAAATAGACTTTCATGGCGATATTTATATGATAGAACTGATGATGTTGATAATGTTCCAGATCCACAGAACAGCACTACTCAACAAGACTATAATACTCAACTTCCTTGGCTAACTTTATATAAAACACATAAAGACCTATTACAAATTAGATTAGTAACAACTATTGGTTATGAAGATGGAGTAGCTAAGTTTATAAAAGGATTTCCTCTAATGTTACAAGGTCCCGATTCCCAATTTGAGGACAAAGATCAGATTCCAACAACGGCATGGGAATATAATTGGCCTAGCTATAAATCTTATGTTGAAGATTTTTCGGGTAATTTAAATACTAGTATTGGAATTAACGGCTGGCAAAATACCAATGGTGGAAAAGTAATAACTGATATGGTTAATAAGAAAAATTTAATAATTCTAGATTTAGATCATTCGGAATTTGTATTAAAAAATAATAGTAAGAGCCAAGTAAGATTTACAAACACACCACAGGATAGTGATATTAAGGACAATTATAATGGTAAATCACGTCCTCCATATTTAGTAGTTAGAATAGATTCTGCTATAGAGGAAACAAGTTTTGCTTATTATAATAATAATAATGAATTACAGAGTGTGGGTGATGTAAGAGTGAATCCAAATTATAGCGGCGGTGGTGGTACAAAAACTTTAAAAGTTTTTAATTATGTTTATAAAGGATACGTAATTTCACCATATGATGTTATGAGTCGGTTTACAACTGATTATTTACGAGCAATATTAGTGATTAATAATAGTCTTTCATCTGGATTTATTAATAAAAATCGCAATACTTTGAATAGTCCAAACGCAATACAAATAAATAGTAAATTTTTTAGCTCTACACATAACATTAAAGACGGATGGGATAATTCTAGAAAAAATACCCACGAACGATTGAAAGCACCATATTATTATAACTTTTTTATAAAACCCACTCCATTAGCTGTAAAGGATATTTCAGAAAACGACCAACCTTCCGAAAGATTTGACTGTATGATTTACAATTTGGAGTCGTTATATCCAGAAAAAGGTGCGGCAAATGTATATTATATTGAAAAATTATTTTGGTCTAGTTTAACTACACCACGACATACTCAATATAGTGGTTCTAGTAGCGCAAATGGTAAAAGATTTTACTTAGGAAATTATTTAAATGTAAATGAAGTAGATGCTAGTTACAATACACAAAATAATACAAGAGTATTCCTTAATTCTAATACGGATTATATGCCAGTAGGTCCATACAGCGATGGGACCATAAATGGGCCTCAGACACTTTACACACCAGGTACTGTTAATATAAATGGGTTTACTTTAAGTGGTTCTGGCACACAATCTGAACCGTGGGGTGGTAATTCTACTAATATAGCAGAGAATACTACAGATTCTATTACATTTTACTCAGGTGTGTCTGGAACTTTTTATATAAAGTCATCAGTTAGTTCAGAGAGTGGGGATGAGGCTCATATTGAAGTAAATATTGCTAGCTATCAAAATAATCCTGTTATATGGCAACAGGATGGTGTAAATGATTTTAATAATGGGAATTGGATGAGCTTTTCAGTAGTCGATCAAGATTCAATAAAATTTAAATATGTAAAGGATGGAACTGGTGGGATTATCACGAGTGATGATAGACAAACATATCAGATTTATTTTGTGGGCGATCCTGATCCAACTTCAATCCCACAAGTTTATAATGCGTCATCATTTAAAGCAAGTGGTTATATAGAAAGATACCAAAGTCCAGAAGAAGATGATGGACAAGGTAACATTGAACCAGGTAAATTTATCGGTAAAAGTGAAATTAATATGGCTAGAAAAACCATTACTCCATATTATTTTCCAAATACACTTGATTCAGCTTCATATAATAAATATGCTTTTTTTTATCCAGATGGCGATAATTGGACGCAATACAATGGTGTAGGCCAGACACCTCAATATTATATACAGACAACAACAGAAAAGATTGATATAGATAATTGTACGGTTTTAGAATTTAGAAACTTAGTTGAGTTTAATAGTGATACACGTATTAATATAGATTTTACATTAAATAATACCGGTCAAACTTTTGAGGATTCAGGTAAAAAAACAGTGACATTTCTTGATTCTGGAAAATCTATTACCAGTGGTGGTAACGAGGTGTATAGGACATTACCAAAATATACATATAATAACTCCGAAATAATAGTAAAAAATAATAATGTATTTACGTTAGAAACAGGTGATCCAAATCGTAGAGTAGACAAAATAGACGCAGAAAAATTTAGAATTAAATGGGATTCTTCCAATGATGCAATCGCAAAAAAAAATATTTTTGTAATCGATATTGCGACTGGTAGTTATGAGGTTGAGGAAAGTTCAATAGACATTACTGTTGAAACTTTAAATAGTGGTACAATAGATCCATTTTTACCAAGCAGTTGGAACGATCATAAATCATTATTTAATTTTAAAGCAAATGTTTATCAAATAAAAATAAATCAGTCCGATACTAATGGTGATATTCAACGTGAAAATGGCGAATTTTTAAATTTTTCGTTAGATGGTGTACCTCAACAAGTTAGTATATATAATGAACCGCGAATATATGCGGCAGCTAACACAAATAACGTAACAGCATCAGAAGGGGCTAGACCACTTTTCGGGTACCTTAACTTTTATGGATTAACAAGTTCTGAATTTATAGGTGGGGTGGACTGGCATAAAGGCCAAGGTACAAATAATATGGGTGACCAAATAGGAAATTGTAATTTTTGGTTAAAAACAGTATTTTCAGATATCACAAGTGATTTTCGAAATCGTTTAAATGACAATCCATACTATTTATTAACAGAAACTAATAAATGGGAAAATGATTATACCGATGCTTCCTTAATATATTTTAATAGTAATATTTTTTATGGAGCAACTAATTTTGCTTTTTCAAATATCTTTGCTACTACGTCATTAATTGGAGAAAGTTATAACAAGACTGACGTACTATTTATAGGTAAAACAACAGGACCTACTTCTCCGGAATGGAGAAATAGTTTATACAATACACATGGACTAGATATAACTAGTTTATCTCAAAATAAAATAGAAAATGCTGTAACTAATAAAAGATTTTTTATAGATAAAACAGGAGTAGAATTATTTAATGGTACAATATTTGGAAAGTTTGATATAAATAATAGAACATTTGATGGTACAACAAGTAATAATACTGAACCTTCTTGTATTGAATTAAATGATGGATTAATAGCAGTAGATAGTACCAATTCTAGTAATACTTTAAAATTAGAATGTTTAAACTTTTATAAAGTAGCTTTTGTAGCCGGTCAAAAAAATTTATTTATAAGTGATT
>Ga0228649_1000611_pt1 | contig 15028 bp, 9 predicted proteins | sample 61DmetaG_FD_190074 | JGI IMG/M metagenome (GOLD analysis project Ga0228649, IMG submission 190074) | Seawater microbial communities from Monterey Bay, California, United States - 61D | ecosystem: Environmental > Aquatic > Marine > Coastal | place: USA: California | collected 2016-10-31 | reverse complement strand
CCCGTCAATTGATATATGGTTGTCGCGAGCGGCGGCGCCGTCGAACCCGCGCCGCCGCTCGCGACAACCACCTCCCCGCTCGACATCCCGCTCCCCGGCCCGAGCGCGATCCATCCTACGCTTCCCGGGTCGTGCGCGCCCGAGAACGTCGCTCGCACGCGCACGTCCAGCGTCGCCGCGCCCGGCGCGAGGGCGTACGCGATGTTTATCCCCGAAGGCGTGGACGACGTCGACACCTGGCACCAATTGACGCCGTCGGATTCGACCGCGCACGCCGCGCCCGCGACGCGCGACGCCGCGCTCAGGGCGACGACGCACGCGGCGAACCACGACGCGACCATGACGCGAAGCGCGCGCGTCGGTCGATCGAGGCGCGTCGGCGAGTGACGCGCGGCGTCGTCGGCGTTGACTTCTTCGACGTCGCGTCGTCGCGTCACTCCGCGTCGCGCGCGAGGCGACGACGCGCGCCTCGCGCGCGATGAGCGCCGATCTCGCCGCGCTTCGCGCGTACGTCACCGCGGAAACGCACGCACAGCGACCGGCGGCGACGACGATTCGCTTGCGCGTGTCGCACAGCAATCTCAAGACGAGTTTTCTCGAGATACGCTTCGACGCGCACCAGACGATCGATGAGGTGAAGCGAAAACTGATGACGCACTGCGGGAGTAACGCGTCGGCGATGACGCTCGTGCTGCGCGACGTCGATGGGTCGGTGGTGGCGGTGATGGGCGATGAGACGAGAAAGTTGGGCTATTACGGCGCGAGCGACGGGATGGAGTTGCACGTCGTCGACAACGATCCACAGTCGTTGTCCGCGAACGGTTGGCTCGAGGACGTGAGCAAAGTTAAAAAGTATGAGATGTCGGACGAGGATTACGAAAAGCGCGAGTCGACGTATCGAAAATGGAAACGCGAACAAGTGGCGAGAGATCCGTCGTGGACGATTGAAAAACACATGGCGGAGCAACGCGGACAGACGTACGTGCCACCGGAACAGGTGAACGACGACACCGGGGCAGAAGACGCGGCGAAGATTGAGGTCGGGTCGAGGTGTGAGGTGAATCCGGGCGCCAAGCGAGGGGTGGTGAAATTCGTCGGTCGATGCGAGGCGCTGCCGCCGGGATTTTGGATTGGCGTGCAGTTCGACGAACCGGTGGGGATGAACAACGGCACCGTGAAAGGGGTGAAGCTCTTCGAATGCAACGATGGGTACGGATCGCTGCAGCGCCCGAAGAACGTGTCGTGCGGAGACTTCCCGCCTTTGGATGACGTTGACTTTAGCGAGGATGAAATTTGAATACAGTTTCTGTTAATGGTCGGCGCGCACGCTTAGTCGTTAAATCGTCACACGGGGTTGCGCGGCGACGATGGGCCGTCGAAGCGACGACGCGCGGCGGACGCGGGTTAGAAGGCGTCGAGCGCCGGCGTCGTCCTTCGTGCGCGCGCACCGTCTCGTCGCCGTTCTCGCGCTCGTCGCCGCGCTCGGATTCGTCGCGGTGCCGTCGTCGTGCGAAACCTCTGACGCGCGCGATGGCGAAGGGATCTCATCTCTGTCCGCGTGGCTCGCGAAGTTCAAGTTTGATCTCCCCAAGCAAACGTTTCGCGTGCCCTACGCCGGGATCGACGTGGAATTGGACGCAATGACGTGCGTCAATTTGACCGTGGGCGCTCTAGCAAGCGAGACGACAGCAACCGCAACCGTCGACGTGGGCGGTGGCGACGGTGAAGGAGAACTGCGCGCAACATTGTCGGATGTGAAATTCAATTGTGCGCTGCAGTGGAAGGTGACAGATAGACTGGGAAATCACGCGGTCGGCGACGCGGCCGCGACGGTGTCGCAGTCGAGCGCGCGATTCTCGTTTGCGCTGGACGTGGACAAAGAACGAGCGCCGCCGCTACCGCGCGAGGTTAAGTTGAGCGATTGTCAAGCGCAGTTACTGGTGACCGATCTTTTGTTTACAGGAGGTCGGTTCGCGACGGTATTGAAAACAGCTTCGCTTGCGATTAGAACGGAATTAGGAAGGACGCTCAGCGCTCTCACGTGCTCGTCGGCGACTAACGGTTTAGAGAAATTTAGCGGAACGGCGAAAGGGCAGCGCTGGGAGGATGGTCAACTCGCGCGAGACGAACGAGCTATTGCGTCTCTGCTCAAGCCTGCGGCATCAACGCCATTTCCGACTTATAACGCGACGGATGGTATTGTGAACTTGAGTGCGAGCCCACTCGTGCGATGGGTTGAGTACATGACCGAGTCGTATATCGGCGCGCAAGGTGTGAGATCTGTGAGCGCATTTGCGCGTTGGATCGAAGCGCAGAATGAGGAAAACAACGAGTACAACGCACGCGTCGTTCAAGTACCTCAGGTTTGGTTATTTGATTCGGAGACGCACTTGCCCAAGGTGAGCGTATCACTCACAAAGGATATTTTGCGAGAAGTCGCGACGACGATTGAAGGCGCGGCGTTCATCGTATATGACATCAAAGTTTTAGGTTTAGAAACAGCAAAGACGCTTCGAGGTCCGTCTGTGGTGACATCGCCGACGGTTCCGAACGCGAGCAGTATCGACACGCGGCTTAGTTTTACGATTGGCTGGAATCGCATATTGTTCAACGTTTCCGGCGTGTTGGATATTTTACCGACGAATATTCAACTCGATCCATGGATCGAGCCTTTGATCGTGAGCTTTGAACTTCGAGATCCAGAGTTTGTCGTCGAAGTCGGACTTGCAGTGGATGGAAATGAGTTGAAGGAGTTGAAAGGGACGAGGCAGGCGAATTTGGCGTGCGTTTCGCAAACCATTCGGGACGCGCGCGTGCTCTCGCTCGACTGGACAGGGCGTGCGGGCTCCATCATCGTTAATCCTTGGCGCCGCGATCGCCCCGTGGATGAAAGCGATGACTCGCTTGAAGCAAGTCTGGATGCGTTGATTACGCAAACGTCACTGCTTATCACGGAACAGCTCGATGAGGCGGTTCGTCTCGCCGTGTCCCACCAGTTGGGCTCAACCGCACGAAACGCGCTCGACGAGGAATTACGTCGTAGGATCGACCGCGTTCGATCGGCGACTTGTCCACGCATGACGCGAGTGTCCCTACGTGTAGCTCGCTTCAAGCGAGCGTTTTCGATTGCGCTACTCTACACTTCGGCGATCTGTGCTGGAATGTTCGTGACTGTATTATTCGGTCATTTCGCTCTCGTCGTCGCGCTTGGACGATTCGGTCGTTGGTGTTTTCGAGCCGTAATGAAGCAATTGGCGGCAATGTCGGCGCATGCTGATGACGAGTGGGAAGTAGAGGGTGACGAAAGCGATGATGAGGATGGCGGCATCGCTTACTCGACGCCTCAACAAACTTCGGCGCGACGAAACTATTCTAGAGCGTCGTTCCACTCGGGACGTCGCGTTGAAGCCGCGGCGGATGACACTAGCATGATCACCGAAAGTCTTCTCGGTGAAGCGGAAATAGACGAGGAAGGTAACATAGACGTAGATGAGAAATCTCTCATGCACCGACAGGCGGCTTTATGCGATTCCATAGTAGTGCCGAAGAGTGCAAAGTTTGGTATGCCGATTCTGTATGCGATGACGTGCCTGTTGTTCTTGGCGTCGAACACGAGTGTGGGCGCTACGGTGACTGTTCGAGCCATTAAACATGATTTGGGCTCCTTAGATTCTGGTGCAGACATCTACCTACCGGAGGTTTTCACATTCTCTCTCGGAGACACCGTGTTGAACATGTGGCGCGCGGGAGTGTACACGCTTGCGCTGCTCATTCTCTTGTTCTCCGGTGTGTGGCCGTACGCCAAACTCGTTGCAATGTGGATTTCTTGGTCGACACCAGGACTTGATCTGCGTGCACGAGGACAATTCTTAAAGAACCTGGACGCGTTTGGTAAATGGTCGCTGCTCGACTCGTTCGTGCTGATGCTCTTTATGGTTTTGTTCCACTTTGAAGTGAGAACGCCCGAGGACGTCAGCGGCTACGGCGCGTTGACGGTTTCGGTGCATCCACAGAGAGGTTTCTTCGTCTTTCTCCTCGCCACAGTTCTTTCCATGATTCTTGGACATATCACAACGGGTTATCATCATCTCCACGAGCACCGCTACATATTTGGCGAAGCCGGGGCGCCGGACGAAGACGAAGATAATGAAGAGAGTGCGGAAATCATGTGGATGCGCATGCGCTACAGCGAGACAAAAAAATGGATCCTCGGCGTGGCGACCACGGTGCTTTTGATAGGAACGATGGTGGCATTGGTGATTGGATTCAAAGCAATCGCCATCAGGTTCACAATGCTTGGCGTTGCCGGTGCCGCGCTCGGTCCAGATTCGTCGACACACACCATGTCGTTACGATCGGTCGCCGCGGAGGTGCGAAACGCATCGCCCGACTTGCACGCATCGCTTTCGAGACTGATCGAGTGGACGATGTTGATCTTCGCATTTGCCATGCCATTGGTGCGTATAACAACAATGATCATTTTATGGACTTTACCACTTACGTCGAAACAACGTCATGCATTCCTGGTTTGCAAAGAAGTTGTCGACGCGTGGAGCGCCTTGGACGTGATGCTCTTTTCATTCGTGGCGGCGATTTCACAAATAAGACAGTTTCTCGCCTTCATGCTCGGCGGGAACTGCGATGCCTTGAATCGCACGTTGCAACAGTTCGTCTCTGGTCCACTGTCACACGCCCATGACCTTTGCTTCGACGTGGACTCGTCGTTGGGCGACGGATGTTGGCTCCTCGCCGTGTGCGTGGTCGGCTCCTCGGCGTGCTCTAGAATTCTCGACTATGCCGCGGCGATCGTGCGCGAAGAAGACGAAAATGCTTATCGTGTCGCGTCATCATTAGGCGCAGATGACGTCGATAACAATGATAGTTCACACTTCGAAACGCCTTTGTAATTTAGAAACGCGCAAAAGCTTAAGGTAAATTGGCATGTACTTGTTTCAACGTGAGTACTACGCGATGGGAGAGCGAAGGCGGTAGAGCGGGCGCGTGCTGGGAAAAAAAGGCCCGGAAAATAACTTATTGGTTGGCGAAGTCGACACCCTTTTGGATGCTACCCGTGAGCTCAACCTTGAGCTTGGCCAACCAATCGGCTTCGTACTCGGTAATGTCGCCGATGGGCATGACTTCCTCAGCGCCAGACGGGCCGAGACGGACCTTAGTCGCGAAGTACGGAAGTTCCGTGATGTTGGAAGCGACGTAAGAACATTCGTACACGTCCGGTTCACCACTCAAACCGCGCAAGCAAGCTTCAGCCATGCGCGCAGCGGCATAAGCCATGGAGAGCGTCGCGGAGCCGGCGCCAGCCTTGGCTTCGACGACTTCGGTGCCGGCGTTTTGAATGCGCACGGTGAGCTTATCAGCCTCTTCGGCGGTGAAGTCGCACTTCGGGTACGTTTGGCTCAAAAGCGGCAAAATCGTAATGCCAGCGTGGCCACCGATGACGGGAACGTCGACGTCGTTAATGTCCAACCCCTTGGCTTCTGCGACGAACGTGTTCGAGCGAACGATGTCGAGCGTCGTGACGCCGAAAATCTTCTTCGGATCGTAGCATCCAGCCTTCTTGAACACCTCGCTCGCGATCGGGACCGTGGAGTTCACCGGGTTGGAGATGATGTTGATCAACGCGTTCGGGCACGCTTCGGTGCACGCGACGCACAAGTCGCGAACGATGCCGGCGTTAATCGCGAACAAATCGTCTCGCGTCATGCCCGGCTTACGCGGAACGCCCGCGGGAATAACCACCAAATCGGCACCCTTGAGCGCATCCTTCAACTGATCCGCTCCCATGAATCCACGGACTTGGCACGTCGTGTTCGTGTGCGACAAATCCGCCGCCACGCCCGGCGTATTGGCCAAGTCGTACAGTCGCAAGTCGCTAATCAGCGGATTCATCTTCAACAAGAGTGACAGCGATTGACCGATCCCACCCGCGGCGCCGAGAACGGCGACGGAGTATTGACTCTTCGTCACCGTCATCGCGCTCGATCGTCGCGCGTACGTCGCGCGTCCAGCGCCCGCACCTCGGCGAGTCTTCTTCGCCGCAAGATCGCCGCCTCGAATCGCCGTGCGGCTGGAGAGTTGCGTCGCGCGCATCGTTTGAGACGTTATCGCGAGTGTGGCCGTGTCGTGGGGTGCGCGAGAGCGTTCACGAATCAGATCGCTCGCGGACGATGGATCGACGCGCGCGGGTGTGCGGTGACGCGTTCACCGATCGCTCGCATCGCTCGCATCGCCCATCGCCCATCGCCAACCCATCATCGCCCGCGCGCGCGCCGCGGCGCTTTTTTGGCTTTGTTCGCGCCGAACCGACGCGGCTTGAACCGAACGCGCATCCAAACTGCGTATACGAACACGCGTAACGCCCATCGCTGGATTGTTTTTTTTCAAAATCACGCGCCATCGAAAACACCCGATCCTCGCCCCGCGCGCGCGTCGCGTCGCGCGCGCCGCAGTGCGCTTCGCGACGACCTCGTCGTCGCGCGTCGCCGACTCGTCCACCGAACGCTCGGTCGACGTCCACGCTTTCGTTCGCCTCGACGCTTCGCGACGTCAACGATGAGCGGTGCCGCGCGCGCGCTCGCCACCGCCCCGCGCGCGCACCGCGCTGGGGGTACGGCTTTATCCACGAAGCGCGCGCATCGCGCGCGAGCTCGAGCCGCGGGCGATGCGCGGCGTCGAGCCGCGGGCGAGCGATGTGTGATGCCGAACGCCATCGGTGACGCCGGTCGCGCGGTCGCGGGCGCCGCGGGCGTCGCGCGAGCGACGGCGACGGCGACTAGGTTCGGGGGGGGCGCGTCGCGAGAAAAGCGAAGGGGGTCCGTCGTCCCGCGCGCGGCCGGGGGGGCGATCGCGCCCATGGCGACGTTCAAGAAGTTTTCGGAGGTCTTCGCCAACTTGTTTCCGATTTGGACCATCCTTGCCGCGGTCGTTGGGGTCACGAAACCGGCCACGTTTGCGTTCATGACGAACAACGCGTACACGGCGTGCTTGGCGTTGCTCATGTTTTCCATGGGCATCACGCTCACCCTTGATGACTTCAAGCGCGTTTTCTTAAAACCGCGGGTGATTGGGCTCGGATTTTTCGCGTGCTACGTCCTCATGCCGGCGTTGGCGTTCGTCATCGGCAACGCGCTTGGTTTGAGCGGCCCGCTCCTCGCCGGTCTGATCCTAGTGGGTTCAATCAACGGCGGTCAGGCGAGCAACCTGTGCGCTTACATCGCCCGGGGTGATGTCGCGCTCTCTGTACTCATGACTACCGCCACCACCGTCGGCTGCATCTTCATGACTCCGCTCATTTGCAAACTCGCTTTGGGCGCCGTCGTCGACGTGGACGCCATGGGCATGGCGATTTCCACCATCCAAGTTGTTCTTGTGCCCGTCGTTCTCGGTTTGACTTTGAACAAGTACGTGCCGAAGTTCTGTCGAAGCGTTGAACCTTTCTCCCCTGTCGTCGGTGTTACTGCCACCATCATCCTCGTCGGCGGAGCAGTTGCGAACTGCGCCGCCGGCATTTTGGGCGCTGGTATGACGTTGCAACTCGCCGCTTTCATGCTCCATCTCATCGGCGGCCTCGCCGGTTATGGGATCATGCGTGTGTTCAAGTACAGTGAAACGACTTGTAGAACGGTCGCTATCGAAACCGCGATGAAGTCGAGCGCCTTTGGCTTTTTGCTTGCGTCTCTCCACTTCCCGGAGTACCTCGTGCGCGTGCCCTCGGCGGTTTCCGTCGTTTGGATGGCGGTGTTAGGGAGCACCATGGCGGTGATCTGGCGATTCATTCCGGTTCCGGATGAAAACTAAGACGGATATCTTGCTTTTAGACGATGGTCGACGAAGCTTGGTAATATTCGCAAATCCGTCGTCGCGGGCGCAAGCGTAGAGATGTAAATCTTCGTACAGTATCATTTACAAGACGAATCATCCCGTCCCATATTATTAATCGTATCGAAACGCGACGGAACGCGTACGCGCTCGCGCGGGCGCCGAGACTCGCGCGGGCGCCGAGACTCGCGCGGGCGCCGAAACGGCGGAACGGGAATCCAGTCTCATCGCGCGCGCGCGCGCCAGGGTTTAGCGAGGCGGCGGCCCGCGCCCGCGGCGGTGCTTGGGCGGGGGCTTGAGCGCCTTGAGCACGGTGACGACGCCATTCAAACAACCCCTCTTGTACGCGTACCCCCACATCGCGGCGCAGAGCGCGATTGACCACAGCGGAGCGTCGCACACTCGCGGCGCCACGTACGAAGCCGCGGCGAGTCCGAAGACGCCGACGACGACTGTTTTTATCAAACGCAACGCTCGCACGGCGAGCGCACCGAGCGCGCCGAGCGCTATGAGTGCAAACACCGTCACGTGCACGCGATAGACGTTCACAAACACCGTGGGGATGAAATTCAAAACCTTTGGCACGCGAAACCACGTTCCAAACGCGCCGAGGAAATGCCGTCCATCGCGCGTCGTGCGCGCGATGGACGCGATGATGACGTCATGCACGCCGTACGTCGGTTTCCTCAGGCGTAACGCGTGTGACAAGCCGTAATTGCTGCACACCCGTCCCTGCGTGCGCATCACGAGCGCGTCGAGCGCCGAACGCTCGACGAATTTACCCTCGACGCAGGCGCCGTGAAACGTCTCCGCGCTCGGATTCGTACACGCGCATACGCACAGCGCGATGACGACGACGCGCGCGCGCGCGTCTCGTAAACGATCCACGACGTCATCGATCGCGCGCCGCGCCCGTCTCACGGCATCGTTCGCCATCGCTCGCGCGTCAGGCGCGGTCGACATGGTGAACGCCAACCGTCGTCGGCGCGCGGCGAAAAGTGCGGTGACGTCGCGATCGCGTCGGGATTGCGTCGCGCGGTTCGCGCGATGACGAGAACGCGCGACGACGACGACGCTCACGATGACGACGACCGGCGCGGTGCTCGCGCGCTCGTCGACGACAGCGGCGCGCCGAACGTGTTCGAGAACGACGACTACGTCGAGCCGACGCCCGAAAACGACGAAGCGTTGACGTTCACCGTGCGCGGCGGACGCGCGTCGACGACGGCGATGTCGTTGAGGGCAACGTCGATGACGTCCACGGCGGTGGACAAAGACGCACCGTACAACACGCACATCGCGAGCAATCACGACGGGACGTCCTGCGCCGTCGCGACGACTTCGGGGCGCGTGCGCGTGTACGCGAGAGAGCGCGCGACGGGTGCGTTCGCTCACGGCGAACGCGAAATCAGGCTGAACGCGAGCGTGAATGAGTGCGAGTTCGGATCGGCGGCGGATCCATTCTCAATCGTGTGCGCGTGCGGCGATGGCACGACGCGCGTGTACGACGCGCGGTCGCAGGACGACAGACCGACGGCGAGCTTTAGGGCGCCGTTTAACGAGCGAGACGTCGCGAGCGCATCGCTCGGTGGTAGTGCGTCAGACTTCCTCGTCGCCACCGCGGTGGGTCCGCACGTGGCGTTTTACGATCGTCGTCAGCAAGGTAACGCGTCGTTGTTCCAAGACGCGCACTCAGAGGCGGTGACGCGAGTAAGATTTCACCCCGAGAGACGAAGTGAATTGTATACATCCAGCGTCGACGGTTTGGTGTGCGCGTTCGACTGCGCACATACGCCTTTGAACGATGAAGAGTCTTTGATCAGCGTCATGTCCGCCGAAGCGGCGGTGAATAATATCGGCTTTTGCCGCTCCGGCTCCAGCGGCGACGCGCGCGACGCGCTCTGGTGCGTCACGGGCGTGGAAGACGCGCACATATTTGTCGCATCGAGCGACAGGCGACGGGTGGGAGTGCACTTGGTTCACTTAAAGAACGCGCGAGAGTTGGTGCGAGCCGCGGCAACGTCGTCTCCAGAAGTCTCGGCGTCGGCGCCCGAGTTTGCCGCGCAAGTCGATTACGTATTGGGTATTCACGACGGCGTCGCGCCCGGCGAACTGTTCCTCTCCGCTGGTACGCAAAGCGGTGTGGTTGGCATTTTCCCGCTCGTACAAGGGTCGCCGTCGATGCGCGGAACGAGTGCGTACGTCGGTCTCGGCGCTCCCGCAGCCGTCCTCAGGCGCGGTCACCGCGACATCGTTCGCTCGATAGTTTGGGATGCGAACGCGACGGCGAGCGAATCCGCTCGAGTGCCCGCCACGGTCGGCGAGGACGCGTTGGTCTGCGCGTGGACACCAGACGTGGGGAATGAAGAGCGTCCTCCCGTTGACCGTGCGCGTCCGCCCGGTCGTCGACACTCGCCATATTAGCATGTAAAACGTACCCAGCCAGGTGTACACGAAAAACGGCTCTCGGGCCAGCTGTCAAGTTGACAAAAAACCCGCGTGTTGACAGTGTCAACACGCGGGTTTTTTCTCTTCTTCGCCGACGCGCGACGACGCCGCACACGGAGGTGCGAGCGGCATCGTCTCGCCGACGTCAACGCGGCGTGGGCGTGCGTGTTTGACGCGCACGACTCCGTCGTTTCGTCTTCAATCGCGCGCGTCGTCGTCGTCGCGCGAGCGCGACGCGTGCGCAGCCCTCGAACGGATATCGTCGCGGTGTTCGCGAACGAGCGAGCGACACGTGCGTCGAGCGGCGCTGGTGAACGCGTGCGAGCTCGCGGTACGACATGGATGGATTCGAGGACGATGTTCGCGCCGGGCTACCGCCGAAACAACCGAGCGACGCCGCGAAAGACGCGAAGGCCCATCGCTCGTGGATCAGTCGCGTGGGGACGTGGGGGTCGGACTTGGTGAACGCCGTCGGCGATGGATTAAATTATTTGGCCGGATACGATGAGCTCGAGGTCACCGAGGGTGGTGAGGAAGCGCACGCGGGCGAACACACCGAAGTCGACGCGGTGGATGACAGAAAGGCTATGTGGGGTCAACTGAAGGATATGCTAGGGAGCGACATCATGTCAATGTTTAGCCTTCCCACATTCTTGATGGAGCCCGTTTCGACGTTACAAAAAATGGCGGAAATCATGCAGTACCAGCGGCTGCTCGAGGAGGCGAACGAGGAGGAAGACGCAGACGTGCGGCTGGCCAAGGTGACGGCGTTCGCCGTGGCGGTTTACAGCACGATGGAGAGAGCGAAAAAACCATTCAATCCCATCTTGGGCGAGACATTCGAGCTTAAGATGAACGACGGTAGCACTTATTTGGCAGAACAAGTGAGCCACCACCCGCCAATCGGCGCTGGGCACGTCAAGACGAAGAGTTTCACGTACGATATCACGAGCGCCGTGACCACAAAATTCATGGGTAATTGGGTGGATGTTTTCCCGGTCGGTCGCACCCGCATTACGCTTCACAAGACTGGTGAGACCTTTAACATCGTTCCGCCGTCTTCTCGAGTGAATAACCTCATCATCGGCCGTATCTGGATCGATACGTTCGGTGAGATGAAGGTCATAAATCTCACATCTGGCGCCGTCGCCGAGCTTGACTTCAAGGCGTGCGGTATAATGAGCTTTGCTCGATACGTGTGCTCTGGCGTGATCAAACGTCCGGATGGCACGACCGCATTGAACGTTTTCGGGCACTGGAACCGGGATTTAAGTTACACGCGCGCGGGTGAGGATGAGGATGAGGATGAGAAAGTGCAGCTCTGGCAAGTGGACGAATGGCCAGTGCCGGCGAACAAGTACGGATTCCCGACGTACACAATCAAGATGAACGAAATGGCGAGTGCACCCGATTATGGGTTGTTAGCATCAGATTCTCGTTTGCGCCCGGATCGCGTGGCGTTGGATGAAGGTGATTCCTCGGCGACTTCCTTGAAGACGCAACTCGAGGAGAAGCAACGCGCCGAGCGACGAACGCGCAAGGAGAAGGGCGAAGTGTGGACCCCGCGGTGGTTCAAGAAGGCTGAGCATGCCGACTTACACGAGCTCGAAAAGGACGTCGGCACAGACGTTTGGGAATTCAACGACGACTACGATTCAAAGAAGCCGGAGGGCGTGCCGACAAAGTTCAGCCCTTGGCAGTATCCCGAGTTAAATTAGTCTCCACGTTTCATCATACAAACTCTACTCATTTCAACTTTATCGCGGTAGCTTCGGAAACTTCGAAACCGAAAAGTCATCTGCAGTCGTTCTCGGCATCGTCGAATGACGTTTGACCGAACTCATAAAGTTGCGCCTTAAGACACCGGACGCCGCCTTTGACACGTTCACCACGACGCGCCGCGTTTGATCTGAAGCCGCGTTCGTGACGTCCCGACCGAACGACGTCAGTTGTTTCGAACCTAGAATAGAAATTTCTGGTTCTCGAAGCTTGAGCACGAGCGGTTTGTGCTTGCTGAACCGCGCTCGCTTTGCCGCAGACATTGTCTTTTGAAATCCCCCGGCGCGCTTTAGCGCTCGACTCGACGTGGATTTTGCCACGGTGCTGCTCGCATTGAGCTCTGTTTTCGCTAACGCATCGCTGATTATCTTCACCGAGACTTCCTTTTGCTTGAGATCGTGAATCTTCCATCGAATCCGACGAGCGATCTCGTCAGCGCGGCGAGCTTTATCTTTGCCCGTTTTGCGCATCGCCAAAGCGTCCATCGGCGTTCCCGCTGGTTGCGCAGGAGGAAACCTTTGCGCGCGAGCAAATGCGCGTGCACGAGCGAGTGCGCGTTCCACGAATTGCACGACATCGCTCGATGTCACGTTTTTCGTGACGTGCGCGTCGACTGTACTCGGTATCGTCATTTGTGCCTCTTCGTGTTCTCGCTCTCGCGCGCTTCTCGCCTCCACGCGCGCACCAAACACGTGCCTCTCCATCACGAGCGCCATCTCTGCGTCTTCTAAGGTGTTCTGCCATCCGTCCATGAGGACGTTTATATCCATCGCCCGCAACCTCACGCTGAGGAAGCGAGCGACGTCTTCGCCCGTCGCCTCGACGCCCGTCGCCTCGACGCTTTCGCGGCGCCGCGGTTTGACACCGCGCGCGCGTCGTTGCATTCGCACATCCCGTCCTAACGCGTGTTCTGGTCTCTCGCGCGTCGTCATCGCGAGCGTCGACCGGCGCGACGCCCGCCGCGGCGCGCACACCGCGCTCGCGCGCGTCGCCGCGGCACCGCGCACGACTCGCGTAAAGTGCTCGCGCGGTGACAAATCGAACAGCGTCGACGTCGACGCTTCGGCGTGCGTCTCCGCGCGCGCGTTCGACGACATCGAGTCCTCGCTTCGATGCCTCGCTCGTCCTCGCCGTCGTCGTCCGTCTTCGCCTCGGTCGGCGACGCGCCGTCGCGCAATGCGGACGCGCGAGCGTTCCCCTCGGTCCGTGCGTCACGTCGCGTCGCGGCGCGCGGTGACGCCATGACGCCCGCGCGAGGACGACGGCGAGGCGTCGACGCGAGCGCCTTTTCGACCGTCGACGCGAAACCGTTGCCGCGAATCCTTCGCGATTGGGCGCGACATCACGTCGAGCTCTTCGTGCGCGACGGCGACAGCGACGCGCACAGCATCGTCAGCGATTACGACGGGAACGCGCTCAGCGTCGACGCGCGCCGAGCTGTGCACGAAGAAGCGCGAAGGCGAGGCGTCCGCGCGAGAAGCGAAGAGCACTCTCGCGACGGTGGAGCGAAAATCGTGACGCTGCGGCGCGGCGACGATGCGACGGATGCGACGAGTCGCGGCGAGGAAGAGGGCGTCGACGACGCCGACGACGCCGACGACGAAGCGTTCGCGAGGTGGACGGAGGCGTGCGGGTACGAGGACATGAGGGACGAGCCTTTCGATTTATACGCCGAGCTGAAAATTTCAAAAGAGAACGCAAATCCGGCCGGCCGCGCGCGGGCGGCGTACCATCGCGAGGCGATGAAGTGGCATCCCGATCGCTTGTTAACGAACGGCGGGTCCGCGGGTTTCTGCGACGCTTGCCAAAGCGTGCTTAGGTTTAATCGCTGGCATCGCGCTCACGAGCGAGGCGAGCGAGGACGAGACTTTTGCGCGCACTGCGTCGCGACGTCGAAGCGATCGATCGCCGGTCGCGAATGGGATAGAAAACACAACACCGCTCCGCTCGTCGTCGACGGCGAGAGCGTGGTCGTCACGTGCTTGGACGATTTAGCGTCAGAGCGTGCGACGTACGAGTCTCGCATAGAGAGTGGGCGCACGAAAGCAGCGACGGCGTGTCGAAAGCTGCAGCGTTTGGGCATCGCGTTCTCGGTGTTAAAGGACCGAGAACGCTTCGAGATATATCGCGATCACGGGTATACCGGGCTCGTGAAATCGGAGCGGCACGCAGAGGTCGACGTGTTTGACTTGGATGGGTTCTCTGTGTACGATTCATTTTTCGCGGGCGAGAACGAAGATGATAGGCAATATTTGTTGCTTTGTCCAGACGCCGAGAGCGACGACGACGCTGAGGACGCAAACGTCGACGCGGCAGCCGACGACGACGACGCCGAAGATGAAGTCCAGGCATTGCTCGCGGAAAATAAGGAAGCCGTTGAATCTGCTCCGAAGAGGCGTCGAAATGACGACGACGTTGATTTTCCGTTGGCGCCCATAGCCGTGCGCGTCGCGGGCGTCGCAGACGCACACACGAACGATAGCACCGCAGCAGATCCGTGGGCCGAACTTGCGAAGCGCATAGGTGAATAATATAAGCCGCATAGTGAAGGAACATCCGTCCGGTACCGCGTCGCGCGCTTTCACACAGATTTCCTCACGAAACGCGGAGTAGTATACTTTTAGTGATTTGATACTTAAAATGCGTATATATCGACGCTTCACGACTCGTCATGCGTGCAGGGACTCTCCCAACCCGTCATACATAAATTTTTCCCAAGGACAGTCGGTCGAAGAAGGGGGACCATTCCTCTTTTATTGTGGTACAAAATTCCAATTCGTTGAATCCGCGAGTGTAATCTGAAGCGTACTTCCGCCCGTGTACGAGAGCACGTCGCCCGCCGTCGGGTTTAGGGTTTAGGGTTTAGGGTTTAGGGTTTAGGGTTTAGGGTTTAGGGTTTAGGGTTTAGGGTTTAGGGTTTAGGGTTTAGGGTTTAGGGTTTAGGGTTTAGGGTTTAGGGTTTAGG
>Ga0228649_1000583_pt1 | contig 15480 bp, 9 predicted proteins | sample 61DmetaG_FD_190074 | JGI IMG/M metagenome (GOLD analysis project Ga0228649, IMG submission 190074) | Seawater microbial communities from Monterey Bay, California, United States - 61D | ecosystem: Environmental > Aquatic > Marine > Coastal | place: USA: California | collected 2016-10-31 | reverse complement strand
CGCCGCTCGAGCAGTTCGATCTTCGCGCGCGCCTCGCGCGACAGCTCGCGCGCGTGAAACATCTCCAGCGCCTCCGTCGCGCGCGGCGTCGACGACATCGCGTCGAGTTCGACGAACACGCCCGCGACGTCGCGCGCGTCTTCGTCGATCCGCGCGTCGCGACGACGCGCGCGGGCGTCGCGCGATGGCGACTCGACGCGCGGCGATTTCAAATCCCGCGCGCGCGCGAAAACGATCGATCGATCGATCGAGGTTTAAAACGGCGCGCGGTCGAACCGCGCGCGAGGGTCGACGCGCGCGAGAACGATCGATCGATCGCGCGGTCGATCGGTCGCGCGGTCGGTCGCCGCCGCCGCCGCCGCCGCCGCGCGCGCGCGCCGACGCGCGACCGCGACGCGCGACCGACGCTCGACATGTTCTGGGGCGCGCGACTCGAGCCGGGGGTGTGGACGCCGTACGTCCCGCCGCCGGACGTCGACGTGCGGCTGCACGTGTCGCAGGCGACGGCGGCGAGCGACGCCCTCGAGGACGGCGCGCGCGTCGTGATCAAGATGCGATGCGAGACCGACGACGCGGTGCTGCGAGCGGCGGCGGGCGCGGACGATGACGACGATGACGATGATTCGTCGACGGACGATTCGTTCGAGCGGGAGGAGTACCGCGTGTGCGCGCTGATCGGTGGGCGAGTGGAGACGTGCGGGTTGGATTTGGTGCTGGACGAGTACGCGGAGTTCACGGTCGAGGGCGCGTGCGGGGCGCACTTGACGGGGTATTACATGCCGGAGTACGGCGAGGGGGATGAGTTGGACGAGGACGACGTGTACGGCGACGAGGGGGACTCGGATTCGGACGAGGAGGAGGAGATGATGACGACGGGCGACGACGACGAGTCCGACTCGGAAGACGACGACTCCGAAGACGACGACTCCGAAGACGACGACTCCGAAGACGACGACTCCGAAGACGACGACTCCGAAGACGACGACTCTGAGTCCGAGTCCGAGTCCGAGTCCGAGTCCGAAGGCGTCACTCGTAAGGGTGGTGTGAAGATCGTCGAGATGACCAAAGACGAGTCGGCGCGCTCGGCGAAGAAGCGCGAGGCGGAAACCAAGCCCGCGAAGACCCCCGAACCGAAGAAGCGAGCGGTGGAGGCGAAACCGGAATCTGCGTCGAAGAAACCGGAGACGCCCAAGCGCGTGCACAAGAATGGCATGGAAATCATCAACACCTTTGCCACGAAGAACACCAGCGCGAAAGTCGCCGCCGGCGGCAAAAAAGTGGCGATGAAGTACATCGGAAAGCTCCCGAGCGGTAAGATTTTCGATCAAACCAAAGGCAGCGCTACTTTTACGTTCCGCTTGGGCGTGGGCGAAGTCATCAAGGGCTGGGACGTCGGCGTCGAGGGCATGCGCGAGGGCGACAAGCGCACGCTCATCATTCCCAGCGCCATGGGTTACGGTAAAAAAGGCATCAAGGGCGTCATCCCCGGCGGATCCGCGCTGCACTTCGACGTCGAGCTCGTCAAGGTTTTCTAAACCGACGCACCGAGCGCCCTCTCGCGCCGTCGTCGACCGTCCACGCGCGTTCGAAGTAATAATTTGAAGATACGACGCCGCTATTCGCGGTATTTGCTTACGCGCTTTGATTTTGATTTACACGCGCCGCGCGCGACCGCGCGCGCGCTTCGACGCTATTCTTTCGCCATCTCTACCCCTCTCCCATCCCATCGTCGTCCGGCACGACGAACACGCCCCCCCCGCGCTTCCCGCGCCGCTCGCGTCGTTTCCCGTCGTCCATCCCTCGCGCCTGCGCGCGCGCGATGACCCCGTCCAGCCTCGCGCCGCCGACGCACAGCCCCAGCAGCGCGGCGCCGACGACGAATCCCGCGATTTCGTTCGCCGGCGGCAGCGCCGACGCGCGCGCGCGCGCCGCGCGTCGACGATTCGCATCCGTCGCGCGTCCGTCGCGCGCGGCGACCGGCGGCGCGACGCCGCGCGACGCCGCGCGCGCGCCGGTCGCGGCGACGCGGACGCGCGGCGCGCGCGACGGACGCGGCGCCCACATCGCCGCGGCGCGCGCGTCGTCGCGCGCGTCGCGATGTCGGGACGACGTCGACGATGGATGAAACGGCGGCGCGCGCGCGACGCGACGCGCCGCACACGCCGACGCGCGCGAACGACGGCGACGCGAAGCGAAGGGACGGGAAATTAGGATCGAACGGCGCGCATGCCGGGCTCGGACGCGGCGCGACGCGACGGCGCGGACGACGGCGCGGACGTCGATCCTGATTTTGAAAAATCGGTCGACGGCGCGCAGGTCATGGCGGCGCTGCAGCAGCTGCACGGGAACAGCGGCCTGATCGGGGCGCTGCAGCAAAAGCTCGATGGATTGGTCGGGCTGCGATCGGGATTCCTCGAGGAGCTGCACCCGAGGGTGCGAGCGCGGGTGAAGGCGCTGGAGAAGCTGCAGGAGGCGCACGACGGCGTCCACGAGGCGTATCTCGAAGAGAAAAAGGCGCTGGAGGCGAAATACGCGGCGCTGTACGCGCCGATGTATAAGGCGAGAAGTGAAATCGTGACGGGGGCGAAGGAAGCGGCGGTGCCGGACGATGATGAAGAGCTGAAGGCGGAGATCGAAGCGGCGGCGAAGGACGCCGTCGAGGCGCCGAAGGGGGTGCCAGAGTTTTGGATGATTGCGCTCAAGAATAACGAGGAGCTGGCGCAGATGATCACCGAACGCGATGAGGGGGCGTTGAAGCACTTGATCGATATCACCACGTCCGCGCTCGAGGGCGAAGACGAAGACGGCGACGAGCTGTGCGGCTTCAAGATCGACTTTCACTTTGAAGAAAATGAGTACTTTGAAGATTCCGTGTTGACGAAGACGTATCACATGGACGACGAGGAAGACAATCTCTTGCGATACATTGAGTCGAGTGAAATCAACTGGAAATCGGGTAAGAACTTGACGGTGAAGGTTTTGCGAAAGAAGCCGAAACCAGGGGCGAAGAACAAAAAGCCCATCACGAAGACGGAACCGGCGGAAAGCTTTTTCCAATTCTTCTACCCGCCCGAAGTCCCGGACGAAGAAGAGCAACAAAACATGTCCGAAGATGACGCCGAACAGTTGCAAGACGCGATGGAGCAAGATTACGAGCTCGGCATGATGATCGCGAACAACTTGATTCCAGACGCCGTCAACTGGTTCACCGGCGACGCATTCGCCGACGACGAAGAAGATGAATTCGACGAAGACGACGATGAAGACGAATTCGACGACGAGGACGATGAGGACGACGAGGACGACGAGGACGACGAAGATGAAGACGAGGACGAGGAAGAAGAGTTCGTCGGCGGTAAGAAGTCTTTCGCGGCGCCGCCGGCGATGGGCGGCGCGGCGAAGGAGGGCGAACAACCGCCCGAGTGCAAGCAGCAATGAACGCGAAATCCGTACTTTTCTAACGCTCGGATTATCATCTAGTTGTTGCTAAGACACATTACCCATTTTAAAATCCACGAAACTCATCTCCTTGCGAACGATGCGCGGGCGCGCCGCACTCGGCTCTTTCGCGTTCGCCTCGGCGCTCGAGCGCCTTGATGATCTCGCGCGATTTGTGCCTAGACACAGAATTTTCAGTAAAATCGAGCTCGCGGCGCGCAGGCACGTGCGGTGGTGCGAGGCGACGCATGGTGACGTCGGCCCAATCGACCGTGAAGAAATTGTGACTCTTCAAATCCCAAACGCCGCGCGCGCTCGATCCCAGTCTTCGCGACACGTCCACGACGCATAGACGAGAAATGAGGGATTTTGCGGTGAGAGGAAAGTATGCGGTACTAAATTTTAGATCGGAAGTGACGATGCGACGGTGACGAGCGCCGTCGTTCGCGCTCGCGAATGGGGCGTAACCGACAAGCATTTCGTACAAGAGCACGCCAAACGACCAATAATCGGCGAGCTGATCGTATCCTTGCGCGAGCATGACCTCTGGAGCCATGTAATCCGCGGTGCCACATGTCGTGTACGCGCGTTCGCCTCGTAATAATCGGCGACAAAAGCCAAAGTCAGTGAGCTTGATGTGCCCGTCGGCGTCGATGAGGACGTTTTCGGGCTTCAAATCGCGGTACACGTACTCGTTCGCATGAATGTACTCGAGCGCCACGAGGACTTCGGCAGCATAAAATTGAGCGATATCGACGGGGAATTGTCCACCTCTGAATGGTCCGCTCACCAAGAGCTGGAACAAATCGCCGCCGGGAAGATAATCCATGAGCAAGTACAACGCGCGAGCGTCTTGAAACGCGCCCAAGGCGCGCGTCAGGAACGGCGAATCGAATCGTTTCATGAGCTCGAGCTCACGTGAGACGTTTTTTTCTTGATCTAAATGCGCGACTTTCCATTTGTGCATGACTTTGACGCAGCACGTTGTGAGTGTGCTCAACGTCTTTGCGACGAAGACGGCGCCGAGCATGCCTCCACCAATTTCCTTGACGAAAACAACGTCTTTGCTCGAGCGCACGCAAATTTCGGGCGCGACGTCGATCGATGCCATCGCATGAATATTGTGCGGTGAATCAATTGCTTCTGTTCGGCGTGCGATATTTCGCCGATCGAAAGAAAGCCATCGAAATCGTGACGTCACCGCCCCTCGCAACGCAGCGAACGATCCCGCTCGACGCGTCAATCTTCGCTTCGATTTCTTTTCCACCTTATTCGACGCGTACGAGTAGGAGTCTATCTTTTTTGCCATCATGTCGATTATTTCCTCTCCAATCATTCGATGGAATGACTCAGCATCGAGCGTCAACGCGCTAACTTGACCGACGGCGACCACCGTCGCCGTAGGCGATGTCTTATGAATTAGGCTCACCTCGCCAAAGTAATCCCCTCGCTTCAACCTATTCACCTCGAACGATTCGCCATCTTCCACGTGAACGACCGATTCGCCTTTGACGATGACGTAAAACTTTGAGGAGGTTTCATCGTAAGAATCATCTGGGCTGACGATGACGGCGCCACTCTCAAATGTCGTCATGCGAAGCGCGTCGACCAACATTGACGTCGTTCGCGCGTCGAGCGAGTCGCGAAACACGGCGACAGATTCTAGATAACCCATGTACTCGCAACGTCGCTCGAAAGTCGTACGTTTGAGCGTCTCGTGAAACGTCGCCCGATCGAGCACCCAGAGTTTGATGACTGGCGACGCCGCGACGACGGTCGCGGTGCGCGGGCACTTTCGCACCAACGCCACCTCCCCGAAAGTTTCGCCCGGATACAACAACTTAGAACTATCTTTGAGTGGCGTTACTCTCGCCTCGCCGTCGCACGACGACGGACTTTCCGGCGCGATTTGTTCTCGCCGCGACGCCACGACTCGACGACTGCCATCCTTCGCCGAGACGTCTTCGTCCTCCATCGATCCCACGTCGACGGTATCCGCGACGTCACCCTCGTCGTCGCGCGCGTCCACTCGCACGCATCCCTGCGCGATTACGTAAAAATTCGCCCCAACCTCGCCCTTACGCACGATCACCTCGCCTCGTTCGAACTCGCACTCGACCATGCGCGCGCACAGCGCCGCGCGATCGTCCCTTCGAAGCTCTCTGAACAGCGCCACACCGTTCAGCGCCTCGCCCGCGCGCGCCGGTTCGCTCACCCTCCTCGCGCGCGCGCGCGTGCGCGCCTCCTCGTCCGCCTCTCGCGCCGTCATCGCCCGTCCCGCGTCTCCCGCGCGTCGCGTCCCGCGCCGCGACGCGAACCGTCGTCCCGCGCCGTCCCGCGTCTCCCGCGCGTCGCGTCGTCCGCGCCGTCGACGCGACCGCGCGCCGGCCGCCGCCGCGCGACGCGACGCGACGCGACGCGTCTCGCTCGCGCGTCGCGCACTGCGCGCGCGCTTTATTTAGCCCGACGACGACGACCGCGCGCGCGCGCGCTAACATCGCCGCCCGACGACGCGAATCGACGCTTCAAATCCCGTCCTCGATTGCGCACGATGCGCGGCCGACGCGCGACGACGCGCCGCGCGCGCGGCACTCGACGACGACGCGCGCGCGATGAGCGATTTCGCCGGCGCGACGCAGTACGCGGGGAGCCACGGGTACATGCCGCAGTGCGTCGCGACGCGACGCGACGGCGCGACGACGACGCGACGCGACCGAACGCGCGCGCGATCGAGGACGAGCTGTTGATTTTGAAATTTTGAAATTCTCGGCACTCGAACGATGATCTCGACGCGCGCGCGCGAGCGGACGCGGGAGAGGACGAGGAGGGACGGGAGAGGGAAGCGCGCGCGGACGATCGTGGACGGGTGACTGACGATGGGACGCGAACGGCGTCGATGACGCGACGTAGACCGCAGGATGGATCGAGCGAAGGGAAGACGTACGCGAACATGAGCGCGCCGCCGACGATGAAACCGTTGACGGTTAAGATGCTGAAGCGAGCGATCGACGCGCGACAGACGCCGGATGAAACGCTCGTGGTGAATGGGGTGCCGGTTCATAACCTGACCGTCGTCGGTAAGATTGTGGGCGTCGAGAGTAAGAGCTCGTACGTTTTGTACAAGGTGGACGATTCCACCGGGGTGTGCGACGTCAAGGTGTGGAGTGACCAAGACGGCGATCAGACGGCCGAGCCGATCGAGGTTGGCGCGTACGTTCGTGTGTATGGCTCGGTGAAGACTTTGGCCAACGAACACATGATTGCCGCGCACACTCAGCAGGCGGTGCGTAAGATTACCGACCACAACGAGGTGACGTTTCACATGTTGGAAGTCGTGTACGCGAGCGGCCACGCCGAAAAGACCAAGGTCTCGGGCGGTGCCGCGCCGGCGAACGCTTACACCGTGCCGCAACAAGCGCCGAACGTCGCCGCGAATGGTGATTTGGGCTCCGAGGAAATCGACGTTTCAATTATGGGCGTGCTGAAGCAGTTCGCCGAGGGCGAGCAAGGGATGACCGTTGATGAAATCGCGTCGAAGCAAAACGGCAAGTTTACTCGCGATGCCATCAAAGCTGCGCTCGAAGAAATGTCGAACGGTGGTGAGGTGTTCACGACTATCGACGAAGACCACTACGCCGCTGTGTAAGACGCGACGAGAGACGCATCGGAAACGTTTTTTTGAGACAATGTGATGAACAAATGTTGATTTTACTAACAATCCCCACACTTCCTAATTCTCCCACGCCACGTGACGCGACGAATTTACCCTCGATGACGGATCGGCTTCGGACGAGAGTATGCTCCCGTCGTCGACCGCCGAAGATGACGCCCACGTGTCGTACTGCAATCCTGGGATGTTTTGCGTGTGATCGCTCGAGCGATGCGCGTCCAAGACGAAGGGCTCGTCCAAGAGCGCCACAGCCTCGGGGCGCATCTCCGCGTCTCTTTGTAAACATAGTCGCAAGAAATCTTGTCCTTCGGGGGACAAATCCTCGGGGATGTCTGGGATCTCGTTCGAGGATGCGATTTTGAATATTATTTGCACCTGCGTGCTGCACTCGCTCCACGGCGGCGAGCCCGTAGACATCTCATACACCGTGCACCCAACGCTCCAGATATCGGCTTCAAAACCGATATTTTGTTGGCGTATTACCTCGGGTGCCATCCAACACGCGCTTCCTTTGAACGATTTCCCGATCGACACGCGCTCGAGCACCTTGGCCATACCAAAATCGGCGAGCTTGATGCGCCCGCTCTTTTCTACTAAAATGTTCGCCCCCTTGATGTCTCGATGTACCACGCGCTGCGAGTGCAAATACGCCAAACCGATTAAAATTTGACGCGTATACACGCGAATTACGTTTTCTTCAAACTTACCGAATCTCTGCACGAGAGACGCGATGGATCCTCCCGGGACGTATTCTAAAAAGATGTACAGCGCCGTCTCTTGACGCGTGATCCCAATGTAACGTACGATATTGGGATGCACTAAGCGCGAAAGCACGTCCACTTCTTGCTCGAGTTGCTCAATGGACTCGTCGCGGTGCTTATCCGAACTCCCCACGCGAACTTCCTTGAGCGCGAAAAGCTCACCCGTGTCGCCATTGAGCGCTAGCCAGACGCTGCCGTACGAACCTTCCCCTAAATTATCCCCTTTTGTCCATCGACGAGGTTTCGTCGGTGCGAGCGACGTGTGACACATTCGTAACATACCATCATCCGAGGTGGTGTAACTCACCTCGCTCCAAGCGCCGCCGCTCGTCGATCGACGATGACCCAAACGCGGCGAAGGAATGCCGTTGTCTGAGTAGTCGTGATCCGTCGACGCCCTCACGGACGGCGCGCCGTCATCCATGAACGGGTTCGATCGATCGCGCTTGTGCATCGTCTCGCGATGACTATCGTCCATCGCGTCTCTCGCGCTCAAGTCGCTTGCCGTCGTGCTAACCTCGGACAACCTCGAATCTCTATGCGCTCGGCGCTCGGGGCCCGAGCTCGGCGGCGACTCGGACAATTCCACCGCCGTCATGGACGCCGCACCTTTCGCGTGCCGAGGGATCGTCACTTTTGTTGACGCCACTTTCGCCACCTTCCCAGCCGCCGCCATCGCGCCCTTCGCCGCCCCAGCCGTGGTGGACACGAAGGAATTCGTCCGCCGAGTCACTCTATCTCGCGATTGAATCAATCGCGTCTTCTCCCCCGAGTCCACCGCCATGTCCAGCGTCACCTCATCCAAACTCACGTATCCATCGTGCGATCCGGGCAAGAGCACTTTCAGCTTCTCCGCGACGCGCGTCGACCCACGCCCGTGCGCTGACGCCAAATTCCCCAACGGAGGCGGCAACGGCAACGGCGTCGCCTCGCTCGTCGTCGCCGCCTCGCGTCGCTCCGCCGCCGCCAACACCTCCGCCGCGGGCGTCATCCGGAGCGATCTCGTGGACTTCGTCATCGCACGGCTACCCATCACCGCTCCATCGCTCGCGCTCTCGCGCGCCACCGCGTCCGCTCGCCGATCGTCTTCGTTCGCGTTCGCGTTCGCGTTCGCGTTCGCGTTCGCGTTCGCGTTCGCGTTCGCCCCGTCTCGCCGCATCCTCTCCTTCGCCTTCACCGCCGCCCCCTTCATCGCGATCGCGATCGCCCGCGCGCGCGCCTTGAAAGATCCAGACCCCGTCGACGTCCGCGCGTCGCCGACGCCGTCGTCGTCGACGTACGGCGTCGTCGACGCGCTCGAAAAGCAAATTCCCATGCCTCGAATCCTCCAACGACTTTCGACTTTCGTTCGTTTTCACCGCGCGCGGCGCGCGCGGCGCGTCGTCGTCGCTCGAGCGTCGCTCGAATCGCGCGCGATCGCCGGCGTCGCGATCACGTCCGCGCGCGCGCGCGTCGGACGCCCGCGCGCGCGGGCATCGACGACGGTCGTCCCGAGCTGCGTCGCACTCTGCGGCGCGCGCGCGCGCGATGCCGCCCGGCGCCGCGCCCGGCGCGCCGGACGACGCGGGCGATGGCTACGACTACGCCGCGCAGCTCGAGCGCGAGCCCGCGCGCGCGCGCGACGCGCGGGCGGCGTTTAAACACGCGCTGCCGCTGCTCGCGCTGACGCTCGTCGCGCTCGCCGCGCTCGCGCTCGACGCCGCGAGCGTCGCGCGAGACCGCGCGCGAGGATTCTCAAAGTTCTTTTCGTCGATCGACGACGATCGCGACGGCGAGCTGACGCTGGGCGAACTGGCGGAGTACTTGGGGACGGCGCGACTCGGCGTGGCGGGCTCGGACGCGGCGACGACGGCGCGACGATTGGATTCTCCGGACGACGACGACACGACGGTGAGCCTACGGGAACTGCGGCGAGGCGCGGGGTTGATGAAGAGCGTGCGCGAGACGGCGGAGTGGGTGCGATGGGGGGTTGGGGCGCCGGAATGCGCGAACGCGTTCGCGGAGAACGGCGTGTCGTCGATGGATTTTCCATCGTTGTTGGCGAAGGACGGCGAACGGTTGCGACGGATGGGGGTGGTGCGCGATCACGAAAAATTGACGAGAGCGATGACGAGGCAGTTGTTGCACGTCGGGCGCGCACCTTCGTCGCCGAGAGCGGTCAAGGCGAGCGTGGAGCGCGGCGACGGGGAGCCGCGAGTGCGCGTGACGTGGAGAGCGCCGAAAGATCTCGGTTCGCCGCGCGCGCACGAATACGTCGTGCAAAGCGGAGTCGGGGTGGGTGGTAGAGTTTTAAAGTGGACTCACGTTGCGAACGTCGACAGTGAGACGTTTACGGTGGATGTTGATGAGTTGAGTCGCGCGCCTGGGGTGCGGCACAAATTTCGCGTCATTGCTTGGGGCGAGTACGGGAGGAGTAAATCAACCAAAGCGATGTCGAACTGGGTGACGATAGCCGATGAAAGCGACGCCAAGTGGGTGGGTACGATTGTTTCGCTCGCTTTGACGCTTCGATTCGTCATCGCCGCGCGTGGCCTCATCATCCGCGGCTTGGTGCTGATGGCGGCCTTGGTCAAGTTTACCGTCGCTCTAGCGAAGGGAGAGAAGAAGAGCGTGAAGGAATTCCTCGAACCGGCGCTCCGCATGAAGGAACCGTCGACACCGCCGTCCGTCGGTATAAGCATCAACAGAAAGCTCTTCACGCCTACGAAGGTTCTCGAGAGTCAATCGAGCATGAGCGAGAGCGACCCTTACTTTGTCGCTGTGGGAGATGCGTGCATGTCCATGGAAAGCCGCAAGCAGCTAGCAAGGAAACACTTGGACGAGCGTGAGTTCGCCGCCGGTGCGGGAGGCTCGGACGGCTTTTCACCCGTGCATCAAAGCATAGTATCAAGGCACGCGAGAGAAGCGATGACGCTCGCGCCAAACGACTCGTTAAATGGACGACGGCGCGAGCCAGGCGTTAAAGTTCTCGCGTGTAGCGACCCGGGGTGTCAAGTAAACTTGAAAAAAGCTCGCACCGTGCGGCATTTCTGCGGTTTATGTCAGGCGTGGTTTTGCGCGGAGCACACGCGAGTGTCACCTCACGGAAATCGCGGGCGATGCAAGCCCGAGTCGCGGTGCATCTGCACCGACTGCTACGAGATTCTCTCGAAAGAGGAGCAGCGAGAATTGGACGAAGATAACGCGTATTCGATCGCGTCTCGGACGACAAAAAAGAAGACGTTGTCGCGCGCTGTTACAATGATGATGACACGTCGACGCGGCGCGAAGGCGTCGGAGATTAGTAATAATCTTTTCAAAGACGCCATGAGCGCGTGAGCGGCGCACGCGCACCGCGTAGCTGAGTTGCGATAGTACACTAATTATACGTTAGAACGACGACGACGACGACGACGACGCGCGTCCGAGAGTTTAATAATTTCGTTCGTTCGTCTTAAAACGCTATCGGTATCGACATGCCCGATTTCTACAGACGTAAAATTTGTGTTGTTGTGTCGAAGGGAGTTCAACTTGTTTTTGCTAGTGAGACTCAATTACGCGTCGAGCAACTCGTCATCCTCATCCGGCAACGGCTGCGCCGCCGCATCGGCGAGCTCCTTTTCGTACGCGGCAACCTCGGCCAAGTCCACTTGGACGGTCGGCGGCGCCAACGCCGGGGATTCGGTGAACTGCAACGCCGCGTTCCCGCTCAACTTGCGAGCGAGGTACAAGAACGGCTTTTCAAAGTTGTAGTTGGACTTCGCCGACAACTCGTAGTACTGCAAGTTCTTCTTACGGTGGAACGTGATCGATTTCGCGCGCACCTGACGGTTGCGCACGTCAACCTTGTTACCGCACAACACGATGGGAATGTCCTCGCACACGCGCGTGATGTCGCGGTGCCACGTCGGCACGTTTTTATACGTCGTCCTCGACGTCACGTCGAACATGATGATCGCGCACTGCCCGTGGATGTAATACCCATCGCGCAGGCCGCCAAACTTTTCCTGCCCCGCGGTGTCCCAGCAATCGAATCGAATCGGCCCGCAGTTCGTGTGGAAATCCAGCGGGTGCACGCTCACGCCCACCGTCGGCAAATACTTCTTCTCAAACTCCCCCGTCAAGTGTCGCTTCACGAACGTCGTCTTCCCTGTCCTCGCGCGTCCCGCGCGTCGCGTCGCGTCGTCAGTCACCCACGTCCGCGTCTCCCGTCGCCCTCGCCCTCTCCCCGCCGCGTCCCGCGCGTCCCGTCGCCCTCGTTTTCCGTTTCCGATGCGCAGATTCGGATTCGCGTCGTTCGATCGCGTTCGGCCCTCATCCGCGCTCGCGTCGCGTCGCGTCGCGCACCCGTCCCGCCGTCGCCGACGAGGATCAGCTTGAACGTCGGCACTTGCCCCTGCGGCGGCGCGGACATCGCGTCGATCTCGGCGCGTCGCGCTCTCGCGCGTTCCGTCGGCGCGCGCCCTAGGGCGCCCGCCGTTTTTGAATAGAGCACACACACGGTGCTTTATCCACTCTTTATACGTACTTCAAACACGTATACTACATCAACCAAGCTCTATATGAAAAGGATCTCAAACCCGGATCGGAACGAGTGGCCCAGCGCGCGCGCGGCCGCGGCGCGCACACCCCGACGCCGCGGCGACGCGACGACGCGATGGCGAGCGCGCGAGGCGCGACGACGGCGACGCGCTCGCGCAGCGTCGCGACCGCGACGCGCGTCGCGACGCGACGACGACGCGCGACGCGGGCGAACGCGACGAACGACGCGCGCGATGGGTCGAGCAAAGCGGCGCTCGCGGCGAAGATCGCGGCGCTCAGGGCGGAGAACGAGGCGATCAAGGCGCGGATGACGACGCGAGGCGCGGAGGGAAGCGGCGCGGTGCGCGAGGGGCGCGGGGGGGGGGTAGCGACGGTGAGGGGGGAGACGAAGGCGGAGGCGAGGACGACGGCGAAGGCGGAGGCGGAGGCGTTCGCGGGCGATCTTCCGAGCGCGTACGAGGGGGAATCGGAATACGGCGCGAAGGCGAAGGCGGCGGCGGCGAAGAAGGCGATGGGGGGGGAGGAGACGGAGGCGACGACGGCGACGACGGCGACGACGGATACCGCCATGTTCGCGGAGGCGTTACCGCCGCCGACGACGACGGCGCCGACGACGGCGCGACCGCCGGTGGAGAAGACGGATAATCCGATGCAAATCGTGTTCGTGTCGAGCGAGGTGGCGCCGTGGTCGAAGACTGGGGGGCTAGCGGACGTGTGCGGTTCTTTGCCGCAGGCGCTCGTCGCGCGCGGGCACCGCGTCATGGTCATCGCGCCCAAGTATCAAAACGGCTCAAAGTCGGACGTTTTGTACGAAGGCGCGTTCGATACGTGCGTCAAGGCGAAGCTCGGATGCTTCGGTGGCGAACAAGAGGTGGGTTACTTTCATCAAATGAAGAACGGCGTCGATTACGTCTTCGTCGATCATCCGTCGTTCCACCGCAAGGGTGGACTGTACGGAGATTCGTACGGCGTGTACGGCGACAACCAGTTCAGATTCACTTTGTTGTCCCACGCCGCGTGCGAAGCGCCGCTTCAGTTGCCATTCGCGGAGTGCGGTGGTTATTACGGACAAGACGTCGTCTTCGTCGCCAACGACTGGCACGCCGGTTTGGTACCGACTTTGGTGGCGTCCAAATACCGTCCTCACGGCGTCTACAAGGATGCGCGCACGATTTGCGCCATTCACAACATTTTGCACCAAGGCGCGGAACCGTCGACGACGTTCCCGAACCTCGGCGTGCCGAACGAGTGGTACGGCGCGCTCGAGTACCAGTACCCCGAGCACATGCGCGCGCACGAACTCGATGAGGGTAGAGTGGTGAACATTTTGAAGGGTGCGATCGCGACGTCCGACCGCGTGTTGACCGTCTCTCAAGGGTATGCGTACGAAATCACCACCCCAGAAGGTGGTCAGGGCATGGAAGGTTTGCTCTTGAGTCGCCAAAACCGCTTGGACGGCATCGCGAACGGCATAGACATGGATGAGTGGAATCCGGAGGCGGATGCGGATTGTGCGGCGGCCTTTACGGTGACGGACATGTCCGGAAAGCTCGAGTGCAAACGCGCGCTGCAGAAGGAACTGGGCTTGCCGCAACGTGACGACGTGCCATTGATGGGCTTCATCGGACGTTTGGATTGGCAAAAGGGTCCGGATTTGCTCCAGAACGCGCTCCACGACATGATGCGCGAGGACGTCCAGGTGGTGATGCTCGGCAGCGGTTTGCCCGAGCTCGAAGACTTCATGCGTTGGGCCGAGAGCACGTACCCGGACAAGTTCCGCGGTTGGGTCGGTTTCTCCGTTCCCATGGCGCACCGCATTACCGCTGGTTGCGACATTTTGCTCATGCCTTCGCGCTTCGAGCCGTGTGGCTTGAATCAACTCTACGCCATGCGTTACGGTACGTTGCCCATCGCGCACGCCACGGGCGGTTTGAAGGACACCATCACCGCGTACAACGCGTTCGGCGACGCCGACAAGGTGTTGGCGGGCACGGCCGATTACAATCAGGGCGAAGGCGTCGGCACGGGTTGGTTGTTCAAAGACATGAACGCCGATGCTCTGATGTGGGCCGTTCGTTCGGCGTGCGACGTGTATCGCTCCGAACCGAAGATGTGGCGAGCGATGCAAACGCAAGCGATGACGCAAGATTTGTCCTGGGACAACGCCGCGACAAAGTGGGAAAAGGTTTTCGAGTGGTCTAAGATCGACCCGCCGCACTGCGGTTAGATATCCAATTCAGTTTTACAATATTCATGCCGCTATAAATCAACCTACAGTGTTCCATCACAGCGCGCTCTTTATGACGGCCGCCTCCCCGTCGCGACATCGCGCGTCCCACACCGCGACGCCATCGTCCGCGGCCACCGCGAACTCGGGCTCTCGACCGTACACTCGTCGCGCGACCTCGATCAAAATCATCGCCGTGAGCCCCCATATCGTGCGCCCCTCGTACTCAAAGTAATGGACGCGCACGGCTGGGCGCGCCCCGTTCGGCCGCGCCCAGTCGTCGTACCGGTGACGATCCGCGCTCAGAAACATCTCCAGCGGCGCCGTGAACACCTCCGCCACCTCCTCGCGCGAGATCTCCTCCTCGCGCACGCGAAATCCCTCCCGAACCACCCCCACCACCGGTCGCACGCTCACGCGATGCCTCGACATCACCACCGGCAACCGTCCCACCACCTCCACGTCCCTCGGCGTCCGCATCCCGATCTCCTCCCGCGCCTCCCGCGCCGCCGTGCCCGCGTCGCACGCGTCCCGCGCGTCTCGCTTCCCTCCCGGCAGCGCGATCTCTCCCGCGTGCGATCGCATCGACGTCGCGCGCGTCGTCAGCGTCACGTCCCAACCGTCGTCCGAGCGCGCCGCGAGCGGGACGAGCACCGCCGCGCGATCGCTCCCGCGCATCCGCGCGTGCGCCGCCGCGTCGGCGTCGCCGTCGCCGTCGTCGAACAGTCCGCGCAGCGCGTCCGCGCGGCGCGTCGGCATCGTCGCCGCGCCGACGCGTCGCGACGTCGCGACGCGTCGTTCCATCCGTCGCGCGCGCCGTCGATCGCGCGCGCGGCGCTTTTTTATCACCTTTTTCGTCGTAC
>Ga0228649_1000564_pt1 | contig 15750 bp, 26 predicted proteins | sample 61DmetaG_FD_190074 | JGI IMG/M metagenome (GOLD analysis project Ga0228649, IMG submission 190074) | Seawater microbial communities from Monterey Bay, California, United States - 61D | ecosystem: Environmental > Aquatic > Marine > Coastal | place: USA: California | collected 2016-10-31 | reverse complement strand
TATTTTAAATATGTTATAAAATTTTCAAGAGAAAATCTTATATAACAACCAGTATACCCAAGCGGTCAACGGGGGCACACTCAAGCTGTGTTGCGAAAGCTTCGTGAGTTCGAATCTCACTGCTGGTAAATGTTTTCTAACAGCTAATCCTTAAGATAGCTTAGTGGATAGGCGTATGACTCAAGCTCCTTCTACGTTGGTTCGATTCCAACTCTTATGACAAAAATGAAAACAGCACTAGAAAAATAATGTGGTTTTGTAGTAAACTACATTATTTTTTTTACATAATTATTTGTTCGCAGTAAAAAAATTAAATACTTATACCAAAATATATTAACAATCATCTTCATTTTTTCCACAACAAGCTCCTGCCGTTAAACATACTATGAAAAATCCCATTACTATTCCTAATAATCCCCAACCTATAAAACACTCAATACAATATATTTCTTCTCCTGTATTTTCATTTTTCATTTTACACCAATAATTATAACAACCTAATCCAAATAAATGAGTAATTAGTCTCCCCAATAGTAAAAGCACACTAATTCCAGCTAGTAATATTATAAACACTAACATAGCAATACTTACCTGTATTATTAAATCTATAAATGTATCCCAGTATTCTTTCATTTTACCACAATCACATATATAATGCGTTCGGTCTTCGTTATTTATAGATATCCACATACAACAACACCTACAAAATACACGTTCTCTGTATACTTCCTGTATATATTCTAATTCATCCATGTCTACTTCTACTAGTTCGATTTCTTTTACTGACTCTTTTATTTTTCGTCTACATTTCGGACAAATAGCTGGAACTTTTTCAAAACATTTCACACATAATGGATAGTCGCAATTTTTTAATTTACAAATTTCCACATTCTCATTTGTTAAACAACAATTACACTTTATTTCTTCTTGTATAATTTCTTCGACATTCATTACATTTATAGACTTACATATCTCTAATTCACTTTTAAAAATGTAAAAATTGAAGTTTTCACCTTAAAAATTTCTCTCCACATTCTTAAATTATGTCGTCCCAAACAAAAGTTACTCCCACTTCAGTATCTAATGATACTAACCCTGTGAAAAAGAAGTCAAGTCTTAAAAAGTTGAAAAGAGAAAAACTACGTAAAGAACTTGATAAGATGAGAAGATCAAAACAATTTCGTGAGCTAGGTGATATGTTGTATTTGGATTAAGGAAAATTGAAATACTAAATAATATAATTTTTTTTATTATTCACTATGGCGTCACTAACATCTCAACTAGAACTACTCAAAAAACAGACCGAAGAATTAGAACAAAGAATAAAACATGAAGAAGATATGAAAAAAAAACTAGAAAATGAATCATCTATTGAACGCCTAGAAGCTCTAATTGACCCAATAACAGAATATTTAAATTATTCAAAACATGGACCTGGTGGTTGTGTAAGTTCTTATAGAGATGATATGTTAGCTAGATTTAAACATGAGATAACGAAGTGGGAAATTAATATATCAAATCCAAGAAGGAGACATGACCCACCTCAAAAACCTATTAAGCATACAGAAATTAGAAACGAAGAAATATTTGTTACATTATTGGGAATTCTAAAAAAACAAGAAAAAAAGATAATAGAATTAGAGTCTAAACTTCTATTATTTGATTAAATAATAATATTACTTAATAAATTTATTCTTTTTTCTTTAAAGATTGTTGGTATTCTGTATAACCCAAATAAGCAAAACTTGCGGCCCCCATCAATGTTCCAAATACCGAATACCAACCGTGAAATACACGCTGAGCCACACATATTTGATTTGGAATACGTAATAATAACATAACTGTAAGAGCAATTGCTAGAGTTGGCGAAAATGCTTGTCCGCTTTTTACAGCGTCAATCTGTGAATAAGTTCCATATATAGCAACAGCTAATGCCAATATATGCAAATAACCAGTATATTTCATCATAGAATCACTACACTTCATCATATATATAAAATAAATATAAAAATGTTGTAATTAATTATATTAAATGTATTTTCCGGAAGATATCTGGAGAGAAATTAAATCCTACAATCTTGTTCCTGAATTTTTTGTTGGAGATTTTATATATGGAATTCCTCGTATAGATTATATAGGACAAAATCATTATAATAATTTTATATCACAAAGAGGTGGAATTATCGTTAGTAAAACAGGTAAATATAAAAAGGCTACTTATTATGTAAGTGTTGCTGAATTTGGGGGTGATTATTTAGTTTTAACACATAATGGTCTTACATTACATAAAAAAGTTATGAATCCTGTGGATAAACTTATATTAATGAATCAGTTTGGAAGTTGGTGGTATATAATGCATAAAACTGTTTTCCAAGAAACATTAGTTCAAACAATTATTTAAAACTATATAACTTATTTTACTTAATGAAACCAACATTAAGTATAATACTTTTATACTTGTTTTTTCCAATTTCAGTATTTTCGGATAATATTTATTGTACCGGTCACGATGCTTGTAAAAATAAAGTTTGGTCTGGAGAATACAATATTTATTGTGGTGCTTCTAATAGTGAAAGAACGTGTAAAAATACAGTTTTAAATTGTGGAGAAGGTGATACGTGTCTAATAAAAACACAAGGAAGCGGGCACGATGCCTATCAATCTAGCACAGTAAATGCTAAAACTTCAGCATCATTTAAACTATACTGTCAAGCATCAGGTCAAAGAGATTGTAGATCTATTACAGTTTGGTGTCCTCAAGAAAGTGGGTCTACCTGCGAGTGTATTAGTTGTCCCTCTACTGTTACTTTTAAATGCGTTCAAGGTGTTAGTTGTTCTTCTGTTAGCAACGCACACGTAGATTACGTTCAATCTGATACATATAGTATACCTGATAGTATTTGGTATAAAGATACATCACATACTGGAAAAAGACCAGATTGTCCCTTTTCAAAAGCCACAAACGTTCAAAATTATGTATGGGCTACTCTTCCAAATTGTAAAACCAAATGTATAGAAGAATCAACTGGTAAATGTAATATGGTAAGTCGTTTTGGCGATTCTACAAAATCTCCTACTGAAGCATATCATTGTAGATTTTATGAATGTCCTGATCCAAATAATTTTACCTGGATAGCTCAAGAACAATGGGGTAATTTTGCCAATGAGTGTAATACATATATGTTGCCTATTAGACACTATACATTAGAAAGCAGGTATGTTAATGTTAGTAATATTGTGAATGTTACTAATACTATAAATATAACAAATTATATTGACGTTCAGCGTTTAAAATATATTCCATATCAAATTAAAACACCTGGAACTAATACTTGTCCTATCGGATTTTCACATATTAAAAATAAAAATGAATGTCATAAAGCACAACAAGAAGTTGCTAGTGATAAAAGCTTTCAAGGCATTCCCCACCCCGAACATCCAGTAAGTGGGTGCTATTTGGATACGTTACATAATAGAGTTTACATGCCTCCTGCTTCTCACGGTTCAGGGCACAATCATATGACACCTATTTGTAAAGCTACTTGTGAAAATATAACAAATAAAACGGTTTATCATTTTATTAACAAGACTTTGTATAGTTACATTAATAAAACAATTATCAATTATTTAAATCAAACCCTTTATAATTACAGAAATATAACAAATTTCAAGGAAGTTGTGAATTATATTAATAAAACTATTTATATTTACAAAAATATAACCACTATAAGTAACATAACAAATATAAATGATGTAATTAATTATGTTAATGAAACACAATATATAGATGTGCCAAATTATGTTAATAAAACGAGATATGTAGATATTCCTATTTACTTTAATATAACAAGGTATCAAAATATATCACGAGAAATAATTCATCTTATTAATAGATACAATTATGTGAATAAAACAAATATTATTAATATTACAAAAGTTTTGACAAAAATAATGTGGAGAGAAAAATATAATATAACAAATGTGAAAAATGTAACAAATGTAATTAAAATAAAATGGAAAAATAAGACTCGTTGGAATAATAAAACTTCTTACAAGCAAGTGATTGTAAAAGTGCCCTTAAATGATAATGATAAACAAAATCCTAATAATTATAATAGCTATGATACATCTCATAGACCGCTATATAAAAATGAAACATGTAATTGTAAGGAAGTCCATCCAATGAGTTTTTGGGTGCAAATTGGGTTTTTTATTACACTTGGATTAAGCACTTTTGCCGCATTAGTCTGTATTTGGCGTTGTTGGTTAAAAGAAATGATTGAAGATTCTATTGATGATCTATTTTGCTGTGGATATGGAGAGGAAATAAAAAATTTCTGCGAATGTTTATGTATTTGCTGTGAATTATGTAAAGATGATTCATCATCTGAAGAAGAACATGACGAAGAAATGGAACTTCCTAGAATGGTCCCACGTTTAGATGAGAATATTCCAACTGCGAGACCTGTCAATAAAAATCTTATTATAGACACCAACGCAAATCCTATATATAGAATCGAGGAGGGCGTAACTACACCTGGTGGCACACAAATTAGGAGAAGAACGGTCCAAGTTTAATATTGGTTAGTCTAGAGTTCCATCGCCGTGTCCGTCGTCAAATGTCTCGCGTGGGGGTCCAAACATAGCTTGATTTAAAGGGAAATCTGTTAGAAAGGTATAAATATTAGTAACAACGCCTTCCATATTAATAATAATCCAAGTAGAACAAGATATGAGTAACATAATTCGAACATATTCCATATTTATATAAGCAATTACAAATAATAATATTATTGGAAGTATAGCTTCAAATAATACAAGTTTCATCACAAAAGTAGTAGACATATCCATTTTAATACTATTTATGAATAGTTATTCCATTTCAATTTTAAATGCCTTAGCTCTTACAATTTCATCGCTTTCCCTTTTCTCGTTTATTATTTTTTTTAGACTTTTTATTGGTTTAAAAATTTTTTTTACTGGTACTTCATATTTTCCAGCTATAGTCATAGTAGGTTCTACTTTTCTACTATTAAGTTTAGAGTTTGAATTACCCATTATACTATATAATTGGGACTAAATCCTATACGATTTGGCGCGGTAATACCTTTAAATATACTCAAACAACAAGCAGAGCAACATAATAATAAAGGAAACCCAACAATACCTAAAATATATAATAAACCATCATTAAGTGGTATAATACAATTAATATCTTCACTTGTATAGTAACTTGCTCCAAACCAGCAAATAAACATATTTATAAAATATCCTCCTACAACTAAGGCAGCAAATACACATATACCAATAATAATTAACATTAATATAGAATAAAGCGTAGCCAATAGAAAATTACAACATTCATATGCTGTATTTGGACTATATAAATACATTAATACATTATCTATTGTTCCACATATATTTCTAAGCCAAATACGTAATCTTAAAACAGTAGTTTTTGTATGATTTTTAAATTTTTCTTTTTTGGGTTTTATTTTACAATCTATTTTATGACAACACGGTTCGTTATCAGGATAATGTCCGAAAGAATAAATATATTTATTTTTGCATATAAAACACTTATTAACATTATTTGTCTTATAAAAACAATATTCGTGAACGTATGCGTTACAGGTGCATGGGATGTGAGTAATTTTGTCTTTTTTTAAACAACCCTTTATTGGTGCGCTTTCTAAACATATAATACACTTGTCTCCCTCCTTCATTAACTAAGCTTGTAATATATTTATTAAATGGTTTTAAATAAATCTTTATATAGTTAGTTAATGTCTATTGAAAGAACCGTAGCTGGAACGGTAGCTACTGCTTTTACAATAAGTATGAAGTTACCACAAATTTATCATTCAATGAAAACAAAAAGAACAAAGGATATATCTATGATCTTTTTAGTGCTAGGAGTTTTTAATCATATAACTTGGGTAATATATGCTATTTTGGATGATGTAAATATTCCTTTAATAGTATGTGATGCCGTATGTATGTTTTTATCACTTGTTCTTGTTATATTAAAGTTGAAATATGATAAAGAAAATGTGGTAATGGAATAAAAATACTAAAAAAAGACACTAAGAGATAACATTTTTCTCTCCAAATATTAATGAAAGAACTTTCTCAGGAAGATTATAAAACAATTATTCATCATTATGGATTCCCATTGCCAAAATCCAAAAGATTAGTAAAAAAAAAGGGAGAAGACTTGATTTCTAGGAAATTATGTTCTTGTATAAAGAAAGTAACTAAAAAACTTAAAAATGATGAAACCCCGGCTATTGGTATATGTGTTTATTCAATACTAAAAAATAGAAATATGAAATTTAAATCATTTACTTGTAAGAGAAAACCCAAGATAGTTGGACTAAAAAAAACAAAAAAAATTAGATTTAAGAAGAAACGAACACGAAAAAGAAGAAGGAAAAGAAGAAGGAAAAAAAGCTTAAAGCTAAGAAAATAATAAAATATATATGAGATTACGGTCAGGAAGATTGGTAAATGACGTAGTATTTAACCATAAAGAAAATGAAGCAGCTGAAGCTCTATGTATGATGAAAAATAGAAAAATAAAACCAAATCACTATGAAAAATTTAAAAATGAAAATGGAACTTGTGATTATGTTAAACGGGTGGTGGAAAAATCAATACAAACTTGTATGAATATTAAACTCGTTTTCAATTAAAAAAAGTATATTAAACCAGTGTATTAATATACTTTAAGATAATGGATGTATTAATACTTGTAATGCTTTGTATATTATGTTTACTTCTATTATATTTATTAGCAATAATTTTGGGTGGTTTATTTGTGTGTATAGGCGCTATATTTCATAATATATATTTGTTTTTTTGGCCTAAGACCAAGAAAAAATCATATACTTTAGAAACAATAATAGTTAAAAATCCAAATGGCGATATACAAGTTGGAATAATGTCTCAATAATATATAAATATGCCGGTTGGATTAGAAATTAACGACTATGATAGTGGTGATGGTGATGTAAGTTCTACAGAAGATGAAAATTTAGATTTGAATATAACTAATACTTCAAATAAAAAAATAAAAAAAAAGAAAAGTGGAAAAAAAAGTATATTAAAAGAATCAAAAATTATCAAGGATAAAGCGAAAGAGAAGATAAAGAATATGGAAAATGAAGTAAAAGATATTGATTCTGTAAATTATCTTAATAGTAACAGAGTTACTTTTGGAGAAGATGAAGTAAGAGAATTTGTTACAGACGCAGAATTAGTAGCACAATTTAAAGAATTAGAAAAAATACGTAAAATGCAACGTATACAATGGAATGAAAGTAGAATGACACATATAGCTGTTCCTGAAATAAAAAAACGTGAAGTAATTATTAACAATGCTAACATGGGTGGTATGTTTCGACAAGTTAGACAACAGGTGAATACTTCCAGGACAAATCGATTAAATTCAAGTTCTATAGTGAATACATCAATGCCTTTAATGGGAGGTCATCGTGTAATAAGTAGAAACTACAATAATATGGGAAGAATGTGGTAATAAAATATTAATTTAATGTATTAATATTTTAAATGGGAGGAGGAGTAAGTAAACAAGAAACAAAAAAAGTTTGCCCGGAGGACATATGTTTGGATGACTTTGAAAAAATAAAATTAATATTTAAACAGTTGGAAAGAAATAAAAATTGTCAATTAGATAATATTGAATTGGATCAAATATCAGAAATACATATTAATAGTCAAATAAAATCCTTAAAAAATCAAATAAAACTAATAGAATTTGAAAATAAAAAATATATATTAGAAAAAAATTTAGAATGTATGATAAATAAGAAAAAAATAGAAAAGTTAAGAGAAGTGAAAATATTAAAAAAAGTCGAAGAAAGTGAAAAACTTAAAAAAGAAAAAACGCAAGAGATTGAAAGATTGAAAAAAATGAATAAAACAGAAAAAAAAGCACTATTTAAGAGACGAGTATCTATTGAAGGGGCATATGATTTTGAGTTATTTTGTAATTATATGAAAACAAAAACACACGAAATTCATAATATTAGATTTGTGTCACCAAATGGAAAATTGAATGAACTCCGTCTACAAGTAAGATCACCAAACTCGCAACCCAAGAAAAAATTAGATTGGTAATGTGGCTTTTATGTTATTCAACTCAATATAACACTTATTACTACTACAATACTAATAGTAAAAAAAGCTATTGGGCTTGTAGTAATAATGTAGCTTATACTTACAAGAATGGAAAAAAGAAGAAATTTCCTATCAGGATATAAGTATATTAAAAAACTTTTTTTAATATATATTAGTAAAATTGATTAAAAAGAACTCATTATAATATAATATAAAAATGACTAGTTTTATGTTTCATAATAATACCGCAAGCTTAAATGATTTATTCTATGAGTCTCACGCAAGTGTACTTAAAATGGTAGCCATGGAATTGGGGTCTTCTGAGAAAATCCCTGAACTTATGGAGAAAATTTTAGGTCCTAAGCTTAAGATTAAGGCACCAAAAGACCCCAATAAACCAAAAAGGGCAAAGACCGCATTTATGTATTATTGCGATCAACATCGTCCTGCTCTTTTAGATAAAGAAAAAAAGAAGGGGAAAAAAGTAAATATTGGTGAAATTGCTAAGGCGCTAGGAAAATCTTGGAAAAAGCTTAAAGACGGAGACAAAGGAAAGTGGAATGCTCTAGCTCTAGCGGATAAAGAGCGTTATGAGAAGCAAATTGCTGACTATAATGAAAAAAATGGACTATAATTTAATAAAATAAATAAAAAATTTTTTTATTAAATGTATGTGATGTATATATGGACGCACAAAATAAATTTTTACTTGAAAAAATAAGAATTATGGCTAAGCAAGTAGAAGATAATTTAAACAAAAAAGAAGAGAAAAATGAAGAAAAACCCGAAATAAAAATTAATAAACCTGCCGGTCAACGTGTAAATAGATTAAATAATTCTCATATATCATGGAGAAATTCTCTTAGGAGTCCTTGGTAGATAATTTTTCTTCTAATTCTCTTATCTTTTCTCTCAGATTACTATTTTCTTCTGCTAATTTTATGGTATCAATATATTTTTTTGAATAAATAGGAAACCATCGTTTATTTTTACATATAAATGGACCACAAACATTATAATAGCTATTAGGCCAAGTATTAAATAACTTAAATGCCATTTCCATAGTTTCCGGTGTAAACTTATAAAATGTAGCTTCTCTAGCATATTCTTCTGCTGTTAATCCAGGTAATCTTTCAACCATGCCTTGAATTAGCTTATAAGTTTCACACGTAAAATTAAAATTTACATTTGCCGCTTGATTGCTAGTCAATGTAGGGCAATTTTTAAGATAAGGTTGGGGTTGCTTTTTTACTGTTCTTTGTGTGCCAGACATGTTCTTATAATATATCAAGTGTGTAATATTAATATTTTTTTACAGAAAATATTAATTCAATTTTCAAATTCTTTTATTTTCAAATAAATAGGATTATCATATAAAAAAGGAAGACAACTTGAAAATATTCGTCTTTTATAACTATATACTAATAATTCTTTTTGTTGGCAAGTAGGACAAACTCTTTTTTCTTTAGCTTTTTTATTCCAATTACATATACATTTGTAGTGGTATTTTTTCATACAAGAACAACATTGAACGTATTTTTTGCTAGTATCAATATTTTCAAAGCATATTATACATTCATCTTCTTCTATTTCTTTCATACTCATATACATATATTATATATATGAATTATATTTAAACCACTACATTAGGCAATGGATTAGGTATCATACCTGGTAATGGTTCTAATACTTCATTTTTTTCTTCAATTATTTCATTTTTTTCTTTTTTATCTTCAATTGTTAGCATGTCAGGATCTATAATATTGAATGAACTGAACTCTGTCATATACGCACTAAGTGCCTTATCATTTGCTATTGAATGTGTAGCTATATAATAGCAGTTATATATTTTCATCAATACTAGAATCATGTAACTAGCATAAGGTGCCAATCCAATTGTCCAAAATACTTCATCATTGTAAAGAATATAATTAGAAATAACAAAATTTATAATAAAAACAGTTAAACAAGCAAGTGTAGTATTTTTGTATATTTTATTATGATAATGTAACACATTATGTAATTCTGGTTTTTCTTTTAGTATAATTGCTAAATTATTATCACTAACATTATGATCTATGTCAAAATTATGAACGCACCAGTTTTCACGTCTTAATTCCGCTGCATATACTGCTACAAACGAACAAACTGTAATAAAATTAAATACTAAACCGCTTACATTAATGTCATCTCTGTTGTATAAATTATCAGTAACACTACATACGTGGTCGTCACACCCTCTTGGAACAAATAGCAAAACCATTGAACCCATTAAAACTTTGTAACTTTGTAATAAAAATGTTAGTGCGATTTTAATACGCTCTTTACAATCCACATCTACCTTCATTATAATTAAACGCGAGCAAAAAAAATAATTAAGAAAATTGAATTTACTTACATAATAATAAAAATAATATAAATTCAATACTACATAACTCAAGATGACAGATTGTCTATTATGTACCGAACCATTAAATATGAAAAATGTTATTAATACAAATTGCTGTACTATGCCTTGTTGTAAGAATTGCTTTTTCAGGTGGACTAAAGTAAAAAATACATGCCCTTGTTGTAGGGCAAATATATTTTGTAACTCAGAAGAGAATAAAGAAATAATGCATCTAAAAGAGCTTTTGTCTCATAGGACAACAATTGTTCGTCAGGTAGAAGAAAGTTATGATGAGCTGGACGCTATAAGAGCAAAGAAAAGACGCGTAGATTTAGAAAGACAAAATATTAAAGAGGAAATAAATAAAGAAAAAGATAAATTGGAAAAACTACTACAGGTTAATGGAGGAAAATATAAAACGATTAAACATTTGGAAATTAGAATCAGGAATGGATTAGAAAATATGAGGGTTCAAACTAAAAATAATAAACATAGAGTGATAAATCATATTAAACAGCAGTGTGTATTCTTTATACGTGCTAGTTGGAAGAATCCAAAAAGATTTAAAAAATTTCCGTATTTCTCTATAGCATTTAAAAAATTTATAATTCAAAATCATAAAAGTAAGTTAAGAATGAAGTTCAGAAACCAGATGAATAATTTGAAATTACCAGGGCGTGCTATTAGAGAGCTTTTCAAGATAGATCTTGGGGATTTTGATGAATATGCCAATATGCCGTCATTATTGGAAATTAATAATATTTACAATAGAGATTTTATGGCGGAATTTATAGCAAATCACGGTAATGATAACAGAAATTTGGAAAGAGATTTTATAAATTACTTTATAGATAATATACAATTTCGACGGCCTAATAATAATAATAGGTAAAAATTGAATTAAAAAAATGATAGTAAATTTTTTTATATACAAACATATGAGTGTAAACGATTCAGAAATTGAAGACGCAATCGATCATCTTGGGGAGATGGAGACAGATGAAGATGTTACAACTGATACTGAAGATAGTGATTCTGAGGACACAGACGCTACAATAGAAACTTCTACTAGCACCTCTTCTGGACCAGAGATAGTCCGTGCTTACGCGAATAATGGCACTAACACTGATAGAGAAATGGCAGGAAACTGTATGGTGTGTTATAAGGAATTAGATATATTTAATATTGTAAATATGCCTTGTACTCATAAAATGTGTAATAAATGTTTTCCAAAATGGATGAGTACAAACGCTAGTTGTCCTAGTTGTCGATATAAAATGGCAACTCGCGTTCATCTTACTGATGAAGAGTTGGAACGTGAAATAGGACAACTTCATAGTTATTATTTACACACAGCTGATAAATTTTTCAAGCGTCATAAGGATTATGTAAAGCTAAAACAAACTACTGATGCTTTAATGACTCGTCAAATTAGTTTAGCTCAACAGATTGAAGAGACAGAAGGTGCGCTAATTGGTGCTTCAATGGCTATTGAAGAAGTTGATATGGAATTATCACAAGAAGAAAAGGTATTGTGTAAACCAAAATTTGCCCTCGCAAGATGCACGAGAAATACTCCTTGGATGAGAGGATACAATAAAGGTTATCACCGCGGGGTAGAACTAATTCATAAACAACAGGACAGAGTATATGATGTATTGGAAGTAACTCGCGGTCCAAATCTATTTGATTATGGTTTTACAAAAGAAAAGTTGAGCGCGGCACCCCTAGACGTGGAATATGGAGAAAAATACCGGAAAAAGGCAAGAGAAAAGACAAATAAGAAGCTAAGGATACGTAAAAGAACCCGTGAGTCTGAATCCTCAAGTGAGGAGAATGACGTCGAAGTGAATGTTCTGGAGGCAGTAGCAGAAGAAATAGTATAAAAAACAATTTAAAGAATTGTTATCATAGTTATTTGGAGTGAGAGTCAAATATCCTAATCATCTATTACAAAATTTTTTTATGCTTGCTCGAGTAGCTCAGTTGGTTAGAGCGTGCGACTGTTAATCGCGAGGTCACAGGTTCGATCCCTGTCTTGAGCGGAACCTATTTATATTTTACAAGTCAAGTAAAATACAAATACTTAAATATCTGAAAATTGAAAACTTTTTTATGATGGAAAAATCAATCATACCCTCGCGAATTATTATCTTAAGCAAACCGACTTAAACAAACCCCTTTTATATATATATTATGTCTAACAGAACTCAACGTCAATCAAGTGGTGGTCGTGGTCGTGGTCGCGGTCGTGGTCGTGGTCGTGGTCGCGGTCGCGGTCGTAATAACAGTAATTATAAAAAAGTAGAAAAAAAAGTTGCCGTAAAATATGATGGTCCTATGGTTGGAGGCGTCGAATGGGCAGCACAGAGTATTGCTCGGCAACAAATGGAGAAAAATAGGAAAGAAATCGAACTTCTGGATAAGTTCGATGATTTAATGCATATCTGTGATAGTAAATTTCTCCCATTTACTAAAAATTTTCCCGATAATGGTAGAGACGATCATTATAGGTCACTACAAAGTGAGATGATGGATAATGGTTGGGCTCTGGAGCAAAGTGAAGATGGAAGTAAATATTTTACCCATCCAACTTATCGTGGAAAAAAATTTAATGTTTACGTCCATACTCTTTCAAATGGTAAGTGCATTATGCTACCATTAGTTCCTCAGGATGATGACCAAAAAGGTCTAGGTTGTTCGGTTCATATGTCTACTAATGGAATGTTTTATGAAATCCGTTCAAATAGATGGGTAAGCTTTTGGGAGGATAGAACTGGTAAGCGCAGACTACACTACAACGCATATTTGACTAGACGAGAAGAGAAGAAGAAAGAATATGAACTAATGATGAAACAAAAAGGTCCGTCCAATATGTAATTATAGAAAATTGAAATAGTTTAATAAATTTTTTTATTACATTATTAAAAAGCAAAAATGGTTCAGGATTTCCTTACTATGTGTAGGACTATTTATGTCCCTATTCACGGAGAAGAACTTGTAAAACAGGTATTTTACCCTATTACAGAAGATAAGTTGAAAAAAATGGTTAAGATTTATAAGCGCTGCCCTGCCTTCTCCTGGCAGAATATTGCCTCTTATCTACAAAATAATAATAATCCACAAACAGTTACTCTAAAGGATGGAACTAGAATGACTCTTTCTACATTTTACAGTAATGCTATTCAACATTTCATACTTCAAGATTATTAATTTAGAAAATTGATTTAAAATACTTACTAATATATTTTTTTATATCAAAATGTCTAAGAAAATTAATTGTCCCCTATACGGTTTTGTATCAATTACACCTCGCATGAGATGTATAATTGATACCCCAGAGTTCAAACGGCTTCATAATTTAAGACAACTAGGTCTTACATATTTAATTTATCCATCCGCTAATCATACTCGTTTCGAGCATAGCCTGGGAGTAAGTCATTTAGCAAAAATTTTAACAACTTCTTTACAAAAAAATCAACCAGAATTAGGGATAACTGATAATGAAATAGAATTGATACAAATTGCCGGATTAATACACGATATAGGTCACGGTCCATTTTCACATTTGTATGATTATGAATTTACTCCAAGTTATCATCATGAAAAACGCGGTCAAAATTTATTATGTGAAATAGTAACAAAATATAATTTGCCTTTCACTCCAGAAGAAGTAAATTTTATTATTGATTGTATTGACCCTCCAAAAGATCTAGAACGTAATTTTAAATTTCAAATTGTTAGTAATAAACTTTGTTCTATTGATGTTGATAAAATAGACTATATTCAAAGAGATAATTATCATTTAGGTTTTGGATTAAATGAAAAATATTTACGATTAATACATGATTGTAGGGTAGTCCAATTTGAAGATTCACTAGTTCTAGGTTGGCCTAATAAATTGGAGGATGAAGTATTATCATTATTTGCTAGTAGATATAGATTACATAAAAAAGTATATAATCATCATACTGTCAAGGCAGCAGAATATTCACTAACAAATATTTTAAAAAAAATTCTAGAATTTGATGTTCCTTGGAATTCTCTTACAGATAATATTATTAGCATGCCCATAAATGATGAAGTTATCGCAATGAAAGAATCATTTGATAGAAGAGAATTTCCAAAACTTATACATGAAGATGTATTATATGAAGAAGAGATGGGAAATATAGGTGATATAATGGAACAAAGTTATAAACAATTCGTCCAAAAAATGCGTTCTAAAAAATGTAAGTTGTTTTTCCAAAAAATTAAAATTGGATTTGGCTTTAAAAATGTATTAAAAAATGTAGTATATTTTAAAGGTATTGATTATACAGGATATACTACTGAAAAATATAACACATTTATGGCTCCTTCTACTACAAGTGAAATAGTTTTTAGAATATATGTTGAAAAACCTTATTTAGAGATTTGTAAACAAGAATTTGAAAATATTTTGGAAGTTAATATAAATGGAAGGAGTTTTAAGTGAAGAGACAGATTCTCAAACGATTAGAGTAAATTTTGAAAATGTGGTAGAACAAGATGGTGAAATATTAGGTATATTTTATTTAAAAGTTCGGTCAAAAAAATTTTTTTCAAAATGGAGTGAGCGTTTTTTTATGTTGCGTAGAAATAAGTTAATTATATTAAAAAGAAAAAGTGATGGTAGGCCAAAATATGAAACAGCAAAATATATAAAATTAGATAAGTGTAAGTTATCTGGTGTTACTATGGAAGATGATAAAATTGTTTTTAAGGTTTATTATAAAAATAAAAGAACATATAAATTTGGAACAAAATATATGGAGGTTTGTAAAAATGTTTATAGTGCGTTGGATAGAAGAATATATAATACAAAAAATTTATTAAGTGAAGATTTATTAGATGATGAATTACCTAGTTAAACTCTGATGGAAGTTACGCGTCTCACAACACTATGTCTTGGTTCACGAACGATCTCGTCACATGCGTCAATCAATTCTGGCATTGAGTCATATTCTTCATCTGGGGTATCAATATCAATATTTTCATTATCTGATCCACTTTCACTAATATCGTCATCATCCACCCCGTAGTCCCAATTCAAATTGTATCGATAGTATGTGGACCTACAGAAGCGGTAGATAGAATTTTGTAGTTCATAGGATAGGAAACTGACAACCTCGCAAATGTCGAAAATATTAAATACAGGTTCTGGTTGGCGGTCATCCCCTGAAATATTATCCAAATAT
>Ga0228649_1000557_pt1 | contig 15815 bp, 9 predicted proteins | sample 61DmetaG_FD_190074 | JGI IMG/M metagenome (GOLD analysis project Ga0228649, IMG submission 190074) | Seawater microbial communities from Monterey Bay, California, United States - 61D | ecosystem: Environmental > Aquatic > Marine > Coastal | place: USA: California | collected 2016-10-31 | reverse complement strand
CGACGACGCCGGAGCCCGCGCGCGAGGTGTTGGACGCGTCCGCGCGAACGCGCGCGGCGGCGGCGCGCGCGACGTCGACGGGCGCGGACATGTGCGGACGTGTACTGGGTGTCTCACTGTTTACCCATACGAATCGAGACGATCTTTCGGGACAGTCGACGACGCGCGCGACGGCAGACGACGACGACGCGCGGCGCGCGACGAGCGCGAACGCGAGGTCGAGCGCGCGCGCGAGCGAATCATCGAGCGGGTGCGCGCGCGCGCGACGCGCGAGGCGCGCGACGCGCGACGCGCGAGGCTCGAACGCGCGCGACGTTGTGGATAACGAATACAGCGCGCGAGATATCGCGCGCGACGGCGACGGCGACGGCGACGGCGACGCGACGCGGAACGGCGAACGGTGCGCGCGACGAAGCGGCGCGATGACTGACGCGCGATCGAACGCGCGACGCAGACGCGAGCGAGACTCGAGGCGAGGGCGTCGACGCGCGCGCGCGAGAGCGATGCCGTTCGGACTGGGCGGTTTGGGCGCGACGCTGCCGAAGTCGAAGAAGGCGCAGAAAGTGGACGAAGCGGACGCGATTCGAGTGGAAGGAAACGAAAAGTTTGCGAAGGGGGATTATCTCGGCGCGATCGCGGCGTATGACGCGGCGCTGAAGTTGAATGGGTCGGACGCGAGCGCGTACGCGAACAAGGCGGAGTGCTACTTGCGAGCGCGAGTGTTCGAGAAGGCGTTGGAGTGCGCGACGAAGGCGTTGGAGTGCTCGAAGGGGGATAAGGCGATGGAACTGAAGGCGATTTATAAGAAGAGCATGGCGTTGAACGGGATGGCGCGATACGTGGATGCGGCGAAGACGGCAGATGAGGGATCGCGTCTCGCCGACGCGCCGGAGGACGCGGCGGTTCGGGCGACGCTGGAAAAAGTCAAGCTCGAATGCGAGATGCTCACGGCGCAAGCGTTCACGGGGGCGTACGATCTCGGAGCGTTGTATTTGAACCGCATGGGTGCGAGTTTCCGCCGTTGTGCGGATTACATCGGTGCGGTTCGAGTGTCCAAGCTCTCCGACGGTCGTCGCGGCTTGGTGACGACGAGCGCCGTCGCGGCGGGAGATTTGCTCATGGTGCAGAGCCCGCTGAGCTCGGCGTCGTTCGGCAAGACGGTGGAACAAAACCTCGTCCGCGGTCTTTACGAGGCTGCGCGCGCGCACCCGGCCGATTGGGCGATTCTCAAGGCTCTGCCGACGTCGAGCGAGGATGAACAAAAAGACGCGCCGGAGATGAGCGTGTTTCGCAAGCACATCAGCGCGGCGAATAAGGAAAACGCACCCGCGCCCGAGAGCCCGGAAGAACTGGCGTTCATCCCGAAAGTCGTCGCCAACTGCGCCATCTCTGGGCGCCGTCTGTGCGGCGTCTGGCCGCTGCCGAGCTTCATCAACCACTCGTGCGCGCCGAATTGCCATCGCATCAACGTCGGGCAAATCATGCTCGTCTTCGCCTCGCAAAATCTCCCGGCGGGGGCGGAGATTACGATGAAGTACTACGACACGCTCATGCCGAAGAAAGACCGCGACGCGTTCGCCAGTCGACGCGGGTACATGTGCAACTGCGCGCGATGCGCTTTCGAATCCACGGGCGACGTGAGCGAGGAAAAGAAAGCCGACGAGGCGGAAGAAAACGATGAGGGCGCCGGGCCGATTACGTGCGCGGTCAACGAGCTCAAGCGCAAGCTCAAGCCCGTGCTCAAGGATTTCAAGGAAGAGTTGGCGGAGATGAAGAAAACGAAGGGCAAGACGGTGCCGAACGTGAACCCGTTGATCGAGCTTCGAGGGTGGTACGAGAGTCGCCTCGCGGCGCTCAATCTCAGTCGCGCGCAGCTCGCCATGGCGCGCATGTCGTGCTACTCGATGTACGAATCTCTTTCGCTCGCGCTTTCGGTCACAGGAGCGGGCGAGATGAAGCACGCGCTCGTTAAGACGATCATAGAGGATTTGAGCGTGGTGGATGCCGGTGGATTCGCGGCGTGCAAACAGAGCACAATGTTGGCGAACAACGCGCGGCGAACGTTCGGTAAGGATTCGCGCGAAGTCGTCGACGCGACGAACGTCATGGTCGAGACGCACTGCCTCCGTTACGGCGCGATCGGCGGAGAAGATTTGATTGAAATCGTCCGTCGCACGGAGCAGTCGATTGCCGAGGAGACGGGTGAATTTTGCGAGCTTTAGACGAGATTGATATGAGACTTTAATACATATTTCAACGAACCGCGACGCCGTCGAGTTCCTTTTGAATCTTAGCGCGCGACAACGCATACTTTGCGCGTAACTCCTTCGGTACGTCTTGCATTTGAACCGCTTCGAACTTCGCCATAGCTTCCTGGAACGTGGCGTCGTCCAAACCAGCCTCGGCGACCGCGTCCAAGTCGACGTCGAGATCAAGCATGGCGGCGTGAAGCGCCCCATCCATGTCTTGGACGTCGCTCGGCGGGGGCTCGAGCGTCTTGCGCGCTTTCGCTGCCTTCACCGCGGGTTTGGGGGCCACGGGCGGCGCAGCTTGCGCTCGAGCCTCGTACTCTGCGATGATTGGTTTAATCGTGATCATCTTGCGCGAACGCTCCGTGGCGATGTCGTTTCTCAATTGCGAAATCTCTTCGCGCAACTGAGCGATGGCGTTGTCCTTCTCTGTCAACTCGGCTTGTAAGATTTGCTCATTCGCCGACACCCAACGCTTCTTTTCCTCCGCGACCCAAGTGGATTGTGCATTCTTATCCTCGCGAAGCACTTCGTTTTCGCGCTTCAGGCGTTCGATTTCGGCGTAGTTGTTCTTTGCCAGTTCTCGCATGTTCGTCAACTCGGCCATTTCCTCCGTCATCGACGATTTCTGCTTGCCGTGGAGACGCTCAATTTGTTCGCGCATCAACTTGCGCTCTTCGTCGCGGCGCTCTAGTGCTTTTCGTAACTCGGCGTTCGACTCGTGTTCGAATTTGAAATCTTCCTTGAGTCGCGTGAGCTCCGACTTGACGTCGACCAACGAACGCTTGTGCCTTTGAGTCGCCTCCACCGCAGCGTTGAGCTCGGAGCGCACGCGCGCGACGTTGGACTTTTCCAACTCCGCCTTCTCGCGTGCCTCACGAATGAGCGCTTGTGCGTCAGCGACCATCCTATTCGCCTCCTTCGTGGACTCCGTCGATGACGCCACGTACTGCGCGCGCGCCGACGCGAGCTCCGCCTTTCGAGCCGACAACTCGCGCGCGGCCTCCGCCTGCGCCTCCGCGTGCGCCGCGCGCATGCGATCGACGGCACTATCGAAAAGCTCTCTTTGTTCGCGCAATCGCTTTTCCAAGTCTTTCGCCGCGCGTTCAGCCGCCATCGACTCCCCTCGTCTGCGCGCGTCCTCGAGCTCGGCGTTATCCGGATTATTCCTCTTCTTCGCGTATTCCGCCGCAACCGCGATCAACTCCGCCTCGTGCGCCTCCATCGCCAGCCTTAACTCCCTCGCGGATTTTCTCGCCTCATCTCGCTCCGTCCTCGCCCGATCCTTCCACCCCTCCGCGTCTCGCTCCGCCTTCGCCTTGCCCTCGCTCAGCGCCTCCTGCACGTGCAACAAATATTCCACCAACATCTGCAGCAATTTCGTCAGCTCCCGCCCCCGTTTCGGTTCGCACATGTCTTGATTCGTCACGCTGTCCACGTCCGCTCGCACGCACGCCTCGAGCACGCTCTCCAGCGCGTCGATATCGCGTCGTCGCCGCGCGTCTCTCGAGTCGCACCGCGCGATCGCCCCCCAATCGATCCTCGGGTCTTTCAGCGCCTCGAATTCGAACCCATCGCGCGGCGCGTCGCCGCCCGGCGTCGACACCGCGTCCAGCGCCGCGTCCGACGCGAACAGCGCGTTCGAGCGCGTGTTTTCCGGCGTGAATTCAGAATTCATCTCGACGAATCCAATCCTTCAAATTCAACGCCCTCGCGTCGTCGATCTCCCTCGCGCGCGCGTCGATTCGCGGCGTTCGCGCGCGACGGGCGCGTCCTCGGCGCGTCCTTCGCGCGCGCGTCGCCTCGGCTCGACCGCGCGTCGCGTCGTCGTGTGCGGCGTCGTCGACCGCCGTCGGCCGTTGGATCGACGCCGTACAAATCACCGCGCGGCGTCGCGCGCGTCGCGCGCCGCGCGTCGCGCGTCGAGCGACATGCGCGCGCGCGGCGCGCCTCGCGCGTCGTCGCGCCGCGACGCGCGCGCGCCGCGGCGCGCGACGGCGGACGTCGCGAGGCGCGGCGCGACCAGAACCGTCGCGCGTCGCGCGCGCGCGCGCGCCGGCGCGAGGGCCGACGCGACGGACGGCGACGCGTCCGCGGTCGTCGTCGGCGGCGGCGTCATCGGACTGACGGTCGCGCTGACGCTGGCGGAGCGCGGGATGGACGTGCGCGTCGTCGCGGCGTCGTTCGAGCGGACGACGTCGAGCGTCGCGGCGGCGTTTTGGTTCCCGTTCATCGTGCGCACGGAACCCGCGGCGCTGAGCGACGCGTGGGCGATTAAATCGTACGAGTGGTATCGCGAGCTCGCGCGCGAGGACGGGGCGTGCGGGGTGGAGATGCGACGATGTCGAGAATTTTTAAAGGCGCCGGCGCCGGCGGCGGGATGGGCGAACGCGGTGGAGCACTACCGCGCGCTCGAACGGGGAGAGCACGACGAGAAATACGCGGGTGGATACGAGTTCGACGTGCCCGTGATCGCGATGCCTAAATTCTTGCCTTGGCTCAGGACGCGATGCGAAGCGCTGGGGGTGAAATTTGAGACGCGGACGCTCGCAGACGTGCGGGAGGCGAGAGCGTTCGCGTCGAATAGCGAGCGAGCGTTCGTGGTCAATTGCACGGGTCTCGGCGCGAGGCGCCTGGTGAACGACGATCTCGTCAAGCCGGTGCGAGGACAAGTCGTGTACCTGAAGCAAGATTGCGGCTACGGATTATTCGACGACGATCCCAACGCTCTCGCGTATTTGATCCCGCGAGCCGACTGCACGGTTCTCGGCGGAACGGCGCAAGTCGACAACGATTCACTCGAGCCAGACGACGCAGATGAGCGAGATATCATCGCGAAGTGTAAACGGCTGTGGCCTGAGCTCGATGAAACGAAAGTCATCGGCACAAACGTCGGTCTGCGCCCCTCGCGAACCGTAGTTCGATGCGAACGAGACCCGGCGGACGCGACGCTCATCCACGCCTACGGTCACGGCGGCGCGGGCGTGACGCTGTGTCGAGGCACCGCGCTGGAAGTGTTAGCGCTCATCGAAGACGCTTAAAACTGTTTCACCGCTCTCGTGAGAAGTGCGTTCCTCTCGACGCCGCAGCTGCGCAGCCGCATAACCATGCTCGCGGCCGCGGCGAGGCGAGTTCGACCGAGCGTCACCGTCTCAACGCGCGTTTCGAGCCGGCGCATCGCGATGCGCGCGTCCATAATCGACGCGCACGTGCACGTGTGGCCGAGCGCGGAGGATTTCGCGTACGAAGACGGCAAAGCGCCTCCAGTTCCCGGGGCGGCGAATGAGCTCATCGCCGCGATGGACGCCAACGGCGTGCGCGCGGCGATGATCGTGCAACCGATAAACCTAGGGTTCGATCACACGTACGTAGAGCGTGCGTTGGAGACGCACGCCAATCGCTTCGTGGGGATGTGTCTGGCGAACCCGAGCGCGGGAGACGCCGGCGTCGAGGCGTTGGAGAAGCTCCTCGCGGGACGTTTTCGCGGCGTCCGATTCAATCCAGGGCTATGGCCGAATGGCAAGGGTATGGATGGCGAAATAGGGAGAAAAATGATGCGCGCGTGCGCGGCGCGAACGCCGCCCGCGGTGGTGGGTTTCATGTGCTTCAACGGACTTGATTTGCACGTGGACGAAATTCGCGCTCTTCTCAAAGCGGAACCGACGGTGCCGGTGCTGATCGATCACTTCGGATTCACCAAGGGCGTGGATGATCCGAACTTTGAGTTGTTAAAGGCGCTCGGGCGAGACTTCCCACAAGTGAGCGTGAAGGTTTCGGCGCATTTCCGCGTGCGCGTAGAAACGAGCGACGGAGGCGACTCGACCGCGACGCAATTGCGCGAGCTCGTCAAGGTGTTCGGTCCACATCGATTGATCTGGGGGTCGGACTATCCTTTCGTCACCGCCGAGGAGGGAGGCTACGCCGACGCGGTTCGAGTGCTCGAGCGGCAAATAGGCGACGACGATCCCGCGCTCCTCGCGAATATTAGAGGCGATAACTTTTTACGCCTGTTTCCTGGGGCGCTCGGCGAGGCGTAGGATCTGTGTTGTTGTATTCGATTGATAAATTTCGCGTTACCACTTGTCGAGATCGCTTTCGGACTCGATCGCCATCATGAGCTTGGAATCGACGCCCGAATCGCGCGGGAGCGCGACGCGACCGCTGCGCGCAACTTCCAGAATCCCGTACGGCTCGAGAAGCGCTTGAATGGCGTTAATCTTACGCTGGCGCCCGCTGACTTCGATGGTGACGGTGTCTTCGGAGATGTCGCACACCTTGGCTCGGAACATGCCGCACAAATCGATAATTTCTGCTCGTTGCGCGCGAGAGCTGACGACCTTGATGAGCATGAGTTCGCGCTCCGTGAACGGCGTCATCGTGATATCTTCGGCGGAGATGACGTAAGGCACCTTTAAGATTTGCTTGAGCAGCATCGCGATGTCTTCGGTACTGCCCGGAACGACGGTGGAAATGCGAGAGATGTCGAAAGTTCTTTCCGGGCCGACGCCGAGGGACTGAATGTTGTACCCGCGACGAGCGAACACGCCGGTGATGGAATCCAACACGCCCGGGCGGTTATCGACCAAAATAGAGATAGTGTGCGGCGTGTACTTGGCGTTTTCGTCCATCTTGTCGATGTCGACTTTGTCGCTACCGTGCCCCAGTCCCGAGAAGGAAGAGCTGAGCACGGGGACGTCCCACACTCCGATTTCGTCGTTCTCGAGCGACGTGTACACGTCGCCGACGTGCAAGTCGCCGTCATCGTCGTGTTCCATCCCCGCGACCGCGCGAACGATTCGTGACGCCAAGATGCTCTCGTACTTGGCGCTCTTCTCCTTGATGTTTAATCCGCTCACCGCGTCCTTCGCCTTTCGCATCGCCTCCATGAGTTTCACTCGACGAGACCGAGCCTCGCTGTACACGGGCTCTCTCTTCAGCGCCAACTTCCCCGTTCGCGCGACTTGAATCACCCCGAACTTCATCAGCGCGCTCTGAAACGCTCGATTCTTCCCGGGATCCCCCACCACCGACATCGTCAGCGACCGCTCCGCCACGTCCACCACGCTCGCTCGGAAAATCCGATTAATCTCCAGCACCTGCGACCGCTGTTCGGGCTCGCACTTCACCTTCAGCAGCATCAACCCTCGTTCCACGCACTCCTTATCCGTGACGTTCTCCACCTTTCGCACCTTGGCCAATTTATTCACCTGCTTGATCAGCTTCTCCACGTCGCCGTCGCTGCAAATCACCGAGATCGTAAAAATCGCCTTGTCGATGTTCAGCCCCACCGCGAGCGATTCGATGTTGTACCCTCGTCGCGCGAACACCCCCGCGACGCGATTGATCATCCCGGTCTCGTCCGCGACGTACACCAGCACGGTGTGTCTTCGCAATCCCTCCGCCAGCCGCGCCGGCCCTTGGTACACGTCCCCCGTGCTCCCGCGTCCGTCGTACGACGTCGGCGTCCATCCATCGCCCGGCGTCGCGCCCGCGATGCCCGCGTCGAGGTCGTAATCGTCGCCCGACCCGCGCGTCGCGCTCGAGCGCGTCATCGCGCGATCGCCCGCGCGCGTCGCGCCCATCGCCCCCATCGCGCGCGGCGTCGCGTCGCGTCGCGTCGCGCCGGCGCGTCGCGCGCGTTCGCGTCGCTCGAGCGCGACGCGCGTCGCGCCGAGCGCGGGCGCGCCGCGCGCGAGCGCGAGCGGCATGTCGAGTCGCGCGCGTCGTCGTGTGCGGCGGCGGCGGCGCGACGCGTGCCCTCGGCATCGCGCGACGCGCGCATGCGCGCGCCGTGCGACGCGCGGGTGCGCGCGCCGGCGGGAGACGCGGCGACGATCGCGGCGACGACGGCGCGCGCGCTCGACCGCGCGCGCGCGCTCGGTGCGTCGCGCACGCGACGCGAACGCGCGATGGGGAGGCGCGGATGGATGGGCGAAAAAGCGACTGACGCGAGCGACGACGCGCGCAGGGTACCGGACGTGCGCGATCGACGCGCGCGTGGACGGGAGCGACGATGAAAAGCGACAGCGCGCGACGGCGCGCGCGGCGCTCGAGGCGCGGACGCGCGCGGTGAGGGAAAGCGAGGGACGGGACGGCGCGGGGACGCTGGCGCGGTGCACGATCGCGTTCGGGGAGCCGGGAGAGCTGCGGCGCGCGATGCTCGCGCTGGGAGAGGATCTGGAGAAGTTTGACGTGCTGGCGCTGGAACCGACGAGCGAGCGGGCGTTCGCGAGCGCGTGCGCGAATAAACACGCGGACGTGGTGAGCGTCGGCGCGGGGCGGCGGTTGAGGTACAAGTTTACGGCGAGCGCGGTGAGGGCGGCGACGGGGAATCGGATATCGTTTGAGCTGTGCTACGGGGAGGCGCTGAGGGATTCGAACTCGAGGATGTGGTTCTTCGCGAACGCGAGCGCGCTCGCGCGGGCGACGCGCGGCGGACGCGAACTGTTCATCTTGTCGAGCGGCGCGGAGCGCGCGATCGAGTTGCGATCGATGTACGACGTGGTGAACTTGGCGACATTTTTCGGGATGACGGAAAAGGCGGCGAGGGCGGCGATGACGACGAACGTGCACGCGATGTTGGCGATGTGTAAACGTCGGAGAGACGCCGCGGCGACGGACAGCGTCGTCGAACGCATGGACGCGTCCGCTTAGTCGACGCAGCTCGTTCTTTGGACGCGTCCGCTTAGTCGACGTAGCTCGTTTGTTGTATTATTATCGTTCGTTGTTGAAGCGAAGCGATGCTTTGGAGCGTTGATGAATGGTGCGCTAAATGTTGTGCGTGCTATGCTTACGCGGTCTCGCCCTCGCGGTCTTTTTCGAAGACGCCGACGAGCGCGGCGCCGCCGAGGTACAGGCTCATCAGCGGCACCGCGAGGAGCATTTGCGTGAACGGATCCGTCGACGGCGTCAACACCGCGGCGGCGACGACGGAACCGACGACGACGTACTTCCAAACGCTGAGCATTTGCTTGGAAGACACGATCCCGGATTGTCCGAGCAAGAGCTGAATCACGGGGACTTGGAAGGACAAACCCGTGGAGAAGAGCAACACGAGGACGAACTCAAAGTACTGGTCGATCGACCACAGCGACTCCACGGCGCCGTCGGCGTAGCCGACGAAGAACTTCAAAGCCGCGGGGACGAGCACGTAGTAGGCGAACGCGATGCCGCCGTAAAATAGCACCGAGGACCCGATTACGATGGGGCCGAGCGTCTTGCGTTCGTTCAGCGTCAACCCCGGCAACACGTACGCGATCGCCTCGTAAAGCACCACGGGCGCGCCCGCGAGCAATCCAGTGTACCCCGCCACCTTGACCGTGGTGAAGAAGTACTCCCCGGGACCGAGCTGTAAAAACCGCACGCCCTGCGACTTGACGGGTTCCTCCAAGAAAATCGTCAAATCCTTCGCGAAGCAGAAACACACCAAAATCAACGCCCCCACCGCCGCGGCGGAGATCAGCGCGCGCTCTCGAAGCTCCTCCAAGTGTTCCCATATCGTCATCGACACGTCGTCCGGGAGCTCATCCTCTCCCGGGTACAGAAAACTCCGAACCTGTTCCCGCTGCACGTCCTCCGGCGGCGCCTCCACGAACGTCCGTTTCTCCTTCACCGTCGTCACCGCCGCGCTCGCCAGCGGCACCATCTCCACGCTCTCGTCTTCCTCCGCGCGCAGCGCCATCGCGAACGCCGGATCATCCGTGAGCGACGTCTTGAACGTCTCGCTCGCGCTCGCGCCCTCGCCCGACGTCCTCGCGTCGCCCTCGCCCGTCGCGAAATCCGCGTCCGGCCACACGTCCTCGTCCGCGCGCGCGCGCGACGCGTCCGCGTCGTCCATCGTCGCGCGCGTCCGCGTCCAGCGCTTCTCGCGCGTCGCCCGTTCGCGCGATCGCATCGCGTGACGTCGCGCGCGCGTCCCCGCGCGCATCTTTCGCGTCGTCGCGCGCGTCGCGGCGCGTCGCGGCGCCGCGCGCGCGGACATCGAGGCGAGCGTCGGAACCGCGACGCGTTTCGGCGCCGATGTCGAGCCCCCGCGCGTCGGCGCGCGCGTCGCGGCGCGGAATCGCGCGCGCGGCGCGACCCTCGCGCGCGTGCGGTCGGTCGCGTGTGTGCATACAGTGTCATACTATATATAATGAACCGCGTCCGTATTGAAGCGCTGAAACACGGCGCGTTTGAATCGCGCGACGACGGCCGGCGCGCCGCACGCGCGAGCGCGCGGCGAACGACGCGCGCGACCGCGACACCGACCGACGACGATCGCGCGCGCGCCGCGCGCGACGCGCGACGCGCGCGCGCGCGAGCGTGAAGGCGCGGCGCGCGTTCACATCGCGACAGCTCGAGATTCGCGCGCGCGGCGACGACGCGCCGCGCGACCGTCATGGGCGATCGCACGCGACAGATCGCGCGCGAGTGGGTGATGAAGTGCGCGGACGTCGTGCTGGACGCGCGCGAGCTCGCGGCGACGCCGCGCGACGCGAGGGATGGGGGGATGAAGGCGAACAGGTGGTTCAACTGCGCGTGCGCGAGACGACGCGAGACGACGAGGGCGATGGAACGCGACGAAGCGGCGCGCGACGGCGGGACGCGCGCGGTGAAAGAACTGGAGGGCGATTCTGTGGATGCGTTCGTCGAGGGCGCGGTGACGGTGGATGTGTATTTCGAACGGGGGGGGGACGCGTCGACGAGCGGCGAACGCGCGCTCGTCGAGCGATGGGCGTTTCACGCGGGCGCGGATGGAGAACGAGTCGGTGGGAACAATCATTTTAACAAGGATTTGGACACGGCGGTGGTGTATAAGCGAGCGGTGATCATGGTGCGCACGGTGGTGGCGATGTTGCGGACGCTTCCCGCGCACGGCGCGCGCTTGCGAGCGATGCGTCGACGAGGCGCGCGAGACGGCGGCGGAGGAGGCGGGTTTAGTTTTGAGATCAAGAACGTCGATCGCGGAGGGACGATCGCGAGCGCGCACCCGGGGAAAGCGGAGGGGTACCGCACGTACGCGTTCACGGACGTGCCGACGTCCATCGGGAAACTGAGCGCGTGCGTGTACTTTTTAGACCAAGTAGCGATGAGCGCGTTGGAGGACGAGTGCGTCGCCGTCGTCGAAACGGCGCCGACGCCGTGCGAACGCCTGGACGCGAGCGTCGGTCCCGACGTCGTCGCGCTCGCGGGCGGCGAAATGTCGCTCTCGCCATCGCCGACTGGGAAATCAGACGCACCCGAGTCGCTTCAACGCGCGCGTCGCGAGGAGGATTCGAGTCCGATGTCGCGCGGGATACTCTTCGACGAAGCCTCGCCATCGCCGTCGCCGAACGCGCGGCCACCGATTCGCGGTGGAATGACGGCGTCGTTATCGTCGGGGTCGCTTCAGCAACAAGCGAAACCTCCCGTGAGCCCATCCGTCGTGCCGTTGGCGGATTACACGAGCCCGAATTATCAACGATTCGACAACGCTCCGAGTTCTGCGCCGAATAACGGGCCGGCACCGATATACGGATTCAACGCCGCGCCTGTCGGCGCGAAACATGCGCTGCAAAGCGCGATCGAGTCGCCGTTGGTGGAACCTCCGCGTCCGCCGCCGAGACGCTCGACGATGGCGTCGTGTTTGAAAATCGACGTCGGCACATCCATCGATAAAGACGATTTCGTCGCCAAACCGCCAGGAGCGAACGACATCGGGGCGCCGAGCCCCTCGATCGCGGTGGCGCAACCACCGCCACCGCCAGCGCCGGCTTCGCCGATGACGACGATCGGTTTCTCGCCCACGACGGCGGCGCCCATCGCGTGCTCGCCGCGAGTCCGAGCGCCGAAAGACGGCCGCTCGGGCCCCGCGCCGCACGGTTCGCCTTCGCCTTGGGGTGGTTTCGTGTGTCCTGAATCTCCAATTCCGAGCCCGGGAGGCGCGGCGTTTGCGCACCCTCGGAGCGTTCCACGTTCCTCTTGGTCGCCGAGCTCAAGCCTCGGCACGTCGATTCGCGACGTCATCGGCGTATACCCGCACTCGCCCGGTGGCGTCTCCAACTTCGCGCGACGCATGAGCGGCGCGAGCGATGACGCCGCACCAGGGTCGCCTTTGACGCCGCACGCCGCGGACGAGTCCATCGACAACCAAGACGAGTTCCCGTTTGCCATCGACGACGCCGACGCGACGGCGACGTACGTCGAACACACCCCTGCGGACCTGCTGAGCTTGCTCGAAAACCCGTGCACGCTCCGTCGACGAAGTCTCGACGGGCCGCTGCCCCTTGACGCCGCGTTGGAAGATTCTACGGATTCCATCGTGAACCAGAGCGCCGAGCTCGATAAATCCGTCGGCGGCGACGACAAATCCCGCGCCGCTTCGAACGGCATGACCCTCGGTTCCGCCCTTCGCGCGTTAGCCGAGCTCGACGTCGCGGCTAAAACGCAGTTTACCGATTAGTCTAGCGTCGTCGCGTCATGACGCGTGTACTTTCATAGAAATTCTATTCGCTTCGCGAGGATAGCCCGTCGAACGCGCCCTCCGAAACGCCGCGTCACATCGCAGCGCGCGGTGACCGAGCGCACCCCGCCACGCGCGCGCACTCGACGCGCGAACACCATGTCAATCGCATCGCGATGCGCGCGCGCGCCATCCGCGCCCGCATCGCGCGCGAGCGTCGCCGAAAGACTCAAAAATCGACACCTCCCTCCACGTCATCGCGCAAAGATCGCCGTCGGAGCGCGCGCATCGAGCGATGACGGCGCGGAACGCGACGCCAACGACGACGTCAAATCTCAGGGCGCGCGCGAATCGAGCCCAAAGCTCGTGCCGTACAACGTGCGCGTCGCCACCCCCCCTCCGGTGGATTTAGGACTGCACAAGCTGCCGAAGAACATCGCGTGCGGCGAGACGATCGAAGTGCCCACGAACGCGGACGGCGACGAGAGCGCCAACGGATGGTTCATCGTCAATCGCGTGACGACGATGTATAATCTCGTGCGCGGGCGATATCGCAAGGACGGCAGTCGATTGGACGTGCAAAAGGCTGAGCGGTATTTCATCAACGCGTCGCTCGAGCGTCTGTACTCCAAGGACGACTGATCGACGCGCCGATCGATCGACGCGTCGACCGTCACCGCGTTGCGTTTGCGTATTTGTGTGTTTTAGCGAGGCTCGATTCGCCTCTTTGTATTGCTACCCCGCCCATTAGTCCCGCGCGCCGAGACGCTTCGCGTCCCGCTCGCGAGCGACACTTCGCCGCTCGCGCTCGCCATGGCGCGCGAGCGAACGACCGACGCCTCGACGCCCGCGCGCGCCGCCGACGCGAGCAGACTTCTCGCGCTGTTCGACCTGTCCAACGTCTCGCCGATATGCGTCTCGCGTGCGTCGTGGCTCCGCGCGGCGTCGAGCGCGACGGGAAAAGTCGTTCCCCCGGTGGAAGACGAAACGTTTCCGTTCGACGCGAGCCCGACGGCGGCGGTGTTCGCGCCGACGCGCGGTCGACGCGCGAAGGACGACGACGCGCGCGTCGCGAGAGCGCCGGTGAAGGCGGCGGCGGTGGTGAAGAGTCAGGACGCGGGACGCGCGCGGACGACGGTGCCGACGGTGACGGCGACGCGGGCGAACGACGACGACGACGACGACGGTGGGGCGATCGACGGCGTGATTTACGAAGAGGATAGAAACGCGTTATTCGAGGCGCAGCTGCGGCGCGCGATGGCGGCGGAGGCGGCGGGAGTGGACGTCGGGCGGATGCTCGCGGCCAAGGGCGGTTTGGCGAATTCGCCGCCAAAGGCGAGCGGAGGCGACGACGACGCGGAGGCGAATTCGGAAGGCGACGGCGAGGCGAAGGTTGAGGACGATTTGAGCGCACGAGACGACGTCGCGATGGACGTCGACGCGCCTGTGGAGTTCGTGAACAGTCCCGTGAACAGTCCCGCGGTGGAGGCGTCGCCGCCGGCGAGCGCCGCCGAGGACGATGCGTTTGAGCGCATGTTATCCGCCGCGCTCAAGGAAACGCGCGGCGCGTCGACGCCGATCGAGAAGCAACCGCTCGATCGCGCGGTGCCGAAGCGCGAGTTCAAGCCGAAATTAGAAGTCAAGTCACCGGAAAAGTACGAACCCGCGGCGAAACCGACGCCGTCGACGAGTGCGCTCGATTTCGAAGCCAAACTCGAAGCCGCGATGCGCGCGGCGGAGGCTGGAGGCGATCTAACCGCCATCCTCAGCGGTCCTTCGTCGAAAACCGCGAACTCGCCGGTGGGTACGACGAGTGCGGAAGCGCGCGTGAACTATCGCGAGCTCGGGTTCACGAAGGCAGAGCGGCGACATCACTCGTTGCACGTCGAGACGGAGGAGGCGGCGAGTGAGCGAAAAACGTGATGTTTCTTCGTCTAACGAATCGTCTAAACTAAAGGCGTGCGCGAAACCGTAGCGTAGGAAGGAGTAAAAGTACACGGCGCACGCACCAACGCTCACGCGCCCATGGTGAGAGGCGCCATTTGCTGTAAATCGATCAACACCGACGGTCCGTGCTTCACGCCGAGCTTCGTCGCCGCCTTGGTCACGATGTCGACGCCGTCGACGCCTTCATCGTCGCCGCGCTCATCTGGCCACAAAATCTTTGCGCTTTCGAGCCACGCGTTGGCTTCACGCTCGCGCTGACCGCCAGACGCGCGCAAAATGCTCGAGTAGCGCGCGTGCAACAGCGCGCACAAGTGCCTCGCCTCGTAATCGAGGACGATTTTCCCATCCTCGACGACGTGCGGGTAATGCATCAATTTTATGGCGCTCTTGTACAACCCCTCGGCAAACATCACGCCCGCGCCGTCGCCCAAAGACGTCTTCTCATCGTTCGACATCGATCTGAGCGCTTTGGCCACGTACACGTCCCCGCTCACCGCGATCGCCGCTCCGACGCGCGGATGCTTTTCGTCGCCCAACGCCTCCGCGGCGCTCACCGCTCGCGCGGCGAACGTCTCGGCGTTCTCCACGTCCCCGAGCGCCGCGTACGCCTGCGCGCGCGCCAACGCGCAATCCGCTTGCAAATCCTCAGCGATCATCCTCGACGCCATCGCCCCCGGGTGCTCGCTCAGCGCCACGTCCTTGGCGTACTCGGCGGCGCGTTCGTACAGTTCCAACGCGCGTTCGCTCGACCCGCTCGGCGTCAACCTCTCGACGTGTCCCAGCGCCTTCATCGCGCTCGCGATCGCCCACCCGTGCGGCGCGTCCTTCGCCTCTCGCAACTCCTCCGACGACATCCCCCTGAGCGCGATCTCGCACGTCTCCGCCGCCTCCAACGCGTCCCTCGCGCGTCTTCGCGTCAGCGCCGCCAGCGTCTCCGCGCCCGCCGCCGCGCACCGCCCTCCCGCTCCCCCTCCCGCGCCGCGCCGCGCGCCCTCGACCACGTCCGCCCACGTCGCGTCCTTCGCTTCCTCCCGCGCCTCCAGGAGCGTCCACATCGCGTCCGCCGAAGCGCCGTCCTCCGGCGCTCCGCTCTCGCGCGCCGCGTCTCGCGCGTCTCGCGCCGCGTCTCGCGCCGTCCCGCGCTCGCCTCGCTCCCGCGCCAGGTGCGCCCACGCCGTGCGCGCGCGCGCGATCGC
>Ga0228649_1000554_pt1 | contig 15866 bp, 9 predicted proteins | sample 61DmetaG_FD_190074 | JGI IMG/M metagenome (GOLD analysis project Ga0228649, IMG submission 190074) | Seawater microbial communities from Monterey Bay, California, United States - 61D | ecosystem: Environmental > Aquatic > Marine > Coastal | place: USA: California | collected 2016-10-31 | reverse complement strand
AGCGCGGACGCGCGAGGGGGCGGGAGGGACGCGGGCGCGAGGTTGGGAGGGGACGCGCGCGAGCGCGCGGGACGCGCGGACGGGCGAGGACGCGGCGGGACGGGCGAGGACGCGGGCGGTGATCGGTGCGCGCGAGCGGTGGGGCGATGGCGCGCGCGGGCGAGGGTGGGGCGCGCGCGTCGAGAGCGGGGCGTCGGACGCCGCGGTGGGCGAGGGCGAGCGAAAGCCGACGAAGGGGAAGGGGGTGTCGAATTTGTTGAAGCGAACCGTGAGCTCTCTCTTCATGGTCGCCGTGGGCGGGGTGGTGATCTTCGCCGGTGGGTGGCCTTGGGCGCTGGCGATGGCGCTCTTCAACGGCGCGTCGTGCGTGGAATACTTTGGAATGGTGCGAGAGATGAATAAGGAGCTTCCGTATCCGCCGCCGGAGTGGTGCATTAATTTATGCGTCGCGGCGTGCGCTTCGTTACCAGTTCTCCTGCACGCCACGGGGGGTAAGATGACGTCCATCATCGTCGCCACGGTGATTTCGTTCACCGCGATCTGCGCCGCGCTCATCGTGAACGAAGAGTCCCACTTTAACGAGTTTACGTCGTCTCTGTTTGGCTTGATTTATTGCGGCTTCTTGCCGACGTTTTGGGTCAAGCTTCGCGGCATGAGCGGCGTCTCGCTAGCCACTCCGGACAGTTTGCTTCATCACTGGCCCGCTTGGCTCGGTGGTCCGGGGATTTGGACCCTCGGCCTCGCGGCGACGATCACCATCGTGCTCTCCGTCGTGAGCGCGGACGTCGGGGCGTACGCGTTTGGCAAAAACTTTGGTAAAAACAAACTCACGGCGGTAAGCCCGAATAAGACGGTCGAAGGCGCGATCGGCGGGTTGTTGGCTTGCGCGGGGACGTGCGCGGCTTTGTTTTCAGTCATGGGGTGGCCTGGAACCGCGTGGCAAGGCGCGTTTTTGGGCGTCACGGTGTTCTTCACCTCCGTCTTTGGCGATCTCCTCGAGAGCGTGATGAAGAGAAATGCGACGATGAAGGACAGTGGGAATCTGATTCCGGGTCACGGCGGCTTGCTCGATCGATTTGATTCGTACATTTTCACCGGGAGTGTGACGTACTTCTTTGTCATCGCCGTCCTCGGCGGTTTCCGAAGAGTCTTTTCGGTTGGATATTACTAAAGCGCGGCAAATACATCAAATACATCATCCATGGCGGCGTCCGTCGCGCCCGTCGCGAAGATGTCACACATCTAGACTCGTACTAATAACCCTATTGTAGTTGTAACATCCGACTAATAACGAAAAGGACTTCTATCCCTTTCGCGGCGTCGCCTCGATGACAAACGTGGTGCCGAGATGGTGCGTCGATTTTTCCACAATTTCCAACCCCGCGTCTTCGATTAGCTTCAAAATGTCCCTATTCCAGTAACATCCCCATCGTCGCGCGTGTGCATCGGCGAAATGATCCAGAATATTACTCAACCAGCCGTACTCGCTTCGTCCGTGCTCGAGCAACAACACCCGACCGCCGTCTCGCTTAACGACGCGCTTCATCTCTCGCAACGCCCCCACCGCGTCCTCGTAACTGCACAACCCAAACGTATCCACCACGGTATCCACGCTTCCCGTCTTCACATTTCTCATCCTGTGCGAGTCTCCTCGCGTCACCATCGCCTCTCGCACCGTCGTCCCGCCGTCGCGCGTCCGCAGCTTCGCGCGCGCCTCCTCCACCATCCCATCGCACGCGTCCATCGCCAGCAGCGTGCGCACTTTTTTCGGGTCATAATACGAAAAGTTCCTTCCCGTACCGCACGCCACCTCCAACACGTCGCCGCGGGCGCCGTACGCGAGCGACGCGCGCATGTTTTCGATGCCGGACCAGTATTCACTGGACCTCACGGCGTCGTCAAAGGTTTTCGCCTCGCGATCGTACGCCGCGTCGCGCGCGCGCGCGTCGACGCGCTCGCAATCGCACGCGCGTCCACCGAGCGCGGCACCGTAGCCGACGACGACGCCCGCGCACGCGACGCCGGTCGCGAACGCGGAGGCGACGAGGCGAGGAAACATCCGCGCGACGACGTGTGACGCCAGAGCGCCGCGCGGCGTCGACGCGACGACGCGCGACGACGCGCGACGACGCGCGACGACGCGCGACGCGCGATGTCGCGCAAGCGACCGCGCGCGACGCGCGATACGAGCGACGACGACGCGCATCTCTCGACGGTGGTTCAAAAATCATCTTTGCAAACGGCGCGCGCGACGACGCGAAACGGCGCGAAGCGGGCGCGACGAGACGCGACGGGACGAAAAGTGCGCGCGCGGGGGAAGTCGTCGACGGCGCCGTTGGCGCTGGCGGTGACGCACGATCGCGTGCGGACGCTGGAGGTGCGATGATTAGACGATTGGGATGGGCGTTCGAGGCGACGGCGGCGCGCGGGTGCCCGGTTTGACGCGAGAGAACGCGCGCGCGCGAAGAGACTGACGAAGGCGCGCTGGCGTCGAGATCGCGGACAGGAGCTGGTGGAGGAGATGTGCGCGCGAAGCGGGCGACCGCAGCCGGTGTTGCGGAGGGTTGGGGACGAGGGCGCGTACGCGAACGCGCTGTTACGATCGACGTACGCGTTTGCGCCGGATTCTGCGCCAACGTTTTCGGGTAGAGGAGGCGAGCGTAGGGGTGGTGTGATGGATACCGTGCGCGCAGCGATCGAGCATTCATTTCGCGCGTCGGCGAATCCGCGGAATGTGTTGTGTAAGGGGATGTGCCGACGCGTTGAGCGACGTGACGGCGGCGTTCGAGGCGCGCTTTTGAGCGGTTCGACAGAGGTGAGCGTGCGGTGCTCGACGAGCGCGTACGAGGCGTTCAAGTCACCGGTATGGGAAACATTTTGTGATAGAGTGGGAGACGACATGTTTCTGCACATTTTATTGTACTGCAGCGTGTTTGTGAGAGTCGGTACGGACAGAGACACGCCGTTGTTGCAGATTTGTGGCTACCCGATGAATGACTCCTCGCGCAAGCGGGCCATAACGACCGCGATGGCTACGAGTAAGACGCGAGCGGGAATTCGACGCGAACGGAGGGCGCGAAAGCGACGCCAAGATGAAGAGGCGGCAGAGAATTGCGCGTTGGAGACCGATTCCACCATGCTTGAGTCGAAGTGCATGTCCGAAAAGCCGCTCACCGCGAACCCATTCATTTCGCACATCGACGTGAAGGAAGTCATTCGATTGAGCGACGTCTATCGTTGTTCACAAGATGTCTCAGTCGACGGGGATGGCGAGACTAGTGGACTGACGAGCGAGGAGGTGACTTTGTCGCCTGCCTCGACGGAATATCTGCAAACGTCGAGAAAGCGCTCGAAGTCGTACAGAAAGCCGAGTTGGCTTCGTAAGCGTGAAGCGCGGCTGAACTCAACGCATGCTCAGAGTTTGCGGACGCGAGAAGTGAAGCAAATGACCGCCGGCAACATCGTGAATCGACAAAAGAATGCGAGTTTGGGTAACGAGGTGAAACTTGCTGACGAGGTCTTCGATCGAGGGGTGTTCATGTTTCGTTCAAGCTTCACGAAGAAACCAGGCTTGCCGGCGACGCATACTCTGCGATCGATCGGCTTGGGCGTCCGCGCGTCAAGGCGCCTTTACCTGACGATATTTAAGGCAAAAAAGCTTACGAAGGCTACATCGAAGCACAAGACAGATCGCGCTTTGCGGCAGGCAAAGAGTACGTATAGAATTCCGCAAAAGCACCGCGACACACTTTTACCGACGTTGCGGGCGATGTTGGACAAGGTTCGATGTTGCCCATTCACGAACATCCTCAACAAGCACGCTCCCATGCCGCGTGAGCTAATGGTCTCCACGAAACGAGTCGGTGAATTGAGTCAAGCGTCGCTGTTATCTGCGTATACGGCACCACGAAGAGTAGCCGCCTTTGTTTGGGAAGTCATTGAGCGCCTCGTGCCCGTCGAACTCTTGGGGTCGGTCCAAACACGAAAAAGCCTGTACGGTTGCATTCGCCGAATTGTGTCGTTGCGAAGATACGAGCGGTTTACTTTGCATGAAGTCATGCAAGGCATCCGAACGGCAGACTTCAAGTGTTTCAAGGCGAAAACGACCAATGCGAGTAACGCAGGACAGGTGGAGGCGAGTCAGCGGAGAATGGTCACCAAATGGATCAGCTGGCTCGTGCAAGAGATGGTCTTCCCAATCATACGATGTCATTTCTACGCCACGGATACGCAAACACACAAAAATAGGATATTCTTTTACCGGAAAGGGATTTGGTCTCGGCTCGTCACCGCCACACTACAAAGCTTGGAAGAAACGTCGTTCAAGCGCCTCACGGCGAAGGAAGTGACAGCGATGATGGATAGATCGAATGCGTCCAACTTGGGGTTTTCGAACATGCGATTTTTACCGAAAGGCTCGGGGTTACGACCTCTAGCGACGCTGAACAAACCGACGACCTTTGTCGTCAAGGGCGGCGGGAAGAATTCAATGCGGCGGTTGAAGAAATTCGATGCGATAAACAGACGGTTGAAAGACGTGCAGGATATTCTCCACCACGAGACAGTTCGAGATCCGAACGTCTTAGGCGCAGCCGTCGGAGATTATAAGGCGGCTCTTCTTCGTCTTGGACCGTGTCTACGCGCGATTCGTCGCCAAAAGTTACTTGGACGGCGTCCTCAGGCGTACATTCTCGCGACTGACATTAAAGGCGCTTTCGATAATCTTCCGCTCGAATCTCTCGAGCGCGTGGCCTTGGACCTAATCTCAAGCTCATCATATCAAACGCTTCATTATGCCGTCGTGAAACAAAACGGTGAGGCAAAATATAAAAAGTTGGTGTCTTCCCTTCCGACCGCGGCGAAAGGCGAAAGAGTGCCGGGACCTCTCGTGACTGAAGCGCAGCGCGTTTCGAACACCGGCGGTGCGGCGATTCTTGGTAGAGAGAGCAGAAACTCGATCGTCATTGACGCAGGATTCGCTAAGGAAATTTCCGATGAAAACATAGTGCCGTTATTGCGCGCACATCTACGAGAAAACATCATCTCTGCGCGCGGCAAGTTCTTGTTACAAACCGTCGGAATCCCGCAGGGTTCGATTGTATCTCCGCTTTTGTGCAGCCTATTTTACGGCCACCTCGAACACGAGTATGGATTATTGAGCGGTTTCTGTGGCGAGCAATCAACCGTGTGTCGATGGATGGACGACATGCTTCTCGTCACCACCGATCTTGATCGGGCCAAAGCGTTCGTCGACATGTGTAAGAAAGGTTTCGAGGCGCACGGCTGCACTCTAAACACCACAAAAACGCTTTCAAACTTCGACCACGGAGAAGACGTACGACAAAGGACATTTGTGAACGCGGATGGGCGAAGTTACATCCCGTGGTGCGGTATATTAATCGATTGCCTAACGCTAGAAATAATGGTGGACTACTCGAGGTACTCGGGAGAATTCGTTCGAGAGTCGATGAATCTACCGCTCGGGCGCAAGGCGTGGACGCGTCTACCCGAACGCATTTGTGGCTTTTTGAAGCCAAAATGTGCGGCTATATTTTTCGACGAGAGTATCAACAGCAAAGTCACCGTGCGCGTCAACGTCTACCAGCTCTTCCTCATGGCGGCGATGAAAACACACAGCTACGTCGCTGCGACGAGCGCGATTCCGGGATGCGAGCAAATCTCATCGCTTGCACTTTATCGCGCGATCAAGCACGCCGTTCGTTTCGGACAAATATTGATACAGCGTCAGAGTAGCAGCGCGCGCGCGCACTGCAGTAGCGTCGGGAGACTGCCGGACTCGCACGTTGAATTTCTCGCTATCCAAGCCTTCTTGAAAGTCCTTCAACAAAAGCAGACGCGATACAAGCGAGTAATTCAGCTATTGAACTCGCGACTCACCTCACAAGGCATGAAACGAACGTGCAGAAACGGTCTGCTCACACAAGCGATGGAACCATCGCGAAACACGATTTTCACACATATTAGATTTTAGGAACTCTTTCATAGTCAAACAAACATCTCCTGTACTCATCCTTCTACTGTACTCAACAACAACAAATGTAAACATCGTCGTAAATTTTGATTCGTGGTTCGTCGTAGTCGTCGTCGAATCGATCGACGGTAAAAAACATTGCGAAAGCGTGATTCGCGGTGAAGCGCCTAGTAGGCGCGTTGTTCGCCTTCGTGGGCGAATCGACAAGACTCACCGCGGTCGCAGCGCCCCTTTTGCCAGTCGAAGCACACGCCACGCGGGCGATCACCACCGCGGTCGCCACCGTAGCCGCGATCACGATCGCCGCCCCAGCGATCGCCGCCGCGGTCGCCACCGTAGCCGCGATCGCCGCCGCCGCGGTACCCGCCGCCGCCGCCGCCGCCGTCTTCAGAGTGCGCGAAGCGGCACGAGTCGCCTCGATCGCATCGGTTTTCTCTCCAAGCGTAGCACACACCTCGCGGGCGGTCTTCGCGAGCGTACGGACGATCATCCCGTCGGTCGTACCCGCCTCGGCGATCGCCGCCTCGGCGGTCGTCGTATCCGCCGCCGCCTCGCCCTCGCATCTCATCCGGGTTCTTTCTTCGCTCGTTCGCGATCTCGCATCGAACTTCCCGTCCCATGATGTCCATTCCGGTCGCCTTTTCGACCGCATCGTCCGCCTCACCCTGAATCGCGTACTTCACGAACGCCAATCCTCGCTTGCGTCCCGTCTCGCGATCCTTCGGCATGTACACGTCGAGCACGTTTCCGTACGCCTGGAACTTATCCCGGATGTCGTCCTCGTGCGCGTCGAACGAGATGTTTCGCACGAGCACGGAGACTCCCGGCAAGTCGCGCGGGTTCGGCGGTTCGTCTCGGACCGGCGGCGGCGGTGCCCCGCGGTCGCCGTCCCCGTGATCGGCGGCGCCGCCCTCATCGGCGGCGGGTTCGTCGGCGACGCGACGAGGGTTATCCTCGTCGATCTCGCGCTGTTCGTTATCTTCGTCGGACATCGTTCGGGCGTGCGCGGCGCGCGAGGTCGTGGGCGTCGGACGCGGGCGTCGACGTGTGCGGCGCGATCGGGGAATCGCGGCGGATTCGCGATTTTCGAGACGATTCAATTCTCCCGGATCGGATGAGTCGGGTCGGGTCGGGCGCTGCGGCGAGACTCGATCAATACGCAATACAACACTATCAGAGACTAAAAAAGAGAACCTACAGTAAATAAATATGAATGAAGACGCCGCGAGTGGTGACGACGCGCGCGCTTGCAAAGGCGGAAGATTGCGAGAAGTAAGTCGCCGGCGCGCTGAAGGAGTCAACTCGGTCAGAGGTGCATGGCTGAAGAAAAGTGAGGCGCCCAGCGCGATTGCTTGGCGGCGAGCTTAAGGGTGCGGAAAACTTCCGCATTGGCGGCCCAGAAACTGACGGAATGTAACCCTAGACCGTTGGCTTTGGCGTAAGGCTTGACGACGTCTTCGCGAAACGCGCGAAGCTTGTGTCGAGGTACGCGCGGGCACAGGTGGTGCTCGGTTTGAAACTGTAAACCACCGTGGAACCAGTCGAGCCAGCGCGGGCAGTCGATGTCCAACGTCCCAGCGAGTTGCATGTTCACCCACTCGTCGTTTTCAGGTCGCCCTTCGAAGACGTCGCGCGAAAAGTGCGAGAGGCAAATTTGCACGTGGATGACGCCGGCGACGGCGTGCGAGAGGAAGAAGAACGGCACTTTGTGACCCACGGGTAACTGAGCGATGAGCGTGGTGAGCCACGTGGCGAACACACCAAGTGTTAAAAACTCCATCGCTCGGCTCCGCACGCGCTTCGCCTTGATCAAGAAGATCAACGTCTGCAAGTATAAGTTGATGCGAGCGACGGCCATAATTGGATAGAACGTGTAGTGCTGGAATCGAACGAGCGTCCTGGCGAGACGGTCGTACGTCATGCGTCTGCGGTGATACAGAGAGTACACCGAGCCAAAATATTTGTTGGAGACCGCGAACACGGGCATGTGCTGGATGTCGGGGTCGCATTCCAACGAGTTGCACGCGCAGTGGTGGACGTTGTGCGTCGCCATCCACCACGCGATGCCGACGCCGTTGAAGAGGTTTCCAACGCACCACCCGATCATGGCGTCTTTTTTGCGATCATAAGTGATCGATGTGTGCCCAGCATCGTGGCCGATGAACATACTTTGCTGCCAAAACAAACCGAGCAAGACGGCGCCGAACATGTGCGTCTTGAAACCGGCGCCCGACGACAACACGCACGCCAACACGCCGCCGAAAAGCACGACCAATCTCGCGATGATGAAGGCGTAATCCGTGAGATCGCTCTTCAACAACTTCTCACTACCCTCCATCGCGTCCCTCATCCGACGAAACGCCTTTAAATGCGTCGGCGGCGCCGCGCTCTCGTCCACCAAGCGCCCGATTCGAAGCGTCTCCAAGCGCGCCAGCGCGCGCCGCTCCCCCCCGTGATACGCCATGAACGCGTCCGTCGCGTCTCTCCCCGCGTACTGCTCCAGAATCGTGCTCCCCCCCGGATGTTTCTCGACCCAAGACGTCGCGTCGTACACCCCATCGCCCACGACGAGCCAACAATCGCTCCCGACGTCGTGCGAGCGCACGTCGGCGCGCGCGTACGTCGCCTCGCCTCGCCGCGTCTCCCCCCCGACGCCCGCCCCGACGTCCCGCGCCGCGTCCGCGTCGCCGCGATTCGCCCGTCGCGCGCTCGCGCCCTCCCGCGCCGTCGCGCGCGTCGCGCTCGCGTCCCCGCGTCGTCGCGCGCGCGCGCGACGCGAGAGGTCCACGCCGTCCCGCGGCATGTGCCTCGTCGACCCGTCTCGCGTCGCCGCGTCGCGCGTTTCCGACGCGCGACGGTTCGACGCGTTTCCGTCGCGCGTTTCCGACGATCCCGCGCCGTCGCCGCGTCGCGCGCGTCGCGGTGCGACGCGCGGTCAACGCGCGTCGTCCGCGGCGTCGTCGACGTCGCCCCCCTGGGGCCTCGCGACGAGATTTTTTCAACTTTTTTCGCCCCTGGGGCCCGCGAAAAAAGTTGAAAAAATCTCTAGGCGCGCGCGCGAGTCCCGACTCGTCGACGGCGCGTGCTCATGAAATCTAAACCCTACTTATACCCCCCTGGTTTCGTTTCTTTCATTTACTTCACCGCATCTCTTACATGCGCGTTCGAGCTTTTCTACGGCCACCCAGGACACGAAACCCCGTACTCATACGAACACCACACCGCGCACCCCGCGCGTCGACGCGCGCGCGCCGCACAATCGCGCGCGCGCCCACCATGCGCGCCTGCACGCCTCGCGCGTCGCTCGCGCGCGCGCGCGGCGCGCGGAACGACGAACGACGCGCGACGCGCGCGAAGACGCACCGACGACCCGCGGTGGCGTCGCCGACGATCCTCGTCAAGGACGGCAAAGATCCGGAGACGACCACGAATGGGCTGTCGAAGAAACGACGCGAGGTGATCGAGGACATGACGTCGTTCGCGGCGGGAGAACTGAGCGGACTGCTGAAGGACCCGGACACGAATTGGCAACCGCAAGATTGGCTGCCGAATCCGGAGTCGCCGGATTTCTTGGATCAGGTGCGAGGGCGAGGGGGGGCGAGGGGACGCGCGCGAGGGATGGTTTATCCGCGCGAGGGCGGTCGAGGGCGTTCGAACGAGACGCGACGCGGGACGCGCGAGGCGAGGTCGAGGCGCGCGCGAGATGGGCGAGGGGGTGGGTGGAGGCGTGCGCGCGCGCGAAAACGCGGTGACTGACGAGCGCGCGAACGCGTCGCGATCGCGATAGGTGGCGGAGATTCGTAAACGCGCGGCGAACATCCCCGACGATCTCTTCGTCGTGCTCGTCGGCGATATGATCACCGAAGAGGCGTTGCCGACGTACATGAACATGTTGAACACGCTCGAAGGAACGAAGGATAACTCTGGCGCGGATGCTCACCCGTGGGCGGTGTGGACGCGCAAGTGGACGGCGGAGGAAAACCGTCACGGCGACCTCATGAACAAGTACTTGTGGATGACGGGTAAGGTGAACATGAAGCCGGTCGAGACCACGATCCAGAAGCTCATCGGCAGCGGCATGAACCCTAAGACGGACAACAACCCGTACCTCGGTTTCGTGTACACGTCTTTCCAAGAGCGCGCGACGAAAATTTCCCACGGGAACACGGCGCGCTTGGCCAAGGAGGCGGGCGATCCGGAGTTCGCGAAGATGTGCGGCATCATCGCCGCCGACGAAGGCCGCCACGAGATCGCGTACCAGCGCATCATCGATGAAGTATTGGCGCGCGATCCCGACGGTGCCGTCCTCGCGTACGCGGACATGATGGAGAAGCAAATCACCATGCCCGCGCACATGATGTGCGACGGCCAGCACAAGGCGCGAACCGGCCGCGACCTCTTCGTCGATTTCGCCGCCGTCGCGGAGCGCACGGGCGTGTACACCGGCCACGATTACGCCGATATCATGGATCACCTCAACAAGCGTTGGGACATCGCCAACATCACGGGTTTGGGCGGCGAGGCGGCCGCCGCGCAAGAGTACTTGATGAAGCAACCCGCTCGCATCCGCAAGCTCGTCGCTTTCGCCGAGAAGAAGGCGGCGAAGAAGCCTCCGGCCAAGGAAACCTTCTCCTGGATTTACGATCGTCCCGTCGACATCAACTAAACAACCACCACCGTAGCGCGAGAAAGGCAATATAGCCTCCGCTTTTAGCTCTTGCCGTTGCGGCGTGTTGCTCGGTGCTCGACTATTCACGCTCAAATGTAAAAAGATTCAGATTCAATTCCCTACGCGATTCCCTGCGGCGCTTGATGGATGTGTATTATTATTATTGCACGCATCATTCCTCGAACCACGCGTCGAGTTCTACGCTAGAAACGACTCTGCGACTCGATCGCTCGTCGCGCATCCTTAGTTTTCGCGCGTCGGCAAGACCGCCTCGATGGCCGTCCACACCTCGCTCATGTCCTTTGCCGCGTCGATTTTCGCGACGACGGGAGAGTAGTGCTCCAAAATGGGCTTCGTTTGCGAGTGGTACGCTTCGAGGCGCGTCACGAGCGCTTCTTTCGTGTCATCGCTGCGCTGCTCGAGCTGCTCGCCAGTCTCGTCGTCAAACATGCGCTTCGGCTTGGCTTGCTTACCCGGGCACGCCTTCAGGCTCTTCGGCGGGTTGAACGTGGCGTGATACGAGCGACCGCTCGCCTTGTGCACCCATCGGCCGCAGATGCGCTTCTCCAAAAGCGAGTCCGGGACCTCGAGCGAGACGACGACGTCCACCTTCTCGCCGCGCTTCGCCAGCATCTCATCCAGCTTCTTCGCCTGCTCGATCGTCCGCGGGAACCCATCCAAAATGAACCCACGCGCGCAATCCTTCGCCGCGATTCGATCGCGAATGATCGCCACGACGATGTCGTCCGTCACCAATCCCCCCGAATCCATCGCCGCCTTCGCGCGTCTCCCGACATCCGTCCCCGCCGCCACCGCCGCGCGCAGCATGTCTCCCGTCGCGAGCTGCGGCACGCCGAGCTTCTCCGTGATCTTCGGCGCTTGCGTTCCTGCGTCGCGCGCGTCCGTCGCGTCCGTCAGTCACCGCGCGCGCGTCGTTCGCGTCGCGCGTCGATCGCCGTCGTCTCGCGTCGCCGACGCTCGCGTCTCTCGCGTCTCTCGCGCACCCTTGCCCGCGCCCGGCGGTCCGAAGATGACGATCACCGATCGCGGCGCGCCGCGCTTGCTCTGCCCGCCGCCCATCGCGCGAAGTCGCGTTCCGCGGCGTGGTGACGTCTGCCGACGTCACTCGTCGACGCTGATTACGCGATGCGGCGCGCGCTGCACGTCGCGCGCGTCGCCAAGGCGAAGAACCGCGACGCCGGACGGTCGATGCACTGGCGCGTGGGTAAGGGGAGCGAGTCCGCGAACGGCGCGGGCGAGGCGACGGCGCGCGGCGGGAAAGGAAGCTCGAAGACGACGCGGTCGCAGCGGACGAACAAGGGCTACAAGGTGTACGTCAGCGGACGACCGACGATCGACGACGTCGAACGGGCGTCGAGGGGGGAGAAGACGAAGTCCATGGGCGTGGTCGAGCGCGAGGCGCCGTACCGGCTGACGCGAGACGAGCGAGAGGCGTGGGAGCGAGCGAAACGGCGAGGAGGGCTGGAGACGCGAAGCGCGAGTCGAGACGGGCTCGCGAGACGACGGTTTCCGTTGGTGAACACGCATCGGGCGTACTGCGATGCGGTGGGGATGGTGTTCGTGTGCACGGAACAAGACGTGGGGGGGGGGGGGGATTGCGTGGTGGTGGACGTGTCGACGCTGCGGGCGAGCGAGGACGGCGACGCGCGCGCGCGGTTGAGCGAGTTGGCGATCGCGTTGGGGGCGAGCGCGGAGGATTTGTGCGGCGACGAGGAACCGCTGATGGCGCAGATGCGATACGTGGCGGCCATGGAGGGGGGGTTCGAGCGCACGGCGCTGGTGGAAGTGTTGGAGGGAGACGCCGAAGCCGAGCCGGCGCCGAGCGAGAGCGAAATCGCGGCGGCGAGAGACGCCGTCTCGGCCGCGGCGGATCGCGTGCGCGAAATGAAAGATTCAGGGAAATCGAACGCGGATGATGACGTGAAAGCTGGCGTGCGATGCCTCCTCGAGGCGAAGGCGAAGCTGGGAGCGATGGAGGCCGCCGCGGAGAAGACGTCGGCGGCCGCGAACGAGGCCGCGGAAGTGGATCTGGAGGCTGACTTAAAACGAATCGAAGAAGCGGCTCGGAGATCACTCGTCGAGTTACCCATTCACGGTTTGCCCGAACGATATATGCGGTTCAAGTGTCCTGATCGTCCAACGGCGAAGGCGCTCTCGAAAGCCATCGCAAAGGAGGATCTCGCGCCTTTGTTGCTCGAAGTCTAGGCAGCATCACGGTTTAGTTGCGGTACGCGCTCTGCTTTGCTATGTACAATGTATTTATTTGCTTTACTGTATTCCTCGCGCGACTCGCTGAGGCGCGATGTCACCAGGACCGACGCCCTTGGAGGCGTAGTACTCGCTGAAATCGAGGCGGAACAACAAGAATTGCGTGTCCACGTGCGTTTGGAGTGGCAAAAGGTTCAAGAAACCGTCCAATGCACGCGCGTAGTCGTCGCGCAAATTTGCCAGTCGACTCTGCGCCACGGCGACCTCGTCCTTATCGATAAAATCGCTCGCATTCGACTCCTCGCCGACGTATGTCCCCCATTGCTTGTTCTTCTCGCGCTCGGCGATGCGCTCTCGCGTCGCCGCCTTCTTCGCGACGACGTCTGCCGCCATGTCGAAAAGATCAGCTGCGACTTCGCGGAACGACATCATCACCTCAAAAAGTGCGTAAAGGGTCTGCAGAACTAGCTGCGACTTTGACCCGAGCAAAGCCTTTTGAACGACGGCGTCGAGGAATACGTCGTGCGCCGCGATGATTTCATCCAAATCGGAATGCTTGGCAAACTTCTCCTCGAGCTCGACCCACGAGGTCTCCAGCACCTCGAACATGACGTAGTACTGAAAGTTAGAAATAAAGCTGTGCATCTCCCCTCGCAATGAATGACAGCTGCGTAGCATGTCAGCCAACGCCGCGCCAGACGTGCCCCCGCCGGCGGTTTCGCTTGACAACAAATGCGCTACCGTCGGTTTCATCATCTGCCACGTCCCACAGAGCGAATGTTCCACTCGCTTCAGACGCCACAGAAAGTTGAACACGCGCAAATACTTGCTCATCGCGTGTTCGGTGAATATCGTCGTCAAAGGCTGATTTACGACGTACTCGAGCGTGAAGACATCCCATCCCACTTCTTCGTTCAAGTGCGCCATCAAACGCACGCGTAAGCGATCGAGAAAGTCTGGAGAATCCGACTGGGCGCTACTGCTGCGCACGGCTTGTTCGAGCATACCGCTGAGCTTGAAGACACTCAATGAATTCGCGGGCTGCTCCAAGCTCGGACCCATCAAGTCCATCAAGCACTCGTGCAAATCCCCCTGGCCGAGCAACAAATAGCGCTTGAGCGCTTGACAATGCTCTCCGAGCTTGAAGCGTTCGAAGAGTACGCGACGCACCGTTCCGTCCACACGCTTTGCTGTCTCGCTAATCAACGTCGTCAAACCATCTGGATTCTCAAAGTCTAGCCCTCCAGCCTTTTCCACCGCGTTCAAGACGTCCGCGCGTTCGGGCGTCCAGCTCGAGTCGTCGCAGCATCTGCGAAGAAAGTTTATGCTCTTGCCGAGGCGAAGTATAGTTTTCCCCTGTTCGCGCGTGATGAACGAGGGCAGCATGTCCTCATCGAACGCATACTTTCGGCGCCATAAATCTTTATCCGAAATCGAGTGATCAACGCTCACGAAGAACTCGCACAATGGGTCTTCGAGCTCGCCGCTCACCGTCCATCGATGCACCATGCCCAAATACGGCGTCGCGCTCGCGCTCAAAACTCTTCGTACCAACGCGGTGGATGACGGGTCGCCGTGTTGAGAGTAGTTGTACATGGCCGCCAAAGCAGCGCCTCCTCGCTTGCCGTGCGTCGCGTCGACCAAAACCGCTAGCGTCCGTAACATCTTGAGAGGATCGGCGAGCCACACGAAGAGTCGACGCAGGGTGAGGTAACTGTCGCCGCCCTTCGCCGCGCCGTCGCCTCGTTCGAGGTAAGCCACGATCGGAATCTGCGCTTGAGCTTCTAATACCGCGATCAACTTGTAGTAACTCGCGAGCTCGCGCTGAATCGCCGCTCTGAACGCCTGCCGCGTGCTGCCGTCGCCGTCGTCGACGTCGACGCCCGCCGTCCTGCCGTCGCCGAGCGCCGCCGAAACCTTCTTAAATAACCACCCTACTTCGGTGAGGCACTTGATCAAATTTCGTCGCCCGGCCGAGACGTTCACGTTCGGTGCCAGCGCGAACGCTTGTTGGGCCGGAGAAAACTTGATGAACTCGCCGTCGATGCCTTGACACGCGTACAGCACGTCTCGCACCAATTCGCGTTCGTCGCACTCCCCGCTCGCCGCGCGTTCAATCTCCAAAGCCCTGTACGCATCCGCGCGCCGACCGACGGCGTGCAACCCGAGCGCCCCTTTCTCACCGCCCGCGAGCGCGCGCGCGGCCTCGCCATCATCCAACCGTCTCGTCGCCGCCGCCGTCGCCGCGCCCGCGCGTTCGTCTCGCGTCAACGCCTTCGCCGCCGCGTCCAAATCCAACCGCCGCATCCCTCGCGCGCTCGCGCCCACCCCCCCGCCCGCTCCCCACGCGCCCTCCGCGTCCTCCGAGATCGCCAACAGCGTCCTGAGCACTCCCGCGCGTCGCGTCGACCCGCTCGCGTCGCGCCTTCGCGCGCGTTCGCACGCCTCCGCCGCGCGCGCCGCCGCGTCCTCCCCCCGCCTCTCTCGCACCCTTCGCACGATCGCCCGCGCCACCGCCTCGCCGTCGTCCATCGCGTCCCTCGCGCGCGTTCCCTCGCCCAGCGTCGACGCGAGCACGCGCGTCGCGACCCGGCGTCCCGCGTCCGCGCGTCGCGTCGCCTCGCGATCGTCCGTCGGCATCGCGTGCGTCGGCGTCGCGTTCGTCGGCATCGCGTTCGCGAGCGTTCGCTCGACGAGCGCTCGAACGAGCGCGGCGACATCGCGCGCGTCGTCGCGCGCGCGCGCGTCGGCCATCGTCGCGCGCGCGTATGTCTGACGCCGCGCGCGGTCGTCCGCGGCCGTTGACGTCGTGTTTGGTCCGTGTGTGTACGAGACCGACCGTCGCGAACCGTCGTAGAGCGGCGTCCGCGAGCGGTAGTATACAGCGACGAACCGCGCGATAAAAACGTCCGACGACGGAGCGTTTTCGTCGCGGGGCGAGCGTTACGCGACGGACGCCGCGGCGGGCGACGGCGG
>Ga0228649_1000552_pt1 | contig 15882 bp, 8 predicted proteins | sample 61DmetaG_FD_190074 | JGI IMG/M metagenome (GOLD analysis project Ga0228649, IMG submission 190074) | Seawater microbial communities from Monterey Bay, California, United States - 61D | ecosystem: Environmental > Aquatic > Marine > Coastal | place: USA: California | collected 2016-10-31 | reverse complement strand
ACATACGGAGTATCGTGTACAGATGCGTTCGAGTGGTATGTGTGTACACGCGGACGCGCGGTCGCGGTCGCGCGCGCGTCGCCGCGCGGCGCGCCGCATCGCCGCGCGCGCCGACGCCGCGCGACCGCCTCGGGACGCGCGAACGCGCGCGCGTCGCGACGCGGCGACCGCGCGCGCCGCGAGCGACGCGCGCGCGATGGGGACGTCGAACGCGCTGCCGAGCGATTTCTTCGACGGCGCGGTGAAGGCGACGGCGACGACGGGACGCGCGGCGACGACGGGACGCGCGACGGGAGGGACGACGGCGGTCGCGTCGGCGACGCGCGCGCCCGCGCGGGGCGCGGGAGGAGGTCGAGGGAGCGAGGCGTCGAGGGAGGCGGCGTCGACGGCGGCGGCGGCGGCGGCGGCGGCGCGGGAGAAGCGCGAACGCGAGGACGCGGAGGAGCGGGCGGCGATGGAGCGGGCCGAGGCCGAGGCGGTGTCGCGGACGCGAGGCGAAATCGCGGAGCAGGTGGAGTGCTTCGATCGGGTGGATCGGTTGAGGGAAGCCGCGGCGGAGGCGAAGCGACGCAAGCGCGAAGCCGCGGGAGGGGCGAAGACGGCGCGGCCGACGGTCGGGACGGCGACGCGTAGCGATAGCGATAGCGATGATAGCGGCGATGATGTCGACGAGCTCGTCAACTGGCGGTCGAAGAAGCTGTGATGATCGGCGTCGAAGCGCTTGAAAATTGAAACACGTACTAAAGTTTAAATGAAAGCGCCGCGCGCGCTCGCGGCGTCTCGCGTCGTTAATGCGTCCTCACGCCACCATTTGCTTAATTTTCGCAATCTTAAGCGCTGGATTCAAGCCTTTCGGGCACACCTTGCTGCAGTTCATGATCGTGTGACATCGGTACAACTTGAACGCGTCGTTGACGTTGGCCAACCGCTCCTCGGTGAACTCGTCGCGCGAGTCGATGATCCATCGGTACGCCTGAAGCAGCACCGCGGGTCCGAGATACTTGTCGCTGTTCCACCAATACGACGGACAAGACGTCGAGCAGCACGCGCACAAGATGCACTCGTACAACCCGTCGAGCTTGGCTCGATCTTCCTTGGTTTGCAAGCGCTCGGCGCCGTTCGCCGGCGCGTCGCCCTTCGTCTTCAAAAACGGTTCAATCGACTTATACTGCGCGTAAAAGTTCGCCATATCCACCACCAAATCTCTCACCACGAACATGTGCGGCAGAGGCGCGATCGTCTGCGCCCCCTTCTCCGTCTTCTCCACCTTGGTCAGGCACGCCAATCCGTTTTGCCCGTTAATGTTCATCGCGCACGACCCGCAGATCCCCTCTCTGCACGATCGTCGAAAGCTCAGCGTCTGATCCTGTTCGTCCTTGATCTTAAACAGCACGTCCAGCATCATCGGTCCGCAATCGTTCGTGTCGACGTCGTAGGTTTTATACTTCGGTTCGTCCCCCGAATCGGGATCCCAGCGATACACCCTAAACTGTTGCACGTTCGTCGTCGTCGTCGTCGTCGTCGTCGTCGTCGCGCTCGTGGACGCGCTCGCGCTCGCCGACGCCCTCATCGCGGTGTTCGCGAGCGCGCGCCGCATCGCGCCGCACGCATCCCGACGCGCGCGTCGCGCGAACGCCGCGATCATCGTCGTCGACGTGTGACGCGGTCGTTGGTCGTCGCCGCGCGCGACGCCGACGCGACGCGCCTCCGCGCGCGTCGCGGCGATCGCATTGCGCGCGCTCGAAACGCCATGTGCGCGTTTTTCGACGTCTTCGCATCGTAATAGATGTCTCACTGTATGCGCACACGTCATGATGCATCGCGAAAACGCGCGCGCGCCCTCGCGCGCGACCGTCGCGCGCGACGCGCCGCGCGGCACTCTCACGCGCGTTCCCTCGCCTGCGACCGTCACGCACGACGCGCAGCGCACACACACGACGAAATAAATACGTTCCAGCGACTCGACGCTCGAACGCACGCACGCCCGCGCACGGGAGACGGTACGCGCGACGCGAGGGATGATTAGGCGCGATGGCGCGCGGCGCGGCGGCGCGAGGGCGAGCGCGAACGACGCGCGCGACGCGGCGGGCGTTCGATCGGGACGCGCGGGCGCGCGCGATCGATGGTGTAAAATTGGTCGACGGCGCGCGCGCGCGCGCGCGGCGAATGGAGGCGATGGGGGGAGGAGAGACGGTCGCGAAAGCGCGCCGATGGCGGTGGCGGCTGCAAGCCTATCCATAAAGCCCTTCGCGCGCGCGGGGACGGGACGCGGGAGAAGGAAGACTGACGGTGAACCGCGGACGCGCGCGATCGTGACCTGCGCAGACAAAAAGTAAATAATGGCGCCGAGCAAGTGCAACGTGCCCGCGGCGGCGAAGGTGACGCCGGCTGACGTCGAAGGGATCAAGACGGAGGCGGCGAAGAAGAAGGACGAGGACGCGCGCAAGGCGGCGGCGGAAAAGATTACGGAGATTGCGAACGCGGCTTCGTTCGCGGAGGAACCGTATTTGATTGATTTGCTCGAGGTTGCGATCACGCTCGCGGGTGATAACAAGTCTAGCAATGTGCGCGCGGCTGGCGACGCGGCGGTGGCGGCCATCGCGCCCAAGTTGAGCGAGTTCGCGGTTCGCCCGGCGTTGCGAGCGATCTTTGTTGGTTTTCAGTCTCAGTTCTGGCAGTCCACCATGGCTGCTTTGCGCGTGCTCGATGCTTTCGTCGATCGCAACCGCAAGGCGGTCGCGGCGAACTTGCCGGAAATCATCCCGGAGCTCGCGCAAGTCATGGTGCACATGCGCTCGGAAGTCAAGGAGGCGTCCACCGCGTCCATGGCCAAGGTTGCGACGTGCGTCGGTAACTTGGACATCGAGCCTTTCATCCCGACCTTGATTGAATGCATCAACAACGTCGATGAAGTTCCGGAATGCGTGCACAAGCTCGCGGCGACGACTTTTGTTCAACAAGTTGAATCCCCGACGCTCTCCCTCCTGGGTCCGCTTCTCCAGCGCGGTTTGTTCTTCCAGCAAACCACCCCGATCAAGCGTAAGTCTGCCGTCATCATTGACAACATGTGCAAACTTGTCGAAGATCCGATGGATGCCGCGCCGTTCTTGCCCAAGCTTTTGCCGCTTTTGAAGCGCGCCATGGACGAAGTCGCCGACCCGGAGTGCCGCCAAGTGTGTACTCGCGCGTACAAGACTTTGCTCCAAGCCGCGGGCAACGAAACCGGTGCCGAAGATGGCCAAGAAGGCAAGGGTGTCTACAACGAAGAAACCGTCAGCGAGCAGTTCATCGCGCTTTTGGCCGAATCCTCCGGTTCTTCCAAGGAGGACGTCACGAAGTTTGTCCAAGGCGACGGCGTCAAGGTGTACTTTGACTACATTTGCTCCTTGTCCGCCAACGCGTTGTTGGCGAAGAACTTCGATCTCGACACCTGGACCAAGTCTTGCGCGACCTCTTACTTGAAGCTTTTCTTCTCCGAGGCCGATGCCATGACCAAGTCTCTCGTCGAACGCGCTCACGCCGTGTACGAAGCCTCCAAGAAGGTCTTCGTCGTCGAGGACGAAGAAGGCGAAGATCTTTGCAAGTGCGACTTCTCTTTGGCGTACGGTGCGCTCATTTTGCTGAACAACGCCACGCTTCACATGAAGAAGGGTAAGCGTTACGGTTTGTGCGGCCCGAACGGTTGCGGTAAGTCCACTTTGATGAAGGCTATCAACAACGGCCAAGTCGAAAACTTCCCGCCGCCGGAGGAACTCCGCACGGTGTACGTCGAGCACGACATCCAGGGTGATCAACACACGATGAACGTCGTTGAGTTCGTTCTCTCCGACTCTGTCATCCAAGGCCACGGCACGAGCAAGGAATCTGTCGCTTCCACGCTCTCCTCTTTCCAATTCACCGACGAGATGATCAACGGCCCGGTTGTCGCCCTCTCCGGTGGCTGGAAGATGAAGCTCGCGCTCGCGCGCGCCATCCTCATGAAGGCGGACATTTTGTTACTCGATGAGCCGACGAACCACTTGGACGTGAAGAACGTCGCGTGGTTGGAAGAGTACCTCAACTCGCAAACGCAAGTTTCCTCCATGATTGTGTCTCACGATTCCGGTTTCTTGGATCGCGTGTGTACTCACATCATTCACTACGAGAACCGCAAGTTGGTGACGTACAGAGGTAATCTCACCGAATTCGTCAAGCAGTGCCCGGCGGCGAAGAAGTACACCGAGCTCTCCAACGACGAACTCAAGTTCATCTTCCCGGTTCCGGGTTTCCTCGAGGGCGTGAAGAACAAGGACAAGGCCATCGTCAAGGCGACCAAGTGCTGGTTCAAGTACCCGAACACGACGCGTCAAATCATCCAAGACGCGACCATTCAGCTCTCTTTGAGCTCTCGTGTCGCGTGCCTCGGCCCGAACGGTGCTGGTAAGTCTACCTTCATCAAGCTTCTCACCGGTGAAGCCGAACCGGACCAGGGTACCGTCTGGCGTCACCCGAACATGCGTTACGCGTACGTCGCGCAGCACGCGTTCCATCACGTCGAGCAGCACTTGGACAAAACGCCGAACGAATACATCCGCTGGCGTTTCTCCACGGGCGAAGACAAGGAAAACTTGACCAAGGTCACCGCGCAATACACCGAAGAGGAAGAGCGCATGATGAAGGAAAAGATTCCGGTCCCGCAAGAGGATGGTTCCATTCTCAAGCTCGTCGTCGAGAAGATTCTTGGTCGCCGCCAAAAGAAGTCCAAGTACGAGTACGAGTGCCAATGGAAGGGTCTCTCCATGGACTCCAACTCTTGGATGGAGCGCGAAAAGCTCGAAAAGTATGGTTTCACCAAGTACCTCAACCGCGTTGACGAGCGCGAAGCCGCTCGCGCGGGCTTGTACGCGCGCCCGCTCACGCAAGCGAACGTCGAGAAGCACTTGATCGACTTTGGTTTGGATGCCGAATTCGGTACCCACAACCGCATCAAGGGTCTTTCCGGTGGCCAAAAGGTTAAGCTCGTGCTCGGTTCCGCCATGTGGCAGCAACCGCACATCGTCGTCATGGACGAACCGACCAACTATTTGGATCGCGACGCCCTCGGCGCGCTCGCGTGCGCCGTCAAGGAATACGACGGTGGCGTTCTTCTCATCACGCACAACTGCGAATTCGCCGATGCGTTGAAGGAAGAAACGTGGAACGTTCCGGGTAATGGTTTTGTTGAAATTGAAGGTAACAAGTGGGGTCAAGGCAAGTCCGCCAAGGGTGCCAAGGTTGAATTCGAAGTCCAAGAGGACACCGTCGACGCGCTCGGGAACAAGGTTAAGGTCAAGGGACCGAAGAAGAAGTTGTCTCGCAAGGAGATCAAGGCTATGCAAAAGACGAGAGCGGCTAAATTAGCCGCTGGCCAGGACATAACCACAGACTCGGATTGGGACTTGGACCAGGTTAGTTGACGATGCGATGCGACACGACGACCGCACGAACGCGCGCGATGCGACCCTCGATCGCGAACCGAGACTGACAGTCGAACGTGTACGCGCAACAGTATTTGGGAGAAGACGCCGGCGCCGCCGCGAAGGCGGCGCGCGAGCTCAAGAAGAAGGAAAAAGAAGCCGCCAAGGGCAACTAGACGTACGTTTACGCGTTGCAATAAAATATCAAACCATTCATTCACCGCCGTCCTCGCGCGCGTCGCCGCGCCGACGCCGAGAAAAGATGCCACACCCATCGCCTATCGCCGCACTTTCGCGCGCGCTACCGCGCTTCCGTCGCTCGCGCGCCGCGCCGACGAAAGAACGCGCGCGGACGACCGTCTCGCGCGCGTCGCTCGCGCCGAAGACCCCGTCGCGCCGACGAAACCGCCGCGAAACGACTCGAAATCGCTCAACGATTCGAACGCATCAATGTCCGTCGCGTGCGAAACCCCGCGCGCGACGGCGCGCGCGACGTCGACGACGCGAGCGCGGACGTTCGTCGTCGACGCCGACGCGGGCGTGCGGGCGTCCGCGGACGATTGGAGGGCGTCGAAGCGACATCGGGGCGAGGGCGGCGAGACGCCGAGCGACGGCGCCCGAGGGGCGCGCGGCGGCGGCGTCGTCGACTCGAAGACCGGAGACGTCATCGCGTGGAACGTCGGCGGGGAGTTCGGTGGAGACGTGTGCGTGATTAAGAGCACGCGCGGGTGGGCGGTGCGCGTGGTGACGCCGAGCGCGTTGGCGCCGTCGTGCGCGTGCGCGTCGGACGGCGAACGGGTCGACGTCGTGTTGGCGACCGCCGATGGGGCGTTCGTCGTGCGCGTGCGCGTGCGGTTGGATGGTGATTTCGATGACGATGGATCCTACGAAGCGATCGTCGGTCGGGCGCCGAGCTCGATGAGTGGGGTACAGAGAATCGGGGCGTGCGGCGCTGCGGCGGCTATTTTGTGCGACGCGAGCGGATGCGCGATCGTTCGAACCGATAGGTTGACCACGGTGTGTGAGCTTCAGACGTCGACGCTGAGTCGAGTTTGGAACACAATCAAGGGTTCGAGCGGGCAGGCGGTGGTGGACGTGACCCCTCGGTGCGTGCGCGTCGGGGCGAAGGACTTGGTGGCCACGCTCTCGTCGGACGGCTTCGTGCAGGTTTGGGACGTCACAAACGCCATTCACGCCTCGCAAGCCAGAACAACCGATGGTTCGCTAAAACCGGCAACCGCGAAGGTCTCGCGCGTGTGCGGATCGCACTTGCCTCCCGCACCCGGGACGAAGACGCCCGCGCCGGATCGCGTGGCGACGTCGTTCGCGTGCGCGCCGTCGGCGAAAGGTCTCACGTTGAACGTCGTAGTGTCCTCTAGATTAGCGCCAGTGGAGGCAGACGACGAAGCCGCCGCAGCAACGACAACGATCGAAACAGCTGCGGATGCCGCCACCTTGGCGTTCTACACGGTCAAGCACGGCGCGTTGGCTTTCGGGTCGTCCATCGAGGGATCCAAGGGCGTCGCTCGTGCGCTCGCGCTGACGCCCGATAGCGTCGTCGCTGCGCTCGAGAATTTCGACGACGACGACGCATCGTCCACTTCGACTTCGACTCTACTGTCCTGGCCGCTGGACGCGCTCCATCGCGCGCGAGATCTTCGATGCGGCGACGTCGAAGCCAACGTGCTCGCCGAGTGGGGGCACGCCGGTCGAGGCAACGGCGCGGCGGTTGAACTCCTCCGAAGGTTTGGTAAGCTGAATGGGTACACTGCGGCCTCTGTGGCGAACAGCTTAGCCAGTGAAATCGCTCTACGAGGTTTGAGCTCGGAGCTGGCGTTGCAAAATACCTGCGATGAGCTCGGTTTGGACGAAGCGAAAACCGCGAGCGACGCGCTCGTCGCCGCGGCTGGGGCGAACGCCAGCATCCAGCGCGTCGTGGAGACGTGGTGTCGCGTAGCGCCTACGTATGCTCGTGAGTGGTCGCGCGCGCACGCGCCGATGGCCTTCCTTTTGGACACGGACGCGTCGTGGTCGTCGTCCCTCGTGCTACTGCGCGCGGGCGACGCGCTGGGCGCCATTCGGGCAGGCGACGACGTTGAAGAGTCTCTGCTTCGCGCACAAATCACGAACGAGGATTCGCCGATGTTGAACTTTAGTGGTGGTAAACGACAAGTGGTGTCGGCGCTCACCGCTCTGTTTGCGCGTTTGAACAGCGTTCTCGGTAGCTCGGCGTGCTCGGCGATGGATTTAATCGCCGGTGGATTGTGCGTGGACACGTCAACCTCAAGCAAGGCGACGGCGTTCGACAATTACGACGAAAACATCGAAGCGTCGAGCCACACCACAAAAGATTGGCTTGAGTCTTTCGCTGGAGTGTTGATCGGTGACGTCTTTCCAGCGGTGCAGAGCGACGAAACCGAGACGCAAGCGAAATCCCGAAAGGCTTCGAGGCGCGCCAAGCAAAGAATCGTCATCCGTCTGTTACAAGATGCGCTGAGCACGCTTGCAGAGCCAGCGCAAGCGCTTCGTGAGCGCGTTGATGAATGGACTCTGCCATCGGAGGGACGAAGTCTCGGCGCCGTCGACGACGAGGCGAGTGAGATGGACGAATCGCAGTTTGTCGCGTTGGTTTTGAACGCCACCAAGCAACAAACTCGGGCACGCGTGGAGGTGTCGCGCGGATTAGTGCTTCTTTTGGGATGCATTCGACTCGGTCCAAAGATTGGCTTCGCCGCTGATGCCGCCGACTCCATCACCAATGCTTTGCCCGCTGCGATGAGCGCGTATCGCTCGGCGATTCTCTCCTCTTGGCTCCTGACGGAGCGCAGATCGAGCTTGAGCATCAACCGCGAAGATCCGCCTCGCTTGGCGGTCACCCTCGCGAATTTAGAACATCCTGATATTCTCGAATGCTCTTCTTCCGTGGGCGATCGCTTGCGAAGCGCCGGTACCTTAGTCGCCTCAGCGCTCGACGCCAGCGACGACGAACCTTCGTCTCACACGCGACGAGTGATAGAGATCGGTACCACACTCTACGCCTCTGGCGAAGTCGACGCCCTCGGCACGCTACTTGCGTTTGCTCGGCAGCAAGTCCCCGGAAGCGAATCGGTCGCCAAGGCGCCGTTCGACGCGCCGGCACCGCTGTTTCTGCAAGCGCTGTGGACGTGCGCGGATTTGGTCGGTCTCAATCAAACCGACGACGCAAACGCCGAGCGCAACGCCTCGATCGACAGCGCGATCGCATTATTCAGTAGAGCGGCTGCGTTTGTTCCAGAAGTCGCTGGTCCAGTCGACTCCCTCCTCGTGCAGCTGTTGCGAGTGATTCAAAGCATTCTGATGGGTACCGACGACGCCGCGTTTCCAAACGACGTCGTCTCGCGCTTGGAGTACTACGAAATTGTCATGCTGTTCTTCGAGCGTCTCGGATGCGCTCCAGGCGCTCAGGCGGCCGCATACGCAGCGCTGCATGAGGTTCGAGATGATGAAAACCAAAGTGCACGATTGTGGGCCAATGCGTTGCAATACGCCACGGACGCCGGGGATTGGCGCGCGGCGTATTGCGCCGCTGCGAGCACTGCGGGCGAGCATCGCCAGGCGGCGGCGATGCGTCGACTCGTCGCCAGTGTTTGTGAAAGGGGTGCGAAGAACGGTGGCGCGGTGCTGAGCACGCTTTGCTTGGATGAAAGCGAGCGAACGCATTACGACACAATCATAAACGCGCTCGAGGGTAGGGCGTCCACAGCGCCAGTGGACTCGCAGCCGTCGCCGAGCGAGATCTTGTACGGATTCTACTTGAGTCGTGGGGACCCAGCCAAAGCGGCAGTATCCATGCACGAGTACGCCAATCGTTTGAGCGAGCACACGATCGAGATCGCTCGTAAACCCGACGTAACGTACGACGAGCTGGTCGACGCTCTCGCGCGTCATGCCTCGGCGGCGCTCTCCTCCGCCAACGCCTTGGCCATGGTGTCGGATCCCTGTTCGGTGAGCTTTGAAACGGTCGTAGAGGATGAACACATGGAAGGAAACGATGATGTTTCTTCAGTAAATGTTGTTTCGAGTGGACTGGATACGAAGAAGAGTCCTCTGGCCACCGTCACCCGTGAGTACGTGCTCTCCGCCGCTCGCCTAGAACTCTTGCACGTGGGCTGCGAAACCGCTATGCTTCACGTCGATAGTGAACCTCGAAAAGTCATTCAAGACTTAGTGCAAAGCTTGATTGCGTACGGTTGCTTCGCGGCCGCCAAGACGCTTTGCACCGCGTGGTTGGATGGCGAAAAGCTCACGTCTTCGCTCGCTTTAATCGCTGGTGCCATGGCGGCGCGCGCGAGCATGGCTCAAGTTGGCGATGCGTCCGTCCTGCAAGCCGAACAAGACGCTGCGTTGAAGCGTTGGAACGCTCGAGCAAGCGACTTGCAAGCGATCGCGGGATTAATCGGGGTCGAAGCGCCGGTCACGTCCGTCGACACGTACTGGAACGAGTTGCGCGCCTTTGTCGAGCGCTTCGACGCGCCGGAACGCAACTTTGCCCTCTCTGAAGCCACCGCTCGGTCGATTCTCGCTGTCAACGCCAAGCTAGCGCTCCCGAGCTGGCTCATCAAACGTTTTGTCAACCCTACTGCGCTTTTCAGCGGCGGTGGTATGGCAAGACGCGGGGCGGATCCCGCGGCGCTCTTGCGCATCTACCTCGCGTTCAACCGCGCCGAGGACGCCGCTCAGTTGGCGCTCAAAGAACTCTCGTTCTGGGCCAAGCGCTCGGCCATCGACCGCACTGCGCACGCTGCGTGCTGGTTCCCGATGGATTTGATCTTCGACGCGCGCGATCGTTGTGCGAACGACGATTCTCTTCAACAGCTTTGCGACGCGTTGAGCGCGGCGATTTCGTCTCACGAGGCTCGCTTGAAGACGGACACGCAAATGCTCGCCCAAGCGGCGTAAACTAGTACGACTAGATGTGATAAACATGCACTTGATAGATATGACAAGCTCTACTGCGCGCGCTCCTTTTAGTACGATTTTGCAAAGATACACACCTCCTTCGCCGGCTTACCCGACATCAAGCACGTGTGCTCGCCCGCGGGTTGATCGAACGGGAAGCACCGAATCGTTGCCCCGGTCTCCTCCTTGATGGCTTTTTCTTCTTCGTCGGTACCTTCCCAGCCGCATCGCGCCCACTTCCCCGCCTCAATCGTCGCCTTTAATTCGTCCATAGTTTTAACGTCGACGATGTTGGCGTCGCGAAACTCGGTCGCCTTTTGCAACATCGAGTTTTGAATGTCATTCAGCACGTCGTTGACCTTGGTCTCGAGCGCGGCTGGCTCGATACTCACGCCGAACTCCTTACCCTCCTTGCCCGGAACATCGCGACGAGCGACGACGCACGCACCCTTCGCGACATCCTTCGGACCGACTTCAATGCGAATCGGCACGCCCTTCATTTCGTACTGGTTGAATTTCCACCCCGGCGACTTACTTTGATCCGCGTCAAGATGGGTTCGAACGCCCGCGTTGGAGAGAGAAGAAATGATGCTATCGACAGATGCCATGACCGCTTCCTTCTCTTCGTCCTTCTTCCAAATTGGCACCACGACGACTTGAATCGGCGCCAAACGCGGGGGCAAAATTAACCCGGAATCGTCGCCGTGCGTCATGAGAATACCGCCAATCAAGCGCGTAGAGACCCCCCAAGAGCTCTGATGCACGTACTGCGTCTCGCCCTTGTCGTCTAAAAACGTAGTGTCGAACGCCTTGGCGAAGTTATCGCCCAAATTGTGCGATGTTCCCGCTTGAAGCGCCTTTTTATCTCCCATCATCGCCTCGATGGTGTACGTCACGTTGGCCCCGGCGAAGGATTCGACGCGCGACTTTCTCCCAGGAATCACCGGCATCGCCGCCTGCGTCTGGGCGAATTCGGCGTAAACACGAATCATCTGCATAGCTCTCTCCTCCGCTTCCTCCGCCGTCGCGTGCGCGGTGTGACCCTCTTGCCAAAGAAACTCCAACGTGCGAATGAACGGCCGCGTGCGCATCTCCCACCGGTGCACGTTGCACCACTGATTCAACAGCATCGGCAAATCCCGATAACTCTGAATCCACTGCGACAGCATATTATTCACAATCGTCTCACTCGTCGGTCGCACCACCAGCGGCTCCTCCAACTCCTTCCCTCCCCCTCGCGTCACCAACGCCAACTCCGGCGCGAAACCCTCCACGTGCGACGCCTCCTTCGTTATGAACGAATACGGTATCAACTGCGGAAAGTACGCGTTCTGCACCCCCGTCGCCTTAAACTTCGCATCCATATACTTTTGAATCCCCTCCCATATCGCGTACCCGTACGGCCGGATCACCATCGTCCCTCGCGCCGGTCCGTAGTCGACGAGTTGGCACTCGCGGATGCAATCCAGGTACCACTTTGAAAAATCCTCGCTCCGCTTCGCGATCGCGCCCTCGCGCGATTTCTCCGCCTCCGCCTGCGTGGACTTATTTTTCGCGCGCGTCCGCGTCGCCGCGCGCGCGGTGCGCGTCGTCGTCGTCGCGCGCGGCGTCGCGCCGGCGCGAAGGTGAACCTTGTGGCTCTTCGAGTTCGCGCTCGTTTTGACGTCGGCGCGCGCGGAGACGCGACGCGAGGCGCACAGGACGTGCGCGCGCATCGTGACGGATCGCGTGCGAAGCGTCGCGCGCGCGGCGGTGACGCGCGCGGCGAGCATGGCGCGCGGATGTGACGCGCGGCGCGTCCCGTCGGCGGCGTCACACACACTAGACACTAAACACACTCCTATACGAGGATTTATTACGGCACTAATAAAACCCATCCTGTATTATACTCGTGACAAACGGACCGCGCGCGCGCGCCGCCGCGGCACAGCGTCGCGACGACGCCGCGCCGCGTCGCGAGCGCTCGCGACGACGCGCACGAACGCGTTCCCTCGTCGCCGCCGAACCGGCGTCGCTCGACGCGCGCGACGCGCGACGACATTTTAAATTTCGCGACGTTTAAAGCGAGGTTTAAATAAACGGCGACGGTTCGGTCGACGCCGACGCGCGCGCGTCGATCGTGCGCGCGAAACGCGCGCGCGATGACGGCCGTGAGCGCGCCGGTGATCGCGGCGCGCGCGCGCGCGCGCGCGGACGCGCGTGTGGGGCGCGGGGAGACGCGGCGGGCGGGACGCGCGGGACGCGCGGAACGGCGCGTCGAACGCGCGACGGCGCGGGATCGTGAGAGATGGTCGATGGAGACGTGCGCGCGCGCGAATGAGGTGTGTTATGGACGACGAGCGGGGGTGGTGATGCGAGGGGCGATCGTCGCCGCGAGCGCGGCGGCTGGGGACGGCGGCGAAGCGCGAGAAGAGAACTTTTTCGCGAAGCACGCGCGAAAGATTCTCAAGCCCATGGACGGCCTCTGGGGACGATTGGTGCCGATGTCGTTGATGTTTTACTTTATGGCGTTCGCGAACTCGATCATGGACGCCGTGAAGGACACGCTCGTCGTGACGGCGTTCGGGGGGGCGGAACAGATTCCGTACCTGACGGTGTACGCGGTTTTGCCCACGAGTCTGCTGTTCGTGTCGCTGTTTGCGCGGTTGAGCTCGAAGTTTGGACGGGAAAAGTTGTTTTACATGGCGGTGACGTTCTTCATGTGCTTCTTCGCGCTGTTCACGGGGGTTTTGTATCCGATGCGAGACGTCTTACACCCGTACGAGTTGGCGGCGACGCTGGCGACGACGCTCCCGAGAGGTCTCGCGGGCGGCATCGCCGTCTTCACGAACTGGACGTATTCGCTCTTCTACGTCGCCGGCGAGCTTTGGGGTGATGTCGTGTTAAGTCTGCTATTTTGGGGTTTGGCGAACGAAATCACGCGCGTGAGTGAGGCTGGTATCATTTATCCTTTGCTCGGCATCGGCGCCAACGTCGCGCAGGCGTGCTCGGGGCTCTTCATGAAGTTTGTCACCACGCAGTGGCATCCCGCGGGCGTGGCACCGGAAGACATGTGGGCGGCAAAGTTAAAGTTGTTCATGACCGTCGTCATGTTCTGCGGAGCTTCCATCATGGCGTGCCACAAGTACATTTGCGACGAAGCGAGAAAAGATCCAAACTCGGCGATGATGGAAAAGCAGCGAGACTCTAAAACCCAATCTGACGCGGACAAGGCGGCGAACAAGAAGACGAAGAAAGCCGGTTTGTTGTCTTCGTTGATGTACGTCTTCGAATCCCCCGAAGTCGCGTGTCTGGCCGTCATGGCTGTCGCGCAAGGTTTGAGCTCCATCATCTTCCAAGTCGCTTGGAAGACGCAGTTGCGCATATACCGTCCAGATCCCACCTCTTACGCCGCGTACATGGGCGACGTACAAACGTACAGCGGAATGGTTACCGGCATCTTCATGGTCGCCGCGCCGTTCTTGTTTAAGAATCTTGGATGGAAAGGGACGCTCTCGGTGACGCCGAAAACCGTCATCGCTCTTGGGTGGGTGTTCTTCGGAACGTCCATCTACGCCCTTCGTCACGGACAGCTCGCGCAGTCGTCCGCCATCTTGCCTTGGCTCGTCTTAGGAGGCGCGGTGATTTACATCGTCGAGCGTGCGGCGAAGTTTTCTCTCTTCAAACCGGCTGAAGAGATGGTGTACATCACTCTCGACGAAGACAGTCGAACCAAAGGTAAAGCCGCGGTGGACGTCCTCGGCGCTCAAATCGGTAAAACCGGTGGATCCTTCATGCAGCAAGGCTTAATATTCGCGTATGGCTCCATCATCGGCGCCCTCCCCGTGCTCGTATGCTGTCACAGCGCCATCGCCATCTGCTGGCTCGTAGCCGTGAACGCCCTCGCCGCGCGCCGAGCGTCTCAGCTCGATTCGGAAATTCGCGAAGGCACCGCAGCCTTGGAGATCTAGTAGGGAGAACATTTTCCTTGTACAATACACTTTTCTCCGACGTCACGCGCGTCGCGAGCGAAGAGTACGATCAACTTCTAGCAGCGTATTTAGTACTCACTCAGTCACCACGCAAATCTCCGTCCCTCACACACGCGCGCGCGCCAGGTCGCGATCGGCGCCATGTCCGCCCCCGAGCGACGCACCGACGTCTTCGACGGCGTTCTCATCCCCCCCGCGTCGACATCGACCGCCGCGTGCGGGTACAAGTACTACCAAGACAGAAACAGAAAGTGGCCATTTCACACCAACGCCCAGGGCGCGGCGCTGCTGGGACAGCTCTTCGACGACGCTCGACGCGTCATCGCGGCGCTCGACGCCGCTATCGCCACCTTGGCGCCCGATGACGCGGCGCGGGAAGCGATCGTGCGCTCGGGGGTTGATATTTACGCCAAGAAGCCGAGCATACGCGAGCGGGACGTCACGTGGTCGCAGACGGAGTACGCGCATCTCGGATTACAGCGCGAATACTGTCGATTCAAGTCGGTGCAGAGATTCACGGAAACGTGGGCGTGCCTCGAGCGCGCGCGCGCGCGAGGGGTGTTCGAGGACGTGGGTAAGGGCGGAGACGGGGAGACGCGGCGAGTGGCGTCGCTCGGCGGCGGACCGGGATTCGAGTTGGTCGCCGTGCGAGAGTTTTTCAAGGCGCATTTCCCGAGCGTGACGTTAGATTTAGTGTCTTTAGATCTGGAAGAGAGCTGGCGCGCGAGCGCCGAGGCGTTGGGGTTGCGTTTTTTTCAGTGGGACATGCGAAGCGGTAAAGTCGCCGAGACGTGCGGCGGCGCCGTGGATTTCGCGCTGGCGAGCTACGTGTACAAGATGTACATGTGCGAAGACGACGTCGCGGATTGGTTCGCAGACGAACTCAAGGACATGCACGCCGCGTTCATCATCAGTCGCGATCAATCCTTGAAGACGGCGCTGATGGAAAAGCGAGGCGTCGACGTGCGCAAGCTCATGGCTTTACAAACGCAGCGCGGCGACGACCGTCAGCTCGTCTTCTCTCGCGATCGCGTCTTCGAAACGTGGTCGACGAGCACGAAGTCAGCGCACGCGCCGGAGTCATCGATGACGTTCCCGAACGTCCCGTACGAGGAACACAAAACCGGCGGCGGCGACCAACATCGCGACCGCGACCGCCAGCGCGGTTTTCGCGGCGGCTGGGATCGCCGCGACCAGGCGTACGTCGCGTCGCGAGACGCCGACCGCGTCGGCAAGTCTCGAGATTCCCGTCGCTGGTGATCGCGCCTCGCGCGCTCGGCGTCGTCGAGTCGACGGTTGTCGACGACGAAAAAACCGTAACTTTCGCCACGAGCGGCGCCGCGCGCGGGGCGCCCGAGTGCGGCGCTCATTCGTCCACGTCAGTCCACGAGCAATTTCTCTGATTTTTTTTATTTTTTGTATTGCTCTCTATACCCGAATGTCCGTAGAAAACCGTAACTTTCGCCACAGCGGCGCCGCGCGCGGGGCGCCCGAGTGCGGCGCTCATTCCTCCACTTCACGTCGTCGAAGCCCACTGT
>Ga0228649_1000549_pt1 | contig 15920 bp, 19 predicted proteins | sample 61DmetaG_FD_190074 | JGI IMG/M metagenome (GOLD analysis project Ga0228649, IMG submission 190074) | Seawater microbial communities from Monterey Bay, California, United States - 61D | ecosystem: Environmental > Aquatic > Marine > Coastal | place: USA: California | collected 2016-10-31 | reverse complement strand
ATAAATATAATATCAGGATATATAAAAATGAAAGGAGAACAAACGCTATTTCTCATTGCATTTTTCCTTGGTTCATTGAAACTTGTTGATTACTATAAACAGGTATTAGACACCAGGGATGTCTCAGGTGTATCAATTAGTTATACAGTATTAGGTATAATATCAAGTATTATATGGTTATTTTTCTCAATGCAACGAGGTGCAAATATTGTTACAGCGGGAACTTCACTTATAATCGCACTAGAGATGTATATACTTTATATACTACTCGAGCGAGAAATCAAACTCGGTCAGTTGAAACCTAAAAAGGCCGATGAAGAGGTGGATGAAGATTTGCAAACGCCTATTTAGGCATCGATACATGGCTAAAAAAATTAACTAGCCGCTTCAATAGTTTCTTTCACTGAAATTTGTCTGAAACGCATGATTGAAGCAATCAGACCAAAGGCAAATCCTCCCATAAAGTATAAGGCCATCTTCTTTTCTTGTTCGTTTTCTGGGTCGCATTCATTGATTGTATCGTAATACAAGTATGAGCCGACAAGTGCGAGAAGTGAAATAATGCCTGTGAATACCGCCCCATTAGCTGGGACGAATTTCAACACAAGCTTTGTTCCTACCATCGTCGCAGCTATTATCATTGATACTAACCAATACCGCTTGTAGTTTTCATCTTTTTCAGGGTTTTCAGCCATGGTGTCAGCACATGAAACATGCTTAGCGAAAGCTAAACCATTCATGTAGTAGTAAGCGTAAGCAAACGCCGCTACGAGAAATATACTCACATATGATGTTTCCATACCCATGGTTTATTTTTATTGTTCCTAAATATTTTAATTTTGAATCATATCTCTTATGAGAGAATGAATATCATTTTTAGGTTTCCAACCAACATTTTGAATTTTTTGAGAATCACCTACAAGCAAGTCAACTTCACATGGTCGATAGAATGCGCTGGAGACTTTTACGATTGGCTTTCCATCACAAATACCAATCTCGTTTTCACCTTGACCTTCCCATGAAATTGTTTTACCCATTTGAATGCAACACATTTCAACAAATTCACGAACAGAATATGTCTTTCCTGTTGCAACAACATAATCATCAGGGGTTTCTTGTTGAAGCATCATCCACATCGCTTCAATGTAATCTTGTGCATGACCCCAATCACGCTTTGCATCCAAATTACCCAACTCGATACATTCACTTTGACCCGAAAAAACTTCTTTCAATCCAACAACAATTTTCTTTGTAACAAAATCATTACCCCGACGAGGAGATTCATGATTGAACAAAATACCGGCAGAAGCATGAATACCATAGGATTCACGGTAGTTCTTCACTAGCCAATGAGCAGCCATCTTAGAAACACCATACACTGAACGAGGGTAGAATGGAGTTGTTTCCTTTTGTGGAATTTCTTGAACTTTACCAAACATTTCAGAAGTTGAAGCTTGGTAGACACGGAACTTTTCAGGGTTCTTGTGTTGTCTCACCGTTTCGAGAATGTTTAGAATACCCAAAGTATTAGCTTCAAAAGTATACTTGGGACAGTTGAAAGAAACACCGACATGACTTTGAGCCGCCAAGTTATAAATCTCAACTCGCTCGTAGCCTTCACAATCCTGAATCATCTTGTGAATAATGGGTTGGTCCAAAACATCACCTTCGTAAATTTTTAGACTATCAGATTTGACCTTGAGATTACTACTACTCAATGGATAAGTGCATCGTCTAATAAGACACTTAACATCATACCCCTTCTCCAATAAAAATTCAGTCAAATATGAACCGTCTTGGCCTGTTGGACCAGTAACTATAGCCGCCTTTAACACCATATTAAAGATAATGAGGGTTTATTCTTTAATATGCTCGTTGAAATATCGAAGGGGGAACTCATTGATAAATTAACCATTCTAGAATTGAAAATGGACTATATCAAGGATGAATCACGCCTAGTCAATGTTAGAAAAGAATATGAAATCCTAAAAATATTAGATTTTGAAACCCCACATAGGAATGAACTCAAACAAGTCAATTCTATTTTGTGGTATGTTGAGGACAGGTTGAGAATTATGGAAAAAGAAAAATGTTTCAACGAAGAATTTATAACAAAGGCGAGAATGGTTTATTTTTTCAATGATGAAAGAGCTGTTATTAAAAAGAAAATTAATTTAGAATCTGGTTCTAACATTATTGAGGAAAAGAGTTATTAGACAAAAGTCCAAAGGTCAGCGGTGCATAAAGTTTTTGTGTTCCTTTCCGGAAAGTAATCGTGGGCACCAATGTTCAAATGAAAAAAGTTATTTGATTTATCTCCAATTTCCATGATTTCAACCAACCAGTTATAACTTGAATTCATCATATGCCTTTCCTTTGCATTTTCAATTATTGTCAAGTAATCGAAAATGTTAAAATCATCGTATTCATATGTTCCATCTGGTAAAGCCTTTGAAACAATAGGTCTATAAATTTCCTTTTCAGAACCATGAATTTTTATCTCTCTCCCTCTTTGTTTATCATCATGAACAAAAATATAAGGTTGTTCAGGTGGTAATAGTTCCCTAGATTTATCCCTAACAATCTTAAACTTTTTATACATTGTATTGGGATTCAAACCAGCTTGAATATACATCATGGCAACCCAATTAATATATTCAGAATATCTACCAATAACCAAATCTGAAAAAAGTTGATGAGGGGTTCCGTGAACTCCAAGCTTCAAAACACGACCTTTAGCAAATTGCATCATATCAGCCGTATGGCACGGTCCATTGACAGGAACCACAACGACTTTAGATCCAAGGTCTCTATACATAAATCGGACACTGGGGACATGCGACTTCTTAGCATAAATTTGAACACAATCTTCAATCTCTGCGAAATGGCGAACAAGTCCATTAATGACTAATTGATCGCCAAGGCCAAGGTGATTGAGGATTGTCAACATGATTTGACAATTATTAAATTAAAAATGACTTAGGTCTTTAATTTGTATTATTTCTATTTCTATAATTAACTCCCTGTCTATTCATTGTATTTACTATAGATTTTCTTAACAATTTATAGTTAGGGCTTGTGTGATATGATGGACTTGTAGTCTTATAGAGTTCCATTCGTAGTCTTAAAGTCATCAAATCTGTTATGTATGCTTTTCTGTTTGAGATTTTATTTCTATTCGTTACAGAACTTCTAAATTCTGATCTCATTTCTTTTAACATTTTTTTTGTTTCATTTAAAAAATTTTTTTGATCTCTTTTCATTTCTGGTGTGACAATATTCTTCTTCATCTTATTATAATTTATATTTTATTCTTCGTCTACAAAAGTCCAAACATCATCTGAAAATACTTGTTTGACAATTATTAAATTAAGTTTGACTTGGGTCTTTAATTGTTCGAATTTGAAGAACCATTTGCATATCTATATCTAAAATTAAGTTGTCTCTTTGATTTAGATTTTTTTATTTCTTCTTTTTGTTTATTTATCAAATTCTTAACATTATTTAAACGCTCTTTTCTGCTAGGAGTCATTTTATTTTTGTTAAGCTTTTTTAACACATTTTTATATGTCTTGTTAAATTCAGTCATTTTTTGTTTTTTGCGACTCGGTGAAGGCATGTCATTTATTTTATTAATAGCCCTTTTCATATTACCAATTTCCTTAGCCATATCTGCCTTTAATACAACAATGACAGGCTTTACATCATCCCATGTAATTTTAGTAAAATTAATATTGCTATACGGAGGATGATTCTTAAATAGTGGTTCAATTACGTCTATGTGTCGTCTTCGTCCTCGATTTTTTCTAATATTTACAAATTGGTATTTGTGATTAGATAGGGAACGATTTATTTCATAATTATTTTTTAATTTTGTATAATATTTAAACTCACTTGGTTCTAATAAAAGTTTTGATTTTATAAGGTATGCCCTACTCCCATTTTGGAATAAGTTATGTGTAAATTTTCCTCTCTCATTTGAATCTACAATATATTTTTCAGCTTTATTCCAGTTTAACGCTGGGGGAGGTAATATATTATTCCAACCAGACAACATCTTAATTATATATCATATTTTATTCTTCGTCTACAAAAGTCCATACATCATCTGAAAATACTTGTTTGACGATACTTGGTTTATAATATTTATGAGCCACTGTTGTATGGAAAAAGTTTGTTTCCTTTTTACCCAATTTCATTAGTTCAATAAACCAATTATAACTTGAGTTCATACAATGTACTTCTTTCGCATTTTCAATGATTGAAATATAATCAAAAATATTTGGAACATTTGATTCAAAATATTCTTCTCTCAAATTGGTCACTTTACTGTGAGGTTTGAAAACATTAAATTCTGTATCAACATTTATAACTCTACCTCTCTCGGGGTCATCATGAACAAACATGTAAGGTTCTTCTGGCGGCTTAAGTTCTCTTTCTGGTTCTCTTATAAGTTTAAACTTTGTTCTCATGTATTCATGGGGAACACCTGCTTGGTTATATACTACCTCGGACCAATTAGACATTCCCTCTGTTTGCGTCCATTTTGCCCAAGTGTGGTCATCCATTCCATATGTTGAAAGCGGAATTATTCTAGAATTGTTTCCACATTTATTGTGATATTCCCAAACTTTTTGCCAAACATGTTGAGGCTGTGTTGTCTCAACAAAAATAAAATCAATTTGGTCTCCCAAATCACGATACATAAAACGCATCAATATTTCATGACAAATCTTTGCAACCACAACAACTTTACCATCTTCCGCGAAATGTCTGACCATGCCATTTAACATAATAGCATCGCCAATACCCATATGGTTCAATAAAATTTTCACCATTTATCATTAATTACATTAAAAACTTTATGTATCATTTCTATGTTTACGAATTGACTATTGCCCACATACAAACCACATTCATTTAGCCTTTCTGCATTTGGAACTTCAACAGTGTCCTTCCACTTTTCCAAGAATGGGTGAAGCAATAAATTACCAGCAACAACTGGTCTTGTTTCAACTTCCAATTCATCCAATATTTTCAACAATTTTTGTTTATCTTCTCGGGACTTGCAAATAAATGGAAAACAGAAACTACTATTTCCTCCATCATATGGTGGAACATAAAATTTATCCTTGTCCAAGTTGTCAATAAAATATTTATAATTCTCACGACGAATTCTAATACTTTCATCCAATCTCTTCAATTGTTCTAACCCCAAAACAGCATTGAATTCCGTGCTTCTAAAATTATATCCATCTGTCAAGAACAAAAATCTTGGGTCCAAATCTGGAAACATTTTTATATTGTATTCGTAATTCTTGGGTGAAAGATTTCTAGCCATGCCATGACTTCTCTTCAATTTCATGAGTTCATAGAGATTATCATCATCCGTGCAAACCATGCCACCCTCAACAGTTGTCATGTGATGACCATAATAGAAACTGAAAGTGCTTCCCGTTCCACAACCTCTCTTTGTTCCATCGGGACCCTTGAGTCCATGGGATTCACAGATGTCTTCCAAGAATAGCGCGTTAGGATATTTTTCTTTGAGAGCCTCAACTGGTGCATTGAGACCAAGTAAGTGGGTGATGAAAACTATTTTAATATCTTCGTCAGGTAATTTAGACACATCAAAACTAAATGTTTCAAAGTCTATATCAACAAATACTGGTTCCAAACCCACTTGGAATACGGGGGCAACATTGGTAACCCAGGTGCAAGCTGGGACCAAGACGCGAGATCCATCTGGTATATTGTAGAGCTCTTTAACAGCTGCCAATAACAAAAAGTTAGCAGTGCTCCCAGATGAAACAAAGAGAGAGTTCTTACAACCCAACCAGTCTGACCACGCCTTCTCAAATTCTGCGACCTTCTTACCATTAGTGTATTTATCAGTAGAGTTAATAAAGTCTATAAGTGTCTGTTTATCTGACGAAGTAATCGCGTCGTTCATTAACGGCCACCACATCTTTAAGTGTTTAGTGTATTATGTCTTTAACCCAATTGCTTATAAAATTGGTCTTGCTTGTCCTGTCGCTCAACTGACTTTACATGCCACATGGCGTTCAATGGGTTCGCTTCCAAGGCAATAGCCTTTTCATACCCTTGAAGCTTTTCATGAAGAGTTTCAGTCCAACGAATAGAACTCTTGTTTTGGAAGATTCGACCTTGGAAATCTGGCCAGTTAATAAACCCTGCTTCATTAATTTTGAAGTTGCACTTTTCCAACCATTCACCAGTATGACCAGGAACAACATTAATTCGTGGAACAAAAATCATATCACACTGAGTTTTCATAATTGGCTCCTTCATGTGTTGAATAAGAGGTTCTTGTGGAATTTCGTCCGCGTCAATCATGAAAATGTAATCTCCCTTACATTGGTCAATATGATAGTTTCTATGAGCAGCAAAATCTCCATTGAATTCTCTGTAATGAATGCTTATAGAGTCCTTGAATTGTTCCAAAACTTTTTTAACTTCTTCAGTCTCTTTACCGGAATCAACAAGAATATTAATGTCATCTGCAGAATCCTTCACTTTAACAAGAAATGATAGGAGAGAATAGAGCTCCTTATCCTCATTGCACACCTCGACAGCATATGTCATTGTTGGAACATCCTCTAGTTCAACCATTGTATCTATTAAAGAAACCAATACTTTAAGTATTATAATGACTGACTTCGAAAAGAAGTTTCTTGATGTTGCTCGCCTTATTAAGAGATGCGTTATTCCACAAAAAACAAATCTCAAGAAATTTCGCCTCGGTGAAGAAAGAGATGGAGGATATGTAGTTGCCGAACTTGAAAATGATTCATACGACGCACTTTATTCATATGGTTGTGATGACAATATTACTTTTGAAAACGCCTTTAATAAAAGATATGGAAAGGAATGTTATGTATATGACCCATTCAAAGGTATAACAGACAAACCACATTTTATAAATTATTTTGAAGAAGGTTTGGCTCATGAAAATTTTTATGATGCAGGAGGTAAAAAGTTTGGAACTATTGATACACACATTAAACAAAATGGACACACAGAAAGTTCAAACTTGATGGCTCAAATTGATGTTGAGGGTTCTGAATGGAATGTCTTTGCGAGTTCCATAAAATACATCAAAAACTTCTCACAACTTTTGATTGAATTCCACATGCCAATCATGGGAGACCAATTTATTCGAATGGAACCATTTATTAAATATGTATTTGAAACATTGAATGAACATTTTGTTTGTGTTCACTTTCATGGAAACAATGCACCACTTCAACCATGGCTCGATGGTTATTTCCCAAGAATGTTTGAAGTCACGTATGTGAGAAAAGACCTCATTAAGGAACATTCAATTGAAACTGAACCATGTCCCATGGAAGGTCTAGATTACGCGTGCGCAACAGATAGACCAGACATTCGTGTGGATTATTGGTTAAACAAAAAACTCTATGAAGAATAAAACAATGTTTGGTAAAATTGTTGGAAGATTTTTTTTGGAACCACATTGTGGTTTAAAAGGGGATGATGAAGAAGGAACAGTCACAGTTTCCGAAATTGTTGAAACTTTCCTTCTTTGGCCCCATTGGAAAAATCAATTGAAAGCAGAATTTAATAAAATAAAATTATTTACAATGTTTGAAACAACAGATGTTCATCCAGCTATTATACAATCAATGAAAGTTTTTGATGAAGTTATTGTTCCATATGATTATCTCAAAGAAATTTTGATTTCACATGGAGTCAACGCAGTTTCACCAAATTGGTATACATCTGATTTGATTAGGATGAAACCATTTGTTGTTCCCAAAGTTATGGACAAAGAAAGAAAAATTTTTCTATATGTCGGAACAAATGATAAAAGAAAAAATGTAACAACTCTCACAAAAGTTTTTGCTAAAGCTGCAGAGGGAACAAATCATTTATTAATTGTTAAGACAAACAAAGATGATGAATTGACAACAACAAAAAATATTCAAATAATAACTGAAAAGATTTCATTAGAAAGACTTGCGAGTTTATATAATTTGTGCGACTATGTCATTTCATTTACACGAGGAGAAGGGGTTGGATTACCAATGTTAGAGGCAAACTATTTTGGAAAACCTGTTATATGCCAAGACCAAGGTGTCTTCAGGGATGTAAAAAAAGAAGTTAAATCAGGTTGGTTGGCACTACCTGCGAAAGAAATACCTATTGATTTAAAAGGGGTTCCAGATTTCTTACACCAAGTATTTTATGGAACTTGGTTTGATGTTGATGAAAAGGAATCCCACGATATTATAAAAAATATCCTTTTAGAATAAGATGCTTGTAGCTATTTTGTTAATAATTATAAACATATACATTTTCATAAATACAAAAGAGCCTCATAATTTCAAAGTAGTGAAAGAACGATACAGGATTCTCAGGGAACACATTGAAAAAAATGGACCAGAAGAATTTAAAGTTTTAGAAAATGAAATACCCCTCGTTGCCCACAATAAAATTTTTAATAAAACTTTGGGATACAACACGAACAAAGGGTATGAAATAGGTTTGTGTATAGATGGAGAACCAAATGAAATAATGCATGTTCTCATCCATGAATTAGCACATTCAACAGTCGATGAATATAGCCATAGTTCAGATTTTTGGGAACAGACAAAGAAACTTAAGAATATATGTAATGAGTTAGGAATTTACCAACCAATCAACTCTAAAACTAGATTCTGTTCATCCTATATTCAGGACGGTGAATAAAAAAATATTGAATTACATTAGATTAAATAATGATTGACATGCAAAGTCTTCAGATGTCATTTACATGGTTCTTCTTATACCTTGCAATTTTGGCCCAACATTTCTCAGATGGATATGTTTATAACACTGTATGGATGGCGGGTATTGTTCCACTAATGATACGATTCTTTGCTGCTCGAGACCCAAATCTTCTTCTTGTACGATGGAAGTTCCTTTTCCTTGTCATCATCATGAGTGGTGGCTTGTTAGGTGCTTTCATGAATGTGACACCAGAAATAAGTAAAGGAACTAAGGAATTCGGTAAAAAACCAAAGAGTAATATCAAGGTTGCCATAATGTATTTAGGATTCTTCCTCTTCTCATTGCTTGTTCTAAGCACTGTCATGAGCGCGTTCCCAGTGGAAAACATGAATTTCAACAATGCTTTGAATTAAATTTGAAAAACTTGTATTTTTCAAAAAAAATGTATAAATTTATATGTTTTCAAAAATAATCTACTTTTTGAAAATGTAACGTTGAATAATGAAATAAGCGATCGCCGCAACGAGACCAGTAGAAGCGAGACCCACCGCTGAGCGTCCACCCATGTCATTCATGAATCGGGGAACTGAAGAAGCGAGTTTCTCCTGAACAGGCTTGCTAATGGCAATAGCGGCACACACACCAACGAGAAGCGCTTCCATTTGATCATCAGTCAAGTTGAATGGGTTTTTGTTTTCAGCAACTGGCTTGGGCTGTTCAGCTGGTTGTGGAACCATGCTCGCTGGTGGCTGGGGAGCAGTCATAGTCAAGCTTTGCATGCGTGGATCGGCACTTGGAGCTGGTGGTTCAGACAAACCAATAGCAGAACCTGAGTTATATGATTCAACCAAATCAGAAATTGGAGTGGAGTCCATGGTCATTTGTTTATTCTCGACATTTTTTTCTACGGAATTCGCACCCATTGGAGGCATTAATTTGCGTAATTTTTCTTCATCTTTGGGTGACATTAAAGTTTCAGTCATGGGTGGATTTGAATTTGGAGAATTTGGTGGTGGAATGTATGGATTATCCAATGCAACCATACCGTCATCGCTCATTGCCAAATTCATTGTATTAACTCCTGACATTTGGTGTGTACAGATGTTTTATGAAAAATAACTTGACGCAATTATTTCTTTGCCTTTGTAATTGTTATACCCACTTGTTTTTTACCAGCCTTTTTCATCGCCTGAGTTGAAGAAGTTGCACTGTCATATTTAGGGTTATACATCTTCTTGTGCATACCCCAAAAACCAGGTGAACCCACCTTAAACTTTGGTGGTGGGTATTTAGCCTTATACCAAAATACACAGTCCTCTATTTTATTAGATTTAACAGTATTATCCAGTATAAGACATTCGAAATTTTCTGTACATGCATCCATTGTTTTATTAAATAGGTCAAAAGTAGGGAATATACCGAAAAAATTTTTCCATATTTTTTCTCGGTTAGCAACTATATTTTCCCTGAGTACAAAAACATAGTCAATGTTTGCTCTTAATGCGGGAGGCATATCCATACAATATTGCATAGAAAGCATAAAAAATATATTGTAGTGTCTACCGTTCATAAATACTTGACGCATAACGGTGTCTTTTAGGAACTTATTATCATACATGCAATCATCTAAAAGCATAAAAGAAGAAGTCTTTTTACCACTTTTTATAATTTTCCTCTGTCTATCCATAACTCTCTCAACAGCTTCCTTATCGTATTCATTGTATATGAACAAGTCAGGCACAAAATTTCCATAAAATCCATTACCATCTTCAGTTCCTGATTGAACTATTCCTGTTGGTATATGTTTCTTATGATACATAATGTCTCGAATAAGGTAAGACTTACCTGTGTTTCTCTTACCAATAAAAACACATATCCTGTCATCTCCCATTTTTTTGGGGTCAAATTTCTTCAATTGTAGATTGACTGGAGACATCTTAATATTCCTCGCTGTTTTTATTCATTAAATTTTTACTCACCTATATTAGTAATGTCAGGCACCTTGAAAATTGCTGCGAAAGGTGCTCTAGACCAATGGTTCACAAAAGATCCTCAGATGTCTTACTTTTTTGTAAATTATAAACGCCACTCTAAATTTTCTGTTGAACAAGTTGAGATGCCCTTTTCTGGAACCCAGGACTGGGGTAAAGATTTGTATTGTGAGATTCCATATTCAAAAGGAGACTTAATCAAAAACCTTGCACTTCGAATAACAATGAATGATATTGAACATGAAGACTTTCCAGAAACAATCAAAGGTAAAATGGGTTCATATGTTCAGACGATAAATCTTCCATATGTTCCTTCTGTATGTACTGAATTAATTGATTATGTTGATTTATTCATTGGGGGACAGCATATTCAAAGATTAACAGGTGAATACATTTACATACACCAGCAGTTGAACAACAGTGGAAATGATGTTAAGAATGCTCTTAGAAAAATTAATGGTCATGGAGACTTTTTAGATAATCACACAGACGATGCTTACGATGATGTATATGAAATTGTTGCTGCATCTATGCCCGAATACAATGAAAATAACTTTAACACTTACATTTTAGACCTTCCATTTTATTTTTACAGAGAACCAAGTTTGTCTATTCCCATGTGTGCTCTTCAAAGACAAAAAGTTGAATTGAGATTGAAACTCAAAGAATTTAATGATGTCATCTTTGGTGGTCGAAGAATAGGAAAGCGATGGGGGGAAGATATTAAATCTGTATTGAGAAGTGTCTCATTAGAATCAAGTTTTGGTTTCTTAATGAACGAAGAAAGACATTACTTGATGACTAGACCAATTGATTATGTTATAACACAGGTCCAGTTGGCACAGTTTAACATGGAATATCCACTCTCTAAGAAAACTGTTATGCTCAATTTTAGACACCCAGTCAAAGAATTATTTTTTATTGTTCAGAACGATGCATACAAACAATACAACAATACTCTCCGTTTCCAGGAAATTCAAAGAGTTGAATTAAGATTTAACAATCAAGTTGTATTTGACGGCAATCATGATTACTTGGTATATGACCAACCAATGGAACACCATGTAAATATTCCAGAACAGAGAGTCATGAAATATAGACATAAACACAACGAATTTGTTGAAATTAATACTTCTTCAGAATTTGGTGTATACAGTTTTGGATTACATCCAGATAAGGCATATCCAACAGGACAAGTTAACATGAGTCGTATAACACATAAAATGATGACCATTGAAATTGACCCTGAAATCAACGATTTATATTGTCCCAAGGTATATGGAACTGTTTTACCAAAAGCAGATGCAAGTGAAGGTAGAATGGCGACTACATTGAGATATTCCAACGGAAGAACATCACCAGCAGTGAAAACATATGTGAGAAGCAAAGACAATAAAGTAAGAGTCTATGCAGTAAATTACAATGTATTAAGGGTGGCCGGAGGACTTGGGGGATTAAAATTTTAATAGGTATTAGTAGGAATGGCTGGTCGTCTTCAGCTTGAATCCATTGGAAAACAGGATAAATATTTCACCGACGATCCAGAGTTTAGTTTTTTTTCACAAATGCATAAGAAACATACACTTTTTTCCAGACAAAGTATTAAGTTGGAAGGAAACAAACCCATTGATTTTAATGAAGTCATCAGGTTTACAATACCACAAGACCAAGGAGATCTTTTATCAAAGGTTTCTTTTGAATTTGAGGTTGACCCAATTGTATTATTTAATCATGGTTTTGTAGATTCACTTGGACACGCAATTATTGATTATTGTGATTTGTACATTGGGGGTGTATTAATTGAAAGAGTGACAACAGATTATCTTCAAATTTATTCAGAACAAAGTGTCACCCAAACAAAACAATATGGCTTATCAAAAACATTAGCCAAAACATTAGTTCAAAATTCAACAGATGAATACTTGACAAAATATAGTGTCATCAATTTTAACAAACCAAAAAAGTTTGTAGTCAACATACCATTTCATTTTTATAAAAAACCAGAACTTGCATTACCTATTTGTGCATTGAAAAAACAAGAAGTAGAAGTTGAAATTAAAACAAGAAGACTTGACGATCTTATTTTAACAAGAAGCTTCCAAAAATTTGCTAAATTTCCAACTATTCCATACCAACAAACATACGATTACAACTTACAAAGAAATATTATGGATATTCAGTTTATTCCAGATTTAGACAACAATGAATATGATGGAACAAAAATAGGAGGCATAGGTATTTTAGGATATCATGTTCGTCTAACAAATCGTCTTTACGCTTATATCTTAGCACTCGATGGAGATAATCTTAAATTTTATAACATTAATGCCGATGCGTATGTAAAAGAAAACAAAGATTTAATTGAAATTGAAGCAGTTTCTTTTTGGAGATTTCAAACAAATTTCTTATTCAAACAAACAGATCCATCAGTGTCATTAGACAGAAGAATTACAAGTGGAAGAACATCAAAGAAAACAGGTGCACAATTCTTTGCCGATGGAACAAGTACCGCAACTGTTCCCAAATATAATACATTTGTTGTGGGAGATGAAGATACTGGTAATGTTTACATGTATGTAAACAAAGATGAAGTTTCAAGAATAACAACAGCCGTGGGATATGGAACATCTATAGCTATTTCTGATGATTCCGAAACTATTTTAGTAGGCGCCAGAGATTCAACCATAAAAGTTCTAAGCTTTGAAGATATTGAAAATCCAACTGAAGTAAAAACACTTGATTGTGGTGACCCAACAGCTGAACTCAGACAGGTTAAAATATCCGGAGATGGAAGATTTGCTTTCGCATCGGATGTCATAAACTTAAGATTATATATTATAAGAATTGATACTGGTAGAACATTTACAATAGATGGATTAGAAAGTGATATACGCTACGGTGTATCTGCAAATGGTAGAAGGGTTATAGTAGGTTTAACAACAGCGTCCGCTGTCAAAGTATATGATTTTGATGGTGATATATACACGTTGTCACATACAATAGCTGTTCCCAAAATATATGATACAAAGGTGTGTGTGGCAATTTCTAGAAATGGTGAATCAATATTTTACAATGTTGACTATCATGTGAAAACTGATTCTCTCAAACCATTTGAACAAGTTGAAATTAAAAATTTTAGAATGGTGACAGATTTCATTTTACTTGATAAAATTGAAAAAAATATAGTTTCAAATTCATGTAGAGATTTTGCTTTTACACAAGTTCAACAAGCAGAAAATCAACTCATACCTCTATTTGACACAAATTATACATTTAGAACAAACTTTGTAAATGTCGTAAAAGAACTTTACTTTGTTTTCCAATGTTTGAGATTCAATAATGAAATGATTTTACCTGCATGTAATTACGACAACATTGGTATAGAAGTAGATTATCAATCTAATGTATGTTTCTATGAACACATGTATGACATGCAAATGATTTTAGATAATGAAACTGTATTGAATGAAGATTCAGGTGGAACATTCTTCCTTAAATCTATTCAAAGTGGACTTCATCATAAAAGAACACCAATGAGTAGGAGGTTTTATTCATACTCATTCGCGACAGAACCTGAAAAGTCATTGCCAACGGGACAAAGAAATTTTAGTGTTATAAACAATCAAATGTTTAAAGTAAATTTAGTTCCACAGGATTTATATAGAAGAGAATTGAGAGTCTATGGACTTACATATAATATATTGAGACTTGTAGACGGTGCAATGTATATGGTATTCCCATACAGAAGTATGCCTGTTCCAACTACCCCAAATAACTCTGTTGGTCCAAATGACAGGATTCCAGTATTGTTTGCAAACCAAGAAGGATACACAGTTCCATGTGTATGCCCAGAAATCTCAAATTGCCCAGAACCAGAAGATGTTCCAGGGTCAGGTTATCCTATGCATTAGCCGTTGCACATTCCCTAGCCAATTTATCAACCAATTCATTCATTGGATTTCCATTATGCGCTTTTACCCAACGCCATTCCACAACATCCAACTGTTGTGAAAGGGTGTCCATCTTAATCCATAGGGGCATATTTGCAACTGGCTTACCAACAGATGTTTTCCAACCATTGTGTTTCCATCTTTTTATCCATTGAGTTATTCCCAATTTAACATAATTACTATCCGTATAAATAGTTATTTCCTTCTCTCCAATTATTATACATTCCTCGAGAGCTTTAACAACAGCTGTCATTTCCATAATATTATTGGTAGAAGTATGGAAACCACCTTTCAATGTAAATTTGTCCTTACAAACCGCTGCCCATCCACCTGGACCCGGATTGTTAAGACAACTACCGTCTGTGTATACTTCTATCATTAAGTGATTATTGACTTATTTTTTTATATTAAACATTCTTCAAATTGGTTTTTTCGAACGCCGCATATCCAAGAGCAACCGCGATAATAATCACACTGACAATAAGAATAATATATCCAAAGTGAAATTTATTGTTTTTTTCTTTAGGTTTCAATGAACCAGCCATTTTATATATACTATCTACTGGATATTTTTTTTATTGAATAATATTAACATGACACTCAGTCCAAATACAATTGCTGCAAAAAAAAGAATGCGTGAAATGATGTCTCAAATGAAGAAAGTTGAAAATCGTGTCAAAAAATTTAAATACAATTCAAATAATAGTAATAACACTGTTCATGTAGGCTCAAACAATTTTAAAAATAAATTAAACAATATGAAAAATCCCGTATATTTGGTGAGCGATGTTTTTTTTACCAATGGAAAAATAAATCATGTGTATGAAAAAAATTATTTGACAAAATTTAATAAACTTTTTAAAAAAAATAATCCATATGACTTACCAAGAGCTCCACTATCTGGTCGAATCATGTTAATAAATTCAATGAAAAATTACAGAACTAATGTAAAAATTAATGAAAAAAAAGTAAAAAATTTTAAAGATGAAAGAAAAAATTTGATAAATAAATACGGTGAGGGAAATTATTCAAGGTATTTATTCAAGAAACATTTTAATGGCGCTCTTGACATTAAAAAAATTGAAAACGAGATTAAAATTATTAAGGATTTTTTAAAATATTATATTTCATTTGATGCTAATCGAACATTAAAACAAGTTTATTACATGGGTGGATTTAAACCATATCATTTTGATTTCATGAAGAAACACAAAAAGTGGACAAA
>Ga0228649_1000544_pt1 | contig 15931 bp, 8 predicted proteins | sample 61DmetaG_FD_190074 | JGI IMG/M metagenome (GOLD analysis project Ga0228649, IMG submission 190074) | Seawater microbial communities from Monterey Bay, California, United States - 61D | ecosystem: Environmental > Aquatic > Marine > Coastal | place: USA: California | collected 2016-10-31 | reverse complement strand
CGCACGAGCGCGGGTGTCCTTGGAACGAGTGGACGTGCCGGTATGCCGCCATGCATGGACATTTGGAGTGTTTGAAGTACGCGCACGAGCACGGGTGTCCTTGGAACGAGGAGACGTGCGCATGTGCCGCCTATACTGGACATTTGGGGTGTTTGAAGTACGCGCAAGATCACAGCGCGCCGGAATCGGCGCGATACGTCGTCGGTTGGCAACGAATATGCGCCTGTACGACAGATTTGATTGTCCAAATCGCATTGTCGCGTCAACGTGACGGGTACGTGTCGCTGCGCGAGCTCACGCCTGCGGTGAATCACTTCCTTCGCGCTTGGCCCGAACTTGACTTGCCAGAAGACGTGATACGACGGATTCTGTTCGACGCCGACCTCAAACCGATGACACCGCGCGCGAGATTCTCGAGAATGATCGCGCTGTACGCCACGAAATGAAAGACAATGACGAAATCAACGATAATCTACGCTACGCTACGCTACGCTACGCTACGCAACGAATCTATCTACGACGGCTTCGCCAACGCCTCCAACGCCGCCGCGCACCGATCCATCTTCTCCATCACCCCATCAAAATCCACCCTCGCCACCGCCCCGATCGTCTCCATCGCGCTCGTCGCGTCGCTCGCCATCCTCGCGCACGTCCCCGACGCGTGCGCGTCCATCGCGCGCGCCTCGCGCGCGAAGAACGCCGCGCGGGATTTCGCGTGCGACACCACGTACGCGTGTCCCAGCGACGGTTCGTGCGCCAATCGCGCGATCACGGCCTCGCACTGCGCGCCGTCGACGACGACGTGCTCCGGCGTCGCCGCGCGCGCGTCCTCGCGCGGCGCGCGCGGCGGTCGCGCGTCCGACATCGCGTCGTCGACTGAGGATTCACGAACGAATCGCATCCGCACACGACGACGCGTCGCTCGCGTCCTCGTCGCCGCGAGCGCCGCGCGCATGTCGACGCGAAGAGCCACGAGCGCGCTCGCGCGCGCGCTCGACCGCGCGCGCGCCGCGGACGCCGGCGCGAGGGGTGCGCGCGGTAACGGTAATCCGCCGACGTTGACGGTGATTGCGCGTCGCGCGTCGTCCACGACGGCGTCGACGACGGCGTCGACGGGCGCGAACGACGACGGCGATCGGTTCGACGACGTCACGGACGCGCTGGCGCTGACGGAGCTCATGCGGGCGGTGCGAGCGCGGGGACACCTGACGGCGGCGTTGGACCCGCTGGGGCGCTCGCTCGGGCCGATCGTGCGAGGGTACGAGACGATGGAGGCCACGACGCCGAAAGACGCGCGAGACATTCACGCGCTGTTGCAAGGGTACCCGGATCACTTTTATAAGGAGGACTGCAAGACGAAGGTGAGCTTGGGGGAGTATTTGGGGCTGAGCGAGAGCGCGCGTCGCGCGCCGGAGAAGAGGTTTCATCTGGGCGAGGACGCGGCGACGCTGGATCCGAGCGGCGCGCGCGCGAAGACGGCGTGGCGCGTCGATGAGTTATTCGAAAGGTTGAGAGATGTGTATTGCGGCACGATGAGCGTGGAGTGTAATCATTTGACGAGCAAGGAGAGAAAGCGATGGTTGAGGGAACAAGTCGAGTGCGGCCCTCGAGAAGCTTCGGCGACGGAGCGAAGACGAACGCTCGAGCGGTTGTTGACGGCGGATCGATTGGAGGTGTTTCTCGCGGAAAAGTTTCCTTCGGCAAAGCGATTCGGGTTGGAGGGCGCGGAGAGCTTGGTGCCGGGTTTACAAGCGTTCGTCGAGCGTTCCGCGGAGCGAGACGTGGGGTGCGTCGTTCTAGGCATGGCGCATCGCGGGCGTTTGAACGTGTTACACAACGTGTTCGGCAAACCCTTGGGAGCGATATGCGCGGAAATCGTAGACGATAGGTCATCATTTCTAGTCGGAGACGTTCGATACCATCTCGGCGCGCGTGCCGTTGTGGACGTCGACGTCGAGCGAGGAGCAAAGCAAGTGGCGCTGACTCTGGTGCCGAATCCGAGTCATTTGGAAATGGTCAACGCCGTCGTCAGCGGCGTGGTTCGCGCGAAACAGTTCAAGCGTGATTCACAAACCGAAGGTGCGAGCGCGCGGGCGCACGTTCTGCCCTTGCTGTTGCACGGCGACGCGTCATTTTGTGGGCTCGGACAAAACGGCGAGGTGATGCAGTTGCAAGACTTGCCCGATTACACCACCGGGGGCACGGTGCACGTGGTGGTGAACAACCAGATCGGTTTCACCACTGTGCCTCGACGCGCGCGCTCGAGTCCACACCCGAGTGACGTCGCGAAAGCCTACGGCGCGCCGATCATTCACGTCAACGGCGACGACCCTGACGCCGTCGTCTCCGCCATGCGCTTGGCTGCGGACTATCGAGCTGAATTTCAATCCGACGTCGTCGTCAACTACGTGTGCTACCGTCGATTCGGTCACAACGAGCTCGATGATCCATCCATCACACTTCCGCTCATGTCTCGAAGAATTGAAGCCACCCCGAGAGTGGCGGAGAATTACGCCAACGCGTGCGTGGCGGAGGGCATCCTGAGCAAGGATGAGCTCGACGACTTGCGTCGAGGGATGGAGAAGGAGTTCGCCGCGGAAGGTGCCACGCACCAAGACTTCATTCGAACTACCGAATCGTGGCTCGCGTCGACGCGAGCGGTCTCTACAGGCGTATCCGGTCGCGAAGCTCGCGTGACGGCGGCGGGCACCGGGATGCCGATTGATGCGCTGCAGAAGATTTGCCACTCCATCACTACGCCTCCCGAGGACACTGATTTTATGCTTCATCCACACGTCAAGGCGATGTTCGAAGCGCGTCGACGCGCCATGGAGCCCGATGCCCAGGTAGGTGCAGGGCAAATCGATTGGGCGACCGCCGAAGCGCTCGCTTTTGCGTCGCTTCTCATGCACCCATGCGAAAAGCGATGGGAAAATCACGTCCCGTGGTGGACGGGCGAAGGCGAAGATCCCCCGATCGGCTCCCACGCGCACGTTCGACTGAGTGGGCAAGATTGCGTTCGAGGAACCTTCAATCAACGTCACGCCGCGGTGTATTGCAATCGCACGTCGCATGAACACGTGCCGCTGGACAATATGAACATGGGTCCGCAAGACAAATTCACCGCCGCGAATTCCCCACTGAGCGAACACGCGGTGTTGGGATTCGAGTACGGTTTCGCATCCGAGATGGGTAAAGAAGCGCTCGTGCTTTGGGAAGCACAGTTTGGCGACTTCGCGAACAACGCGCAGGTCATCATCGACCAATATATTTGCTCGGGCGAAGAACGTTGGGGTCAGCGAAGCGACATCGTTTTACTCTTACCGCACGGGTATGAGGGTCAAGGCCCGGATCACTCCACAGCACGCCCCGAACGTTGGCTCGCGGCGGCGAACGACGACTCCGACTCGCTCCCTGGGAACGCCGCGGCCGATCTCGCGTTCGCCCAACGCACATTCGACGCGCTCGGGCCGGACAAGAATGATTTCGTGGAATTGGAAAACATTCGCTCCATCTTGACGCGAAACGACGCCGAGAGTAAATCTAAGATGGACACGTTCGCTCAAGGCCAAGATGCGAACGGCGCTGATGCCGCAGAGAGTGGGATGTGGGACGACGTCGAAGCGTATTTCGGGTCGAGCGGCAAGGTGCACAGGCGAGACTGGATTCGTTACATGCGCCGCCGCGCGCGAGCCTCTGTCATGGCGCAGGCCAACTTCGTGATGGTGCAGCCATCGACGCCGGCGCAATACTTCCACGCGCTTCGGCGGCAAATAAGCTCTCCGCACTCAAAACCACTTGTCGTGCTCACGCCCAAAACGCTTCTGCATCACAAGCACTGCGCGTCCAAGCTCATGGACTTTGCGCCGAAGTCTTCGTTCCGGCGCGTTATCGCCGACGGCGACGCGGGAGACGACGTCACGCGTCACGAAAACATTCCGCTCAAACCGAACGGCGAGATCAAACGCGTGATTTTGTGCACGGGCAAGATTTATTACTCGCTCGCCAAGCAACGCGCGGCGAAGAAGATCGACGACGTCGCCATCATTCGATTGGAGCAGCTGTTCCCGTTTCCTCACGACGCCCTGGCGCGTCGATTACAGCGCTATCCCAACGCCCATCTCGTCTGGGCGCAAGAGGAGCCGAAAAACATGGGTTACTGGTCTTTCGTCGCTCCGCGCATCGCCACAACCGAGCGCGCCACCCGCGTCCGCGCGTCTGTCGACGAAGAAAACAGACGCGTTCGATTCGTCGGCCGCCCGCCGAGCGCCGCGCCGGCGACCGGTTCGCTCGCCATTCACAACGCCGAAAACGCGCGTCTCATCGCGCAAGCCTTGAACGCGCGCGACGACGACGACGCCATCGCGTAGCGGCGCGCCGCCGTCACCTTTATTCGCCATCACCGCGCCTTGTAACGCCACATTCATCATTCATCCTTCGCGAGGCGACGAACGCGACGCAGTAGGCTGAAGTGAACAACGCCGACCTCTTAAAAAATTAAGAGCGTCCGGTGTCCTTCCGCACACACTCCTCGAAACGGCATATATTCTGGATACCATCCTTAATCCACTACACACGGCGAAATCGCGATCTCATTTTCCCACGGTTGCCTCCCCGCGCGGCGTCCGAGTTACGGGTCGACCGCGCGACGCGCACGAAAAAAAAGACCGCAGACACCAACCGTCACAATCGATCGCGCGTCGCCGTCGCCGTCGCGCGCGCCGCGCGATGCGCGCGCCCCCGACGCGCGACGCGCCGACGCGCCGCGCGCCCGCGCGCGCGCTCTACGCGTGTTACCTCGTCGTGAGCCTCGATCCGAGCAAGAAGGGAAAGTCGTACGTCGGATTCACGACGAACCCGCCGCGACGACTCGCGCAGCACAACGGCGCGATCGCGAACGGGGCCAAGTACACGATGCGACTGCGACCGTGCGACATGGTGCTCGTCGTCTCGGGATTCAGCGACAAGGTGCAGGCGCTGCGGTTTGAGTGGGCGTGGCAGCGACCGGCGAGCTGTCGAGCGACGCGAACGTTGGCGAGGGAGCGCGGAGTGAGCGATAAAACGAGCGCGCCGGGGAAGAAGGCGATGGTGATGTGTGGGATGTTGAACACGGCGCCGTGGAAACACATGCCGCTGACGGTGCACTGCATGAGCGAGGTCGGGGAGAGGCTGATTGAAAAGTACGCGGACGCGATTCCGGCGCACGTGGAGCGGAGACGAACGACGACGCGGGAGATGGATGCGATCGTCGCGGCGAGCGCGAACGCGGAGGAGGAGGAGATGGATGAGGAGATGGATGAGGAGATGCGAGCGCGGGTGATGGACGTCGGTGTGAGTGGGACGCCGAGCGCGTCGGCGTCGGCGTCTCGGCCGGGCGGGGAAGCGCTGAAGTGCGGCGTGGACGCGTGCGGGAAGGCGATTCGAAGCGATCGCGCCGTCGGGTGCGCGACGTGCGGCGCGCGCTTTCATCCGGTGTGCTTGGCGCGTCATTTTTTCGATCGCGCCGGGGACGAGGCGTTGTCGTGGTCGAGTCGATTGATCCCGGACCACGGGCCGTGCGCGCGGTGCGGAAAACGTCTCACCTGGGGCGCGGCGATCGGCGCCGGCGCGGCGAGAGAACCCGCGACGGAAACGACGACGCCTCGAGTCCACACCTCGCGTGATTGCGAGCGAGACGGCGAAGTCGTGACGTCGACTGAAAAGATCCGACGCTTGCGGTCGGCGGAGAGAAGAGAAGTCGAACGCGCGAGAGTGCAATCGTGGGCCAGGGACGTGAGCGACGTGAGCGATGATAGCGACGACGATATGCACGACAGCGACAGCGACGTGATCGTAGAGTAGATGTATATTTAGCCGTATTGCAATAATTCCTTAGCGATGATTTCCGCGACGCGCGCTTGAGGTGACGACGCGTCGTTCGCTCGACGTCGCGGCGCGGTTTCCGGCGCGCGGGCCTCTTCCTTGAACACAATTTTAAGCGCTTTCACAAGCCGCGTGCGCGTGAGACGTGTCATGTGGATAATTTGCGCCGCACCCATCGCTTCGAGGAGCGCGGCGTTGTACGGCTGGTCGAACGCCGCTGGAACGACGACTTGCGGCCATGCGCTTCGCAACGCCGTCGCCGAGCACCCGATGGTCCCGTGATGAACGAGCGCAGCGATTTTCAAGCCAGCGTCGCGACAGAGGTGCAAAGGGAGAAAGTCGATGTGGATCGCGTTTTCGGGTAACTCGCCGATCCGATCGCGATGACGCGTCAGCAAGATGGCTTTCGCGCCCGCCAGCCGTCGCATCGCCTTCACGGCGGTGGCGAAAAATTGCGACGCAAAGGGTGGATTTCCACTGGCTGATACGAAAACGACGGTCGGCGCGTCATCGCGATCGATGAACTCTCGAGCGACGCGAATCGCATTCAAGCCAGTCACGTTCACGTCGCCGCCTTCTTGGGGAAAGTCTATTTGGAATACTTTTCTCGAGCCGGCGTCTGCGGCTCGCTCGAAATATTCGGGATACATCGCGAACACGCCGGCTTTACATAAAAACCACTCGTCAAACACTCTTTTGACTGGTTTTGTCGACCCGAGCGAAGCGCGAAACGCGTTGAGCTGCGGTGCGAACGCGATATCGACTAGGCAATCCGCTGCGCGCATCGCCCAACGCGATCGCCCGAAACACCGAAGGCGGTCACCCGCGAACGGCGGAATCGTTTGATTTGGCGTTCTCAACAGCGCGGGCGAGAGCACCAGGGAGTAACACGTTAAACATTCGTCGTTAGCGCGCTCGTCCACGCACCGCACCGCCAAATCGAGCGTGTGAGCCAACACAATCGTCCTTCCAGCGTCTGCGCGCGCCTCAAGAATACGCTCCGCGTGCGTCTCCAAATGATCCAACCAATACCGCACCACCACGCGCGCGTCTCGCCTAGAAGCGTGGTCGCGTTGCACGCACTCGTATTCATCTCGACTCCCCACACCGATGAACCGCACGTTCGCCGCGACGGCATTCTCAAACACTGGATTCGCCATGGCGACCACCGTTGCTTGGCCTTCGAGCCGCCGCGCCAACGCGGCGGCGATCGTCAAACACGGCATCACGTCCCCGCGCGAGCCGTAACACGCGCTGACAATTACTTGGAACCGTTTACGCCGCGCGCGCATTCTCGCGTCGTCGCCCGCCTCGATGTGCGACGAGTTCGACCGTCACAAGTTTTGACTCGCCAAATGTTAACAACCTGCTGTCCCAATGTGTTCGCCATTTCACCCCGCGTCGACGCGAAAACGCGACGTTTACGACGCAAGCGAGTTTTGTTGACGGAACGCGCGGTGTGTCATTCGACACGCGCGCTTTCGGCGTCTTTTGCGTCGCATCGACGACGCGAGAGGCGCGCAATGACGTCCCAGTGTACTTTTTGGAGCGTACAGAAAACGCATCGCCACGGCGCGTGCGCGCGCTCGACGTCGACCTCGGCGCGACTCAAAGTTCACGCGCGTCATCGCGCGCACGTCGCGTCGAGAGCGCTCGAAGCCAATCGCGATTGGCCGCCCTCGGACGTCTGGGATGACTTCGTCGCCGCGCACGCGGGCGAATACGCCGGAGCGAGCGCGACGTTCGATCCGCGCACGGGTGCCGCGGTGCCGCTGCCGAGTAATTACGTCCCCGATGCGTTCAAGGAGTACGGTGTGGACGTCATGGAGTGGCAAATCGTGACGAGCGGAGGCAAGACGAGCGATGGCGATGGGTTGCGATTGGAGACGAAGAAGTTGTACCCGGAAGCGGGGTGCGAATACGGGAAGAATGACGTTGCGTTCGCGGAATCGCACGACGTGTGCGCGGGCGGACAGATGGCTAAAATGTTCATCGTGCAAGGTTGTTATTGCGATGGGCCGAAGACGCTTCCAGAGTGCGTCGAGGGCGCGGAGGTTGGGTTCGCGTTTGCGTTTGCCGAAGAGGAGGCGCCGAGAGAGCGGCGGCGGATCTCGCTTCGCGTGCGCGCGGCACCGGGACAGAGGCGGAACTGGGAGTTGTGTGGAATCGAAATCACTCACGAGACGGCGAGCGAATGCGAGACGCGGGCGGCGAGTCCGGCGACGGGGGATATTTTAACCGAAGACGCCGTGAGCGTCGGCGAATGGCGAGCGACGAGCGGGGTGACATTCATAGCGCTCGAAGCGCTAGCAGATGTACCCGAAGAGCGCGAAACAAGTGGTGAGGATGCGTCGACGTCTTCGCCGATAGACGTCGGTCCAGCGCAAAAGCTTGCGGAACAAAAACCAAACGATCCAGCGCTCGCGCGCGCCGCGGAGGCGGAGAGGGAAGCAGAGGAGCGACGAGCGAAAGAGGAAATCGAGGCGGCGGCGCGTGATCCCGAGGGCATGCTTGTGGTTCCGTGGTGGGCGGTCAAGTCCCCATCGAGCTGGGCCATGGGCGGTGAGTACGTCCTCGGCGGGAACTCGCCGTTGGTGTTCCTTCCCAACCACATTTGGGTCCTCGTCGAATCCGTCGACGACCAACTCGTCGTCGAGTGCGGTCGCTACGACCAAGGCCCACCGAGCGCGATGATAGACGATACCGAGCGTCGCGTCGTCGCTCGACGCTACCGCAAAGGTCGATTCGCCTCCGCGTTCTTCGTCCGCGAGCGTCGACTCGATCCTCGCGAACGCGACGAGGAAAAGGAAGAATTCGACATCTTCGACGATTTAGATGGTATTTAGCCGACGCATCGCGCGTCCTGCCGTGTTGTACATCGCGATAGTCGTCAACTTTCGCCTCGTCATCCGGCGGCGCGACGCCTCGCGCGTGCGCGTCCGCAGCCGCCCGTTCCGCGCGTCTCGCTCGTTGCAGAAATAAATAAACGTTGGTTGGTGCGCGAACGAACCGCCGCTTCAGTCGTCGCCTCGCGCCCATCGCGCGTCGATGTCGCCCCTCGCCGCGCGCGGCGCGCCGACGGACGTCGACGTCGACGTCGACCTGCGCGCGCGCGCGCTCGAGATCATGCGCGACGAGCGCGGAGCCGGCGACGACGCGAATCGACGTTCGAGCGGTATTCCAGACGTCGCGTCGGACGCGTTCGACGACGACGAACTGGACGAGATCGATCTCGCGCAAGCGCGAGTGCTCATGCGTGATTTACCGCGCGTGCTCGCGCAGCTGGAGGGGGAGACGACGGGTTCGGGTCGCGCAGAGGACGGCGCGGCGGCGCCCGAGCGGGACGCCGAGCGGGACGCGCGAGAGAGAGACGCGCGAGACAGTGAGCGACCGTGGCGACCGTGGGAACCGTCCAAGGGGAGCGCGTTGGAACGCTTGCGCGCGCTTGAGGACGAGCTTCGCGAGCTGTTGGGTGAACGCGTCGTGGACGAGGCGTTGCAGAGCGTCGTGGAGACGCCGACGAAGGCGGCGAGCGCTGCGGCGCTTCCGGGCGTCGTAGAGCGCGCACCTTCGCCGCCGTTGAACACGATAGAGACGAGGAGAAGTGATGAAGCGGAGATATCGACGCCAGCACCGCGCGTAGCGTTAAGCCTGACACCCATGCCCGTCGAAGACAGCCCGGAGGCGAAGGCGAATTTCGAGCCGGCGATGACGTCGCCGAAACCCGCGGGCGGAGATGACGCGCCGTGGGACCCGTATGCCGCATTTATGGGCGTCGGACGTGAACAGGCATTACGACCGCGATCGAGCGCGCCGCCGACGCCGGTTTCGCCACCAAAGGCGCGGGTTTTGGGATTGCCCGTCGACGCGTCTTTGACGCACGAGACAACGCTCAAGCTCGTGGCGGATTTGGAGGAGAAAGTGAAGAGTAAACCGATCGAGTATACTCGAGCTCCGACGAATTTGTACAAGGATGTCGTCGCCACTGCGCGATTAGAAGATGAGGTTGTCGTGGAAGACGTCGAAGATGGCGATTCGGGCGACGAAGAGAGACGATTCACGCACCAGTACACCAGGGAAGACGCGGCGACCATCCTCGAGCTCGCGAACGAAGACGATCAGATTGATTCCTGGTCCAACGCCGTCGCGGGTGACGACTTGCATCCGCGCGCACCGCCGATTGTTTCGCCCATGATGCGCGGCGACAACTCCACACCGAGCATCGCTGGCGTCGAGAGCATGAACGAGTTCAAGCTCATGATGGAATCTGTCTTTGACGAAGACGACTAACGCCAGCAGTCGAGCGGTAGCTTTTGGAGAAAATAGTTTTGTGTAATATTGTGATGTGCCGGATAAGGCGAGATTACTTCCTACCGCGCGATGGGTGCAGAGCGCGTGTGTGCAGAGCGTGCTGCCGACAATACGTGTGATGGAAAAGAACGATTCTTTGAGTCCTTAGAAGGCGTTACCTTCTGGGCAGACGACGACCTTCAAGATGGCTTCGCCCAAGAGACGGTGCACGCCGACGACAGCGTCGCCAGGCTTGACGATCTTCAGCGTATCACGGGCGTAGAGGATGGCGTTACGCATGACTTCTTGCGGGACGATGGCGTTGCCTTGACCCCACTCCGGCGGTTGGATAACCGGGATAATGCCACGGCTGACGAGCGAGCGGCGCGCAACACTCGCCGGATCGGCTTCTTCAGCGTAGCACACAGATAAGATTGGCGCATCCGGGCGGTACTTGGCGATCAAACGAGAAGTCGTGCCGGTGCGAGAGAGGCATACAATGATGGAGGCTTGCACCTTTTGCGCGGTACGAACGGCGGACGAAGCCAAAGACTCTTCGACGCCCATAGGAATCGGCTGTTGCTCGAGGATTTGGTGATAGCTCGCCACGTTGTCCACGTACGCTTCGGCTTCGCGACAGATGGACGCCATGCACTTGACCGCGTCGATGGCGTAGTTGCCCGCGGCGGTTTCCCCGGAGAGCATCACGGCGTCGGTACCGTCGAGAATAGCGTTGGCCACGTCCGTGGCCTCCGCGCGCGTCGGGCGCGGGGCACCCGTCATGGACTCCAGCATTTGCGTCGCCGTCACTACGGGCTTGCCCGCGTAGTTGCACCGCTTGATCATGCGCTTTTGCGCCAAGAATATTTGTTCCATGCGAATCTCCATACCCAAGTCGCCGCGAGCGACCATGACGCCGTCGGACTTTTCGACAATATCGTCATAGTTATCTAAGCCCTCCATGTTCTCAACCTTGGAGATGATGGAAACTTTATTCGCGAAGTCGCCGAGAACGGAGCGAATGTACTCGACGTCGCTTCCCTTGCGAACGAACGAGGCGGCGATGAAGTCGACGTTGTTCTTCACCCCCCACTCGATCAAATCGTGGCGATCCTTCTCGGTGATCGTGGGCAAGTTCACGTTGACGCCCGGCAAGTTCATGTTCTTGCGCTCGCCGAGCTTGGCGCTGTTTTCGAGGCGGCATCGCACCTCGCCCTTGGCGACGTCGCACTCGAGCACGGTGAAGGTGACGGAACCGTCGGCGCACAAAATCTTCGAACCGGGCTTGACGTCCTTGGCCAAGTCCGGATACGACACCGCGAGCTTTTCCGCGCTACCCTTGAACTCGTAGTCCGTGGTGAGCACGATCTCCTTCCCCGCTTCGAGCATCACCGGTCCCCCGCACGCGAGCATCCCGGTGCGAATCTCCGGCCCCTTGGTATCGAGCAGCACCCCGCAATCGACGCCCGTGTTCGCGCACGCCGCGCGCAAATTATCCAACGTCTCCTGGTGATACTCGTGCGAGCCGTGCGAAAAGTTGAACCGCGCGACCGACATCCCCGCCCTCAACATTTCCTCCAAAATCTCCACCGTTCGCGACACCGGTCCGAGCGTGCAGATGATCTTCGACTTGAACGTCCCATCGGACGCCGCGTCTCCGTTATCCAAGATCCCCGTCTGCCCCGGACGCGTCGCTTCCTTCGACAGATCGACGTACGACCCCGTGCGCGCCCCTCGAGACAGTCCCATGTTCGCCGTCCGCGCTCGACGCGCGCTTTATCCTCCCGGGTGTCCGATGCGTCGCTCGCCGTTCGCCCGCGTCGCGATGAAGCGCGCGCGCGCGCTCTCGTCGACGCGTTCGCGCGCGAAGCGTGCGCTCTCGCGGTGCGTCTCGTCGACGCGTTCGATCGAGCGCGCGTGCGTCCGAGCGCGCGCGCGTCAAAGTCGCGCGCGCAACCGAACACACCCGGCAGTCGAGGGTTTCCGGGTTTCCGCCGCCGCCGAGGGCACCTCGCGATGCGTCGCGTTACCGCTTCGCGCGCTCACAATGCGCAGTCGTTGGTCGCGCGCGGCGAAAATCGGCGTCGCGATAAACGGATAAGTCGGTCGGTCGCCGCGCGCGCGACCGACCGGTGCGGCGGTCGCGACGGTGAGCGCGCGAGCGCGTATATATAATCGAGAGGAAAGTGTAATTCCAACGTAATCTAATCTAGTAGAATTTAGTCGTCATCGAACGCACTATTTGCGGCGCGTCTCCGGGGCGGCGCGGCGGCGCGGGAGGCGGCTCGGTTTGTTCCCTAGGGAAGAGCGAGCGATACACTTGCGGTGACGGTTTGTTCGCCTTCGCTCGCGACGATTGCCGCTCACGCTGTTCACGTTGCGGTGGTTCCTGATCCGACTGCGGCTGCCGTTGCTTCGGTCGTTCCGGCTCGAGTCTATCGATGGTTTGTTGCGTTAGATACGACGTTTCGCGAGGAGTCGTCGCCGGCGACGGATCCGCCGTCGCCTCACGCGAGCGCACGTTTCGTATGCGTTCGGGCGATGAAAGCTCACGCGTACGAATCGACTGCAAACTTCGATTCACCACCGCTTTATCCAAGACGCGATCGGGATCGTGATTGACTCGATTCGGCGACGACGCCGACGTCGACGCGCGTGGCGTCGAGGTTCCAGAGATGGAGGTCGATTCCAAACCCGATGCGCTTACCGTGGATTGATGCCACACCTGTTCTTCGTCGACATCATCCTCACCATCTTCGTCCACGGTACGCTGTAATCGAGCGCTAGCGTACTTTGCAAACTCATCCACGTCGTCGACTCGCTTCTTGACAAAGCCCAGGAAGGACGCCAATCCACCGTCGCTCTCTCGTCTCGTGTGAGTCTTTGACTTTGTCACAGTCACGTCGCGAAGAAACTTATCAAAAGCCTCGTCGTCATCGGGATCGGTACCGGTCTTCGAGGGCGACTTTTTACTTTTCCTCACCACGAGCACGACGACGGCGTAAAACACGCTGACGAATGCTACGAAACCAAGCGGGCCCATGAAGTACAGAGAAAACACCACATCTCTCCACGATTTTTCTTTACGGTCATCTTCGCCCTTCTTTTCCGCGCGAACGAGCTCAACCGCGGCGGCGGTGACTCTCTCCACCGTTTCTCGGTCCTCTTCCGACTGCTCCTCCGCCGACTTCGCGCCGGCGCGCGTTCGCAATTTTTGATAACGCCTCCAATTTTGTGTCTCTCGCTCCGATTTAGGCAATTGTACCGGGAAACGATTGAGAAAATCAACTGTGAGCGACTGTTCTTCCGCTAATTCGTTCTGCTTGATGTTTTCTTCCGTCAGAACGCTCTCGTCCGCGGGTTTCAGACCCTTCTGTGCCCAAGATCGCTCAGGGTGCGCCTCGCCTCGCAACGCGTTCTCGTATAGGTTTATGTCGTTTGTCGTATCGATTTTCTTCTTGTACTCGATCGCAGGTTCTCCCGTCTGCGCCGTTTCTGTCAATTTCGATTCTGCGTCGTCGTGTTTTGAGTTCGGCGCGACTTCAGAGCCTTCGCCGTACTCCAAATCTTCGTGGGAGCTTCCATCTGACGCGTCGTCGTACGTTGTCGTATTCTTAGCAACGTCGCCAGTCGCGCGCACAACGTCTGGCAGAATGGCTGGCTTGGTCGGTATGTCAACAGGCGAGGTCGTCGTCCCATTATCACCCAAAACCGTCGCATCCGTCGCCGGCGACGGCGTTAGCGGCGTGTTCGACGGCGTCGGCGCTTTCGACGTAGGCTGGGCCGACGATAAAGACATCGATTCCGACATCAACTCCGATGTTTCCGGATCTTCGATCAACGATTTGAGGAACGCGGCATCTCCAGCATCCGATTCGCCCTTTGCCATGCTCGAAATCTGTCTCGAAATTTCAGAGTTTGCTTCAGGTTGCGCATCCGCGTCAGCGGTGGACGTCTCGTCGCGCGCCTTGTCATCTTTCGACGGAGCTTTGGGCGACGGAAACGTGAGCTTGTACGTTTGTGCCGGTACCGAATCTAACTCTTCAACCAAATCTTTCGACTTTTCTTCGATCGAGCTCAAGAGCGAGCTCTTCTTAGTCTTAATCTCGTTCGCGGCATTAGACGAGCCCCGCGCAAGCGTCTTCTCGAGCTCGTCAATCTGCTCGCCGGGCGTCGACGCTTCTTTTGCCCCTAACCTACTCGTCGCGTCTGATCCCGTTTCTAAAGCTTGCGACTGCGCTCGGAGCTTGTCCAAGATGGACTCGACCTCACTCGCGGTGAGCTCGCCGCCGAACGTCTCCGTCTCCTTCTTTTTCGAATCCTTGGGCTCGACCGAGGACAACTCGGGAAGCTCGAAATCGTCCCCTTTCGTCTCGTACGCCAGTTCTTCCTCGTCATCATCGTATCGATGATGTTTTCTGCCGTGATGCCGTCGGCGCCCGAGCGCGGCGTACGTCGCCACGGGACGATACTCCGTTCCGTTGGTCGCGCTCGCGCCGCCGTTCGCCCTCGCGTCGAACACCCCCGTCGTCGCCGCTCGCGTCCACGACACCTCCCCCCGCAGTTCCTCCGCCGCGATATCTCGCTCCACTCTCGGCACCACCAGTCGCACGTGATCATCCTCGAACGGCACGTCGTCGAGCACGCGCTCCCGTCCCGCGTCGCCGCGCGCCGTCGTCGACGCCCCTCCCAGCAATCCGCTCGTCGCCACCCTCGTCCCGTCGCCCAGGCACGCCAGCGCCAGCGCCGCGCATCCCACCGCGACCAACGTCGCGCTCGGTCGCGGCCACGCCGCCGCGCCGTCGTCGCCCTCGCGCGTCATCGCGTCGCCGCTCGCGCGCGCGTAACACCCAACGCTCGCGACGTCTCTCGCCGCGTCGCGCGACGCCGCGCCGACGCTCGCGACGCGCGCGTCGACGCGCGCGGCCTCGACGATCGCGTTCGCCTCGCCTCGCGTCGTCGCGTCGACGCGCGTCGACGCGCGTCGCGCTCTCGCGACGCGCGATCGCGCGCGCGACGGCGCGACGACGGTCGGCGCGCGTGGTCCGTGTGTGCGCGCGCGACGCCGCGAGACCGATCGGATCGCGCGCGCGATCGCGGTTCGTATTTTATTTACGCGCGCGATCGCGCGCGATCGAACACTAAGCGGCGTTCGCGACGCGCGTAATACGAGCGCGGCGCGCGGACGATCGCGGCGACCGACCGCGGGCGAATCCCGAGACGCGATCGCGCCAACGCGTATCGGCATTCCTGCACACGCGCATTTCTACAATGTCTGCCCTTCTCGCTTCCTCCTTCGTCGGCCGCGTCGCCGCCTTCAAGGCGACCAAGATCCAAGTGCGTATTTTTTAGCCTTCGAGCGACGCGCGGCGACGCGGGGACGCGGCGCGCGGAGACGCGGCGACGCGGGACGCGATGGGACGCGCGCGATGGGATGGGATCGCGCGCGACGGGGCGCGGCGACGCGGGACGCGCGCGCGGCGAGGCGACGGCGCTGGGACGACGCGAACGCGCGGAGAGAAATGATTTGAATCGGAGGCGCCGCGCGGGGGGGAGGGCGCGGGCGAGAGACGCGCGAGACGCGCGCGATACGCGATTCGTGGCGGTTTCCGTATCGTATCTTTATCGCGCGGGGATTCGGGAGGGGGTCGGTGCTGAGTCGTGAACGGTGGATTGGGTTCGCGGTTCGCGCGCGACGCGCGGAGAGGCGGGACGGCGGCGTGAAACGACGCGCGCGCGATCGGTGACTGACGAACGTTCGCTTCGCGCGCTTTTTAAC
>Ga0228649_1000543_pt1 | contig 15947 bp, 8 predicted proteins | sample 61DmetaG_FD_190074 | JGI IMG/M metagenome (GOLD analysis project Ga0228649, IMG submission 190074) | Seawater microbial communities from Monterey Bay, California, United States - 61D | ecosystem: Environmental > Aquatic > Marine > Coastal | place: USA: California | collected 2016-10-31 | reverse complement strand
ACACCCGAGTCCCCATTGTCAATACCCGGTATTTGTGGAATTAAGATTTTCATGGGTTCATCAACTGGAACTCTTTTGGTCAATGAACGAGAAGCACTTGAAACAATTTTTTCCCAAACTGCAGGACTGATTGCAGTTCATGCAGAGGATGAAAAGAGATTGAACGAACGTTTCCCGGAATTTGAAAATCGAACGGATATCGCTGCACACGCAGAATGGAGAGATGATGTCACTGCTCTTCTGGCTACACAGCTCGCCGTAGAATTGGCACAAACGTACAATCACCGGTTGCATGTACTTCACCTCACCTCGGGGATTGAAGGAGATTGGCTCAACGGAATTACATCGCTACCTTCACAGAAAACCGAAGGAGCGATTATTACAACCGAAACCTTGCCTCAACATCTCACCTTCACAGATATTGATGTGTCCAAACATGGAACTCGACTGCAAATGAATCCGCCAATTCGATATGAGAAAGATAAAGAAATTTTGTGGAACCGTTTACTGGATGGAACGATTCAATGCATTGCAACAGACCATGCACCTCATACATTGGATGCCAAAAATTTTGGATTCCCTCAAGCCCCTAGCGGGATGCCAGGAGTCGAAACCTCACTTGCAGTAATGCTTACACATGCCAAATCAGGCAAGTGCACAATTGAACAAGTCGTGCAGTGGATGTCGACTAATGTTGCTGACTGTTACAACATGATCGGCAAAGGCCGGATAGAAGTTGGTGCAGATGCTGATTTGATACTTGTCGATATGGAATCTGAACATCAAGTCAAAGATGAACACTGCTGGTCACGAGTCGGATGGAATCCATTCAATGGAAGGTCTTTGGTTGGTTGGACAAAATTGACTGTTGTCGCTGGCATACCCGTCTTTGAACGTACAAAAGAGACTGGGCTAAAAGGCCAAATTCTTGTTGAGCCAGGTAGTGTGGGCACTCCCCTACTGATGGGTCCGTGGAAATAAGTTGTTTTTTTGGCTTTTTTCGGCACCTTTTAGGATATACTTATACGCTAAACCCGTAAATACTCGCTAGGGATAGCATATGAGTTGGCTTGAAGAAAATATTGGAGAAGGATATCAGCAGGTAGTAATTGGATTTAGTGTGTTCATAATTGGCGCCTTGCTGGGATGGATGGAAGCTGCGGACAGCGTTATGACTGCTTCAGATGTTTACATGCCAGCAGTAATCATGCTTTCTGGAGCGATGGTTACAATGCTGGGACTTTCGTTTGGAACAGAAAACGAAGAAGACCGAACTGATGACCTCATGAACGCCATCAATGAACTCACCGCTCGTATGAACTCGATGTTGGGTTCAGAAGATGAGTGATTTACAATCCGTACAACATTCCGTACTTCTCTTCAACATACTTGAGGAACGGTTCCGGTGACGGAGGAGAACCTGTCGCAGATTCAATGAGTTCAGCGGGAGTCATTTTACTACCTTGTTCATGAATTCTTGGCCGTAGCCATTGTAGCAAACTGGACCAGTCGCCGTTGGATACTATTTCGTCAATATCTCCAAGATCAGACTCCATCGCATCAAGCAGTTGAGCAGCATACAAATTCCCAAGTGTATAGGTTGGGAAATAACCGAAAGCACCCATAGACCAGTGAATGTCCTGTAGACAACCGACTGCGTCATTTGGCACTTCGACACCAAACCATTCTGCAAACATTGTATTCCAAACCTTTGGCAATTCTGCAATAGGTAAATTCTCATTGAACATTTTCTTCTCTATTTCATAGCGAAGCATAACGTGTAAATTGTAAGTGACCTCATCAGCTTCAACCCGAATAAAGCCTTTCGAAACAGTGTTTGCTATTCGATTGAGTTCATCAGGAGTCCATTCCGGAGAGTCGGGGAATTGTTCTTTGAACCATGGCAGGGCGATGTTCCAGAAGGCAGATGTTCGTCCAATCTGATTCTCCCAAAAACGACTTTGTGATTCATGCACTCCTAAAGAGACTGCATCGCCACGTGGCGAGAGGGCGTGTTCCTTAGACAAGCCTTGTTCGTACAACGCATGACCAGTTTCATGCATGACTGCATAAAGACACGAAAACGGATCTTTTTCATCAAAACGGGTTGTAAATCGTGTATCTCCGGGCCATAAACCTGCGGAAAAAGGGTGTGTAGATGCATCCATTCTGCCAGCATCAAAATCGAAACCCATCGCCTGAGATACTTTTGTGCAAAACTCGGTTTGGCCAGCAATCGAAAATCGTAATTCGGTTGGAAGCGTCGGGTCCGGGCGGGTTTCTTGGGCTTTCGTGATGTTCTGCAAAAGTGGTACGAGTCGGGAACGCAGGCCAGAAAACAACGGGTCATAATCCGAAACTTTCATCCCAACTTCGTACTCATCAAGAAGTACGTCATACGGATTTTCTTCGCCACCAAAATAGGCGATTTTACGCTTGGTCATGTCAACAAGATGCTGAAGTTGTGGTAGAAATGCCTCAAAATCTGAATCTGCCCTAGCCTTTTGCCATGAGAGAAGGGCTTCTGATCTTGCCTTAGCAAATTCGGCAACAAATTCTGAAGGAAGCAAGACTGACTTATCGTAAGTTCTTCTCATCTCCCGGACATTTGCAGATTGATCGACGTCCAGAGTTTCATCTTTTTCGAGTGTTAACAAAAGACGACCCATTTCAGGGTCAATTATTCGATTGTGCCTCTCAGCTGCTAACCAAGAAAGAATATCCGAGCGTGATTCGGAACCCTTTTTGGGCATTATTGTCTCCTGATCCCAACCCAGATGACCCTGTATTGCACCAAGTCGATGAATGTCATTTACACGTCCAAGGAACGTTGAGTAACTGTCCATAACATTACCAATAGTTTACCCATCATGAACGCTTGTATCGTTTGCAATGGGTATTTCCAAGCTTTTGAAAATAAAAGTCTGCCACACATTGAAATCGTGTAGCCATCTAGCAGTTGCATGGTGCGGCCTTTTTCACGTAAGGCAAAAAAAGATGCACCACAACAAATCGATGATGAGGTATTAGAGGAGGTTATCGATGGAGTTGGTGAAACTTTGGAGGAACCTGTCGACCAGATGGGGCAACCAAGCGAAGAGCAATTCAAAGCGGACATCCCATTTGATGAACTTTCCATAGAAGAGGTTTCTGAACACCTCAAAAAAAGCGCTCAAACTGTTATCAAAACATGTATGGATTTGCGAAGAGGAGAAAACGTCCTCATCGTTTGCGACCCTACTACCGGCGAAATAGGTCAGGCCCTTCACGAAGCGGCAAACGAGCGCTCCGACAGAGTTCTTCTCATTGTTATGCCTAAGGCAAGGCATCATGGCGAAGAGCCCCCCTCGCCTGTTGCGAACCTCATGAGACAGCAACAAGTCGTTATTGCTCCTACACGATATTCGCTCACGCACACACGAGCCATTCGTCAGGCATTACGGGGAGGTGCACGAGTTGCAACGATGCCTGGAATGACCAATGAGATGTTTAGCCGTGGAGGAATGTCTGCTGATTTTTCAGAAATTAAACAAAAAATAAGTGACCTAACTCCCTACTTCAGAAGGCGAAGAATCGTTCGAGTGAAATCGGAACTCGGCACAGATGTGTCATTTGAAGTCAATTGGAGGGAATGGAAACTCGATGATAACGGAATCTGTAATCGCCCAAAAATGCTTACCAATCTCCCGGCTGGTAAAGCGTTCATAATGCCTCGTGAAAAAACAATGAGCGGAACTGTGGTAATCGACGGTTCATGGGAGGCAAACCTCGTTGATGAGCCGATAACGCTGGTAATCGAAGAAGGAATGGTCATGGATGTCAAGGGAGGAACTACTGCTGCTACAATTCGGCAAGAGTTTGGCGAAGCGGCAAAGCGACTGCGCGCCAAAGAACGTGAAAATGTGTGGACAGTTGCCGAATTTGGATTCGGAATGAACCCGCAAGCAAGACTTTCAGGCAATGTTCTTGAGGATGAAAAACGACTCGGCACTTGTTATTTTTCTGTTGGAGATAATACTGCACTCGGCGGTACTTCGGCAGTTGGAATTCACATTCCTGGCGTGTTGAAAAATGCCAATGTTTGGCTCGATGACACACAATTTATCGCCGATGGCGAATTCATCTTATGGGACAGTTAACGAGCTACATTCTGTGTCCCACATATTGGGCAAAATCTCCAATAAGGGTCTAGTCCAATACCGCAACCTCTGCATAAAACGCCGGACCGAATCGTTGGTTGAACAGTTTGTTGTTGATTCCAGCCCTGTTGTTGAGGTTGCTGCTGTTGATTCCAGCCCTGTTGTTGAGGTTGCTGCTGTTGATTCCAGCCCTGTTGCTGTTGTTGCTGCTGTTGTTGATTCCAGCCCTGTTGCTGTTGTTGCTGCTGTTGTTGATTCCAGCCCTGTTGCTGGGGAGGTTGTTGCTGTTGATTCCAGCCTTGTTGCTGAGTGTTTTCCACTGATGGTTGCTGCTGGTTTTGCTGAGCAAGAGGTTTTCGAACAGGCGCAACTGGGCGAGGTAAAGATTGGGTTTTTTCAGCAGCAGGTGAAGATATAAATTCAGATAATGAAACTGAGCCATCCCCATCCGTATCTGCCTGCTCATGTAACTCCTTAGCCTCATCCAAAGAGGTACCGGTTGCAACTGCCAACTCTTCCACCGACAGTTGTTTACTTCCATCCGTATCTGCGGCAATAAAATGTTCAGCTGCGCTCACGAACTCGGGTTCTGGTTCGGACTCAGGCTCAGGCACTGGTTCGGATTCTGGTTCGGACTCAGGCTCAGGCACTGGTTCGGGTTCTGGTTCGGGCTCAGGTTCAGGCTCAGGTACTGGTTCAGGCTCAGGTACTGGTTCAGGCTCAGGCACTGGTTCGGGCTCAGGCGTTGCCTCATCAATACCCAATTCGATTCCAAAAGCTCCAGAAAATGCATCTTCTTCTGCTCGAGCAACCATTCGATCATTGGATGTATCAAGTTCAGGTTCAAGTGTTTGAATTGGTTCTACTTGGGGTAATTCGACTGCTGTCTTGACTTCTGAAGGCGTTGGTAAATCCGGGAGAGCAACTTTCTCTTGAGAAATTGATGATGGGAGAGGAACTGTTTCTGGCTCTCCAGAAGTTGGCAGTGAAACTGAGGTGGCCGAAGATTGAGGTATTGTGGGCGATGAAACTATTGCTGCTGCAGAGGCTTTTCCACTTGCAAGCGAAGGGATAGGAAGTGCATGTCCTGCAACATCCAATGATGCATCAAGTTCATCGATTACATTAACGAGAGTTTCAGTATGGCTTGCAGGGTCAGCAAAGAGTCCCTTTATCACACTAAGATAGCGAGTAACTTCTCCTTTAGAGCCGGTCGTTGAAGCAATTGCTAATAATTTGAGAATCCTCATCGGGTCAGCAAGAGTTGCTAATTTCGTTTGCACATCGGAAGAGATAGCAGGGGTATTGCCGCTGACCTCTCCTGCGGAGTCCGGTAATCCAAGATACGATGAGAGAGGGTCTGTTAAACTCATGAGGCCAAGATGTCCTGCGACCAAATAGTAAATTTCGCCACCTTCACACTGTATCTTTTGACTCGCAGCCTCAAAATCAAAATCCCCAGGTTGGAGAACGATGTCTGAAAGGATAGAGAAAAAGTGCTCCATTGCTTCGGATTGTTCCATTGACATGAGGGTATGAACAACATCTGAGGACTCAATGACGCCAAAATATGCTGCCGTTTCATCGACATCTATTCCGGTGGGCATCGAAGCCCCTTCAAGTTCCTTGTCAGACATGATTTCACCCCTCCTTTTTGCTCCCAACTGTATCGTGTTCTTGAGTATAATGCTCCGAATCGCTGACTGATGTAGTTCGTGACTCCTACTAACGGCTCCTACCTATATTGAATATTGCCCGAGATTGAGGTGCAGACCAACCAGTCTGCTGCAATTGCATGAGGATTGTACGTTCGTTTTCACCGTCAGATAGAGATTCCTTAACCCAGTCAGCCGCAGCATTACGGTCTTCAGTTTGCCAGTCTTCAAAAATGGACAAATCAATATTAAGTTTGGCCTTTCGTACTTTAGCGCCTCCTTCTGGTTCGACCGATGAAGGTGGCTCCTCATTGAACGAAGTACCATTCGAGGCTTGAGAACGAGGGCGAGGTGTGTTTCGAGATGGCCCAGTTGGAGGTTTCGCTTTGCCAGGTCCACTCATTGGAGGACCACCGCTTGGACCACTCTTAGGAGAGCCAGTTGGTCCACGCTTTGGTGGGCCGGATGCAGGGCCTTTGGTTTGATTTGATGGAGAACTACGTTGTTGAGTTGGTTGGGATGTTCTCTTGTTCAGGAAAGAAAGAGGGACATCATCTTCCTCTTCTTCCTCATCCTCGTACCCCCAATCATCATCGTCATCGTCATCATCCAGTCCGAAATCATTTCCGCGTCTGCGTATGAGAATGAGGCCGACAACAAGAAGCAAAACAACGACTGCACTTCCAATCAACAAACCAGAAGAATCGAGGAGAGAAGAGGCTTGGTCATCAGAGTTAGCTGTATTACGCGGACACCCATCGGTATATCCATCTTCACCAAGTGGTTTAAATGGACAATTATCCATATCATCGGAGATTCCGTCACCATCTGAATCAAGTTGACTGGGATGGCAGCCATTCTCGTCTATTGATGCGACATATGCTGATTTCGTTCCCGGGCATAAATCAGGGAAGGTTCCATTGATGTTATCGCCTAGACCGTCATAATCTGCATCTTCCCACTGCGTTGGGTTACCGGCAAGACCCGGTGGTTCAAATTCATCACGATAACCGTCACCATCGTCAAGACAACCGAAGAAATCTACAAATGAAGTTCCTTTCTCTTCAGGACAGGCATCAGACTGGTTTCCGAGTGCATTATCTCCGTATCCATCGCCATCTTGGTCGAACCATTGAGTCTTATCCGTAGGGAAATCATCTCCGGATTGGTTTTCTCGAAGTCCTGTGGCTTCATTCAATGTGTAAGTATACGCCCCAGCAAATCCATCACCGTCCAAATCCAATTCGAAAGCATCTTCATCAGTACATCCATTGGAGAGTACGGGATAATTAGCAGGCGTATCTGGACACTGATCATCTAAATCTGAGACAGTGTCATTATCTGAATCTCTTTGCGAGGCTGAGCATCCATTGGCATCAACCTCCTCTCGTTCATCAGGTAGGGTATCAGGACAAAGATCGGACGGGCCAGCGACATTATCCATGTCATCATCGGTCAACAATTGCGCCTCACTGCAGCCATCCGAATCAACCGTTTCTCCGAGTGGAGTTTGCGGACAGAGATCTGCATCGTTCTTGACGAGGTCTTCATCATCATCCAATTGATTATCCGCACAGCCAACCGAATTTACATCTAGACCTTGGTCTGTGCCTTTGCAAAGGTCTTCTGCATCCGGGACAAAGTCTCCGTCCTCATCAGAATCATCGATGAAACGACATCCATATCCTGTCCCATCGACAAACGGACTTGTGCCGTTGAATACTCCTGAAACTGTCGGGCACTCATCGGCTTGGAATCCTTGTGAATTATCTCCAAATCCATCGCCATCAAAATCGAGCCATTGAGTTGGTTCTGTTGGGAACGCATCTTGTGAATTCATCCAACCGTCTCCGTCAGAATCAGGGCAGCCGGGACTTGGAGAAGTTGAATTTCCAGTGACTCCAGGACAGCCATCCAGAACAAGGTCTCCATTGTTCAAAACTGGAGTTAGAGTCTTTGGTTGAGGACGTGAACTTGCGGGATTATTGCATCCACTGGCATCAACTGATGGCGGGTCAGTAATGGTGCTGTTACCACAATAATCCTCAAAATTGAGAACGCCATCACCGTCATCGTCTAAAGTTCCGTTCCAGAAATCAGTCCATTTATCTGGATAACCATCACTGTCGTTGTCTTCAGCTGCAGCAATATTGAGTGGGAAACGGTCGGGATTCGTTGCTCCTTCGGAACCGTTATCTCCGAATCCATCACCATCAGAATCCGCCCATTGAGTTCCATCATCAGGCCAAGCATCAGCACCAAAAGAGACATCCCACTCAAAGCCACCGAATGATGATGGATCTGAGGCGCCGTCTTTATCCGAGTCAACACAACCGTTTCTGTCACGCCATGATTCACCGTAGACAAATTCGCAAGCATCACCTTGGGTTAAGTCTGAAGAGTTATCACCCCAGCCGTCACCATCGCTGTCCTTGTACTGTGAAGGATTGTATGGGAATAAATCGCCAACCTTATTGTCGGATCTGTACGCTGTGATACAGCAATCTGGTCCCGAATTGTCCCCGTAACCATCACCATCAGAATCAAAAGCAAGTTTCCAGTTGAAGATGAACACATCACCGTCAAAGTAGGAGACATCATTGTTTGACCATCCATCTTGGTCATAATCTCGACATCCTTTACGGTCAATCCAGGAATCGCCCGAAATATCGTTACAAACATCATCTGAATCGGAGTAACCGTCGTTGTCATAGTCAAGACAACCGTAGGTAAACAACGATGATGGGGCATTCGTAGACGGACAAGAATCAGCAAGTGGCCCCAATCCGTTATCGCCGTATCCATCACTATCATTGTCTGACCATTGGTCCCCTAGGTAGGGTAGTTCGTCTACCAAATCAAAGACAAGGTCTCGATCTGCATCAGGATATAAACGCAATACTTCGACATCCCAAACGATGCTGTCTTGAATTGCGAGGTGGAGCGTTTCGTTTGAATCAGTATACAATCCAACACTTCCGGTAGCAGTGACATCCCCAAAGGTAAGACTGTTCCAATGGTAAGAAGATTCATTGGCCTCAAGACTGTTCCAAGTGAGAAGGTTCGATTGCCCAACGCTTGTCATGAGAAGGAAATGCTCGCCGTCGAATGAAAGGTCCCACGCCCCTTCAGGAGTGGATATAGGTTGTTGACCGAATGAAGTCCAGTTAAGTGAGTCGTTACGGACATACAGAACGTCGCTGCTCGCATCTGCACGGACTGCCAATGCAGGAATTGAGCCACCAATTAAATCAAGGTTGAAACTGTTGATTGAGCCTGTAGGCTGAGAGAGGTTGATTGAAGTTCTCCAAGACGAATTCTCTAACCAAGATGAGTGATTCCATTGCCGCTCATAGACATTCAAAACTCCGGTAGAAGTAAGAGTTGACAGAATCATTGTGCTGTCATCAGCCATGGCTAGAGATATGTTGGATGACAAATCGGAAAGTGTTGTGATTGTGGAGGAATTTGTCACGGCCGCAGAGGTCCGATTGTAGATGAGAAGGGCGAGCGAGGGGGGGGCAACTCCGGGTTGAGTGTCACTGATTAAAGCAACAGCTAAGTCTCCGTTCGGGAGATACAGAGCAGAAAATGCTTCAGACACAGAGTTGTTGTCACCGACGGGGGAAATTGTCCAAACTCCATTGTTGGACGCCAACGACAGTTGGTTTTCAACAGAATCTCGATACAGGAGGGTCGTTGCATCATTGTCATCTGTTAACACGGCTATTGGATGGTCAAGATTGACATTCGTTGTCACTTGGTCATTGCTCCAACCACTGTCATCCTCAACCGAAGTCAAAATCTGATAACCAGAACCGCCACCTGAAACTGCATGTGCAAGATGCTGGTGGCCATCCGAATCCAGGGCAGAGCCCAAGTACGCGCCCATTGTTCCAGTCGAGAGGATACTTTGCTCAAGAGCAGTATAACTCGTTGTTGTTTGCACCTTAAGTCCGTGCCCTCCTTCTGTTGAAAGAATAAGTGGACGGCCGGAACTGGTACCTGAATATGCAAATGTGGTGGAACTCGAGGTATTTGCTACAACTGTTTTGTCAGCCCATACCCCACTTGCAGTTCCATCATCAACGTGTTCAACAAAGTGAGGCAAAGGGTCGTTGGAAAAAGAAAGAAGCATACTTGCTTCACCTCGACTTGACGTTGAGAGGTCGAGGAATTCTAACGCGTCGTTGTACGTGAATGAAGTCGACTCCCAGTCTCTCTCGGAATAGAACTGATGAGCAACTTGAAACTCTTGTCCAACGATATTTCGGGAACTCAAACTTAGTTCACTCAACCCATCGCCATCAAAATCACCGAGCGTAGACATTGACAATCCCAAATACTGCTGTGGATTACCGGTTGCTAACAATTCAGAATTTGCATTGAGTCCTGAAGGTGAACCCAAATGAAGTTCGACCTTGCCCGAGCGTGATGCCTCCAATTTCATGAGCAATACATCATCATAGCCGTCCTCATTGACATCGCCGGCACTTGCGAACATTCGACCAAGCAAATCGTTAGCACTTTCACCCGACCGTGTCCAGTTCGGGAATGATGATTGAATCCCTACATCTGAGCCGTGATATAGCCAAACCTTACCTCGTTGATTGAGATTGTTTGAACCATTAAACAATTCTGAGAACATCATATCATCATAGCCGTCGGAGTTTACATCGCCGATGTAGTCGATTGTATATCCGAACATTTTTCCTTGAATATTCGATAGAATTGCTTGGTCAGCACTTCCATTCAATCCTGACAGCGAACCGAAATGAATTTGCACTTTAGGGAAGCCTGCGAAGGATTCAAAATTTGCAGCATTTGAAATCAATAAATCATCAAATCCATCTCCGTTCAAGTCGCCTGAACCACTGAGAGATTGACCTAATCGAGTACCGGGTTGGTCTTGGGTGATATTCCGAATGAAATTCATTTCTGATGCGTTGCCTTTGAATATCGAAACTTGGCCTTTGTGAATAATCTCACTAGGAGCCATAACCTGAGTGAAATTTCCAGCAACAACTGCTAAATCAGCGTATTCATCACCGTTCATTGCCGCAATAGCTTCAACTTTCCATCCAAAACCATCTCCGTCGTTACCTGATAGGTTCCACCATGATTGCTGAGAAATACCGCTCGAACCCCCGAGATAAATTTCTACGATTCCATTGTCTCCCGAACCGTTAGCAAACGATGCATTCCATCCCGGAGAGCCAACCGCAACATCAGAATATCCATCTGCGTTAAAATCTGCAACGGTGAGTCCAGAACCGAAACGTTGTCCTGATTGATTACCTTCAAGAGTTTGTACACTGGACAAAAGACCTGTTGAGGAGCCGAGAACAAGCGATACACGACCTACTTCTGCCATAGTGGACGAGTAATATGGGTCTGCATAAAGGAAATCGTCAAAGCCATCCAAATTAATGTCGGCCATGAGAGAAACACCTTCATCAGAGCCAATAGAAGCATCAACTGAATCAAAAGAAACTGGATTGATTCTACCTTGGTCTTGTCCAAGCAGGCTCCTTAACAGTTGAAGAGTCGTGACGCCATTTGATTCAGTAGAAGTTGCAATTTGTTCAACAGCATTGGTATCCAAGCCCATCCCAATGTGGTGGGTGAGATTAGAATCCCTAACCAATACTCTTCGATCATAAACTGTACCATCATAACGAATTAGGCGTACTTCTTCATCGGTAGTGTACAACAAATGAACCATTCCTTGATCATCCATCTGCATTTCGATTGATTCACCAACGGGGCCTGAATCAAGTCGTGAATGGCTCCAATAATTGCCGCTGTAATTGAGTTCCCATAATGCGCCGTTAACATCTCGGAAAACTGCATATTCTAATTGCTGATCAGGATACAAAACCATTTCAAAATGAGTTGGATGGACGTCGTACAGGATGGTTATTTTCTGCCATGTGAGTTCTGAATAGACTGAATTGGCAAAAGCGACATGGGCTGATTTAATGTTTGGTCCGTCCGAATAAAGAACGTACTGGCGACCATTTTCGTTCACTGCGAGTGCACAATCGACCAACGGTGATGTCGAATTCGAAGCATTGACTGTATCCACCTGATGCATGGACCAAGCAGATTGTATCGCAGCATTTGAAAGGTCACCTCCATCAAAGGAACCAACATAGACGCCACCTTCCTCCGAAGTCCAACAGATATCGAAGCCTTCATCGGCACGCAGAACAAGGTCTGGGGTTCCCATGGTCTGATTAGTTAGAGTAGGAAACACTTCGGAAATCCAAAAATCAAGTGCTGATTCCTCACGGACTGTAGCGCTTTCAAGTCCATCAAACGACAGAGTCGTTCCTGCAAAGTCATGACCGTATGCATCACTGAGAGAAACATATGGGCTGCTGGACTGGATAGTGGAATCTTGTAAATCGATTTTTTCAGAAGTTGGATTCTCTACAAGTGGTGAAAACAAATGCACGAGAAACAAAACTGTGAGCAACAGGGTAATGGCTGGAAAGGGTCTACTTGCCGTCTCCGCCATACTACCTTGTCGGTCGCCTTCCTTGAAAACGCTTCTTCACAAATGCATCTCTTGACCCCCGTAGGGGGTCAGATTAACGTGGTGAAAATTTCAACAATTCGATTGGTTTGTCAATAGGAACCTGTTGGTGATGTTATGGCCGAGCGGTGTTATCTCGTAATTGCGAACGGACAGTGGTCGAACCTCGAACCATGGCATTCACTTACTGAAAATTCTTCAAAAATCATCGCTTGTGATGGTGCTGCAACTCGATGTATCGAAAACGGAATTCACTTTGATGTAGTACTCGGAGATATGGATAGCCTGCCTAAGAAAATCCAGACCCAAATTTCCGACAATCAGAACATACAACTTATACTCGATAAAGGGCAACAAGAGAACGATTTGGTGAAGGCGCTCAAATGGGCAATCAAAGATGGCGCCGAGCACATCGACATTTTGGGGGTTGAAGGAGGCGAAACCGATCACCAATTTGCGGCGATTTTAGCACTGTGTGAAATACAACATTCAGCACGAATATACACTACAAAATCCACCATTGAAATGATTGATAAATCCGGCTACAAGAACTGTTCATTACCTCGAGATTCCACCTTTTCACTGTTTGCAATAGGGGAAGTCAGCGGGCTTTCTGTTTCAGGTTGCGAATGGAACTTAGAGAATCAAACGATGAAGCCAGGAACACAAGGCCTACACAATAGAGTCACCCAAGATTGCCTCGAAGTACATCATGCATCGGGCCAATTACTTCTTTTCTTGAACTGCTGAGGTTGGAAGGTGTCTACGCAGCATTTCTGAATAGGAACCTTCGCCGTCCCATTGTTGGGCGACAACATCTATTCGCGCCTTATCCAAAGTTGATTCAAGGCCGCCCCAATCTTCAATCAGGCCGAGTTTGAGGGCTGCGCGTGGCGTATATCCTGGCAAAAAGTTTCTCCAAAGAAAAGGCACTCGCCCAGGAGTAACCCGATTTACCATGCGTACTATCGAGGTGTTGCATGTCGTGAGAAGTGAATGATACCATTCGGGTTGTTCAGCTAATTGATTGGCTTTCTGGGCCATTCGTAACAACATGTGCTTGTCTTTTTCTGGAGGTGTGATGGCACGGAACATGTAGTCCTTATTACCACGAGCATTGGTTCGTAGTCCAGTCATATCACTTTCAAGAGCTACCAAGAGATACAACTCATAGTTTCTCCATAGTCCGTCCCAGGGATGGTAACGGTGCTTGACCCGCCTTCGGGCTTCAAACGAGAATGAAAGGCAAGTTCCATCATTGAACTCAAAGGTGAGGTAGGTGTGAGCAAGACCGTGGATTGAATGGAAGTGGTCAACAATGAACCAAATATCTTTCAAATCCTCTGTATCAATCTGAAGTTCATCTATCCAAGCTTCATCCCTATCTTTGGTCGTACGCCAGGTAAAATCACGAACATTGCGAAAAGTGATTTTAGAACCATCTATATCGGCTGTAGTAATCATTTCACAATCAGAATTCCACTCTGCATCCAGTTGAGGTCGACGAGGACGAACTCGCACGAACCATATTACAAAAGGAACCAGAAGGAAAACCACGCCACAAAGAAGTAAGGCTTGGGCAGTTTGATTCACCAAAATCACCATTTGTGCCAAATTCGCAATTGAACGTCCCACCAATCGGTGGAGCCATCTGGGTGTTGACGCCAGAGAGTGCCCTCGTCATCTGTGAGAGTTGGCATCCCTTGAGCATCAGGCGAACCATCTGCAAGAATCATTGGCGTTGGACCTAAATCTCGTAAGTCGTCTGGGGTTTTTTCGTCCTTTACTCGAACGAGAAGAACAAACACAACAATGCTCACTACCAGCCCTAAGATCCCAATAGAAAACCAGCCAACAGATGTTGTTTCAGTTTCCTCTCCAAACGAACGACTCGGCAATGTAGCCGCTTCTTCTTCGGTTAAATCCAATCCCGGTAATCGGACAAGATTAACGCCATGAACGGTATGAATTCGTTCGTTATTGATCACCTCTAAAGTGACCAAATGAACTCCCGCTGGAAGAACAGTACAATCGTATGATGTACTGCTGTTTCCATCGAGAATGGTTCCTTGAACAGTCCAAACTTTCTCAAATGTTGAAAAGTCAACATCAATCATGTTTGGAATCATTGTAATCATGCACGGTTCATCGGTGATATTCTGGTTACCTATCACATCAAGTGAGAATGCTGGTGCTGGGCGGTTGTTTATCGTCAAGTTGAGCCAAGATTCAGCAACCTGGCCCAAGTCATTCCGGTACGCCTCCTTGAGGACATAATCACCCGCAGGCCAACGGGAACAATCCAGTGTGGTTTGATTGTCTAGTACAGTAAATGGAGCGCCGGAGAAGGTGCGGATACCGGATGCGTCGTATCGCGGACCTGTCTCGTCGGCAAATACTCGATTAATCGTGCAATCATCTCCAGTCTCTATCCAATTAGGCGCATCCAAATCCAAAGTCAATTGCGGCGTTCGTAACGCAGGCTTGAGCACGTATGTTGGTAAAGCGATACTGGTGATTTTGTCACCGTCTTTATCGATAAAATCGAGTCGCAATGAATGTTCCCCTTCGGACCATGAATCATACACAAGACTTGCATTAGATTGACCGGTAAAGGCCATGTATTGGTCTTCACGAACTTCTTTATCCTTGTGAGTGCCAAAGAGACGTAGTTCTATTTCGCTCAACTCTGAAGTAGTATTGAGGATGACAACAATTCGAATGGCATCAGGTTCCCCGTCTTGATTCAAATCCATCGTATCGTTTCGTAGAGCCACCAGGGTCAAACCCTCAGCCGCCAAAGCATCGTCACTCGTTTCGGCTTGTGCATGTTCTACGATACCAGATGGAGCATAAAGGCAGGTAAGCAGTAGCAAAACCATAGCCAAGGGCATCGTTCGCAGTAACTTACTCATTGGCAACATCTCCTTGCGGTGGATGTACCGCCACTGGTTCCAAGCCTGCAGGAACAGGAAGTGGAGGTAGATCAGCGAGAGGTATCATCGCTGCTGGATTGAGATCCATGGTCAACAAATCAAGATTCGCATCTTCTTTCGATTCAAACAAATCGTCTTCAACCAATTCTTGGTCTCTGCCCATACGGACTATTAGAGCCAGGGCAGCCCCCATAATGAAACCAAAACCAATGACGAGGTAAGTCAACCAAGATGCTGCGGGATCTTCGCCTAGAATCGCTACTGCAGCGGATAATTCTCCATATGAGTCCGACCAGCCGTCGCCGTTTGAATCAACGCATCCTTGAGTATCCCGCTTTGAGATACCCGAAGATTCTGGACAGTCGTCTCGAAGTGCCCCGAGGGGTACATCACCGTATCCATCACCGTCGGAATCACGCCATTGGAGCGATTCAGTTGGGAATGAATCTGCTGAACCGAAAGGATGAGCTGGCCAACTTTCGGTGGGGTCAGACCAGCCGTCGCCGTCGGTGTCTCGACAGCCTAGGCGGTCAAGGATTGAAGTCCCTCGAACCTCGGGACAAGCGTCGCCTTGGTTTCCGTTGGCATCATCTCCGAAACCATCACCGTCTGTGTCTCTCCATTGTGTCGGCTCGTGAATAAAAGCATCGCCAAGGTCTGACCAACCGTCTCCATC
>Ga0228649_1000527_pt1 | contig 16119 bp, 24 predicted proteins | sample 61DmetaG_FD_190074 | JGI IMG/M metagenome (GOLD analysis project Ga0228649, IMG submission 190074) | Seawater microbial communities from Monterey Bay, California, United States - 61D | ecosystem: Environmental > Aquatic > Marine > Coastal | place: USA: California | collected 2016-10-31 | reverse complement strand
GAATAGTTGAACTTGAGAATAATAATTAGATTCTAATTTAGGAAAAAAAATATAAAACAATATCTTTTTTGAAATGTGTTAAACATTTGAAAAAAAATAAAATCATATAATAGTATAAATATGTCTGGCGGTGTCGCGCAGTTAGTGTCAGTGGGAGCCCAGGATGTCCACTTGGTTGGAAACCCTGAGGTGTCTTTTTTTAAATCTTCATACCGTAGATATACAAATTTTGCGCAAACAGTGGAAAAGCAAGTTATCCAAGGTAATGTTCAGAACAACGGCATGTCATCTGTTCGATTTGAGCGAAAGGGTGATTTGTTGAGCTACATTTACTTGGCTCCAATTGCCTCAACAGGTGATCAACATGCGAATATTGATGTGTGGGCTAATGTGATAACTAGTGTAGAATTACTAGTTGGGGGCCAGGTTGTGGACACCCAAGATGCTTTCTTTACAGAAAGAATTGCGCCAGATGTTTTGGCGTCTACACATTCTAAGTCTAATGAAGTTCTTTTTGGTCGCGGAAAGTCCAGCGCTTTCTACCCACTTCGTTTCTTCAACTGTGAAAGCTATCACGCCGCCATTCCTTTGGTTGCTCTTCAGTATCACGATGTTGAGATGCGAATTACATGGGGTCCAGAAGCTGCCAACTACAAGTGGGATTGCATGGCTAATTTCATCTTCCTAGATGCTGATGAACGCAATGCTTTCGCTTCTCGTCCAATTGATATATTGTGCTTCCAAGTGCAAAAGATTTTGGGTTCTACAAACAAGATTCAAGAGCTTGTATTTAACCACCCAATTAAATTGTTGGTTTCTTGTCCACAAGATGTTGATACATTCGACGGTGAAGTCAATGTATTGGCCGATGGCAACAAGGTTAAGTTGCAAATTAATGGTGTTGATGTTTCTGATTTCAAATTTGCGCATCCAAACTTTTCCACCGTTCCATCTTTCTACCACATCCAGGACAAGACTAGCAAGGAGAAGGAATTGTTTATTTACCCATTCTGCTTGGACACCTCCAAGACTCAACCAACTGGTTCTTTGAACTTCTCTCGCCTTGATTCAGCTCGATTCGTTTCCTCTGATTCTTCCTTTACACAACCAGTGTACGCAATTAACTACAATGTTTTGCACATTGAAAAGGGTATGGGAGGTCTTATGTACGCGAACTAAATACAAAAATATAGAAAAACAAAACACTTTTACTATGGGACAATCAAACATAGTAAAAATGTTATTATATAATAAATGGATTTTTGGAAGATTATAATTATGTTGGCGATTGTATTTGTCTTGACCTATGATACTAAATCTGGAGTTATTGAAAAATATGTGGAGGTTCCACAACAACCCAAGGAAAAGCATCAGCACTTCCAAAGTGTTCAATTCGCTGTTCCACAACCAGCAGAAGACTTGGGGTTTAAAGCTAAGATGGGTGCGATAGTTGCTTAAAAAACTAACAGTATGTATATTTATAAAAGATGTTTACCAAAGAAAATATCAGTATTGTGGCGGTAGTTGTATGCCTTCTAGCCACAGTCTATTTGTATAGAGAATTGAAAGAGTTGAAAAATACACCTCCCCAAATCATGAAAGTTCCATACCCAGTGCATGTGTCCCCAAAACCAATTTCCCCAGAACAGGGAGAAGAGTCTAAAAGGCTTGCGGTTGAGGAAATTGATGAAGAGGACGAAAATAACGAAGAATAAAAAATAAAGTTATTATAACTTGCGACCTCGCAATGAAGAAATATAAATCTATAGCCATTCCGGTGTCATTTTCAGGTGATAAACCTCGTTTTCTGACAGTTAGGGACCGTCGTTTTAAAGAGTGGATATTTGTTACAGGAGGATGTAGAAAAAGAGAAATACCTAATCCCATAAGATGTGCACTTAGGGAATTAGAAGAAGAAACACGAGGAGTTGTTTCTTTAAAGCATGGTGAGTATACAGAATACAATTTTTCTGTCAAAGACAGTGCAAACGATGAACTTATTTATAATGTTTTTATCTTTTTTGTTTCATACAAGAGACATGAACAAATTGAAATAATTTCAAAGTTTAATAACGAAAAAGTAAAAACTAACCAAAAGAAAATCGCTCGTCTCCCAATCAAAAAAACATTTGATGAAAATGACTATTTGAGTTGGGACACCCTTGAAGAATATAACAACAGAAAACGGTGGGACCTCATCGTTGACAACATCATTAAAAATCCTAAATTTTACTCGTGTGTTTCTTCTTTATCTAGAAAAACATTCAATATAAAATAGGAAGATGTCATCGAAAGCTTATATTTTTAAACAGATAAGGGATATTTTACAGGATAAGTTCGATAAAAGCGAAGAAGAAATTGAAGCTATTATTGAAGAAAAGAAAAATAATAGGGCTTATGAACTTTTAGTTTATAAGAAGCAATTGAAGGAAACAATCTTGGGTGATGATAAAGAAGAGATGGAAGATGTCTCCATATCAACAAGATTAAAAAATTAACTCCTTAGAACAGTAAGTAGATATGTTCAAGGAGTGGTGCTTCAAAAATGGGTTTGTGTATAACAAACAGAAACACAGCACTCTATCACATGTTCTCATGGACGGCGGTTCCTTGTCAATCCCATTTGATAGATTGAATGATTTTTATGAAAAGTGTATGGAATGTATAAAGAGTGGTCATAAGATTTATGTCGTTGAACAAAAAACTAAATTATATAACTTTTTCTTGGACATTGATTACAAAGATGAAGAAGCCCTAGACTTGGATAATATTAAAAGTATTTGCAAAGTTATTTGTGATAAAGTCAAGACATTGGGTGGAAAAGATTGTATTATTTCTGTCGCAGAACCCAAACCAGTTGGAAATCTTATAAAAACAGGTATTCATCTTAACTGGCATGGATTTATTGTAGACCAGGAGGGCGCTCTTTCCTTACGGGACCACATTGTCTCAACATTGAAAATAGCTTATGGAAGCCAAGACTGGAATGACATTATTGATGTTGCTGTATATGGCAGTATTGAAAAACAAACCCAAGGCGCTGGTTTTAGAATGCCTTGGTCCCACAAAATAGGGAAACATGAACCATGTATGGGAAGAGGATGTGATGCATGCAATAAAACAGGTAAAATCACACAAAGTCCATACTTACCCATATACAAATACACACATGCCCCATTGAACATGTTGACTGAAATATCACAAGAACCAACACTGGAAATGCTCGAGAAAACAACAGTCCGAACAGAATGTGAACTCCCTGTTTCAATTAAACCCGTAGCAAAGCGAAAAATGAATTATGTAAAAGAAGGTGGATTCACAAAGACACAAACAAAAAATGAAGTCATTGATAGTGAAATCATTGCATATTTACAAACATTTATTCGTAAGAACATGGAAGGACAACAAAACTCTGAAATTACACACATCTTCAAAAACAAAATGTCATATTTAATTTCAACAACTTCACATTATTGTGAAAACTTAGGAAGAGAACATAATTCAAATCATATATGGTTCTACTTGAATAAAAATACAATCATGCAAAAATGTTTCTGCACATGTGAAACAGTTCGTGGAAGAAGGAGTGGATTTTGTAAAGATTTCAGTGGAAGAAGACATGTTATACCAGATAAATTGGTTGAAAAACTATATACAGAAGAAGATAAAAAACCATCAAAGACTGAAGTTAAACCCCAACCTGTTATTAATGGTGATGTTAATACAATGTTGACTGCATTTCTCAACAGATATGTCATGGGTCAAAAAGAAACTGAAGTTATTGGAATTCTCAGAAAAAGAAATATATTTACAGTTGAAACAACAGCAACATTCTGTGAAAAGGCAAATGAAGAACATGATTTTTGTGTTCCTTTCAAGATAGAAAAGGGTATTCTCATTTCAGATTGTCCATGTAAGGTGAAAAAATACACACCTAGGGGACATCAATTGTTTAGTAAAATAACAGATAAGCTTATTCCACCAAAGAAAAAATAATAGAATATTGTAATGATTAGTGTAATACTTATTGCAGTTGTCGTATATTTTGTCCTCAAAATGTTAAAACGCGATGTTGATGACTTTTCTAAAATAACAACAATTCAGAAGAAAATTCATAAATATTCCGGTGTTCACCCAGAGCATTATAAGCAATATGTAGCATTCATGAATTTAGCCAAAGCAAATATAACTGATTCTAAGAAAGCTAATTTATTTTTACATAATGCCCTCGCAAACCTTGAAGAACTTTCATTACACGGCGTTTCAGGGGATTTAGACATACATGATGAAATGACTTACTTAATACAGGAACTTGGATATAATTTCGAGCAAATATTACTAAACTCAGCAATAAACGAGGGTGCTCGATTTAATCCAGTGTTTCTAAATGAGTTAATTTAGCTTAAAAACATTGTTTAATTAGTATATAATGAGTTCTCTCCCTTTAAAGACTCGTTCTGGTCGTGTTTCAAAGAAATTCGAACGTTATGAACCAGAAGTAGATGAAATAATTGATGATTACACGGATGATGAAGAATATGAATCTGATATGTGTGATTCGGAAGAAGATGAAGAAGATGAAGAAGATGAGGATAATGAGGAAGACGCAGACGATAATGGTAATTTGAAGGATTTTGTTGTTTATTCAGACGATGAAGAAGATGATGATCATGAAAAAGAAGAAGATGATGATTACGAAAAAGAAGAAGATGATGATTACGAAAAAGAAGAAGATGATGAGGAAGATGAATATGAAACAGATGAAGAGGATGAATACGAATCCGACAGCGAGGAAGAAGAGGATTAGGTGCGGTGATAATGCTTAAAAAGATAAAATACTTATTACTAAATGGAGACTGAGATAGGTGTTCCAATTGATTATAATAATGAAATGGATTTCAAGGATAAAGTCATCGCCAGGGAGAAGCAGGAACCCTATACAACATCAATTAGCAAGCTTTTAGATGAAGAAAAGGAAATTCCTCAACATCTCCAAGAAGATGACTATCCAGACCAAGTATATTATCAAGAACCGATGTATTATCAGCAGCAAATGCCACAACAACCAATAATATATCAGCAGACTGACGTTTTAGCACAAATGAATAAGACAAGCTATATCATAGTAGCAGTAGTCTTCGTATTAGGATACTTCTTCGGGAAGAGCTTTCAACCCGTTATCATCAGACCAGGATGATCTTCCACTGAAATCACCAATTGGACCTGTTTTTGTTCCAGAAAAGTAAGCTCTTCCAATAACTAATGGGTCGGTTATTAAATCTTTACCGACATCAGCAGCAGTGGTTTCTCTGTCCTCTCTCTGTGTATACACAACATAGGTCATAAAAATCACACCACCAACTATAGCGAGCGTAGCAATGTTAAATAATACACTCCATCTGACTAAGAAAATCAAACACAAAAAGATTATTGTAAATAATGCTGTAGAGTTTTCCATTATTTACAATAGCCAATTATTTTTTTTGATACTTACCTCGTGTTTTTTAAATTTATGATTTATTCCTTGGCTTCTGTAATTTCTCCTTCCTCTGGTTCCTCAGTTTCTTCAGTCGCTTTGGCTTCTTCGGCCTTTTCCTTCGCTCTCACTTCCTCGCGCTCCTCTTGGCGTTGCTTGTGTTCCTCGGCAACGATGGCATCGGCTTCCTTAACCAATTCCTCCATTGGAGCATCTGGCTTTTCCTTTTGAAGACGCTCCAAAACTTCAGCTGGGTGGCTTACTGGAGCCTCATCTGGCTTGTTGTAATACTTACTGTGCTCATCTCCTGGCTTGATGTATGGCATTGATTCACCATACTTTTGGGCCATCATATCGCGCTTACGCTCTTCGAAGTGGCGAGCAGCTTCAATTTGGTTCTTCTTGTAGCCCTCCATAATCTCTTGAAGCTTCTCATCGTTGTAATGAACATCTTCAATCCTCGTTGGATCTGGTGGGATAAGAAGCCACTGATACATATCAGCAACCATTATGTCAAATGTAGAATCTTCAGCTTGCAATCTCTTCGCGTGCTTTGAAGCCTCTTCGTGTGTATCGAAGCAACCTCGAATCTTAATTCCAAACTTGTCATGCTTTTGGGGGGATTGTGGGCCAATAACAGACAACAAAACAAAGCGTTGGCCTGGAACGGTCAACATATCACGGGTAAGGTCAGACATTATATTCTATTATAAAAGAATATCTTTAAGTTATATGTAAATTTGATAGTGCTTTATTGTATGAACACTCTGGGTAGAAGGGTCGTTTATCCACATTTTTATATAATTAGGGACAATCTCTCTTTTTATTCTTTCGAGGGAATAGAATTTTTCATACTTGGGATTTATAAACAAAACCTTGTGTTTGTAAGGAGTCTTGTAAGGGAATGTATTTGAACACAAAACATGTGGTGTAAAGGATGAATCAAATATTTTGGTTTTTATATATTCTTCACTATCTCCAAACAGTTCCTTTGTTATTTTCTTGTGAACATCGTATCTTTCATAGTCGTCAAGTTCCCTTTTCAACATCTGAGTTATACTTAGTTATTTTTTTTCAATATATACAGCAAATGGTTTATGATAAACATGATATAAAAAACTCAATGAAATGGCAGAGAGAAAATAGAAAAAAGATAGAAGAAGTTATTGAAACAAATGAATCATACAAAGATAATATTGAAAATTCAATGAAATGGAAAAGAGAAAATCAACCATCTGGGAAAAGAGAAAAACAATTTAAATTTGTTCAACAAAAAACCGTTGAAAAATCAGAAAACACAGACAGCACAATATGTTTAGAATGTGGTGAAGAAACAGAAAACTATTTTTGTAGAAGATGTCATTATGCGTATGTAAACTTTCATGTTAAAATGCAAAAGGGTGGCGATTGTCAGGACCCATCTTGTGGTAGAAGAAAGGTTGATGTCATAAAATGGAATAATTGTCAACACACAACATGCATGTTATGCTACAAAAATACTCCACACCAAGTCAAATATAAAGTGGAGCGTTTAAAAAATCAAAATACAAGATGTTCTATATGTGCTAAAAAAAGAAATGAAAATTCTAGGTTTATAAAAGATGGAGGACACCAATACTAATAAAAATGTCTTCAGACCAAAACCAGATTGTGCCTTCGGTAATTTAGTGTTGTCTATGTTGTCACATTTTATTTCAGCAAGGGAACCCAAGTTTCACAAAGATGTATTTATGTATGGAAGAGATAAATTCATTGAAGGAATAAAAACAGTAGATATAGATGTTCCACTTGGTAATGCAGAAATTAATTCAGAAGAAATGAAGATTCTTCACTTGAAATATGGAAACACCAAGGAAGTCATGAATATCATGATAAGACCCACCACTCTTTTGAAAGAACAGATTGATAAATATTATGAACAAGTAAAAGATTGTGTCGCAGGATTTCATTGTAGAAGAGGATTATCATGTGAAGATTCAGCAAAGTTTGGATACTTTCCATTTGCATCAATTCAAGCAGTCGATGCCATGATTCATGAAGCTCTAAGATTAGATGCACCAGTTTATTTTACAAGTGATTCTGAATCTACAAAGGAATACATTAAAACAAGAGTTCCCAAAGCTGTTATGTTAGATTTACCAATTGGATTTACTGCAGATGAACATTCACAATTTGTAGATGTCAAAGATGAATCCCACGACCATAAAATGAATAGCTTTATCGAATGGTTTTTACTTGCTAAAATGCCAATAATATACATGACAAATGGAGGTGTAAATGGAAGAAATGTTGTGGAATATGTTGAAGAAGGTTTAACTTCTACATTTGGATATTCAGCAGCTCTCTACGGTGGTGTTATTCCATATTATGTGTTTAATGACGGATACATATTTCATCCAGTTGCAGAAGACACTATTCAAAGGCATGGATTAAGATATAATTGGTCCGATATTCTCACAAGAAAGTTTATTTCATATTCACTTTGGGGAGACAATAAAGTCTATACATATGGAATGGTTGAAAATGTATTGTTGGCTAGAAAATACTTTCCAATGTGGATTCTCAGAATTCATTATAATGCAACTGTTCCAGAAAATATTATTGAATGGCTTAGAAAACAACCAAATGTTTGTTTAGTTAAACACAAAGGAGAAGAAAAAAGGTCTGGGAATACACTTTGGAGATACAATGATTTATTCATTGGTATGAATGATGATTATGGTGCAACCGTTTTATTCAGGGATTGTGATTCTAGATTGGGTGAAAGAGAACGCTGTTTTGTTGATGACTGGCTTCGTTCAAACAAAGACTGTCATATCATCAGGGACCACGAGGGTCATACATGTCCCATTTTAGCCGGAACTTTTGGTGTTAGAAATAAATTATTGGATTACATTCCAAATAACATGAAGGAAAAAGATATTAATAAAGCACCATGCCAATTCATAGAAGGCAAAGACCTCTTTTTGAATTACTTAAGAACTCTCCGCCCCGAAACAGATACTTATATCGTCGATCAACGATTCCTAGCTTATCTGTATCCATTCATTGTGTCTAGGGCATTTATTCATTGTTGTGCGAATAAATATGAACCCTTTGCACAAGATACAGAGAAGCTTGAAACAGGATATGTTGGTGAAGTTATTTACACTGCTCCAAATGCAGCAAAGATATTTGGTGAAGATGAAAATACAGTGTTTGAGCGAGAATATCAAGCTACTCACGCTTTGTAAATTTTAAGAATTTCTTCAACTGCGGGGTGTCTGACAATGTCTTCACTGCGCATTTTAATTCTTTCAATGTATTTAAATTCACCCTCGAAAGTTTTCATTCTTTCAGTTAAGTCCCACAAACCATTGGGCTTACCTGTAAGATCACTTTGTTCCAAATCACCAGAAATAACCATTTTTGAGTTTTCACCCAAACGGGTCATAACCATCTTAATTTGGTTAATTGTACTGTTTTGCATCTCATCGGCAATAATAAAAGTGTCGTTAAATGTTCTACCTCTCATGTAGCCCAAGGGAGCAATTTCAATGTATCTTTCCATCTTTGACATTGAAAAACTTTTTTCAAAAACATCATACATTGGTCTGACCCAAGGTTCCATTTTTTTGTCAATATCACCGGGCAAGTAGCCCATATCTTCATCGGCAGCTACAATTGGTCGTGTCAATATAATTCTTTGACACTTTCTTTGTTCCAACAAATCAACAGCCATCTCACATGCCAATCTTGTCTTACCACACCCAGCTGGACCAGTGGCTACAATGATTGGCTTCTGAGACTGTAGTGCCTTTATATAAACTGCTTGACCTGGTGTCTTTGCGAGATATTCCATTTGTGATATATAAACATTATTTTACATTATAGATTAACGAGGATGTCTTTGGACTATCATTATTCATTAATAAAATTTACACCAACGAAAAGATATACTTCAATAGTTGACCCCAAAGGAACCCCTAGATTTGTTTGTTTTCCAGAAGAAGCTGTAGCTCGTAGATGCATAAGACAATTGTGCGAACACAGATGTGAATATGGTTCATGGCCTTCAGTAGATTTTACACAACAAATTGCAACTATAAAACCAAAACCACTTTCAAGAAAAAGAAAATTAGAAGACTTGGAGAAATGGTTTATTGTTGAAAAAATGACCCAAGAAGAATTTTCAAATTTTGCAGCTGGTTCAGGAGCACAGTTTTTTTATTGTCATGAATTTCGTTTATTGCAAAGTTCAAATAACACTGTAAATGTATCATTAAGAGGACAGGAAATTGTTGTTGAAGAAAATATTGAATTGTATAGAAATCGTTTAAGTTTAATGAATGACTTTAATCAAGATGAGTAAAATTTTAAAGAAGAATAAATTTGTAATATTTAAATGTGCGGCATTGTATGTACATTCGGAAACTCCATAGATGTTCCTAAGAATTTACTAGATCACAGAGGTCCCGATGATTTTAGAAGAGCTACACTCGGTATATGTCAAATTGATTATTATCGTCTTGCCATTAATGATTTAACGATGGATGGAATGCAACCGTTTAAAACGGATACATCTATTTTTGCATGTAATGGTGAAATCTATAATCATAAACAGTTCAGACAAGGAAAAGAAAAGACAACCAGTGATTGCATTGTAGTTCCAGATATGATTGAAAGAACGGGGATTAAATCAACATTATCAAACATTAACGGAGACTATGCTTTTATATATTCAGACGGAAAAAGAATTATAGTTGCTAGAGACCCCCTAGGTGTTCGTCCCATGTTTTATGTTAAATATGATAAGGATTCATATGCATTCGCAAGTGAAGCGAAGGCTCTTTTGTTTTTGAATAAAAAAATTAATATTTTCCCACCAGGACACTTTTATGATTCCCTCATTGGTGATTTTGTTTGTTATCACAGTATGTATTGGTCTCGTTCACTAGATGTAAGAACATACATTGAAAAGGAATGGATAAAAAATACACTAGAAGATGCAGTTAAATTAAGATTACAAACAACTGATAGACCCATTGGATTTTTACTTTCAGGAGGTTTAGACAGTAGTCTTATTGCTTCCATTGCTCAAAAACAACTAGGTAAAATAAAAACTTTTTCAATTGGTGTTAAAGATAGTCCAGACTTGGTGGCTGCTAGAAGAGTTGCTGATTACTTGGATTCTGACCACACTGAAGTTATTTTTACCCCAGAGGAAGGAATAGATGTTTTACAAGATGTTATAAATACCCTTGAATCATATGACACCACCACAGTGAGGGCAAGTATTCCAATGTATCTTTTGTGTCAATACATCAAAAAGAATACACCATGCAGATATATATTTTCAGGTGAAGGAAGTGATGAAGTTTTGGGTGGATATTTGTATTTCCATTACGCACCATCAGAAATTGAATTTTCAATGGAAAATATTAGACGACTTAAACTCATTCATCAATTTGACGGCTTGAGAGCTGACCGTTGCGCAGGTGCTCATGGATTAGATTTGGTTGTTCCATTTTTGGATAAATATTTTGTTGAATGTGCCATGACTATTGAACAAAGATTAAAATTACCTTCAGAAGGACAACCAGTCATTGAAAAAAGAGTATTGAGAGAAGTATTTGCAGAATATTTACCAGAAGATGTATTGTGGAGACAAAAAGATGGTATGAGTGATGCAGTTGGAAAAAGTTGGGTTGAGAATCTTAAAGAGTTCTGTAATGATTCAATTTCAGACATGCATTTCAATATGATTAAGGAAACAACTGAACACAACAAACCAACAACAAAAGAAGAAGCTCTTTACAGATTTTTGTTTTGGGAAAAATTCGGTAGGAAAAATGAACACTTGATAAGTGAAATATGGAGACCCAAATGGGTTGACATATCTGATCCAAGTGCTAATCATATAAAATCGCGTCTAAACAATGATAATTAAACATGGTATACTTACAGAATGGACTCCACAACAAAGAAGTTCACTGCTGCTTTTGATCCATCAAAGGAAGAGCATGTTAGATGGTTGAAAAAAGTTGGCGAAGCGATTAAGAATGTCGACCCAGGAAAGAAAAAACTTGACCTTGAAGAACTTGTTAATGGAAACCCATTTCATGAAAGGTTAGACAATTTCATGGATTGGGCGTATGCACATTTTAGCATTGCGATGAAATATACCGATGCCGTTCTTTCAGGGAAAGCATTTATCCCAACGCTTCCTCAAACAAAGGCTCTCGGCACACCGGACAAGAATTAGATTTTAGCATGTTTTCACACATGAGACACAATGCATGTTCACAATCTGTTCGTGCGATAGTGTCCTCATGACACACACAACATTTTTCTAAATCTAGAAACTCATCTCCAAACACGGCACTTTCCATCTCGTGTTTAGAAATGTTTTCAAATTGATCGTATTTTTTGTTGTATTTTAAATTTTTCAAACATTCATAAATATTTTTTGCGAGGTCTTCATTTCCTTCAAACTTTTTTGTCACTAAAACCATGTCTCTTCGACAGTTAGATGTGACACACAAATAGAAATCCTTTGTCACATATGCAGTCACTGGAACCCCAGTAACCTTTTTGACTGTTCGTAAAATATACTGTGCTTTTGTGCTTCCATCAAAGTAGTCAATAATTTCTTTAGAGAGGCTTGTCATCTACAGGATATACAAATTATCTTTTTATATAGTATAAGCATGACTGATGCTCCAAAAGAAAAAGTTGTCATTGATGGTAAAATTAATCGGGATAAATCTGATGATGAATTTATTAAATTAAACAGGATTAATTTTAATAACGCAGATGAACAATTATCAAAAAATCCAAAAATAAGATACTTGAGAATAACTACAATTTACAAATACATGGATTGGTTGAGAAATTCTGTTGATAAAAATTCTAGTATAAAAGAAGCAAAAAACGAAGAAAAAATAAAAAAAAATGCGAATAAAAAAAACATAAAATTCAGACTAGACGAGAGCTTATATCAGATTCTTTATAATTACAGTTTCTATGGATCTCACCCAAATGATAGAAAGAATAGAAGTGAAGTCCGTAAAAAAGCCGGAACTAGAGAAAAAATTCATATTCCTAATAATAATAAAAATAAGAAATTAAATTATGCTCACGAAAGGGGGACTTTTCAAGATATAATTAAAATGGATAAATGGATAAAACAATGTAGCAAATATAAAGACTTGAAAATTATTCAAAGAATTATAATACCACAATATAGAGCTATATTCAATATTATAATTTCTAAAATTAATAAAGTAAAAGACATAAAGAATCTAGATAATAAAAAGATTTCTGAATTAATTTCATTTATTGAACAAACAGAACAACTAACAGAACCTTTCACTACGGAAGCTAAAATTGTGTTAGATATACGCAAAAATTATATTCAAAAATTAAAAGAGTATTATTTGAAAACAAATGATTTATCGAAAATAAATATAAATTTGAAATATTTGTTCAATAATACAAATTCTGGAAGTATAAAATTCTATAAATCTATAATATTGTCAAAATACCGTTTATCTGGTTTAAAAAATATCAAACAAATTGCTTCAATTGTCAACTCTAAAAAAATTAAAAACGACATTACACGTCTTGAGTCATTAAACGTTTCCAATCTCGAACTTCGTTCACTTAAATCAGATATTAAAGAGTCTTTGATTAGTGCCTTAGGAAAAATAATTGATGACGCAAAAAGAAAAATAAACTTAAATGATAATGATTTAAATTCAAAAATTATAAATAAAATAATTGTTGATTTATCCGATTTATATAGTTCCACAACTATATTATCAGAAAGCGATAAATCCAGTTTAAATAATAAGGCTACAACTATACGTCGTGGTATTAAAAAAAAGAAATTAGATGAATTAAAAGAGAATAAAAAACAAAAGTTTGAAGCATATTTAGAAAGAATAAAAAATACTACTAATAATATAAATTTAAAATCTATTAAAAATGAATTTGGTGAAAAATCATCATATTTTATTAAACTTCAAACTGCATTAAAAACACGTAAAACTAAGACTGGTAATATACCATTTAAAATTTATAACCAAATAAAAAATGAACAAATTAAAAAATTCAAAAAAGATGGAACTCCATATGCATTGGATTATTTCAAAAGTAGATATGCATACACAAATGAACAATTAAAAATTTTAGAGAGCAACTATGTTAATAAATTAGAAGATGAATACAAGGAAATTGATTCAAAATATATAGACGAATTGAATAGAACACAGCGTCAGTTTTATTCGGGTTTAATAAATGCACTTAGAAAACTATTAAGCGGAAACGATAAACAATCTTATCGTGAAATGGTAAGTAATGCATTAAAAAAGAGACATGAAAAAATCCAAGCCCTCAATAAAGAACACAGTAGTAAGTTTTCTAATGAATTGAAAAAAAGACGTCCCGGTGAAATGAAAATATTAGCCAAGCGTTTTAAATCTTATGATACTCAATATAAAAAAGCCTTAAGATCAACTAAAATAAAACTTGCAGCAAAAAAGAGAGCATCAAAGAAAAAATAATGTGAGTGTATATAAATGAAAAATTTCAACTACATCATAATTGCTATATTGTTGGCATTCATTGTTAGAAATCTCATGTTCAAAAGTGAAAAATTCAGGAACTATGTGAATTTGGGTTCCCTAACAAACGAGTTTAACATAACCAACCCCCAACGCCGCGTGTCCGAACCATTCCTTCATCGCGCACCAGGTGAGTAAATAATTTATGTTTTTATTTTAACTAAGTCATGAGCACTTTAGTCTCAACCAACGACAATAAAATGAGACCCTTCGTTGTGACTAAAGTATCCGAAATCTTGAATCTTCCAGTTGATGATTCGAGATGCACAAATATTGAAAAGTCCATATTCAATTGGACCATTGATGAAGCGAGAAAAAATTCACACTTTCCAAGTTGGGAAAATAGGCGTGTCAAGGAAATGTATAAACAAAAGTATTTGAGTATTAAATATAATCTTGAAAACTCAGATACTTTGAGACAAAATATAATAGATGGTGTTTTTAAATGTAAAAATATCACATCTCTTTCACCCAGTGGTCTTTGGCCTGGAGGTCCATATGACAAGGTATTCCAAGAGAGACTTGCGTTGTCTCTTAGAAAGGATTACCTCAAACAAAACCAAGAAAACCTCGAAGGATTCTTTGCGTGCAGAAAATGCAAAAAGAAGAACACTTCATATTATCAGCTTCAGACAAGATCCGCAGATGAACCTATGACAACATTTGTGACGTGCGTTAATTGCAATATTCATTGGAAATGTTAAGCGTAAGTTCCATCTGAAGTATTTATCCAATGTTCAGTCTCGGTTAGGTCAGTGGGCATATCACCTACTGACAAAACATAGTTGTAGCCACTTTTAATTTTAGCATCTCCCTTAAATTCTGCCGGAACAAAAAACAATTGTGTGTAGGGAATGTCAAGTGATTTCATTTGTTCGATTGTCCATTGAACATTATCTTGTGAAATTGGACGAGCAGTCATAACAATCACAAAATATTCCAAATCCAAAGCCTCCTTGAGAAGATCAATCATCAATTCTAGTGGTTTTCCACTCACACTGATGAGTGTGTCATCAATGTCAAACATGACGGCATCTTTAATATCTCTCACTCTATTCTGTAACAATTCTACACCGAACATGTATTGTCTCTCCATTTATAATGTAAACATATAAAGATTTTGAACACTTTTACACAAGAGAAATGAAACAAAATGAACTCATCGACGTTCTCACCGACGACGGAACAATTGGTCTCGCCCGTGTTGTTGAAGGTAAGGGTTGCTATGTCACTGTTCAATTTCTTAATCGGATAAGAAAAAATACATATGCATTTGATTATGATTCCGAAGAGGAATCGCAGGACATGATCAAGGCTTTCTATCAGAGTCCGGAGTTTCTCTTCCTCAAGCCCATCGACTCTGCACAATTGAAGTTATACCTAGAGAAGCTATACAGGGTTTTTATGATACGGATGACATGTCAATCACTGGAATGTATAGAACAATAAGGGATAATGTATACGAAAGATATGAAGAACCCGAATCCGAAAGTGATGGTGATTTCAGTTATGAAGATTACACAACCGCAGATGATGAGAGTGTTTCGTTAGTTGATTCAGATGCTAGTGATACAGAGGACGAAGAATAATTATCTAGGGTAATTATAAATGTCAGCTATTATCATTGTTGCTATAATATTATTGGTATTTGGTTTCAAAACTTTCGGTGAACCAAAGAAAGAAAAGTATTGCGCCGCTTGTTTGATGCGTTAAAGAAATAAATAAATAACTCCTTAATGGAGTGTCCAGTGTGTTATGAAAATAAAGAACTCATACATACAGAATGTGGTCACTCATTTTGCTACCAATGTACTAAAAATTGGCACCAAAATACAGTTCACTTTGATTGTCCCATGTGTAGAAAAAATATGGAATTCAACGGAAAGACAATAATGAAAAATAGATGGAACGAGGGTTCCCTAACTCATGAACATTTTACAAATCAAGATATATGTTTAAAAGAATATGAAAATTTAAAAAAATTACAAGATCGTTATAATGTTTCAGGAATTTATGATACAAGATATATTATTCAAA
>Ga0228649_1000515_pt1 | contig 16269 bp, 20 predicted proteins | sample 61DmetaG_FD_190074 | JGI IMG/M metagenome (GOLD analysis project Ga0228649, IMG submission 190074) | Seawater microbial communities from Monterey Bay, California, United States - 61D | ecosystem: Environmental > Aquatic > Marine > Coastal | place: USA: California | collected 2016-10-31 | reverse complement strand
TAGAAATTCAGCCAAAAAGGAAATAATTAAATTACAGTTACCAAATAATAAAAGAACTAATTTAATATCTAAATTAAACGATGCCAAAAATGCAAATCAAATGAACGCCATTTCAGCTCAAGCTAAAAATAACAAGGCTGAAACTGAAAAGAAGGTTGCCCAAGAGGCCGAGAGAAAGGCACTTCAGGAAAAGAAAAACAAAGAAGAAGTTTCTCAAGTTGTTAAGGGAATCACAAATAAGATGATTCAAAACAACCGAAAGCAATTACGAAACATGATTCAAAAGGCGAATATTGGTTCCAAGAATAAAAATAGATTTTTAGAGATGTCTAAAAATTCTAAGATTTCAAATACAGAGATAAGAAAGGCTCTTAACAAAAAGGTTGCAAATGTAAAATCTTTTAAGAATAACAAGGAAGCTCAAGAAAAAAGAAAACAAAGAGCGGAAGTTAAGAGTTCAAATGAAAATGCGAACAAGGCTACAGAATTATTCAGTCAAATGACCACAGAACCAAAGAAAGCCGTCAATCGTCTCACCGAGGGTGAAAAGGAAAATATACAAAAACAGCTTAACATGGCTAAACCAAAGGAACGGGGTCTTTCCAAGATTGGTAAAAAGAAACTTAATGCGCGTAAAGTAATTGAAGGTCGCACAAATCTTAACAAGAATACAATTAACCTTTATATGAAACAAGTAAATAATGCGAAGCAAGCACATGTTATTTCGCGTATTTTGAAAAAGCTTGAAAAGGAAAAGAAGAAACTTCCAAATGCTCCAATTGGTAAAGGTTTGAAACCACGATCAAATAACAACAAAAATTCAAATGCTCCAAATAACAAGGTTTTGAAACCACCAACACTTGCTCTTCCAGGGAGTGAAACAAATCAACTAGCTCTTCCAGGTGTGGTTCAGAAACCAGTTACAATGCCACAGGGAACTGGTTTATTAGCAGGTCTTGCTGCATCCAAATTATTGGGAAGAGGTAAAAAGAGTTCTTCCGTACCAAAGGCTTTGTCTAATAAAAAGAACAAACAAATCCAATTGGCTAACGCGAAAGGTAATTTGAAAAAATTAAGTATTTCAACTGTTAATCAACCATCTACAAAGAACATGAAAGTTAATTTTAAATTTCCAGGTATGACAAATAAAGTAAGCAATACTTCAGTTATGCAAACAGCTATGTTGATGACTACAATGACTAATCAATTTAAAAAATTAATGGAAGCTGGTTCTTCTAAGAATTCTGTTTTCCGAAAATTATCTAAACAATATCATCCAAATAAACCAACTGGTTCCAAAGAATCTATGCAAATTTTACAAAATGTTAGAGATAGTGTGAAACCAAATGTGGTTTCAAAGAAATTGGGTGAAGCAATGACACCAAAGAAATTTTTACCAAAGACAAATAATAAATCACCAGATGTGATTTCAAAGGCTTTGGGTGAGGCGATGGCACCCAAAAAACAAAACAAAAATTTAACAAAAGTATTGAATAAATTATCAAACAAAGCTCCACAGAGAAAGGGTTTAATTGAAAAGACTATCAACTCTGCGAAGAAATCTACTAATATTATAAAGAAATTAAGAGAAAAGGCTAAAGAAGAAAAAAACAAAGAAGAAGTTTCTAAAGTTGTTAAGGGTATGACCAATCGCATCATAGAAAAGAACCGTAAAAATAAAAGTGTTTCCAGTGGTCTTAAAAAGGTTGGTGCTGCTATAGCGACAGCAAAGGCTGGTAAGAAAGTTTCAAATATTGCTAAACAGATGAGAATTAATAAAAACCGAGCTGAAGAAGCCAAGAAAGAACTTGAACGAAAAAAGAAAGCCCGAATAGAGAGACAAAAAAAGAGATTAGGGATTAACATGGCTGGTAAAGTTCAAAATAAACCAAATAGTGAAATGGGTGGAGAAGCCGCGGGTGTTGCTAGAAGAGCTGCCAGGGCTGGAAGAGGTTCTACAAGAAAAACTCGTTCCCAAGATTAAATAAAATATATGTTTAAATTAATGAAGAAGTCCAAGGTTATAATTCCATTGGGAAATAACACTCTTCTATCTGACCACGGATACAAGGGTGTTATTGACAAATCTCCTTTAGCTAGACACAGAGCATTAATGCGTGTTATTAGAAGTGGTGAGCCATGGTTAGGTCTTTTTCGTAAGTTGAATGTATTGATGATATTGTTCAAAAATAAAAATCCCAAACTCTCGAAGATATTCAAAGATGATCGTGACTGGGTGAGAGATAAGTTTAAAGCCAAGAGTTCATAATTAAAGAAGATGGACTGTTCGGTGTGTTGTGATAAATACAATTTAAATAATCGTAAGAAAATCACCTGTTCATACTGTGATTATTCAAGTTGTCGTAAATGTGTTCAATCATATTTAATTTCTACAACCCAAGACCCTCATTGTATGAGTTGTAAAAAATTATGGAATAGAGAATTCTTGACTGAAAACTGCACTAAAGTATATTGTAGTAAAGATTTTAAGAAACATAGGGAAACTGTTTTATTTGAGAGAGAAAAGGCTTTGATGCCTAGCACCCAAGAATATGTTTCTCGTAAATTAAAAGCTCGTGAGCTTGAAAAGATTGTGGAAGATATGAGTAGGGAAATACAAACACTTTTCAGAAAAAGAGCAATTTTAATGGATAATATACACATACTTAATAATACCAGTATTCCATTAGAAGGTGAAGAAAGAAGAAAATTTGTTCGTAAATGTCCAATTGAAGAGTGTCGTGGTTTTTTGAGTACCCAATGGAAATGTGGTGTATGTGAATCAGATATATGCAATAAATGTAACGAGAAAAAGGAAGAAGGACATGTCTGTGACCCAGGTGCTGTTGAAACAATGGAACTCTTGAAGAAAGACACAAAAGGTTGTCCTTCTTGTGGAACGATGATTACATTTATAGAGGGGTGTCGTCAAATGTGGTGTCCCGATTGTCATACAGCTTTTGATTGGAAAACACTAAGAATAGACACGGGTAGAATTCACAATCCACACTATTATGAATTCAAGTTAAAATCTGGTTTAAGTGGTCGAGAACACGGAGACATTCCTTGTGGTGGTATTCCAGATATTCGCGAGCTTTGTGGTGCTTTGGATATATCTCATCGTTATTTATTGGAACGCCAAACTCTCAACTTTCACCATCAAAGAATGGTTAATATCCATCGTGCGATTTTCCATATTGATAGAATAGAAATCCCATATTATTACAATGATAGGAATATCGATAATAGAGAATTACGGGCGTCTTATATGATGGGTGAAATATCTGAGACAGATTTCAAAAGAAAAATTCAAAGAAAAGAGAGGGACAGGGAAAAGAGACGAGATTTTAGAAATGTTTTGACAATGTTTGTAGATACAACTGGAGATTTATTACGACAATTTGTATTGGATAAAAATAAATTTCCAGAAATATATGATATATTAACCAAACTTATTAGTTATACTGGTAAAGAAATGCTTAGTATTAGTAGGAGATATAACAACTGTGTTATTCCATATTTTTCAGTCAATTGGTCTTTTCACAAATAATCTTTTGTAATAGTAATAGTATGATTATAGTCGTATTGCTTGCATTAATATTTATTATTTACATGCTAATTCCTACATATGTTAAACCAAGGGTGTATGATGAATTGATTACAGAAGAAGAGAGGGAGCATATCATGAAAGTTGCTCGCGATAAATTAAAAACTTCTACGGTTGAGGAGGGTGTAAATAGGAGGATTGATAATAAGGTTAGGGTAAGTGAAACTGCATTTTTATGTCCCAAGGACGATCCAATTGTTGAGCGCGTAATGCGTCGTTGTTTGAAAAAATGCGACAGACCCCTTAAAAATTGTGAAAAACTCCAAGTTGTCAGATACAAACCAGGTGGATTTTATATTCCCCACAACGATGCATTTGAGGGTGAAAATAAAAGAAAATACACATTCCTCATAGCATTAAATGATGATTATGAGGGAGGTGAAACAGATTTTCCAACTTTGAATAAAAAATATAAATTACAAGCGGGTGATGTATTGAAGTTTAATAATTTAGATAATTATGGTTTAATTACTGACAAGTCTATACACGGTGGTATACCAGTAAAAAATGGTGAGAAATGGATTTGTAATGTATGGGTTCATACTCACCCATATGGTTTGTGATTCATTGTGAGATAAACCATGATTGGGAATAGTTTAGCCAATAGTGCGGTTTGTTCTCTGTCTTCTTTATAAAATTTATCTGGGTCTTTGAAACCTTCGTACAATGTTTCAAAGCCTCTTCTAAAGTGATACCATGAAGCTCGTAACACATACAAATATTTATCCATTATAATAAATTGTAATTTATTCTTTAAATTGTTGGTATAAATTCCCATTTTAAATCTTCACATATTTTTTTAAACAACACATCTTGGTTGTATAATTTTTCTTTTGATTTCAACAATGGAAAATATTGAAGATATTCGTCTTCCCCTAGGAGTTCACAAAATTTGTAAAGGACATAGGAGTATGAAAGGAAGTTTTTTCTTTCTGGTGGGCAATGTTTTTCGAAAGGAGCTTGAATATCTTTGAACATAATTCTCAATCTCTCTTCTAATTCTTGTGGCATCTTGGGAGCATTTATACCATTAAGAATATTTGTTATATATGGAACATGTTCATAATATTTGTTTAATTTTAATTTTTTTAGAAGACCTCTTATTTTAGTATGTGTAATATCTTCTAATTTTTTAATTTTTAATTTTTTCAATTCTATTCTCAAATTGTCAATAACTTCTGGTGGAATATTTGTCATTTCTTGTGCTTGGAATTGGGACAACCATTCATTAAAATGATTTTCTCTTTTGTATGAATAATTAATTATTTTTTCAGTTGATTCATGTTCTTCTCTATATGTAAGTTCTTCACTTAACATAACATCAACAACTTTACCACAATCTCCACATACAACATCTGTAGTTTCGGAGAAGTATAAAAGATTTCCAGTTTTACAATCATCACATTCTTCTTTCTTTTTTATACTTATTCTATCAACATTCATGTTTTCAACTTCCGCGAGATAATCTAAATAAATATCTTTTCTGTCTAGACCTTTTGTTTCTTTACAATTAAAAACATTATCATGTGAAATTTTTTCATCTTGTTCTTCAGCGTGTCTTGACATATAAGGCATACACCTTATTATATAGTCTGCCATTTCAGATTCATACATTAATTTATTTGAAGGATCACAGGTAATCTTTTTTTCAAAATCTTCTAATTTGTTATTGTATCTACTTAAAAAATTACCTTCCATTATATATAATGTTGATTAAACTTTTAACCCCTGTTATTCTAAAGGCTTATGAATTATATGTTTGTTTATTCAAACGCAAAAACTATGAGATTATATATCGTTCCTTGTCATATGAAATAGACCCAGATGAGGACTATATTATTTCAAGTGATTTTTGGTATGATGAATCACAACATTGGTCTCATTATAACACATCTCATTTTGTTGATATAACAAAAAAGGATATTTCCCAATATTCTATTCCCCAAAATGTAATTAAATGTGTGGTCACCACAAAATATTATTACAATAATCGTATTTACAAATATTTGTCTCATGGAGTTTCCCAAGAGTGGCCTCCTCAAGAAAATGAAACTGGTATATGTATGCCAATAATTTCTGCTAAATTAGTTAATGATAATTGTGAAACGGTTAGGGATGTCACCGATAAGGTAAAAAGGTACGCTGGTCCTAAGAGTAACTTTTACGGAAAAGGTATTCTTATCCAGGATATGTTTACATTTGATAAGGATACAATGAAGAAAGAGTATCCATATTTGGTAATTAGTGATGTTATGGGAAATGTGAAGGCTTACAATACCGCTCACTCAGTTGTTTTAGTTGCCAAGTAAAATCTTAATTCCCCTAGGTTTGCAATACTATATTTAAGAACCAAAAATCTATTTTCTTCTTCTTGCATAAGTTGCACCATTGCGCACATACTTGTTGCCTTTGTGAAAATATTTAAGTATCTCAGTGAATATTCTCCAATCAACTCACTTTGAATTGTTTCAACACATTCAATTGATGTTTCTTGGTTGGCGAAATCACCAGAACAACCTAGGGATATTGTATTTCCAACTCTTTTTATAAATATGTCTGTGCCAATGTTACTCATGTCCCTACATATTCTTTGAAAATCTACAGATGAAACTGATGTTGTGACTGTCATTGGAATTTCTGGAACTTCGTAAATATTTTCGTTAATATCCAAGAGTTTGAGTTGAAAATTTGTTTTTGTTTTTTTATTTTCACTGACAATTTCAATATTCATAAATTCTTTTGAGTTAATAGAAAGTTTTAGAATATCATTATTTGTAATTGACTTTAAAAGTTTAAAAGTATTTGAAATATTTACACCCGCAACAATAGGTTCCTCGCATTCATATTCTTCAAAATTTTCTGCTGAAAGTCTTAAATCAATTAGGGATGTTCTTGCTGTATCTAGGGTGGTAATGAAAACACCCTCGGGTTTGAAATAAATATTAACGTCGTTAAGTATTCCTGATAGAACTTCAAAACAAGATTTTATTGCTGAAGCTTGGATAGTAGTAAGCTTCATCTAATTAAAAATTGTCTTTAAATCTTTAATTGATTTGATGGTTCAGCATCCGAATATGCATCCTTAACATCCTGTGATATTCGGGCTTCAAGTTGTGGTGTCATCGCTGGCTGGAGGGATTGTCCATAGTTTTCAAGATCAAAACCTATTTCCGTGTCATCCTCCCCATCAATTGATGAAAAGTTTCCAAATCCCCCACGAAAATTATGGTTTGTTAATTCTTTGTTTGGGAGTAGAGAATTAAGCCAATTTTGAATTTCTTTTCCAACTAATACTTTACCGTTTTTTGTAAACATTGTTGGGACAGATTTTATATGTTGTTTCATACTCTGTGGTATTCCTTGTGTATTGATATTATGATACTTTACCAGGTTTGTGAAGTGTGGATGTTTTTTCAAATATGCAATCAAGTCATTACAATGTGAACACTTGGGACTGAATACAAGTATACAAGACATCTCTTGTATTAGTTTATTTTTTAATTGTAAAAAAAAATAACGCATAATAGTAAAATGAATGTTTTCATATTTTTTCTAATTATCCTGATGTTAATTCTTATAACCCAGAAGGAAGGATTTGTTGAACGGTTTGGACTTTCAGGTCACAAAAAGGAAGCTGAGTATTTGTTAATCAACGATGAACTTACAAACACATCAGGGATGGAAGAGGTTCCTGTTAAAGTTGGACCCCACCACCTCCAAGAGATAATTTTGAATGCCAATAAATACATTCAAGAAAAAATCGATGATTGTTGTTATATTATTGAGACAAGTGAGATAAAACAATTTAAGGGTCCACTCAGGGAGGTTGTTCGTGTGATGTTCATGTGTGTTAGAAACAAGGGATTTGCTTATGGTTTTGCTGTAACCGTTGATGCGGATTACAGAACCGCTCAGATATTAAGTGCGAGAACCCAACCCTTGGGTATTGATTCTCCAACTAATGTATCACCATATGTTACAGATGGCACTGGTCGTGAATTTACAAAGTATGAGATAATCAAAGAAAAAACAGCTTTGAACCGTCAATATTTTGATAAAGTTGCGTGGGAGAACCAAAGAAATAAAGTTCTTGAAAGATAAGACACTACTATGAGATGTTGCGAGTAAGCGATGTTCAGAAAGTTGATTACGAGAGAAAAAGAATTCGTAAAGAGATTTATCAGAAGATATATGAACAGTTTTGTAGGAAAATAAAATTAAGCACGGAAATGGGTTATAAATGTGCTATATTAACCGTTCCAAGTACTGTTTTTGGGTATCCAACATTTGATAGAGCAGTTGCAGCTGAGTATTTAAGACGCCAATTTTCAAATGGTGGTTTTGAAACCTCTATAGTTGATACATATAGCATGTATATTGCCTGGAACATTCAGAAGAGGTCAAAAAAAATGGAAGTTAAAAAACCAGAACCAGAACAAGAAGATGAATATGATATGCCAACCCTAATGAACCTGAAAAAGGCTGCAGCCAAATATAAACGATAACGGGTGCGTAATGACCCCTCAAAAAAAACACACTTTTATGATAAATGGATCAGAACCTCAGTGTATTGGTAGAAGCTAAAGATGAATACCAGGGCATAATGGTCACAGTTATGATGGAACCTATGATAAAAGTGTTTCACGAAATGTTTATGGAATCCCAACGAATGTCTAAAGGACGAAAGGTTCTTCAGATGTTCCAAAGTTTGTTGAAGGAAGTTCCAAGTTGGTCTAATACAATGTCTCGTACTAGGGCATCTGAAATTGAAGGAACTTATTCTTCATTCAGTGAGCTTTTGGCTGCTGTTTTGGTGAGTAATGTTAAGATTTTGTCAGCTGTTCGTATTCAATCAGGTAACAGAAAATTGTCCCTAAAACTTCCAACAAACGATGTGTTTATTCAGACCGTTTATAACAACGCTGCTAAAGATTTGTATGATGACCCATATGTATTTACAACAAGTCAATCTGAATATGAGAGAAACAAGCAATTGGACCAGCGTTTTAGAAAAATTATTTTGGATACAATTAAACAAAGTATCCCAGTTCAAGAAATCCTCTCAACTTATATGACACCCCAAGAAAGTGGTGGAAATGAATTGGATGTTGAGGAAAGCGAACCAGTGGATGATGATGACTTGGAACAAAGCTATGGTGAAGAAAAACAAGAAGGTGAGGGAGAAGTTGAAAGCGGAGAGGATGGAGGTATTCCATCTCCACCACCATTGGATGAATACCCTAATGGTGCCCCAGTTGATGCCCCAGAGGAGATTAGAGATGAGGAAGAAACTCCTGAAGTTGAGTCAGATCCCTCAGGTGTTCCATTTGAAACTGAGGTTGGTGTTAAAACAATTCCAACCAGTGACACCCCAGAAGAAGATGATGGGGATGATAGTTTGTTCGATGATGCCCCCGACGCTCGCACAAAAAAACCCCAATATATATAAATGGAATTGAGTGAGACACTCCGAGACCCAATGGGCGCCGCCATGGTTGCCGCGGGTATGACAGTTGCCTACCTCTACATCAAGGAACAACTTAATAATGAACCCAAAAAAGAGCTAAATGCTTACCTCAAGCCAGCTGCTCTTAATGCTGCTATGGTATACTTTATTATAGATCAAGGTATATCTCAGCGTGAAATGATTTCTACAGAGCCATTCTAGACTTAAAGATTTTGAGTAATATATATGTATAAAAAATGGCTTCCGTCTCTGTTAATGGTTTTATTCTTGTGATGGAAGAGTTCATCGGAAAGCTTAAACTTGCATTCCCAGAAAAGGTTGCAGGTCTTAAGCAATTCGAAACCAGTTTTGAACTTCTCCGTGATACAAACCCCCGCAAGCTCGTGGAGTTGTATTTTGCAGGACTTTCGCCTTATATCGATAAGATTAAAAACAAAGACGAAAGCTTTATTCTTGAGGACATCTCAAAGATCGAGGTGTTGAAACATATTAAAATTGATTCCCTTTGGGGTAGTGCGAAGTCAGGAACCCAAAAGGCTGTTTGGGAATACCTTTTGTGTCTTCATGAAATGGCATTTAAAATTTGCACCGAGGTTGGAAACCAAGCTGGTGATATGATGAATGCTGTCAAGAATTTACAGGCTGGCGATGTGTCTAAAATGATGTCTAGCCCAGATGTAACCAATATGTTGGGTGGTCTAGACACTGGTGATATTTCACAAATGATGAACCAAGTCAATGGAGATGACATCAAGAAGATGATGAATGACATTGACCCAGAAACCTTGGAACAAATGGTAAAAAGTATGGGGAGTTTGTTTGGTGGAATGATGAAAAAATAAATAACTATAATATAATAAATGGAGGTTCCACCCCAAGAACAAACTTGGTTTGATAATCCAGCTATATTTTTTGATGTCAATAGAGTTCTCAGCTTTTGGCCTACTGCCTCTCAGACATCAGAACAACGAGTGAATGCCACATCACGATTTATTGTGTATGCGGTATGCTTGATATATTTACTTAGACGAGATATTAGAATTTTTGTATTGGGAATTATGATGCTTGCTATCCTCTATATAATGTATAAGTCAAAAATGATAAAAGAAAACTTGATTAGACCAACTAACTCAGACGACCAAGCACGTGGGAACTGTCAGCTCCCAACCTATGACAACCCCATGGGTAATGTGTTGATGTCTGACTATGCCAACCCTAACAGACCACCTGCTTGTTATGCGGAAAGTGTTTCACCATTGATTAAACAAGCATTGGATGACACATTGCCTTTTGACGCTGGTCGTTCAAGATCCCCACTTCCAGCTCAGCAGAGGGCTGCCGCGGCAAGACAATTTGTTCCCTCCCCCGTGACAACAATCCCAGGTGACCAAACAGGTTTCGCCGAATGGTTGTATGGACCAAAATTTAGACCCATGTGTAAGAGTGATGGTACCGTGTGTAGCCCAGATGCTCGGGGTGCTCAACTTGAACAATTCCGAGGTTTGGATTGGGCTGGTAATAAGCGTAATTAAATCTTAGTAAATAGTAATAATGTCATTTCAGTTGCAACCTGACATGCAACGTCTTGAAGACAATGCCGTCCCAACCAGGGGAGCTACAGAAACTGTTTTCACTTACCCAGAATCAACTAGCAAGAACTATGGTGATTACAGCTCCCGTCCAAACACAATGTTGTATGGCACAGCCCCTTTTATGGCTGGTAAGGGTTCCCCAGCCGCCTACATTGATGTGAGCGATGAACTTCGTCCACAATCTACCACTCGTTTTGGTAAAATTGTCACAAACAATTATGAAAAACAAATTTTCCCAATTGACAACTCAATGCCAACTCCTCCTCTTCCCAGTTTATATGAACCCCGAAGCTCCCGAGCGGAACTCCAGAATGACTTGTTTGATATGCGATATAATAAAAATATCAACAACTAATAAATGGCAGATCCAGTCTCCGTTTTGGCGTTATTGGGATTAGTTTATACAGGTAAAAAATTGTCTGAACAACCCGTCAACAATAGACGACCAGTAGTTACAGGAACACCAGTTTCTACTGCCCCTGTTGAAACCGTTCAATATTCACAACCTGAAACTGAAGCTAATCTCAACACTGATTTTACAATAAACAGTGAAGAAAGAGCCCTCGTAAGTGGCGAAGAAATGCCAGTTTTCGCCGACGTTGCTAAACAAGAAAGAAGTAGCGGTAGTGAAGTTATGGATATGAAAGACCGTTTTGTATCTGATTTACAGGTTCACAATAACCTTTCCCCTGTCCCACAACAAAAAGTTGGTCCAGGTTTAGGTGTCGATTCTTCAGTTCCAGCTGTTGGTGGTTTCCAACAAATGTTTCGTGCTATGCCAGAAAATGTTGGTGCCTACCGTCTCACAACCCTTCCAGGTCGCTCTGGTCCAGCCAGAGATGTCTCAGGCGGGAGAGGTCAGCTTACACCAGAACTTGGTCACAACAAACCAGAGAAAACCTCCTTCCTTCCAGAAAGACGTCCACCTGTGTTTGGTCGTGGTCAGGGACAAGGTGGCTCTCTCAATGGTGTTGCCGTCAGACAAGAACACGAAAAAACAAAAAGAACAACAAATCGTTCTCAAACAGGGACAAGAACAGATGGTTTGGAGTTTGCTTCAGCCAAAAGACTTGTTCCCCACGGTACAGTTGCCCAAGGTCCAACCCGAAACAAATCAGATGTTGCCGATGGTCAATACAAATTTATGGATAATATTCAACCAGGTATTACAAGCTTCTATGGTGCTTATGAAAACTCTAAACTTGTTGAGGCTGCAGGTAACAAAGTTAGAACACCAGAAGAACTTGCTCAATACGGTCTTCGTCTCAGTGAGCGCCGTGCCAATGCTGAATACCGCAAACCCAACTCTGGTCGTATGAATGTTCGTGGCAACCCACTCCAAGCCTATGGTATGGTTACAGCTGTACGCTCCGATAATACCCGTATGGACGGTAGAACTGGGGGTGTCAGTGGTGGTTGGACTCAACAATATGTCAAACCTAAATATCAACAACTCAACCCATACAAGGGTAATAAGAACCCACGCCTTGACCTTGGGATCGCCCAAAGACAACTCGCGGACAACCCACTTGCCCATACCCTTTACAAGTAAATTGAAATTACAAATACATTACATTAAATCATTCATTAAAATTATATCCCTAAATTTTAATGAGTGACTACATCTTAGACATAGATAGTGGTGATAGAAATACAAATCTATTTCCAGATGTATCAAACTTGGAAATATATTTGGAAAATGAAATATATGATGTTTCAAAAATTACACTTATTTCAGGAAACATTCCAACACCTCAACTGACTATTTGTGAAACAAATAAACAATTCGATGTCAATGGAACAACAATAACCCTTGATGAAAAGAATTATACAGATGGAACTACCCTAGCTTCTGATCTGAAAACTGCATTATCTGCAACTCCAGTGTCAAATGTAATTTACAGTAGTAATACAAATTCTCTTACATTTACTGGTTCTTCTGCATTTACTTTTAAATTTAAATCAGGAACAAATGGTTCAGATATAAATAATGCATTAACAACACCACATGAAGTTTTGGGTTTCTCAGCCTCAGATGTTTCTTCTAGTGCAAATACAATTGAATCTGGTGCTATAAATTTAAGTGGTCCAAATGCAGTATTGTTGAGATTTACTTGTGGTTCAGATGTTTATTCAAAAGATATTTATTACAATAATCCACATTATACAGGTAAAATTCATTTACAACAAGGAGAATCCTCTAAATTTATAAACTCAGATGATTTGGTTGAGTATGATTTTAATTCGGGTGTCCAAAGCACCCTACAAAATTTAAGACTTGAGTTTTTCTATTCAAGTGGTGGAAAACTTGTTCCATATGATTTTAGAAATTCAAATTATAGTCTCAAATTCAAAATAAAATGTTCTCGCGAAAAGATTATTTCAAAAGTAAAGAGAGATGTTTCTTTACCTCCACCAATCAGCATCCCAGAATTTGATGATGTTGATAGATGGGATTGGCATAAATACAAAGTGTATATTGCCATTGCCATCATTGTTATATTTGGTATATTTGCTATTTATGTAACTAGACCCAAAACACCACTTAGCGAGTAACCGCGTAGATTGGTTGAGTTGGACGCTTGATGTCCTTGTTGAGTGTGCGGACAACCAAGAACACCACGATTGAAAGCACTGTGGTGAGTAGCGCAGTCAAGGCGTAGTGGGCACCACCGTTGCTCTTCACACGGACAATCGCTTGAACGAGGAATCGAACAAGGTCCATCCAAGAGAGAGCGGCGGCGAACGCGAAACCACCAACAACGGCGTTGAGGGATTGGACTTCGAGTTCTGAGGCAACGGTCTTAACAACTTCTTGCGCGGTGGTAGACACGGCAGACATTTTATATTAATTACAAAGATAATTATTCTGGAAGAAATTCTTCCTTAGTCATCACACTCTTGAAATTTTTCTTCTTCTGAATAGGGGGGACAAAATCATCTATAAATGAATACTCACTACACTCACTCTCAGTGTCTTCATCTATATATTTAAAGTCCTTATTGATTGTCAGGTTCCACCCTTCAGGTTGAGGTATCTCGGATTTCGAACTCATTATTATCTAACGCATTTTTTAATATCTCCTGAGCGGGACTTTCGGGTTTCCAATTGTTCCATTCATCATATGCTTGGTTAATACGAATAATCTGAGAATTGTTTCCCGTGTATCTAGTGAAAGCTGGCAATTCATCAACTGGGACTATTTCAATCTCATCATCTTCATCTTCTTCAATTTCCATACCCTCTTCTAGATTTAAAGTGTTTTCTTCACCAAAAATTGAACCACTGTGTTGTCCAACACGGTGCATTATACAATATCTCATTGCATATTCAATGTCTTGATCTAACATAACATCCCGACCACAAGCTTTAGAATACTCTGCAGCCAACACTATTCCTTGTTCAAAAATTGGTTGGATAATGTTAATCATACCCTGTATAATATCACCCCCACGGTTGTCGTTTTGACCTGTCATATCGAACCCTGTTCTCATCATCTTTAATGTAAAGCAATTTAATTGTTTATCTTGTTTCACTCATAAAACCATCTTCAAAGCTAAACATCTTTAAACCAGTGTAATAAACATACAAATTGTAAGTTTCGTCTAACCTTGAAATATTTGAAGTATAGTATCCATCTAATGAATATGTTCCACCAAACATTTTAACATCTAAGAATGTCTTGTCCGAATTGAAATTTGAAAAGTCTAAATTACCCGTTGGATCAGCATTCATTGGTGTCATTGAAAAAGAGTAAGTGTAAATGTTTTTATCGGGACATGTTAATCGTGCTTGTAAAGGAATGTAATATTTATAGTATTTATGATCAGCAACAGATACATTTGGAAGATCCAACCCATTTAAATATATTTTAGCCTCTTTAATTCTTTCAAATCTAAAACGACTATCAATTAAATTAACACCATCTCTTACATAAAGTTCGGTATATCTTCTAATAAAGTCTGGGTCACCAGAACTCATTTCAATGGGTAATTTGTATTCATATACTTTTTTTCGTAAAAACCAATGTAAACATTTAACTGGGATGCTGGGAACTAAATTAGTTCTTATATTTGGATCATTTATATTTGTTTCAATAGTTGGATTTTTGAAAACTAAATTTGCAAGTAAATCATATTTTTCTTTCAAATAATAAGCACGATCAAATGGTGAAAGTGTAATTTCCTCAGTTATAATTTTAAAATCATCGAGGGTTGGCATTTCAAAATCATTTTTACCCCCTATAAACTTTGGTTCGGATTTAGCAAATGAGTTTTTAGGTTTGGCAAAAAACCAAACTGGGTTAAATTCAATTTCAAGGATGATCTTTTGTTTATACATTGCACACAATGGAAGATATGGACGATTAGGTTTATTCACGTCGTATTCTGATTTAGCGTACTTTCTTGAAAAGAAAAATCGTAATGGAATCAAAGTTGTCACAGTTGAAAGAGCACCGTCTGCATTTTTCAGTGCAATTTCATCATCGCGGTCTTTAGAGACTGGGTTCATCATCCTGTTTAACAAATAATCATTTGCCGATTTTTCACTTGTTTCTAAATACATCTCATTATAAATAACCTGCCAATCGTCATATATTCTTTCAACCTCTAAACCATCTACTTTAAAAGCAATTGATTTGAATAAATTGTTCCCAACATACCTACTATATATACACGGAGGGAGTTCCACTGATAAATACATATTAGCAAGTAAATCACCCATTGACTGAGGATTTAATGTGACTTTTACTACATTACCCTCCTTACCAAAAGGCCATAACTCTTGTTTTGTTTTGTTATCTACTTTCGTAATTCTATAAAAACGGGTATAATCTGTGTGTCTTACTTCTTCGTAGTTGAAGAGTGATTTTTCAATTTTTTCTTCAACCAAATGAACATCTTGTCCTCCAATGGCATTAAGTGCTATCACACCCGCTGTAGAGGGACCATACACGTCACACATACTCTAGTATTAAATGTTATTTTTAATTTCTTTAATTATGATATGAGCGATAAAAAACCTGAGTGGTGTTCAAAACAGGAAGCTCTCGTATATAAATGGGCTGAAAGAGCAGCTGGATACAGGTGGCTACACAATAATGCCCGTATCAGATTAAAAAAAATATCAAACAGACTGACATTACCAAGTATTATCATATCAAGCATAACAGGGGTTGGGGGGTTTGCTGTACTAAGCCCAGATGAACCAAAAGCAGATAAAATGTTAATGATTCTTCTTTTACAATATTTCTTCGCAACTCTCAATATTATTAGTGGTATTCTCACATCTGTCGCTAAATTTAGTCAAAGTCAAAAACTTTCCGAATCACATTCTCTCATGTGTATTCAATATGCAAAGTTTTATAGAAGTATTGATTTAGAACTTTCTCTAGATAGAGAAGATAGGGCGCCTGTTTTGGATTTCGTCAATAAGTGTAAAGATGAGTACGATAGGCTTCTCTCCGAATCCCCCGATATACCCCCAGAATGTATAGTTGAATTTAATCAAGAATTTCCACAAAAAATGAACAAACCAGATGTATGTAACGGACTAAGTGTTATAGATGTATGCAAATTCACACCAAAGGGAAAACAAGAAG
>Ga0228649_1000498_pt1 | contig 16440 bp, 10 predicted proteins | sample 61DmetaG_FD_190074 | JGI IMG/M metagenome (GOLD analysis project Ga0228649, IMG submission 190074) | Seawater microbial communities from Monterey Bay, California, United States - 61D | ecosystem: Environmental > Aquatic > Marine > Coastal | place: USA: California | collected 2016-10-31 | reverse complement strand
CGCGCGTCGCCGCGGTCGCTCGGACTCGATTCCAACGACGCGCGCGCGCGATGGCGTCGCCCGCGCGACAGACGCGCGAGACGGACGACGCGACGGTGAACGCCATGGGTGGCGATCGAAACGTGTTCGCGTCGCGCGCGTGCGACGCGTGCCGCGCGCTCGGGTCGTTCATGGTGCTCGTCGTGCTGGCGATCGTCGGGCTGACGTACTACGCCACGGTGGTCGTCGTGTACGGACCGTTGGCGGCGGAGGGGGGGGAGGACGCGGGCGTGGCGACGGGGGCGCTGTGCGCGTATCACGTCTTCGCGTTCATGCTGCTGTGGTCGTACTTTGCGTGCGTGCTGACGGCGCCGGGAGACGTGCCGAGGGGGTGGACGCCGGCGCCGGAGGATCCCGAGGAGGCGGCGTCGGAGGCGAAGAAGTCGAACAGCGAAAAGAGACGGCGGTTTTGTAAAAAGTGCGCGGCGTGGAAGCCGACGCGGACGCACCACTGCTCGGTGTGCAAACGATGCGTGTTGAAGATGGATCATCACTGCGTGTGGGTCGCGAATTGCGTGGGGGCGTATAACTATAAATTTTTTCTGCAGTTTTTGGCGTACACGTTCTTGGCGACGGTGCTGGATGCGATTTTACTGTTGAGCAATTTTATAGATTTCTTCAAAGACGTCGAGGAGAGTCAGGCTGCGGGAAGCCAAGGGGCGGACGCGAAGGTCGATCCGGCGGAAGGAACGGAGTTAGCGGTGGTGTTTGTGACGTTTATAGTCAACGTGGCGTTCTCGGCGTCGTTACTGGGCTTTTTAGTGATGCACGGTAACTTGATCCTGAGCAACATGACGACGATCGAAATGTACGAAAAGAAAAAGACGCTTCCGTGGAAGTACGACTTGGGAAGGTTCAGAAACTTCAAGGAAGTGTTTGGAGAGAACGTTTTCATGTGGTTCCTCCCCGTGCATTCGAGCTCGCACTTGGAAAAGATGCGCGTGAACACGGGGATTTCAGACGGGGAATGTTTAGAAGGCGCCGCGTACGCCAGGGCGTGCGAAAGCGCGCAACGAGAGGCGACGATCGGGAATAGAAAAGGTCGAGCGTAGATTTATTGGATGCAAGCATAGATTTGTCGAGCGCGCGTCGCGTCCATGGAGATGTCGACGTCGCGAGCGATACAAGTGACTAGAAAGACGAAGCGCGGGACTATTGTGTAGTATACATGCACTCGCTACTGTCTGCGTCTTTCGCTACCCTCGCCTCGGTTTGCTCATGATTTCTTTCAACATCTGCCGCCTCGCCAGCTCTCTCGGCGCGTTCGCCGCCTCTATTTTCTTCTCCAGCGCCAACTTCTTCTCGCTCAAATTCTCCAACAACTCGTATCGCAGCTGCGGCATCGCTCGCGAGCGTCTATCGTAATTCTCAATCGCCGTCTTCGCGCTCGAACTGCGCGTCATCCGAAGCGCACGTCGACGCATTCGTCAGTCACCCGCGCGCCTTCGTCGTTACGCGTCGCCGTCGAGTCCTCGCGCGCGCTCGCTCGGCTCGCAACACCAATCGCACCTCATCGCCTTCACCGCCCGCTCGAGCGTCGGCAAATCGCTCGTCGCGCTCGCCTCGCTCTGTATCGCCGCGTTCAGCGTCGTCGTTCGCAGCACCTCCGCCGCGTCTCGCACGTTCGCCGCCGTCGCGTCGACGCACGCGCGCGCGAACCCATCGACGAAGTGCGTCCCGCGCTTCGCGATGAAACTCGCGACTTCGCCCCCCCCCGCGCCGTCGCCGCCGCCGACGAGCGCGCGCGTCGCGCCCTGCGTCACCGTGTCGCTCACCGCGGACGCCGCGGTGGAGAGCGTGGACGAGAGCGCGTCCATGGCGCGTCGCGATGTCGCGCGCGGGGCGCGACTCGACGCGCGCGGCATTTCGCCGCCGTCGGCGCGTCATGCGCGCCGTCGTCTCGGCGCGCGCGCGAAGCGCGCGAAGCGCGCGCATCGAGGCGTCGACGAGCGGCGCGACGGCGCGAGGACTCGCGGCGCGCGCGCGCGGCGCGAGGATTCGCGATCGGTGTGGAACGGTTTCGACGACCGTCGAACGACGCGCCGTCGCGCGCGCGCGCGGCGGACGCGAAAGCGACGGGACGGACTCGTTCGACGCGATGTTTCGCGATCTCGAGCGAGAGACGCGGTGGATGTTCGAGCGCGCGGCGCGCGAGTCGAGGGCGCTCGAGGGACGCCGGCGCGAGGCGCTCGAGCGGCGGCGAGCGGCGCCGCGCGACGCGGGAATCGGGGACGATTGGCGACGAGAGGAGCGCGGAGAAAAGCTTCTACCCGGAGGTGGGGTGCACAGGTATTACGTCAGCGAGCGGGTGACGACGTACGGAGGCGCGCCCGCGCGAGGCGCTCGCGTCGGCTCGGCGGTCGGCTCGAGCTCGGGGTTCCTCGCGACGTGCCTCGCGCTCGGCGTCGCGGCGACGTACGCGAGCCTGGGGAGAAAGTTTTTCAAAGGCTTCGACAGGACGTCGTACAAAGAGGACGCGAAACTCGGTCTCACAGCGCGCTGGCCGCTGTTGTACGCGTCTTCAAGCAAGTTTCGGGACGAGTTCGCCGCGGCGACGGCGGACCCACCGCGCGACGACGACGATCGCGGCGCGAAAAAAGACGTCGACGTCGACGTCGACGAGTAGCTCACGTAGCGTTCAGACGTGTCCATTTCAACACTTTGTGCGATTCAAAAAACCATCCGTCGGTCGCCGCACAGTCGGTCGCCGCACAACCGTCGGTCGCCGCACAGTCAGCGTCGTCCGCGGAATATCTTTCTAGAAAGTCGACCCCGACCCCGGCAAACCTCCGCGCGCGCGCGCGCCGCCGGACGCGCGCGCGCGCGCACGAGCGCCATGGACGCGACGTCGGCCACCGCGCGCGTCGCGACGCGCGCGCGCGGCATCGGCGTGCGAAACGCTGCGCGACCGGGTGTCCCCGCGCGCGCGCACCGCGCGACGCGTCGCGCGCGACGCGACGCGACGGCGAGAGCGTCGGAGCGCGCGGACGACGAACGCACCGCGGGACCCGACAGTCTGCGCACGCGGGCGCGAACGGCGGTGGACGCGGCGAACGCGGCGCTCGGGACGGGCTCCGCGGCGCGTTCGCGCGAGAGCGCGGCGGGACGACGGCGCTCGAGCGAGCCCGCGCGCGTCGAGGCGAACGATGGGGTGGAGTACGACGTTAAATTAATCGTCACTGATGTCGATGGAACGCTGTTGGACTCGAAGCAGCGGTTGAGCGAGAGGACGGCGGCGGCGCTGCGGGAAGCGGCGGAGTTGGGCGTGCGCACCGTCGTCGCCACGGGGAAGACCAGAGGGCCGTGGGCGCGCAAGCTGTACGACGAGCTCGGGCGGGATAACAAGAAGATGCCTGGGTTATTCATACAAGGTCTCATCACGTGCGACGGACTCGGGAAGACGATCAAGAGTCGGACGCTGGATAAGGCGTACGTGAAGGATATTTTGCGCTTTGCGCAAGCGCGAGACTGCACGATTGTGGCGTTTTGCGACACTAAGATCGTGTGTTCGACGCGAAATGAGCTCACGGACAAAGTCTTAGACTACGGCGAGCCAGAACCGGTGGAGTGCGGAGATTTATTGGCCAAGAGCGATGAGTACGACGTCAACAAGTTGTTACTCTTTTGCGACGACGCCGACGTGCAACGATACCGCCTCGAGGTGCGCGGAAGCTCGCTCTCCGACGCATGCGATGTTACCGTGGCCGTGTCCGGTATGTTAGAATTCTTACCGAAAGGTGCGAGCAAAGGCGCCGCTGTTCGCGAGCTGTGTGAGTCGTTGGAAATCGATTTAGCCAACGTCCTGGCGCTGGGCGACGGTGAAAACGACAAGGAAATGCTAACCTACGCGGGTGTCGGCGTCGCCGTCGGAAACGCGAGCGACGCCACGAAAGCGGTGGCGGATATTGTTTTGGACGAAACGAACGATGATGACGCCGTGGCTGTGGCTATAGAAAGGTACGTGCTTCCGGTATTGAGACGCGAAGCCAAAGCCAAGGCGGAGGCAGAGGCGGAAGCAAAGCGCAAGCTGAAAGAAGAAGCTAAAGCCAAGGCCACAGCAAAGGTTCAGGCAGCGAAAGAAAAAGCGGAGTATCAAGTGCTTTTAAGACAAAAGACCGAAGACGAGCGCAGAGAGGCGGAAGCTGAGCTCGAGGCTGAGCTCGAGTTGAAGGTCGAAACTGAGGAAAAATTGCTCGGATTGGTCAGAGCAGTGGCGCAAGGCACACAACGCGTCAGCGAGGCGCTCACGCCGCAAGAAATTGAAGCGAACGAAGCTAGAGACGCGGCGTCGACGACGTCTTCGTCGGTGGAAAGTGAGACCACAACCGACGAGAGGCAGGCGCAGCTCGACGCGATCGAAGCGTTGGCCGCAAAGCAATCGCAAGAGTTGCTTGAACGCCAACGCGCGAATCAAGAGCGTTTGAAAAGACTGCAGCTCGAGTACCAAGCCGCCAAGGCGGAGCTCGCAAAGGTTGAAAAGAAAAGCACGGCAAAAATGGCTGCAAAAGTTGTCAAAGTTGACGACCGCGCGACGTCCACCGACGCCGAGGAAGACGAGAAGGAACGCATTCGTTCTGAGACAAACATCATCAAGGCTCGTACATCTCTCAAGAAAGCCGCTCAAAAGGCGAAGAGTGACGCCCGAAAGTCTGAAAAAGAAGCGCGCGTACAGGAAAAGCGCCAAGTGGAGGAGACTGGCGTAACAACTAAGGACGCGGTGAACGGTGCAAATCTCTTCGCCGGCTTCGTCGCCTCGGCGCTTAAAACCGTCGCCACGCTGGGCGGAGCGGAAGTTTTGCGTCGTCGTCAAGAGGCTGATCGCGATGCGTCGAAAGCGCGCTTACTTTTGGAATTGGTGGATGTCGACGGCGGCCGCGAATGTAGTCCAGACACGCTCGAGCGCATCAACGAGGCAATCGCCACGCTCGAGGCGTTGAATCCCACAAAAAAAGGAGCGAAGAGCACTCTGATGCTCGGCCTTTGGAGCTGCGCGTTCACGAATTGTCCGCAGATTCTGGGAACGGAAGGCATCAACATGATGAAACAGAAGGGCGCGACCACATTCTTTAGCTACGATCTCGACACCGAGCGGTGCGAAATCGACCGAGGGTGGCCTCTGAGACGTCTGCGAGCGAGCGTATCGTACAGAACTGATTCTTCGTTCGAGCTCGATATTCCCCTGGCTCCCATATCTAAAGTGTTCGGGATTTCGTTATCCAACGAAGAGCGCAACTACTCCGCCCTGACGGTGACGTATCTCGATCCGGACATGCAAATTTGCCGAGGTCGCGACGATACCGTGTACGTCTTCGTGCAAAACGACCCGACGCACAGGCTCGATCTCATCGGCGATTAACGCGACGCGCGAAGCGTTCGTTCCTCGCCTCGCCTTAGCTCTCGCGTTGTGATAGAGGTGCCCGCAATCGTCCCTCAACTCCCCCCCGGTGCCCGGATTTTCAGAGAATCGCGATCGCGCGCAGAACTCGGAGACGAGCGCGCGCCGGCGCGGCGCCACCGCGCGTCGCGCGCGCGATGTCGAACCCGCTCGAAGAACGCTTCCGCAGGTCATGGTTCGAACACCTCAGTCGCCTTCGAGAAGTCGAAGCCGCGTGCGCGCCGGAGATCGAAGGCGATCCGGCCCTCCGGTACAGCGTGCCCCGGATCGTCTGCATCGGTGAAGAGTCCTCTGGGAAATCCTCCACGCTCGAGCGCGTGGCGATGATGAGCGTGTTTCCGAGCGACGAGAGACTGTGCACGCGGGTGCCGATCGAGCTGCGGCTGAGGCATCGCGATCGGGAGAGTTTGGCAAAGGAGGAGGAGCGGTTTAGGGACGGGTACGTCGTCATGAAAATGGCGCCGGGCGAGGATTCCAAGTTAAACGCGGACGTTTCCTCACAGATGCATCCCGATGAAGTTCCGGCGCAAGTTCGCACGTGGATGGAAGAGCTAGTCGCGGCGGCGAACGGCAAAGTGACGGGCGTGACGGATGACCGGATAATCATCGAGCTGTACTCTCCGCTGTGCGTCAACCTGGATTTGATCGATTTACCTGGGATCGTGGCTGGGAGCATACCGGGGGAGCCTACGGACATGATGGACCGCACGAGAAATCTATCGGCATCGTTCTTGAATGATAAGGCGCATCCACATACGTTTGTCATCGCCGTCGCATCGGCGCGCGAGGCGAGAATTCGTAACTCGCAAGCGATGGAATTGGTGCAGCGTTACAATAAAGTGCAATTCACTATTGGTGCTTTGACGATGGCGGATCTTTCAGCAGACAGTCGCCGTGAATCACCATATACGAGACTGATCGAACGTTTGAATGCACAAGCGGACGATACGCCGGAGCTCGGTCTTGGGTACGTGGCTCTCAAGAATCGCGACACCGTTACGGCGACACGAGAAAACCAATCGAGAGAAGAACTCGAGAAGGCCAACCAAGATGAAAAAGAATGGTTTGCTGAGCATCTTTCCGGACATACTGAACGCTGTGGCATTGAAAGTCTCGTCGATAGACTCGTGCAAAAAGTTGACGAGTACACCAGGGGGCCATGGATCGTAGCCGAGCGCGAGCGCATCGAGACTGAGCTCGTGAAAGTGCGACAAGAATTAAGCGACATGGGCGAGTTCCTGCCGAACGATTTGAATGAACTTATTTCTTACTTTTCCAGTGAGATAGAGAAGCAGTGTAAACCTTCGTTTGAAACACTTCTTGAGTTTGTTCCAACGGTGACATCCGGCAGCGCCGGACTGCAAGATATCTACGACGCCGCAAACTTTACGATTTGGCAACACAGCGATATCCACTCGCTAATGCCGTCAATTGATCCAAACACGCATCATTACGCATCGTCAATTGATCCAAACACTTTAAATACATTCGACGGTCGAATGTTCCACGGCGAACCCACCTTTCCAAAAAGATGGTCGCCGTTTGTGACAATCACGCACAAACATCTTTTTGGGCAAGACACGCAGACACCTGGGACACCGTCCCATGCCTCATCAAATGGCGTTTGGACAATGCGGCATGACGCTATAAACACAATTTCAGATCACTTCAATCAGACTTTTTGTAACGGTAGCCTGCTATTCGTTGGCCGACGTTGCTCATACGACGACGATGGTTGCGGTGGTGACAAGTTGGTTGGATTCTTTATCACACAGGACATGATACAACAAAGAAGACACGATATTCAGACCATGTTGGCGGCGTTGGGCAAGCGTGTGCCAACAGACAACCGTTCTCCTTGGACGAAGAGAGAGAACCATGAGAGCGATTCTCAGGATTCGAATTCTCAGTCACCAAATAATGTTGGAACAGGCACTGGTTTTGATTTTGCTTCGAACCCTTTTACTCAGCGTGCAGAGCGCGGACCGTTTCGTCGCGCGCGACGTTCAACGCGCGGCGGTCTCGAACAAGATGAAGTAGTTGTTCTTTACCACCCTGCACGACCAGCTTTCAGAGCGAAGTTAGAGATATCTGAGGACCTGGAGAAATATTATGAGAACGTCTTGCATCTGCGCGAGTCTGTCGTTCGGATTTTCCAGACGAATGCTCGCGCCTTCTTTAAATCATCAATCACGGACGTATTGGACGTTCTGAAAGCAAAGGATGCGCGATTTTCTGTGTTTTTCGAATCGCTCTCTGTGATTCTTGATGATTGGTGCGAGGTGTGTGTTCGGAACGTAACCACTGAATTTGCTGAGTGGCTTACGAGGACAGGAGCCGTATCAGAGAATCGTGACGCGCATTTTCAAATCACCGCTTCGTATTTTACTAACTCGATAACACGCAAAATGCGCGAAATGATATTCTTTCATTACGCTGATTCAAGCATTGCCAAAGTTTTCGAATCAGGCGAGCTCAATGAAATCATGCGGCGGCACTGCGACGAGCATAACATCGATGTAGACGATCTTTACGTTGAAAACTGTGTTGAACAGCGTAAGAAAGCGGTGATGAAAATGGAAATGCTGACAACCATGAAGAACAGCCTACATCAAATATTTACGAGTGAAGTGGACGAACAAAGTAACGAACAACTTCCAAACACGCCAGAAGCAGATGCGGCACCTGTCCCGACTCTCTCGCACTCTCTCAGTCGAACTTCGATCTGATACTTTTGTGGAACCCGTGGAGTAAAGAGTCGTAACAACAATGAATCAAATATACAACATGTTTTCTATGTTTTCTTCTACAAAAGTCCCGCGCGCGTTATCTCGAGCAACTCGTCCCCTGGCGCCGAGCGCACGTGAAAGTTCACCAGCGTCGGTTGCATGTACGCGATGGAAATGGACATCGCGAACGGGTACACGGGATGAAAAACGTACTGCACGCGTCGCTTGCTTCGTCCGTTATTCGCCAGGGAGTTGTTCAGCATTAACTTGAAACTCACGCGACGCCGTTGACCCTGTTGCGCGCTGACGAATTTAATGCCAAAGTCCACGTGCGGCTGCAAGCGGTCGATGGCGGTGATCGTGCGCTCGTCGTAAGAGAAGAGCCTCTTGTCAAAGTACGGCGACAGCGACCTGAACTGCGGTGGGTAATCTTGCGTACGGAACAAGCGCGTGGCGATGGTGTTGAACGCATCCTCATCGTCGTCATCGATCTCCGCCGTGGACGTGTTACACACAGCCAGCGCCTCTCCTTGGCTCCCCGCGAAGCGCGCCCAGGGAAAATCGCCGCGCGGCGGAGCGTTTAACTCTTCGTCCACCATTCCATTCGTATCGCTCATGCTCGTCGCCGTCTGCGTAAATGCATTCTTACTCAGATCGAAGACACCATACATCGTCGGCCCGATGACGTTGTCCCCGCGCCGCGCCAGCGCGTACTCGGGCGTGCCAAACTTGATGAGGAGCAAATTCGCGTCCAGGATGCGCACGCGAAGCATCACCAACGACACGTATCGCTCAAAGTTTCGGTGCAACAGTCGCAGCGCGTCCGGGCTCGACGATCGTCGCGCGTCGTGATATAACGATGTCACCAAACGCTGCGTCAATCCGGTGAGCATCGACCGCCCCGAGGCGGCGAATCCCGTCGCGCGCGTTCGCGCCTTCTCCGCCGCTTGCGGTTCGGCGTCCATCCAAGCCCGCTCGCGCGCGTCTTGTGCGGCTACAGTTTCCTTGTCCTCGTTCGTGATGTGCTCACCGATCGATGCGACTTCTTCGAATCGTCCCTCTTCGTGCACTCGCAGAAAAATCACGCGCTGATGCTTCATCGACAACACCGCGAGCGTGTCGCCTCGAAGACTCACCGCGCCGTTCCGCGGCAGGTGCATGAAATCGTCTCGAAACGTGAACGAGTCCAATTTCTCGCCCGTCTTCGTGCGCACGAGATGTAACACGATGCGCTGCATCGAAGGCGCTCCCGAAATCCCGCCCGACGTCTCCTGCGTCTCCGTTCCGCGTCGCCCTCTCGCTCGCGCCGCCGCTCGCGCCGGCGCCCCGTCTTCGTCCTCTCGCATCGCCCCTCCCGCGGCGACCGACGACCCATCCAACGGCGTCGCGCTCGCCGCGACGATGTACTCCCCATCGTGCACCTCGAGCATGAAATCCTTCACGATCGCGTCGTCTCCATCGCTCAGATGCGTCGTCCACTTCTCTTCAAAGTACGACCAAAACGATCCCATCGCCCGCTCCGTCGCCTCGCTCGCCACCACCTCCCCTCGCTTATCCCGCCTCAGGCACGCCCGCATTCCCCTGAACGCGTACCCCACCAGCTCTTGCTGATGTCTCGACACGCACAGCAGCATCGACCCGTCGTTCGTGAACTTTCTCGGCGCCACGTCGGGAAAATCGCACACGCGACACGTCGCGTTCGGCGTCACCCCGCTCGCGTACACTCGCCGCGCGTTCGCGTGATCGTTCCCCGCGCCTCGTCCCAGCGCCGCGCGATCGAGCGTCCACCTGAAGACGCTCGCGCGCGACGTCTCCGCGTCGCCGTCGCGTCTTCCGCGCGCCATCCCGTCGCCATCGTCGCCGTCGTCGTCGTCGCGCCGCCGCTTCTTATCCATCGCGTCGTCGCCTCGCGCGCGCGGTCGCGGTGCGCCGTCGTCGCGCGCGCGCGCTCGCTCGCGCGTCGCCTCGCGCGACGCGTCGCGCGCGCGGCGTATCGTATTTTCGCGCGCTCGGCGTTCGCGTCGCGCGCGTCGCGCGCGGTCGCGCGCGCGGTGTGCGGCGCCGACGCGACGACCGACGTCACCGCGGGACGTTTCGAGCGTTTCGCCGTCGATTCGCGTCGACGCGCGCGTCGCGACGCGCGCGACGCGAACGCGCGCGCGCGCGCGGTCCGCGACGGAGAAAAATTTCGCGCGCGCGGTCGCGCGCCGTCGCGCGCGGACGCGCGTCGCGCGCGCGTCGCGACGCGTCGCGACGCGCCGTCGTCGCGAATGCGCGAATTCGCGACGCGCGATGCGATCCGCGTCCGCGCGCGTCGCGCGATCCGCGACGCGCGGCGCGCGGTGTCGACGCCGACGCGCGCGCGTCGCGCGATCGACGCGCGCCGCGAGGCCGACGGCGCCGTCGATCGCGTTCGTCGGGTGGGAGTGGATCGAACCGTCGTCCTCGGCGGCGGGCGCGCGGTCCGTCGCGCTCGTCGCGGAGGCGCTGCGGCGAGGGTGGCGCGTGACGTGCGTCGCCAGCGCGGAGGCGCGCGCGGGGCAGGAGGACGCGCTCCGCGCGATGGGCGCCGAGACGCGCCGGATGAAGGCGAATCGAGGGGATGAATTGCGCGCGCTCGTCGAGGCGGCGAGACCGGATTGCGTCGTGTTCGATAGGTTCCTCGCGGAGGAGGCGTACGCGGGGAGGCTGCGGGAGATCGCGCCGAGCGTGGTGCGAGTGCTCGACATGCAGGACGCGCACGCGCTGCGAAGGGCGAGGGAACGCGCGGCGAAGGCGGCGAAGACGCGCGGCGAAGACGCGGCGAAGGAGGTTTTGAAGAGCGCGCCGAACGCGAGGGACGAGGATTTGATGCGCGAGATCGCGAGCGTGCAGAGGAGCGATTTAACTCTGGTGTGCTCGCCCGTGGAAAAGGAGTGGTTGACGCGCGAGTGCGGCGTGGCGGAGAGGAAATTACGCTTGGCGTCCTTCTTCGTCGATTCCGTCGACGCCGAGGCGATGAAGAGGGATTTTAGCGCGCGGAAGGATTTCGTCACCATCGGTACGTTCATGCACAAACCAAACGTAGATTCTGTAGAGTGGTTGTGCGAAGAGGTGTGGCCGTTGGTGCGCAAACAGCTCCCCAACGCGACGATGCGCGTGTACGGATCTTACGCCACCGAAAACCATCGTCGACGATTTCACAAACCAGCGCAAGGATTCTTGTTCGAAGGTTTCGCGGAGGACTTGGGCGAGACGTTGCGCGCGCATCGCGTGTTGCTCGCCCCGCTTCGGTTCGGCGCCGGTATCAAAGGCAAGATTCTCGACGCGTGGCGATACGGATTACCCGCGTGCACGACGCCCATCGGCTCCGAGGGATGCGTGCCGGACGTCGTCGAGTTTTGGTCGCCCACTTCGAGCGCGCCGATAGACCCCGAGCACGGGTGGGGCGGGTTTGGTGATTTCACAAACCCGCAAGATATCGCCGACGCCGCCGTTCGTCTTCACGAAGACGAAAATTTGTGGCGTCTCGCTCGCGGAAACGGCGCCGACCTCCTCGATCGCCTCTTCTCCGCCCGCGTCAACTTACCCGACGTCTTCGACGCCATCGAGCGCGTCATCGACGATGTCGATGCCGTTCGAGACGCGGATTATTTCGGCCAGTGCTTATGGCGAGAAGACGTGCGTTCGACGACGTACTTTTCCAAATGGATCGAAGCGAAAGAAACCGGCGCGACGAATTAGTTTCTAGTCTTGAATTGTATCGTGATAGATGGTCGTTAATTAAATCGTGCAAATCGGGTTGTTCTTCACCGACGTGATTTGCATCTTCGAGCCGAACAAGTCGCGAATGTTGTCGATGCCGTACATGATCATCGTCGGTCGCTCGAGCGAGAGACCCCAGGCGATGACGTTGACGTCCTCGGGCAGACCCATCGGCTCGAGCATCTCCGGACGAAACATCCCGGAGTTACCGACCTCGACCCACTTGTCGAGCATCGGGTGGAAGGCGAAAATTTCCATTGAAGGCTCGGTGTACGGGTTGAACGCGGGCTTGAATCGAAGCTGCGTCATCCCGAGACGCTCAAAGAATTGATACAACACGCCGATGAGATCGCCGAGCGTGAGATCTTTGTCGCAAATAACACCCTCGACTTGGTGGAACTCGGCGAGGTGCGTGCGATCGACGGCTTCGTTGCGAAACACGCGATCGATGGAGAACATGCGCGCCGGCTTGAAACCGGTTTGCGCGATGTCGTACAGCATGCGCGCGCTCACCGCGGTGGTGTGCGTGCGAAGAATATTCTTATCCGCCTCTGCGCGCTTCCACGCGTACTGATGACCGATCGAACCGTTCCCCCCGGTCTCGTGCATCTTACGCACGCGTTCCACGTAATCCTCCGGCGCAAAGTTCATCGTCGCCGGCGTCTTCATAAAAAACGTGTCGTGCGCGTCTCGCGCCGGGTGCTGTTGCGGTTGAATCAGCGTGTCAAAATTCCAAAATCCACTCTCCACGAAGTTATTCGTCGGCATCTCCGAGAACCCCAACGAGAAGAAAATCTCCCGAAACGCCTGTCGAACCTTGAGCAACGGGTGCACGTGCCCGCTCGCCGGCTGCGCCCCCGCCCCCGGCACCAAATTATACGCCTTAAACGCCTGTCCCCTCCACGACCCTTCATTCATCATCTCCTTCGTCAAATCCGCCGGCAGCACCTTGCGCTCGAGCGCGAACTCCGCCCCCTTCGTCAATTCGTACTCTTTCCACCGCTCCTCCTTGGCCAATTTTCGCTTCTTCGTCAGCGTCTCCAGCGTCTTCGCATCCACGGTTTCTCCACCCCTCAGCGCTCGCAGCGCCTCCCGCACGTCATCCTCGATCGTCTCCACCCGTCGCTCCACCCTCGGCGTCGCTCCCTTCACCATCGCCAACCAATTCCTTTGCATCGCCTGCTTGAACCCGACGTCCGCCGCCCCCGGTCCCGCGCGCGTCCTGAACGCGTCCAGCTCGATCCCCTCCTCCGGCACGCACGCGAACGCGCGCGCCTCGGGCGATCCCTCATCGACGCACCGCTCGCCCTCCGCCGTCAGCGTCGTCCTGGAGCGCTCGATCGCGCGCGCGACGACCATGTTCGCCGCCGTCAGCCGCTTGACGACGCCGACGACCGCCTGATGATCGACGCCGTGGCGCGCGCTCGCGGACGCGGTGTCCGCGATGCCGTCGCGGGCGATCGCGGCGAGGACATCGCGCTCGATCGCGTCGGCGTCGGACATCGTCCGCGGCTCGCGCGCGGCTCGAGCGTCGCGCGATGGCGCGCGATGGCGGATCGACAGACCCTCGAACGCGCCATCGACGGTTCGTGACTCAAGAAGAGAGGGGGTCGACGACGCGGGCACGCGACGCACCGCATCGGCGCGACCGCAGACGGCGACGATGGCGCGCGCGCGCGCGAGCGATCGGCGGCGACCCGCGGCGGCGCTCGCGGTGGCGCTGACGCTCGCGTGCGTCGCGCGCGCGACGACGCGAGGCGCGGCGCCACCGACGCGCGTCGAAAAGATGACGACGCGACGCGCGGCGCGCGACGCGTTCGCGTCGACGACGAGCGGCGACGCGAGGACGCTCGACGACGCGCGACGCGCGTTCGCGTTCGCGAGCGATCGCAAGGCGCACGCGCTGGTGACGGGCGGCGCGGGATTCATCGGGTCGCACTGCGCCGAGGCGCTGCTGCGGCGCGGCTACGCGGTGACGACGGTGGATAACATGAGCCGAGGGAACGCGGGCGCGGTCGAGGCGCTGCGAAGGATGGCGCCGAAGGGAAGCCTGCGAGCGGTGCGAGGGGATCTGGGCGTCGTCGAGGACGTGGACGCGGCGTTCGGGAACACGAACATGCCGGTGGACGCGGTGTTTCACTTCGCGGCCATCGCGTACGTGGGGGAGTCGATGGCGGATCCGGTGAGGTATTACTCGAACATCACGACGAACACGGTGAATTTATTGCGAGTGATGCAGGCGAAAGATGTGAGGAAGATGATTTACAGCTCGACGTGCGCGACGTACGGGAACGTGGAGAAGTTGCCCATCACCGAGTCGACGCCGACGAGGCCGATTAATCCGTACGGCAAGTCCAAGTTGTACGCCGAAAACGCGATCAAGGATTACGCGCTGGCGAATCCAAAGTTTAAGGCGTCGATTTTGCGGTATTTCAACGTGTTCGGGGGCGATCCCGAGGGCGTGTTGGGCGAGTTGCCGCGCGCGGAGTTGCGCGAGCACGGGAGAATTTCCGGCGCGTGCTTCGACGCGGCGATGAAGAACATCGACAAGCTCACGGTGATGGGGACGAAGCACCCGACGCGGGACGGGACGACGATACGAGACTTTGTGCACGTCGTAGATTTAGTGGACGCGCACATAGCGGTGGCGGAAAAGAACAAATTTGATAATCCTCCGTCGTTGTACAACGTCGGCACGGGGAGCGGCGTGAGCATGCGAGAGTTCGTGGAGACGTGTAAAAAGGTGACGGGCGTCGACATAGAGATTCACTATCGCGCTGAACCTCGGCCCGGAGATTACGCCGAGGTGTACGCGAACGTGGACAAGATCAAACACGAGCTCGGGTGGGAGGCAAAGTACACGGATTTGCACGAGAGCCTGACGCACGCGTGGAAGTTTAGAAAAACGAAGGGCGACACCTGGGAATCGTAAACGAGCTGTAATTGTACTACCGTAGCAACGAATTTTTCTACAAATCGCTAAGTGTCTGCGCGAACGCGCCCTCTAACATCGCCATCTCTTCGAACACATCGTCTCGAGACCCGTCGAGCGCGCGCGCGTCGCGTAAGAGCGCGCGTCGCGCTTCGTTCGCCGCCGCCGCGACGGCGGCTCGTCGGGCGTCCGCGGCGTCGGCGACGACGCGCGACACGCTCGCGCGCGCACGAACATCGAGCGCGTGCAACGCCGACTTCGCCGTCTCCGCGCGCGCGGCCTCGCGTTCGAGCTCGCGTTCCGCTTCGCTCGCCGGAACATCCGGCGCCGGTCCCCAAAACTCGAGCGCGCGCGACCACGCGGCGTCCACGTCCGTCTCCCCCGTCGCGTCCACGACGAACGCCGGAAACGTCGCCCCATCTCCCGGCGTCGTCACCGCCGGCGCCTCGAACGCGCGCGTCATGCGTTCGAACACCTCCTCCGGAACCGCCTCCGCGCCCTCGCGATTTCGATTTCGCCGTCTCGCCTCCTTCGTCGGCGCCGTCACGTGCGCGCACGCGCAGCTCGCCCTCGCCTCCCTCGCCGCGCGAAACACCTCCCACCGCATTCCTCTGTAATACATGTTATCGTCCACGATCACCACCGTCTTCACGCCGTCTTCTCGCGCGTTTCCTCGTCTCGTCGCCGCGTCGACGTCCGCCGCCGCCTCGGCGCGCGCCGCTCGCCACCGCGCCGGCTCGAACGCCGTCGTCCCGTCCTCGCGCGTCATCGCGCGCAGCTCGCGCGCGTCGTAACGCGCGTGATGCGCGTCGTGCCCGCTCTCGCGCGCGCGTCGCGCGAGCGCGCGCGCGAGCGTCGTCTTCCCGACCCCCGGCAGGCCGCACAGGACGAGCACGAGCGTCTTGGACGCGTCCTCGCGCGGCGCGCGCGCCGCTCGCGGACGCGACGCGGCGTCCGAGGCGGTGGCCATCGCGCGCGCCGCGCGCGGCGGCGCGCGCCGCGCCGCGCGCGACGCGGCGCGACGCAGCGCGCCGCAGAGCGCGACGCGATGTCCCGCGGCGGCAGGAAGACGCACGCGCACGACGATCAGTACGGCGAGGTCGGACGCGGCGACGACGGCGACGCGCGCGACGACGGCGCGCGATCGACCGGCGGCGCGGGCGCGCGGAAGGGCGCGAAGGGGAGCGTGGCGTACGTTCGAAGATTGCCAAAATTTCTAGAGGCGCACGCGGGACTTCTGGGCGCGACGACGACGACGCGCGACGACGACGACGCGCGAGCGACGGTGAACGACGCGGTGGACGCGCGGACGGAGGCGGTGCGCGGCGAGACGGACGCGAGGGCGCGGACGGGGGCGGCGCCGCGGCGGTCGGCGTTGAGCGCGCTGGGATTCGACGACGACGAGTCGATCGCGGAGATGGCCGCCGTGCACAAGGGCGAGGGGAACAGGGCGTTTCAAGAGAAGCGATTCGAAGACGCGGTGGCGTCGTTTTCGCGCGCGGCGGCGCTGGAGCCGAAAAATTGGGTGTTTTTTAGCAATAGAAGCGCCGCGTACGCCGAGCTTGGGCGGTACGACGACGCGTTGGATGACGCGAAGGAGA
>Ga0228649_1000491_pt1 | contig 16585 bp, 8 predicted proteins | sample 61DmetaG_FD_190074 | JGI IMG/M metagenome (GOLD analysis project Ga0228649, IMG submission 190074) | Seawater microbial communities from Monterey Bay, California, United States - 61D | ecosystem: Environmental > Aquatic > Marine > Coastal | place: USA: California | collected 2016-10-31 | reverse complement strand
AAACGCGGGAAACGCGACGACGAACGCCGAACGAACGCGAACGACGACGACGACGGATTCGACGCGCGACGACGACGACGACGACGCGCACCGGACGCGAGATCGGGACGACAAGGGGAGGATGGCGCGCGAAGACGCGAAGGCGCGCGCGACGGGAGCCCCGGGAGGACGAACGCGCGACTGACGAGACGCGAATTCGGGACGCGCGCGCGACCAGGCTGACGCGGGCGGGGCACGAGGTGACGCTGCAGTGCGAACGCGACGAGCGCGCGCGGGCGGTGCTGGACGCGCGATTTCAGGGCGTGCGACGGGCGAGGGAAGCGAGCGAGATCGAGGCGCTGCCGAGGGACGTGGACGTGCTGGTGTGCGGATTGATGACGAGGGAGTACGAGGGGTCGTGGCGAGAGTCGTGGACGAGAGACGGCGCGGCGGGGGCGCTGAAACACGCGCTGAGGCTGGGGGCGAGCGCGCGCGTGCCGTGGTTGGTGATCGAAGCGAGAGGGAAGATATTAGATCGTGGAGTCGATGGGAGCGAGGCGCCGTTGATTCATGAGTTTGTGAGCGAGCTGGAGCGAGCGGGGTACGCGTGGGCGCATCGCACGGTGGCGGCGGCGGCGTTCGGGGTGCCGGATGTCGCCGCGCGGGTGTTGCTCGTCGCCAGTAGATGCGGGGATCCGAGAGATGTGTTATTGACAGAAGACGCGGGGGCGTTGAAAGTCGATGCGAGGGATCCCGCGGATGAGCACACGTTTGTGTTTAATCGGCACCCCGAACGAGGGTTGTGCGCGTACGCCGACGTGTGCGAAGGATTTCATCCCGAGCCTGAGGCGTGCATGCTCACCGCCGCGGGTGGTTTGATGCCGCTCACCGTGCATGACGCTGAAAGATTGCAAGGATTGCCTCCGGGATGGACGATGACGACGAGACCGAGCGTTCAAGGAAGTCAAGGGGAGGAGCTCACGGCGCGTTGGGACGCTTTGGCGAAGACGTACGGATGCGTCCCAAGTTCATATTGGCTGGGAACTCGGTTAGCGGACCCGTATGCTTTGAAATTTTCTGCCGATGCGGTTCCATTTAGAGAGTCTGTGCCGCACGCTTGGCCGGGGGCGGCGTACAACGTTGGACACGGGCGTGCGAGCGCCTTGTGCTCGCCGTTTGTCCGTGAAATCACGGAGTTGCCGTGTCTCGGCACGTTTATTTCCACGTCCTTTTTCGAAGGCGGTCCGCTGGTGCCGAAAGAGACCGCCGTGGCGTGCGCGCGCGTGCTTAGAGAGTCTGGCTGGGAGGTCCCTCCCCAGCTAGAGGCTTTGGAAAACGGTGAGGGAGAGATCGCCGTCGTCGAGCCGCGGGTGAAGAACGAACAGGCGCCTGCGGTCGAGCCACTGACGATAGCGACTCCGGCGGCACGGGCGCAGACCTCTCGCTACGATGAGTTTGTTTCAGCGCCACCGGCTTTGGTCGAACGCACGTTGCCTTTGATAAAGACGAAGAGCGGACATTTAATCGTCGACCAAGACGAGGTGAAACGTTCGTCCAATTTTCCCATCGACATCGAGGCGAAGCGGTACAAGAGAAGCATCACGCCATCGTCGGCGGATATCGAGCCTGGATCGCCAGGATCAACTCCGGGAACCATGACGTTCATCGCCGGCGTCGGTTTAGCTGCGCCAAGACGAAACCAGCTCGTTTGGGCCAAGCTCCCAGGTCATCCATTTTGGCCGGGATTGCGAGCGGATTTGGACAAGGACTTCATCCCAGCGGATGCTCTCGCGATGGCGAGAGAAAACGAAGTACTCGTCGTGTTCTTTGGAGAAAATTCATTCGGTTGGCTGCGGGCGGAGCATTGCTTAGATTTTACCGAGCACTACGCATCGAAGAGTCGGGATCCGGCGAGGAACAAGGCGCGCTTCCAAGCGGCGGTGAAGCAAGCGAACGAGGAGCTGCAAATACGAGAGACGTTGCACGAGCGCGATAGATTACGTAAAATGGCGACGCAAAGTACTGCGCATAAGTTCCGTTCGCGCGGTGGCTCACCCATGCCCGAATTGAAGGGTTGTACGTGCAAGTCGTGCACGAGCATCTCCGCCGACGGTTCGGAATCGCCCAAGTGCATACGTGTAGAAGCCGCCGAGAAGGCTAGTCGAGGTCACACAGGCGCCAAGCTTACGATTCAAGGTAGAACTATCATCGGTAAGCAAATTTTGGTGTTTTGGCCTCTCGACCGAGCGTCATATCCGGGTAAAATAGTCGATTACGATCCCGTCGAGCTTAGACATTGCGTCGAGTATGCCGAAGACGGCGTTAAAGAATTCTTGTCGCTGTGGAAGGAAGATGTAACATTACCGCCGGGTGAAAGACTCGGCCCGACTCTTCCAGAAGCAGATGAAGCTGGTGCTGATTTGTTGCTGGGACTCACGGCGAGAGGATAATGATATAGCCGCACGTCACGAACGATACGATCCGAAGATTTTTGTGATAACAAAGCCTGTCTGTACTAAAAGCTTACTTCGCCGCTAAGCTGACGCGGATTCGAAGGTATCGTATATCGAGTCGCTCGATTCGACGTGCTTGAGCGTTTCGTTTACTGTTGTGAAGTGCTCGATTTCGTCGCTCTGATCGAACGCGGCTGCGCGTTTGACGGAGCTCTCGCTCAATTCAAATGTGTCCAATCGAGAAAGAAACGACGGTGACAAAGAGGTATCGTTCGTCGATGGCGACACGATATCATCGGAGACGTGATTCAAGTACGATCGCGTCGCCTTCTGTACGTCCGCTGTGGCTCGCGTCACGCGATCCATGGCATCTATCATCACTTTGGCCATCGCGCGACCCTCCTCCGTGGAGACGTCGACAGAGTTGAAAGCCACCATGTTCTCGGGCCTGAGAATCGATGCATTCATAATTTCAGCCATATTCTTGCGCATGTCAATAAGCTCGTCTTCGTACTCGCGCGTCACTCGCATTCGCTCCTCGTGCTCAGCCACGAGCTGCTCGCTCAAGTCCCGAATCTTTGTCTCGTACAAGCGCGTTGACCTCGGCGATGTTGCGCCGCGAAGTCGCTCGATTTCCCTTGCCCGCTCCTCGCTAATCTCATTGATCTTCTCTAATTCCCATCGAAGTTCTGTAATAGTTTCCCAATCATCGATCGTCATCGTCGCCGGCCGCCCGTCGATCGGCTCGTTCGACTTGCGCTTCTGCTTGGTTTCTCTCGCGTTTGGCTCGCGCTTCTGCTCAATTTCACTCGCGCTCGCCAAACTCGCTCGACTCGCCTTTCTGCTCGATTTCTTCGCCGCCGTCTCCATCTCCCGTTGCGCTAGTCGCACCGCGCGCGCGCGCGTCTCCTCGCTCTGACAATACGCCACCGCCCCGGGTCCCAACTTTCTCGCAAACGAAATCGCCGTCGCCGCGCCGCTCGCCGCATTCGCTCGCACTTCGCACGTCCAATACATCACCGCCAACGCATCAAACGTCGCCTGAAACTCCCCTCGCTCGACACCATCGACCGATATCGCATTTGCCGGCACCCGCTCTCTCGCTAAAATCCCTCGCAGCGTCTGAAACGGGTGTTTCATCGCCGCGGCGCCGCCGCGCGTCGACGCGCTCGTCCCCGCTCGCGACGTCCCCGTCAACGCCTCGAACGATTCCGGCCACGCGCGCGCGGCGCACGCCAACGCTCCGACACCACGTTTTAGATCACTCCACACCAGCGCGCTCGCGTCGCTCTCGCCCCCACGCGTCGCGCGCACGGCGTCGACGCTTCGCCGCGCGAACTCGAGCAGTTCAGATTTCCCAACCTCAATCCCCGTCTCCGTCGTCCGCGCGCGCGTCGACGCGCTGTTCGACGCGCCGTTCGATGCGACGTCGCGCATACTTTCGATCCGCGCGCTTCGAGCGCCCGAAATCGCCGCGCGCGCGTCACCGAGTGCGGATTTGGCCGGTTTTCGCTTGAAAAAGATGCCATCTAATCTCGGCGATCGCCATCACATCGCGACGTCGCTCGCGCGCGCGACGCCTGTCGCGCCCCCGCGCGTCGCGATCGCGAAGAAATCGTAAGTTCGCGCTCGTCGACGGTGAGATCGGGACGACATGGAGTACGTCGACGCGTCAACGCTGCGAAAACTGTCGACGTCGGGTGACATCATCATCGTCGACGCGAGCTGGGCGATCGCGAACGACGTCGAGCGCGCGCGCGCGGCGCACGAGAGCGAGCGCATCCCGAACGCGACGTTTTATGATCACGACGAGGTGTGCGACCTGTCGTCGCCGCTGCCGCAGGCGTTCCCGCCGCGGGAAGCGTTCGCGCGAGGCGTCGGCGGCGGACTCGGGGCGACGAAGACGCGAGACGTGGCGATATACGCGAAAAACGGCGCGTCTTGCGCGGCGGAGGCGTGTGCGTTCGCGTTCTTGGAATATGGACATCGAGGACGGGTGATGGTGCTCAAGGGAGGGATGGAGGCGTGGAAGGCGGAAGGCTACGAGACGGAGGTCGGGGCGGAGACGATGCGCGAGCGGGCGACGGCGGAGTACGACGAAGACGGATCGAACGGAACGCGCGAGGGGAAGAAATCGGGATTCGTCGACGCGAAAGATTTGTTGACGAACTTGAGCACGCAGCGGTTGCAAGTGCTGGATTGCCGACAGTCGGAGGTGTTCGCGGGAGGGGCGAGAGACGCGGCGTACGTTCGGATTCAGGATCGAGCGATTCAGTTCGAGGGCTTCCGCGAAGGGCACATTCCGGGGGCGAAGAATTTACCGTACACGCGGTTGTTCGACGTCGCGGACGAAAACTTGCGAGAAATATTCGAGGGCGCGGGGTTGGACCTGTCCATGCCCGTGGCCGTGGTCGGTTCGGGGGGCGTCGACGCGGCGCCGATGGTGGCGTCAGCGCTCACGCGCGCCGGGTGCGCCGACGCCGTGGTGCTAAAGAACGGTATGTGTGCGTGGTGCACGGCGCAAGGGAGCTCGTATCCGATGTCCATCGCTAGCACTTCTCCGCACGCTTCGCACAACGAAAAGCGCCTGATCGTTTGGGCGGTGACTCGATCGCGCGGCACCGCGCTCGAACGCTCGTTCTCTATGCACTCCGAGGCGATGGTCATGCACGAGTTACTCACGGAGCCGTGCTTGAAGGAGAATAATCCGGAAAATTACGCCAAGATTGTCAGTGGACAATCTGAACATCATGTCGCGAGCAGTGGATGCAGCTATGCGACGATGTTAGAGGTGATGACGGCGGATTACTCCGCGCAAGGACGTCCATTCTTCTTCTCCAAAGAGCTGTCGTGTTACTTTGACTTGAAGCAAATGAAGTCGAGCTGGTTAAAACGGTTCACGCACGTGGTGTTGATTCGACAACCGACGGAAACGATAGAGTCATTTTATCGCGTCTCCATTGAACACAAGGAAGGGAGCTGCTATTATGATCCATCTGAGGCTGGATTTGCGGAAGCTTTTGGTATCGTAAACGCGTTGAAGCGTATCAATGCCAAGGTTATGGTCGTCGACGCTGACGCGGATTTGCTGTCGCGACCAGAGGAGACGCTCCAAGAGATGTGTTCGCTGGCAAACGTGAACTTTGAGAGTTCGATGTTGTCATGGAAGCCCGCAGAGTTGTCAACGTGGATCAAATTTCGCGGTTGGCACGACGATGCGGCGAGATCGAGCGAGTTCAAAGCTGTCGACAAGGCACCGATGCAAAACGTACCGCCGGAACTCTGCGTCGATGCGGCGAAGCAACAACCGTATTACGACGCCATAGGGTGGGAGCGCAAAGAAACTTCCAAGCGTTGGCCGTTCTTACGCCAGCTCACGAATCCGACGCATCGTTTCTCCGTCGTCGTGTGCGCATCGGATGAAGGCGCTATGGATATGTTCCCTCGTCTTGCCGCCGCGCGTCTGAGCGGCGTCAACTTGTACGAGTTCAAGCCGAGCGAAGTTGATCAGGCGATGAATAAATGCCCGTATATTTTCGACGACCCGATCGTTCTAGTGGGCGCACACGGACCCACGCTGCACATGGCCGAGGCACTGCGCGAGCGTGCGCAGAAGGACGGAACTTTGTGCATCGTACGCATAGTTCTCGTCGACGCTTCGGCGCATCGCGTTCGACCCGAAGGATTCGAGCACAGCTGGGTCCCAGAAGATTCGCTCAAGGATCAAACCAGCATGGACGAAGTTTTACAGAGTATTTTAGTCGACATCGAAACGGCACAAAGCAAAAGTGCGAAGGAGATGGCGGATGTGAACGCGTTAGCCTCGACGACGACGTCGGCGGCGACGCACTGGCGCTCGGGTTTGGCGACGGCGTTGCAAGACGCTCGCTCCGACAAACCTTGCGTTACAGATGCGACGAGTACGTACACGATGAAAGAAGTGTACTCGCGTGCGTATCACGTCGCAGATATGCTCACCGAACGCGGTGCGCTGAACTCTCGTGTGGGTTTGTTTGTGCAAGCCTCCGCGGCGTCGGTGTGGTGCGCCATGGGTTCACTCTTGTGTGAATCTGTGTTTTGCGAAATCCCCGCGTGGTATCGCGACACCGACCTCGAACGCGTGTTGCGTTTGAACGAGTCGAAAGTCATAATAACTTCTCGTGATCTCGTGCAGTTCGTACCCACCGCGTACAGAGACTTGGTCGTGGTCGTCGAGGACATGGAGTACGACGTCGACTTGAGCGGCGAGCTTCATCCGGCGCTGACGCGTCCTGACACTCCCGATGCCCCCGGGTTCTCCGTACTCACCAGTGGCACTACTGGTGTGAGTAAAATTCTGTGCTGTCCACAATCCGCGCTGACGGACTCGCAATCGGTCATTGGGCCACACATGCGTGGCGACGATGTCATGGGGAGCTTTTGGGTCTATTATTACTTCTTCATTCCGCTCCTCGCTGGTCGCACGCTGAGCGTCATCCCGAACGATTTCTTCCTCAAGCCCCGAGAGTTGATTTCGTATGTGCGAAGTCAAAAAATGACCATGCTTTACCTCAGTCCGAGTATCCTGGAGAGCTGTTTGTTGCACTGCACGCCGCAAGAGTTCTCCGAAGGGATGCAAGACGTGCACACAATTTTATTGACCGGTGAACGCGTGCGAAGAGAGACTCGTATGCTTCTCGCCGAGCGTCTCACCCGTACGCGTTTGATTGACGTGTACAGCACGAACGAAACGGGTGATTTGGCGATATCTGATTACGGTGGAGCGTTCTTCCTGCGTGAGGGCACGCAAGCGCGCGTGTTGACGGATGACGGCAAGCCAGCTGTTCGCGGCACCGTCGGCCAGCTTCACGTTAAAAAGAGTGGTTTGCTCGTTGGCTTCTACACGGATAACGGTTACGCGAAGATCGAAAGCGAGTGGTATCCAACTGGCGATCTCGTTCGTTGGTTAGGTCGCAACAGGTTGACTTTTGAATCTCGTCAAAAGTCGGCATACGTCAAGATTCGTGGCTTCAAGGTTTCGCCGGTCATGGTACAAGACGTCATGCTCAAGATGCCAGTGATTAAACAGGCCATCGTGAGCACGATCGGACAGTCTGACATTGACCAGCAACTCGTCGCTGCTATCTCCTTCAACAACGGTGCGCGAGCGAAGGAGAGCGAATTGCGGGCACACATGGCAGCGCACGTGCCGCACTACATGATTCCGTCGACGTTTTACGACCTCGGCAACAAAGTGTCCACAGCTACCTCTGGTAAAGTGGTCAAGCTTGATGTCGATAGGCTGGACAAAATCACCGATAGTAACGAAGTGCAACTGACTACAAAGCAAAATGAGGTCGTGGAGGTGTGGCGCCAAGTGTTAGATCAACCGGAGAAGAACTTCGCGGCGACGGAGAGCTTTTTCGACTACGGCGGAAGCTTGAAATTTGTTGAGCTTGCGGCGGCACTTTCGAAGAAATGGGGGGTGAGTTTGACGGTTCCCGAAGTCATCGCCAAGCCGACGCTGGCTGAGATGGCCCTACTTATGGAAGATTATAAAAACGCCAAGTTTGAGCCCGAGGTCGAAGTCGCAAAGTATGACTTTTCCGAGTTCAAGCGAGCGCCAAAGAAGAATACTGCGGCGGGCAAGAAGAATATTCTCCTTACCGGCGCTACTGGTTTTCTTGGTGCGTACTTGCTTCAAGAACTCGCCGCAAGCGATGAAATTGATCAGATTTACGCTATCGTGCGCGCAAAAGACAAGTTTGCGGCGCAAAATCGCGTGCTCGATGTCTTCCGTAAGCGCGGGCTCACGTTTACCGATCAAATAACGCAAAAGACAACGTTCATGTGTGGTGACATGTCAATGCCGTTGTACGACATACCCGAAGCCACGCTCGCGCCAGTTTTGGAAGTGATTGACGTTGTCATCAGCGGTGGCGCGGAAGTCAATATGGTGAAGTCTTATTCAGCGTTAGAAAAGGTAAACGTCGGAGGAACGTTCAACGGGCTCGAGATCGCGTCGCGCGCCGGCGCTAGACACGTTCTCATTTCCACGCAGTATCCGCTTCCGGGTGAAGTTTCAACGGGATACCGACGAAGTAAAGAGGTCGCGGAGATGCTATGCGAGCGCGCGCAGAAAGAAGTTGGCGTTGAGTCGGCCGTTTTATTGTTTGGTGACATCGGTATTTCTCGTGCCGTCGGTTCGCTCGCGCCCGACGATGACTACATCGTCATCTTCCTCCGCGCCTGCCTCGCGACAGGTTTCTTCCCACGTACCGAGTGGGCTGTTAGTATCTTGTGCGTCGATGATTGCGTGAAGATGCTCACGTCAATCTCATTATCCGGCCAAGTCGATCGTTATGCGTTTGACGGCGTCGCGCGTGAAGTAAAGGGTAAACTGATGCCGTTTTCTCAACTTTACGAATGGCTCTCCAAGGAGTACGCGTTGCAGCTGTGCAGCTACGATGGCTGGCTCAATGCAGTTAAGGCTGGCGCCGCCGAAGGCAACACGATCCTTCAGCGCGCGCTCCTGACGATTGATTCCATGGAAGTCGAACTCAGAGCGGAGGGTGAGCACTTCAACTCGCAGGCGGCGTCAGATGCGCTCTTCTCCGTGGACGAAGCGTGGGGTAAGAACCTCGTCGGTGCGCTAATTCTCGAACTCTACAGCGAACTTCAAAATGACGACAAAGACACCACCATCGGCTTCGCCGCGTTGGCGCAAGGCGAAGATTTGGTTCCGTTCAAGTATCGCCTCCCAGACATGACCCCGACGTCTGTCGAGGTGAAGGTCGAGTACTGCGGCTTGTGCGGAAGTGATGATCACTTGATCGTGGGTGACTATGGTGAATATGCGGTGTGGCCGCAAGTTTGCGGACACGAAGTCGTGGGTACGGTCACCCAAGTTGGCACGGCGGTGACGACGCTAAAAGCCGGTCAACGCGTTGGCGTCGGGTGGCAGAGCTCGTCTTGCCACGATTGCGAGTGGTGCGCGCGAGGCGATGAGCAGCTGTGCTCTAGTGTCGGTTGTACATGCTGCGAAGGTAACAAAGGTGGTTTCGCCGATCGCATGCGCTTAAACGACTCGCAATTCTGCTACAAAATCCCAGACGCGCTGTCTTCCGCGGAAGTCGCGCCGTTGCTATGCGGTGGCCAAACCGTTTGGACGCCTTTGAACGAGCAAACGAAGTCTAGCGATCGCGTCGGCATTCTCGGCCTCGGTGGACTCGGTCACATGGCCATCAAGTTCGCCAAGGCGCTCGGTCGAGAAGTCACCGCGATTTCGTCTTCGGCGTCGAAGCGCGCCGACGCCCTGTCGCACGGCGCGTCGCGCTTTTTGGTGCACACCAACCAAGAAGAGATGGATGCCGCCGCCTCATCGCTCGACTTCATCCTAGTCACCATCGCCACGAATAAAGAGGTGGACTTCGCGAAGTTTTTCCCCTTGTTACGCCCGCGTGGGACGATTTGTTTCGTCGGCATGTGCCCTCCCATCCAAGCCGACGTCTTCACTCTCGGCTTCACCATGAACAACATCACAACGAGTAACACCGGGGGCAAAAAGGACATGGTTCAAATGCTCGAATTCTGCGCCCGACACAAGATCGGCGCCTCCGTCGCCGTGAGTCCGCTCAGCGAGATCAACACCGCCATCACGGCTTTGCGCACGGGCGAATCCCACTTCCGACACGTCCTCGTCAACGACGTCTCGAGCGGTAGTCAACACCGTCGCATGGCCAGCGCCTTCGGCAGCGGCTTCCCTTCCCGTTAAATCGCGTCATCATCGCACACGTTATTAATCCACACCTATCGCAGCCCATCGCCGCCGCCCTCCGTCGCGAACGCGTCCCGCTGGAAAATCTCCGGCTGCACTCCACAACCGATCGCGCACCTCACATCGCGCCTCGCGCGCGCGTTCGCCGCGATGGCGCCCGAGGACGCGCACGCAAACGACCATTCCGCCGCACGTTCGCAATCTGCCGAACGCGCCCGCGCGCCCGCGAACGCCGCACCCAAACGCACGAAAAGCAACAAAGGACTGAAGCTGATCAACAAGCTCGCGCGAGACGCCGTGGACGACGCCGCCGGTGCGCTCACGCGCGGGTTCAGCTTCACCAAACAACGGATTACTAAGCAAATGAAGCGCCTGAACGTCGGACGGGCGAGTCGGCGCACGAAACAAATGCGAAGACTGTGGACAAAGGTGCACCGCGGCAACCGGTTGGGGACGGCGGACGGCGACGTGCTGACGAATCATCTCGGATTGTGCCTGCAGTTGGCGTTCACGGCGCAAAGTAGGGGTGCAAGTGGTGACGATAGCGGTGGTGGTGAGGCGGCGGAGGAAACGGTGAAGCGGGAAGTGTATGCGGTGAAGAAGATGGAGATGGCGAACGGGGAGCTGCTGCCGAATTTCTCGTACACGGTGGAGGCGCCGAAGAAGTTCGAGGAGTTGAGGTTGTTGTGGGGAATGGATGCGCACTCGTACAGGAGTGCGTTCGCGATTCCGGATGTAAGGACGGTTTGTGATGACGTACAGACTCAGAACGGCGAGATCCGCGGGAACATGCGCACGGAAACTGGGAAGTTGGAGGCGACGTCGACGTCGTTGCGGGTGATTTCGCAGGCGCTCGCGAGCGGCAAGTCGAGGAGTTGGTTCTTTTGTAGCGAAGACGGCACACTGCTGGTGAAGACGTGCAACGTAGCGGAAAAACGGACGCTACTGAAAATGTTGCCTGAATACACTGAGTACGTGAGAGAAAACAGCACGGTGAGCATGCTGCCGCAATTTTATGGATTGTACACGATTAAATTCAACGGCACGCGGCCGTTGTCCTTCATCGTAATGAATTATTGGTTCGCGTCGACGAAAATCATTCAGAAGAGGTTTGATCTCAAAGGTAGCACGTTCGGTCGGCGCGCAAGCGCGCGCGAGCTCGCCAAGGGCTCGGTGTGTATTTATAAAGACAACGATTTTCGCGAGGAGGACGCCGTGCACACGCGACATTCGCAAAATATTTGCGACGTATTGAAGAAGGACAGCGAGTTTCTTGCCAAGAGAAATCTCATAGACTATTCACTAGTATTCGGCGAGTACCAAGCGGTGACGCCAACAGATATTTTCGAGGCTAACAAGGCGTTTGAAGAGTTTGAGACGGATCATGCGGATTGGAAGGACCAGCGCGCCGCCGCCGTCGCCGTCGCCGAATCCGACGAAGGCAAGAGCGACACGAATAGCTTGGCGGACAGCGATGCCGTATCCGAAAAAAGCGAAGAGTTCTTGATGTTGGAAAAAGCCTCGATGTTCACTCCATTCTTGCACGACGTCGCGCGCTTGAACCAGTTGCGCATGGTGAACAAACCCAAGGGCGCGGTGTTTTGCGGCATCATCGACATCTTGACTGAGTGGGGACCGAGGAAGAAGTTGGAGCGATTTTTCACCAGCCAAATTTGCTGCGGTCGGGACGTTTCGTGTCAACGACCCGATGTCTACGCGAAGCGATTCAGCGCTTTCATGAATCAGAATGTCTTCCTCCCCGCGATTGAGCGCGCAACTGCAGACGACGTCGGGTTCACGCTCGCGGAGCGCTGAGAGTAACGCCATGTTTCGGAAAATCGAACTCGGCATCGTGTGACGACCATACCGCACAACGCCGACCACCCAAAATGCCGAAAGACAATCGCGGCCTAAGCGGCGTTCGCGCCACGGCCGTCTTCCTACTGCTCCGCGCGTGGTACTGCGAAGCCGCGCGTCCGCTGCGTCCGTACGAAGCGCCGCTGGTCGCGCCTTTCGTCGCGCCGGAGGCGTTGATCAAATGGCAACCCGCGGAGTGGTCCATCGCGCTCGCCCCGTCGTCCGAAGATCCATACGTTCCATCGACGAACGCCGACGACGCCATCGTCGACGAATCACTCGATCTCACCGACGAATCGCTCGATCTCACCGACGTTTCGCGCGTCTCCGACGGCCACGCGGCGCGTCTCTGGCGCGCGTTCGCGAATCGCGCCCGCGACGTCTCCATCGAACCCATCGCCGCCGCGGTCGCCATCAAGCGCGAGGGTTGGACCGGCGGCTCGATACAATCTTCCGCTTCGTTCGCCGTCGTCGACGACGCGCGCGATTGAGCGCGTCGTCTCTTAATACCTCTCCGGCGACGCTTCGTCTTTTAACACCTCAAAAGTGCTTCGTCGCGAACCGTTACCGACACTCATCGACGCTTCGTCGCGACGCCGGCGCCGTCTTCGTCGCGATCGGCATGCGGCGTCGCGACAGAGACGTCCCGCGCGACGAGAATCCGCGGCGCGTCATCGACGCGCACTTCGGACGACGCGACGACGACGACGCGCCGCCGCTCCTGGACTCGAGCGAACAGCGCGACGCGCTCCGCGCCTTCGACGACGCGATCGCGACGCATCGACGGCGCGCGAGCGCGCTGCTGGGCGCGAGCGGACTCGCGATCGGCGTGGGATGGTTTTGGGGACGGTGCGCGCTCGGCGCGCTCGGCGGCGGCGACGTGTGGGCGCGGTGCCCGGCGCACCGAAGCGTGTACGGCGAACGCGCGTCGGCCGAGGCGCTGGTGCTCGCGTGCGACGCGCTCGCGGGCGGGACGTTCGCGCTGTCCGGGGCGGGATGTTGGCGGTTGCGCGTCGGCGACGACGCCGGCGACGCGGCGGCGAGACGCGCGGGACGCGCGGCGACGCGTTTGGGCGCCGTCGCGGGGGGGCTGTGGGTCGTCGCGGCGATCGCGGCGTCGTCGTCGAGCGGCGCGACGACGTTGCAGGCGGCGGTACCGGTGGTGTACGCGTGGCTGTGCGCGTCGGTGGCGTCGGCGACGGCGGAGCAGACGCGAACGATTCGGCGACTGCGAGCTTCGACGTACGCGCACAAAAAGGTGTGAGCGACGGCGGAGCGTTCGCGCGTAGAATGATAGAACGTAGATTGTAGAACGATTGACTAAGTGGTGAGCGTTATCGCGTTCACGCGAACCCGCCGCCGGGGTTGGAGAGCAAGCGTTCGACGGCGGCGTGGACGTTGCCGCCCGTCGCCTGCAAGGCGCGAATGTTTTCCTCTTGCGAGAAAAATCCCATGTCGTTCAATTGCGAGAGTTGCGAAGCGTACACTTCTTCGGGTGGACCCGCCGGTGCGACGGGAGGCGCGAACATCGATCCCCCGAGACCGCCGCCCAATCCACCGCCCGGCATCGCGTCGCCGAACAACTGTTGCATTTGCGCCATCGCGCGCAAATTTTCAGGATTCATCATTTGGCGAAGAAATTCCGGATTGGAGAGCGTCTCGCGCATTTGCGGGTTCGCCTCCATCATTTGACGCGCCTGGGGGTGCATGTTCAGCATGGACTCTAGCATTTGCGGGTTCGACATCACGCTATCCATCGCCGCGCGCATTTGCGGATTTTGCATCATCTCCGCCATTTGCTCAATCTGCGAAGCCCCAGCGCCGCCGCCGATACCGCCCATGGAAAATCCCCCGCCCGCGGGCGGCATCGCGGCGCCGCCACCGCCCGCGCCGCCGCCCGCGCCGCCCCACGGGTTCGGCAAAGGCTCATCGGGATTCACCGTCCTCGTCGCCGTCGGCGCCGCGGCGTCCATATCGCGTTCCGCCGCGCGTTCCATCGGCGCTTGCACATCCGTGTACATCCTTCGCAGCGCGTTAAATCCACCCGGCATCATTTCAATGTTCGACATCGCGCGATCGTTATTCCGCATCTGTTCCGCCATCAAAGACGGATTCGTCATCGTATTCATCATCCGCCTCAACGTCTCCGGATCCGTCAACGCGCTCGCGAGTTCCGGATTCGCCGCCATCGCCTCCCGCATCCCGGGCTGACTCTCCATCATCTCCCTCAACGTCTCCGGCCGCTCGCTCAACAGCGCCTCCATCTGCGACCGCACGAATGGATTATTCATCAAATCGAGCGCCCCCGAACCGCCGAGCGCCGCGCCGCCGCCGCCGAATCCCCCGAACGGCGCGTCGCTCGCCGTCGCCGTCCCTCGACCGCCGATCGCCGTCGTCGCCGTCGCCGCCGCGGTCGCCGCCGTCGCCGTCGCCGTCGCCGTCGCCGTCGTCGTCGTCGACGTCGTCGACGTCACGACGTGCACCACGCTCTCGTTCGCGCATCCGCACGCCGCCAGCGTCGCCTCGTCCCTGAGCACGCGTCCCTTAAAGATCAACCGCACGTTCGCGCTCGCGTCGATCGTCGCGTCGCTCTCGGCGAGTCGCGCGGCGACGCGCGCGCGCGCGTCGCGCACGGTGAGCGTCGTCGCGTCGACGTCCTCGAGCGTGATTTTCGCGCCGTTCGCGCGCTTGAAGTGGAGCGCGATCGTCGACATGAGGCGCGGTCGAGCGCGTCGCGGTCGCGTCGACGCGGTCGCGCGTCGCGGTGCGCGGCGACGGCGACGCGCGCGCGCGCGCGACGCGACGGGGCGATGCGCGGGGTCCTACAGGCAAACAGTGAGAATGCAAATACGAGTCCAGTGGGCTTCGTAGAGTAATGATGGTGCGAACTCGAGATATAGATACACGGTGTTTGACTTTGATGGTATACGTGTCGAATGTCCGGTAACGTGTGTTTATATTATCGCGCGCGCGGGCGACGACGCGCGCCGTCGGCGCGGTAAATCGCGACGCTCGGCGCGCGACGACGGACGACGGACGACGGCGATGTCGATCACCGCGCTCACGAACACGGTACGCATCGATTCGCGCGACGCGGCGAGCGAACGGCGCGCGCGTCGCGACGCGCGGACGCGACGCCGCGCGACGTCGCGCGTTACCCTAGGGCTTCGCGACGACGCGATGACGACGGCGCGCGGCGCGGACGCGGCGCGCGGAAGGGCGGCGCGGGACGCGCGCGCGGCGGGAAAAATTATTGCGGACGCGGCGACGGGCGATGGGCGACGGCGACGGCGAATCGAGGACGCGCGAGAGGCTGGAACGCACGACTGACGACTGAGGGTACGGCGACGCGACGCAGGTGTCCGCGCTCTCGTTGAGCTCGCGTGGGAACGCTCGCGGGACGTTCCGGGTGCGCGCGGTGCGACCGACGAAGAGTTTCTCTTCGGCGGTCGTCGCGTCGGATGATGAACGATTGCGATTGCACAACTTGAGCCCGCTCAAGGGGTCGCGTCGCGAGAAGAAGCGCATCGGTCGCGGTTACGGCGCGGGTCAAGGTGGCTCTTGCGGCGACGGGTAAGTGTTTTTTTTGTTTTTGTGCGCGCGCTGAATCGCGCGCGCGACCTCGTTCGGACATCGCGAGACAACAGTGGATTGTTTTTGCGTGCGCGACCTCGTCGGGCAAACGCGGAACATCGCGGGACAACTGTGGTTTTTTTGTGCGCGCGACCTCGTCCTGACATCGCGAGACTGACGTACGCCCAAAATCCGGGAACTTAGCATGCGCGGTCAACGCGCAAGGAGCGGCCCTGGCGTGCGCCCCGGCTTTGAGGGCGGGCAAACACCCATGTACCGCCGCTTCCCCAAACTCAAGGGCATCGCCGGCGGCATGGGCGCCGGCAAACCGAAGTTTGTCACTGTGAACGTCGGCGACCTCGAGGCGGCCGTCCAAGCGAAGAAACTCGACGCGAGCGCCGAGATCACGATCGAAGCGCTCAAGAGCGCCGGCGTGATCAAAGCGACTGGCTACTACAGAAACTTGCCGTTGAAGGTTTTGGGTGAGGGCGAGGTGTCGGGCTTGAAGGTGAAGGCGGCCTCCTTTTCTCAAAGCGCCTCGGAGAAGCTCACCGCGGCTGGCGGTGCGGCGGAAGTTTTGCCGGCGAAGGAAAAGTGGAGTCGTCAGGCTGCCGCCGCGGCCAAGGCGTAAACGTCTTCGTACGTTTCGTCGAGGTCGAACAATCATTCATCCTGTAGAACTGAGTCGGGCTTAACCCGCGCGCATTCAATTACAACAACCTAAAAATATCTCAACTACCGACCGTCCAAAACGCTCGCGTCCACGCCGTCGAGGTTCATCTTATTGCGCACCGCCTGCGCGGGGACGCCCATCTTCAGCATCTTGAAGTAAATGGAGTACTTCGGATCGCTCGCGCGCGCGTTCGTCTCCGGCGTCGCCGCCGTCGCCGCCTCCGCCGTCGCCGCCTCCGCCGTCGCCGCCTCCGCCGTCGCCGCCTCCGCCGTCGCCGTCGCCGCCTCCGCCGTC
>Ga0228649_1000488_pt1 | contig 16615 bp, 11 predicted proteins | sample 61DmetaG_FD_190074 | JGI IMG/M metagenome (GOLD analysis project Ga0228649, IMG submission 190074) | Seawater microbial communities from Monterey Bay, California, United States - 61D | ecosystem: Environmental > Aquatic > Marine > Coastal | place: USA: California | collected 2016-10-31 | reverse complement strand
GTCGTCGTCGACCGCGGGCGCGCGCGAGGCGCGGACGCTCGCGCGCGCGAGGCGCGCGCGCGCGCGAGGCGCGACCAGCGCGCGCGGCGGCGCGCGGCGCGCGGCGAGCGCCATGTTGTGACGGCGGCTGCGCTCGCGCGGCGGCTGCGCTCGACTACAAACTACTAATACAAAACTACGCGAGCGCGATGCGATAAATAGCGATGCGCTGATCGGGAAATAACGATTCGAACGGCGGTGGGCTCGGCGGTGGACTCGGGGCGCCGCGCGGGCGAACCTCTTCGCACGTCAACCCGTTCGCCGAGACGTTCGCGAAAAAATCCAAATCCATCCCGTCGTATCTGTGCTTGGTGTGCGCGTAATAAAACACCGCACCCGACCGCGCGCGCGAGAGCAACGCCTTGACGACGCGCGGAAGCGCGACGACACCGGCGTCGTCGTACACTAAATCCGCGCCGAGCACGACGTCGACGTCGGCGAGTTCGGGCGAATCCGCCGTGAGCGGCGTCTCGTCCTCCGTCCTCGCCGAGCCCCTCGCGTCCGCGTTCGCGCCTTCCTCGCCGTCGCCCGCGTCGCCCGCGTCGCTCGCCGCCGCGTCGGAAAACGCGTTCCAATCCAACGCTCGACACCGCGCGCGCGCGCCGTCGTCGCCCTCGATCCGTCCCCACGCCGCGTTCGCCCGCGCGCGCGCCTCGAGCCATCGCAGCGCGCCGCCTTCCGTCGTCTCCGTCATCGTCACTCGCACGTCGCGCGCGCCGCGCGCGCGCAGCACCGCGAGGCCGAGCCAACCGTTACCGCTGCCGAGTTCGAGCACCTCGCGCGCGCGCCGCAGCGCGTCGCTCGCGTCGAGAAACGCCGCGAGCGCGCGCGCGGCGGGCCACGTCAGCTGCCCCGTCGTGTTCGCCGTCGTCCGGCGCGCGTACTCGAACGCGTCGCCCTCGACGAAGGCGTCCGACGACGCGCCCGTCGTCGAGCGACCGCGTCGCGCGTCGCCGTCGTCCGGAGCGCGCGTCGTCATTCGTCGACGCGTCGACGAATGACGCGCGCGAGCGACGACGGCGACGAGGACGGCGACGGCGACGCGCGGCGCGCGCGCGCGACGACGGGCGCGTGCGTGGACGCGTTCGTCGTGTGCGGGTTGCCGCCGAACCCGCGCGCGATGCGGCGCGCGCGCGCGCGAGGGGTCGGGACGTCGAGCAACGGTATCGCGAGCGGAACGGCGACGGCGACGACGGCGGCGGCGACGGCGGACGCGCGCGAGTGGACGCGGACGGTGTATCACGCCGGCGTGCTCGATGAGTGCCCGCGGGCGAGCGCGCGGTACCCGGCGCAGTTGGCGACGCTGGCGCTGCCGCGAGGCGTCGACGCGTACGGCGACGACGAACGCGCGGACGACGAACATCCGACTCGGTACCCGACGATACTGACGGATGAAAACGGGGATAGGATATACGTCGCGTGCGTGTCGTTCGTGGCGGCGACGCCGGAGCGGAGCCTGAGGACGATGAGCGGGGAGACGGCGGGGGCGACGCGCGCGCGGGCGTGCGTGTGTTTGGTGTCGCGAATGCCGTGCCTGGACGCGTGGATGGAGGCGTTGGAGCACGTGTTCGAGGCTTACTTTAGAAAGCCAGGGCGAGGGCACCTACCGGTTCTGTCCGTGATCGCGGAGATGGTGGTGGATAGGTTGATGTGGCGACGCGATCGCGCGGTTTTGTTTCCAATCGGCGGCGCGTTGGTGACGGTGCCGCCGCGGGGGGCGGCGGATCACGGCGCGCGCGAGGCGTTTGCGGACGGTAAAGAGCCGCTGATGCGGTGTTTGCCCGTGCGAACTGTGTTCAAGTGTGTCGCGGCGATCGCGTGCGAGCGTCGGTTGCTGTTGCGAAGCAAGCAGGTGAGCTTGTTGGTCAAGTGCGCCGAAGCCCTGCGCGGGCTCGCGCATCCGCTCGTGTGGAGACACGTGTACATTCCCTGCTTGCCGATTTCAATGGTTGATTACTTGGATGCGCCCATGCCGTTTATCATGGGAGCCACGCACGACGTCGACGTGGATGAACGCGCGCTCGAGGGTGTTACGGTGGTAGATTTAGACACGGGATCGATGCGAGACGGCGGCGAGCAAATTCTCCTGCCTCAAGAGAGCATGTTGCGAGATTTCATCGAACGCGTGCGAAAGATAATCAAGCCTGGTATCGTTGATACGGACGAGCTCGATGCGAGCATGTTCGTCAACTGGGATGCGGACGTCAACATGCGTGTGACTGCGGTTTTCACCGATTTTTGGTACGAGTTACTTCAGCTCGATTCTCTTCATCGTTACGTCGTGCAGGACGCCAGCGGAGCGGCGCAACTCAAGAAACACGATTATAGGCACGAAATCAGTCGTTGGCGCGGTGCGTTCACGGATCAGATTTTGGAAACAAATGCGTTCTTGTCCTTGCTAGACGACGCTTCGTCGCTGTCCAGGCTTGGAAAATCTGTAGCAGGAGACATCGGCAGGAAGAGACGCGCGAAATTTCGTTCGACACAGCTGACAGGCGACTCGTTGGTTTTACCCGCTTCTATCGAGTCTCGGTCGACGGACTCGCTTTTGATACCGCGTCTTCATATTTCGAATTTCGATGACGCCCAGCAAAGCGCAAAGTCTATGCGCTCGCTTTCGATTTATCAAAAGATCGAGGCAAAGTTTATGGACTCTTCTCCTTCGCTCGGCGGCGAAAACGTCGACAAATTCAACGATGTTCCCGTCCGAGATGCTCGATCGTCAACCAATTCGACGCTAAAGCGAGCAACATGGGGATGGTTAAAAGATAGAGTGCGACGTCGAATGGGGTCCGACGCGTTGCCCGAAGAACGCGCCCTAGCAAAAGCGATACAAGTCGCCGAGAACGCTGACAAGGCGGTCAACTTTGACTGGTATTACAACACGCTGACAAAGAAAGATGCGGCATCATTGGCTGACTACATCCGTTCGCACCGTGATGATTTGGATGTGCTTGACGACGATGAGGCGATCGATACGGTCGAGGTCCCGCAAGATTTGCAGCCATCCAATGACGATGACGACGTCGACGAGGCGACGGCGCTCGTGTATCCAATTTTCACCAATCACGACGACGTCGTGGCGGCCGCCTTGGCGGAGCACGCCGCAACTCTCAACTACATCGCTCTTCTCACTGGTGTCAAAAGGCATTTGATCTCCGGTACCAGGCGTTTCAATATTGTTTCAATCGCGATCAGCGCAGCCGTTCTGCGCGCCGATGCTGCCGGCGATGCCACGTCGCTGGCGCACGCCATCCGCATCGTACGCACTTATCAGCCTTCGAATACCCGCACGCTTTGGTTAAAGGGAGCCGCACGATGGGATGCTGTCAATCTTTGGTGCGGTTTATTTGCCGTCAATACAGACGTCGCATGGTTACACGGTACCGACGCCGAAACCAGGACAAGTGATCTGGTTCGGTGCTTTGCCCTCGTCGGACTGACTTCGGACCAATCCTCTGCGTTATTGAACGAAGTCATGGTGAGATTTGATTTTGAGAAAATGTGTTCCGTTGAAGTCGACGTTAGTGTTGGCAGAGCTCTGTCGGCGTCGGCGTACTCCACGATTTCATTCGAGTCTTGGGTGGAAAAGTTGCGACAATCGAGCGCATTCCACTTTGGCGCAAACGACAGAGCCTTACATTCGTACGCACCCGTGCAAGATTGTTGTCCTTCGGACGTTATTGAAGCACAGATATGGGATCGATCAGCCATTACGGCGATGACTGTGCAGTCTGGTGTTGTCTCGTCCTTGGTGGCTCTTGGAAGTGGCCGAGGTGACGTCGCTTTCTTCGCTCCGGATTCAGGCGTCACGACGCGTTCGCACAGTCCGCAAATTCACGCATCACCGCTCTCTGCGCTGACGTTTATACCGCGTAGCGCGCATGCGTTCTGCGGTCGCCGTGATGGGGTGATTGAGACGTGGGATTCGGTGACGGGCACGCGTATATCCATCGTTCCGGACGCGCACAGAGGAGAAACCGTATCCTTCGTGTCTCCGGTGGTGAATCAAGTAATATCGTCTGCGCCGCTCACCGCATCGGCGGGAAACGATGGCACCGTGAAACTCTGGGACGCTAGACAAAGCGATGCAACGCGTGCAGTGAGCGTGATTAAAGGCCACGTTGGTGGCGTCACTGCCTTTGCCACTCGCGACGCGCGCGGCGGTGCCGTCGGCAGCATTCTCACTGGCGATGCCGCGGGCGTGGTGCGCGCTTGGGATCCTCGTTACGCCACAGCAGGGCCAGTGTCGCTGGCACACGCGCATCAAGGCAGAGTGACGTATTTGGCACCTTTGCGAGGGTCAGACTCTACCGCCAGCGCGGGTGCGGACGGTTTAGTGCGAGTGTTGCGTCTCGATGGCGACACCGGGGGCGACATTCGTCTGAGCGGGCACTTGGGTGACGTCACCTCGCTCTGCGTACTTCAGGACGAAACTCGTGGTCGTGAGCCCGTGGGTATAATCGCATCTGGTTCCAGCGACGGCGAGCTGTGCCTTTGGTCCGGGGGCGAACTCGTGAACGATGTTCGTCAGGCGTGGCGCTGCGTGAGCAAGTCTCGAGCGCACGTCGGAGCGGTGACGTGCCTGACGACCGAGGGGAGTGGAAGACCGAAACGGACGAATTCTGTGAATGCGGGAAGCTCCGGTAAGGGAGTCAGAGACATGGAGATGAAGCCATTACTCTCAGCATCTACAGACTGTTCATTTGCGTGCTGGAACCTCTCCACAGCGCGTCTACAAGGACGCCGCTCGAGCTGGTCGCCTGTCGCAATGTGCGCGCCACCTCTGAAGCGCTCCACTAGCGCGCTGTGCTCCGTGATTGAAGTATCTCGAAACAGATATATCTACGGTGATCGATTCGGCATGCTCTCTTGCGTCGCGCTTCCGACGCCCGCGGCTTAGGCCGCGTCAACCAAAATATTTTGGTCAACCAAAATATCTCTAGCCCGTAGGGCGTTGTCACTGCGAGAGAGCGCCAGCAACAACATACGCACGCGCGCGATGAACGAATTCGAGCGTCAGCGCGAGGCGCGCATCGCGCGCAATAAATCTATCCTCGAGCGTCTGATCGCGTCAAATCCCGCGCACGCCGCGCTCCACGCCGAGCGCCCGACGCCGGCAAAGCCTCGCGGCCCTCGTCCCAAGCAACCCACAAACGAGGCTGATTTACGTCGCTCAGGGCGCGTCCGTCGGCTCCCAGCCCCGGTTTACACGACCTTCGACGTCAACGATGATCTCGGCGACGGTGTTTCGGCGCGCAAGCGCGCGAAGATGACGCAAACGTCCTCGAGTGCGACGACGAAGAAATATTTCTCTTCGAGCAAACGCGAGGCGCCGAGCGCGAACTCCCTGCGTGCGTTGAACGCAAATCTCTGGGATGTGTACGCAAATTATCTAGGTGAACCGATCCATCCACCTGAGAGCGACCGGGGGGCGTTGAAGGCGGCGGTAGTTCACGCGTTGAGTCCGGTGAGCAATCCAAAATTTTCCAAGATGAGTGGAATACAAGAATGGAAAAATTGCGTCGCGCTATACGTGAACGTCGGAGACAAGCACGGGAACGCGTATGATAACGTCTTCACTCGCGCGGGGTCGCGAATCACGTGGTTCGCGCAACCGAGACAAGATGAGGATTCACCCGTCATCAAGTCGATTATGAAGACGTCGACGCTAGAAGAGGAGAGCGTGGAAGACGCCATGACACGCGCAGAGAACGGCGAAGAAGCGGCACCAAAATACGTAGACTGGCCTTTACATCTTTTTTGTCGCATGGAAGGGTGCGAGTACGTCTATTGCGGTAGGTTGAAGATGGTGGATGTCGACACGAAGAAGCGTCCCATGAAATTTACGATGAGACTCGTCGACGCGCCGCTACTGAGAGGAAGCGAACACTTCTTAGGTTTGGTCGATCTCGCAGACGCCGACGCGACCTCTTCCTAGGCTTAGTCCATGCGTGGATATCGGCGCACGTTTTTAGCTATAAGTAGTAGATAATCATCACAATCTCTCAACTCGCGGACCATCTGGCGACGCCACTCACGCTCGCTTTCCTAGACTAGAGCCCGCTCCGTGCGGGCTCACTCGCTAATTCCGCGGCCTTGGTCATCGGAGTGTTGCTTCGCGTGTGATCCAAAATTTCTTTCACGCGGGCAAGCTGCGAGCGCAATGCCGACGTGGATTGCACCAATGTTTCTACATCATCGTCCAACAAGCTGCCCGTTTCCTCCAGTTTTCGCATCTTGTTCCCGATCGCCTTAAGTTCTTGCAGTGAAACTGAAAACTCCGTGTGTGACACCAGGTCATAAGTCTCAACTAATTCTTCTAGCTCCTCCTTCATGTCTTCTATTTTGCTGAAACGATAATCCACCGTGCGAGCAAGTATCGTGACCTCCTCCTGTGAAGACGTTGGCGCCATCTGCAGAACGTCGTCGAGCAATTTGCGAACGACGCCAACTTCGCGGATGATGGCGTTCTGAATCGCGCTGATGTGATCGCTCAAAGCGCTGACCACTTGTGAGTATGCGTACATCTCTTTGAGCAGCAGCTCTGAATGATCTTTGATGTTCAGCCTGACAACTTTGCGATGCTCCTTCGCCTTGAACGCGAGCCACTGCTGCGTGAAGTTGGCGCCGATGACAGAAATCGGGAGCGCGGTGATCACCACGGAACCTAACATCGTGATCGCCGCGACAGATTTACCCCAAATCGTCGTCGGCACGGCATCACCGTAGCCCACGGTCATCAAAGTAACCATGCACCACCAAAACGCGCTCGGAATGGAATCAAACTCGTCGCCTTCGTTGGCGTCCCACGCGTTCGTCGGCGGGCTTTGTCCGTTTTCGGCAAAGTACATCAACGCACTGAACATCACCAGTCCTAAAGCAAGTAGAAACCCTAGCACGACGAACATGTCCGCGCTGTCTTGCACGGCGATCAAGACCACTTGGATTTTCTTCGCCCGACTACCGAGTCGGAACACCTTGATGACGCGAAACAGTCTAAAGATTCGCAAAACTCGCGCACTGGAAGTCGACGATGAGCTTTCCGCTCCCTCGTAACCAAATTGCAAGCCTGAAATCGCTATCTCGGCGTACCACGGAATAATGGACGCCAGGTCGATCAAGTTGAGCGGGTCCTTCACCGCCATCCACCGCTTTGGCGCGCAACATATCTTCAGCGCGTACTCGAGAGAAAAGATCAGCTGACACACCATCTCTATGATGTCCAAACTCGCCTTCCCCGAGTGCTCCGGCATTGTACTCGCGATGAAAGAGCTGATCGACACGAAAATCAACGTAAACATCAACGCACTGATCGACAAGGCCAGCCTTCCCGACGACGGCTCCGTGAGCGCGAGATAAACCTTTTGCCTGAGCGTCAAAGCCAACAGCGTCTTTCTCTTCGTCGGCGCGCTAAACTTTTCCTGCACGCGGCGAATCTCATCCCTAATATCCGTCCCCGTCACCCCCACGAACTCGATCAGAAGCTTATCCTTATCGTGCAGCTTTTCAAACTTCTCGCCCCGCCGCACGCGTCCGAGCAATTGATTGAGAATCACCACCACTCGCACCTTGGTCCACAGCCCTCTCGCTCGCATCCCTCGCCGATCGCTTCGAAACCTGCGACACCGCGCGCGACGTGCGCTCGTCAGTCACCTCGCGCGCGCCCTTCGCGTCGTCGCGTCGCTTCGCGCTTTCGTTCGCTCGATTTCCTTCGCTTCGCGCGCTTCGCTTCGCCGACGCACTTCACCACCCTCAGCGGGCTCGCCCCGCCGTGTCGCATCGCGACGTTCGCGTGCAGGCGCGCGTCCAGCGCGTCGTCGTCGTTCACGTTCGCCGCCACCGCGCCGCCCAGGTACGGCATCGCGTCGCGTTCGCGTTCGCGATGAATTCAATGAATGCACGCGCGCGTTGAACGAATGCGCGCGACGCGGCGTCGCGATCGACGTCGCGATCGACGTCGACGTCGTTCGACGTTCGCGTTCGCGTTCGCGTTCGCGCCGCGCGCGCGTCCGCCGAACGCTCGCCGTCGACGCGCCGCGCGCGATCGAATGGCGCCATCGAAACGCGTCGGGGGAAACAGAAACAGCGAACCCGCGGCGTCGACGCGGACGAGACGCGAAGACGCGAGGACGCGCGCGGCGCCGACGCGCGGGACGACGACGGCGCGATCACGCGATCTCGTGAAAAGATAATGTGCGTGTGATGTACAAGACGCGCGGATCGATCGATCGACGCGTCGGAAAGAATGACCGCGCCCGTCGCGGCGGTTCGATCACGAGGGCGCGAAGCGCGACCGCGGCGGCGCCTCGCTCGCGTTTTCGACGCCCGGACGCGGCGCCGCGCGCGATTTATCCGCGATCGCGATCGTCGCGTGGTGCGCCTTGCGCGCGACGAATTTCGACGCCGGGCTCAGCGCGCTGTCCGTGGGCGAGTGGAATCTGTCCGGCGTTCGGGCGTCGTCGTCAGTCGCCGCGCGCGTCGTCGACGAATCATTCATTCATCATTCATCATTCATCATCAATCATCGCGCGTCGTCGTGTCCCGTCGCGATCGATCGCGCACCTCTTCCCGCCGAGCGACGACGCGCGCGCGTGTTTCGTTTCCCTCGTCGTCGCGTCGTTCGTGCGATCGCGCAGCGTCATCGCGTCGAAACTCGCCGCGAGCGTCGTCGGCGTTCGCGCGCGCGCGTCGTCGGCGTCGGCGTCGGCGGCGTCGGCGTCGCGCGACGTCGTCGTCGGTTCGGGCGTCACGGCGACGGGCGAGCGCGCGTCGTCGGCGTCGCGCGCGGGCGAGGGCGCGGACATGGCGTCGACGTGTGCGGCGAATGATGAATTGGCGATTTAAGTTCCCCCAACGAAAGTCGGCGGTCGGCGCGCGCGACGAGGACGGGCGCCCGATCCGGCGCGACGATCGGAACTGCGAGCGAGCTACGAGCGCTCGAGCCGGTCGGCGCGCAGAGCGCGAGACGCGAACTCCCACGCGAGCCACTGCGCGGCGTTGGCGGGAAACGCGCGCGCGACGACGGGCGCGGCGCCGCGCCAGAGCCCGGAGACGCCGCGCTCGGCGACCAAAGCGCGAAGGAGCGCCAGCGGCGGTAAGTCGCGCGCGCCGCCGGGACGCTCGCACTGGTAAATAGTCTTCGCGTTATCCAACGGAAGGACGATGAGCCAGGTGACGACGCCCGCGGCGCCGCCACACGAAGCCGCGGCGAGCGCCTCGACGAGCAAGCCCCGCGCGTCTCGCGTCTCGAACGCGGCGCGCGTCACGTCGCCGCCGACGTCGCTCGCGCCGCGCGCGCGCGGGAAAATCGTTCGGAAAATCTCATACGTCGCGAAATACACCGCTCCCGACGGAATCTCGCGCGCCGCGGTGTGCGAGACGCCGCGAAACAATCCGAGCGCGCCGCGCGTTCGCCAGACGTCGAGCGCCACCGCCCGCGCGCTCCCGCCTCCGTCCCCGACCTGCGCTCGACACTTCACCAGCTCGAACGGCGTCAGAAACGGGGTCATGAGCCCTCCCGCGAGGGCGCCCGCGAACGCGCTCGCCGCCAACCGCGCGCCCGCGCCCGCGCCGCTCGCGCCCGCGAGCGCCGCCTCGCGCGCCTCGTGAAAGCACGCGTAGTTCGCCCCCGTCTCGAGCGACGCCCCGACCAGGGGCGCCGCGACGCCCGCGTACAGTCCTCGCGCGCCTCGCGCGCGGTACAGCGCCGCGATGGCGCTTCCAGTCGTGTGTCCGCGGTTCTTTTGCACGAACACTTTCACCGTGTCGAACGGATGTCCCGCCGCGACGCACGCCGCGCCGGCGACGACGCCGGCGACGGCGTCGTCCGCGCGCGAGCGCCGAGGCGCCGACGCGTCCGGCGCGTCGGACGCGCGCGTCATCGACGGCTCGCGCGCGACGCGGGCGCCATCCGGTCGGCGTCCCGGCCGCACAGTGCGGCGCGCTCCGAACGCCCGCGCGCGACGCCATGGCGAGCAAGGCGCCGATGATCTGGAAGCACGACGAGCGCGTCGTCGTGTACCCGCCGTACATCGACGCCGCGCGGTCGGTGGCGAAGGGACGGCGCATCGCGCGCGAGGACGCGGTCGAGCACCCGCACGCGCTCGAGGTGGCGGACGCGTGCGAGCGCGCGCTCGGGATGCGGTGCGAGCTGGAGGATAAGGCGTACTCGAGAGATTTTTGGTGCCGCGGACGCGTGCGCGTGGAGTGGAAGCGAGACGACGGGAGCTTCGTGAGGGAGGAACTGAACACGCGAGGGAAGCTGCTGCGGGCGATCGCGGCGGCGGTCAAGGCGCACCCGGAGCGAGGAGAAAACGGGAAGCCGGGGACGAATCCGAGGTTTATGACGCAACACAGGGTGTTCGAGGAATACCTGAAGCAGGTGGCGGGCGCGGCGGGGCCGGCGCCGGGGCAGGGGAAGAAAGCGGAGAAGGCGCGCTCCGGCAAGAAGGGGAAGAAGGGACGGAAGTGAGGGCGTTTTTTCGCACGTCGCGCGTCGGTGTTGGTAATTAAATCGTTAGAGAGTCTAGAAGAAGTCCATATCGTCGTAGTCGTCGTCGAAATCCGCGAGATCTAATCCTGAGGCGTCGTTGTCGACGCCGCGCGACGCGAGCGCGTCGGCGGTTTTCGCCTTCTCCTTGGGCGGGTAACGCATCGCCTTGACGGCTTCGTTGTGCGTGTCCAAGCAAAACGCGATGCGCACGTGGAACGCACTTTGCGGTTCTTGCGTGCTGTAGACGTCTGTGGTCTCCTTACTATACATCACCTTGGCCGAATGATCGATGACGGCGTCGACGTTGCCGTCGCGAATCGCCTTCGCGACGACGGATTCCGCGTCCTCCACGCTCGGCAAACCGAGCTTCTCGGCCACGTCGGCGAGGGAAATCTTGGAGTACGCAGTGTTAATACGCGTGAGCCCGGTTCGAATGACGTTCGCGCGCAAGCGGTTGATCAAGTTGGACAACTTGTCTTCGGTAAACGTCGTCCCGTGCGTCTCCGCCGCGCGTTGAAACGCGGTCAAGTCGCCCATGCGCACCGCCTGGACGAGATCGAAATACGGTGCCAAGGCCGCGCGCATCTCCGGCTGAGTCAGCTCCTTTCGCTCGGGAATCTCTCCCAAAAGCATTCGAACGATGGTGATCCACTTCAACAGCTCGAGACGGAACCCCTTCGCCCCCGTCGGCGCTTTTTGGTACGCCTGCGTCAGGTACTCCTTCGCCTCGCTGTATTCCAACTGCACGGCGCGAATGCGACCGAGGTAGTACGCGTAACGGCACTGCTGTTGAATCGATCGCGATTGCGGCAGCGTCACTCTCGATCGAAGCTTTTCCGCGTGGTCGTAAAGGTTGTAGTGCAAGTAGTTGCGCAACAGCAAGTTGACCAAAGTTTCTTGGCCGATTTCGTCCAGGCGCAGCGCCGACGTCCGATACAGCGCCAGAAGCGTCGCGCGCGCGTCTTCGAGCGATCCAAATCTCTCGTACGCGAGTGAGTAGTAAAAGTACACTCTCGCCGCGAGCACATCCATCGATCGACGGTTAAACTGCTTGATTCTATCGACCGCCTCTCGCGCGCACTCGAGCGCGTCCTCGCCTCGCTCGCCGTCAATCAAGTGCATCAAAACTACCAAGTACGCGTACACCTCCGCCTCTGGAAGCGCACACGGCGCAACGTCGCTTAAGTCTACCACCGCATCATCGCTTTCGCCGCCCTTGCCCTTCGTCCCCGCGCTCTTCCCTCTCGTCTGTCTTCCCGCCGCTTTGGTCTCGCATCGAGCCAAGAGCGCCGCTCGCGCCGCGCTCTCCTCCGGCAAAACCGCGCCCACGAACGCGCGCACGTTCTCGCTCGTGAACTCTCGTCGCACCATCGCCGTCTACGTCATCCACCGCGCGCGCGCGCACCGTCAGTCATCGCTCGGTCGTTTCTTCCGCGTCCGCCTCGCGTCTTCGCCTCGCCTCGCCTCGCGCGTCGCCGTCTCGCACCTCTCGCAGCGCTCTCGCGACGAATCTCGCCTCGCCCTTCGCCTCTACCGATTTCTGCACGTCGCGCACGCATCCCGCGAGCTGTGTCCGTCGAACGCGTCGTCAGTCCGCCGTCATCGCGCGCGCTCGATCGAAAAGCGTTCGACGACGACGCGCCGCGCGTCGCGATCGATCTCGACGACGCGACGTCGCGTCGCGTGCACCGTCGACGACGCGTACCCGGTGCGCGACGTCCGCGCGACGCGCGTTCGCGTCGCTCGGTTCGACGTTTTCTTTGGTCGACGCGTCGGCGTCGACGTCCATGCTCGACGCGGTCATCGCGATCGTCGCGAACGGGCGACGGTTTGTGCGGACGCGGCGCGGCGAGCGGCGAGGCGAGCGAGCGACGATGGGGGTCGATGACGGCGATCGAGCGGAAGGATGGAACGACGCGTGACCGGAATGTTTGAAACGCGCCGTGGACGTCGTTTTACGGATGTCGCGCGGTGGCTAAACGCAAGAGTTCGTCGACGATTTGACCGTCGAGCGACGCGGCGCCGTAGCCGAGACCCAAAGTCGGCGGTCGCGGATTCGGGTCGCGCTCGAGTTTCTTGGACGAACCGTCGGCGGCGAATACGGTGACGTAGTCGTAACGTGTCGTGAGCTCGTTGGCGACGACGGCGTCCAGACGGTAGCGTTCGAGGGATTTGCGCGCCTTGTCGGCGAGTAAATCGACGTCGGTTTCGAGCTTGAAGCCTACGGCGAAAGCCTCGGGACACCACTCGTGTTTGATCATCCCGAGCATCTTGGGCACCGGTTTCAGCGTCAGCTCTAACCCAGCCGCACTGTGCGCCGAGCTTTGAATCTTATGTTCGGGTAAATCGCACCACGGAACGTAAAAATCGCTCACCGCCGCCGCGAGGACGACGACGGCGCGTCCGCCGCGCGCCTTCGCCTCGTCCCCGACCGCCTCGCACGTCGCCTTAAGCGAAGTTAAATACTCATATAACGTCTTAAATCGCACCACGATCAACCTCTCGGACTCTGCCTCGACACCACGAAGCGCTTGAGTCAACACACCACAACTATTCGTCCCGCCCGCGTCCCGAGCGCGAATGCGCGTCGCGCCCAGAAATTCGTCGGCGGCGCCATCTTTCACCATCTCAAACGCATCCAACGCGTGCGGCGCGCGCCCAATTTCGCGCGCACGCGCATCATTCACCAATGATTCATTCACCATGCGCTCGTGCGGCGCGCACGATCCCTCGCGCTGCAGCATCACCACGTCGCAGTCGCCTCTTCGCAACAGTTCCTCCACCAACCTCGCCCCGCGCGCGCCGCTGCTGAAATTATCCACGCACCGCACCTGCGCCCGCTCCAGCGGCGCGGTGGTGCCACCGGAGGTGACGACGACGATGGTTTCGGGCGCGGCGTCGCCCGCGATGCGCCGCGCGCTCCACGTGGCGCGCAAACGCTCGCCAATTCGTGACGCGCGAAGCAACGCCGCGCGCGGGACGTAGCGCTCGTCGTCGGCGAAGAACGCGGCCGCGCTCGGCGAGGCGTCGGCGGTGTTGACGTCGTCGTTTTCGCGCGGCATCGCGCGCGGTCGCGGCGCGCGCGCGCGGGCGTGTGCGGTGGAACATTTCTGTTTCTCTACAGAGCGCCGAGTGTCTAACATTCGCTACGCCGCCGCGCCGCCGCGCGTGCGCACGATTTCGCCTCGCCAGAATTTCGCTTCAAAAAAACTGTCCTTCGTGCGAAGAGCGTCGACGCGAACGTAGGCGTCGCATCGAGCGACGGCATCGGCGGCGGGCGACGCGGCGGCGCCGAAGGAAGCTTCCACGGCGCGGACGGCGTCGACGCGCTTGCGACGATCGCCGACGCTGGACTGCGAGGGAAGGTCGGCGCGAGTGGCGATGAAAACCGCGTTCGCGTCGTCTCGGCTGTCGTGAAAAACGTCGAGGATGAGATGGGTGGCGCCGCTCACGACGTGCGCGAGCGAGGCGCCGGTGGCGGCGTCGCGCGACCAGCACGCGCCGGCGATTGGTTCGAGCGACACACGGCGTTTCCGCGCTCTATTCGGTCGCCTGAAATCGCACGCGAAGATGTCACCATTCGTCTTACCCGCGATGAGACAGCCGCCAGAAGCAGACATGCACGTCACCGCACAGCCGTCGGCGGGATCGAGCACGGCGAACGTCGCAAACAAGTCGCATTCGTCGACGACTGGGGTGCGCGCCAGCGCGATTTGCGCGGCGGTGACGTCACCTGTGGCGCGTACGATCGCGCCGTCGCTGCATCCGATGAAAAGCGTGATTTCTTTCGTTGAATCATCTTTACTGCACGCCAAACTCGTGATCCAGGCTTTTGCCGCGACTCGCCGCGTCGCGACGATGCGCACCGTCGCGTCGTCGCCGACGAGAAAAATGACGACATGGCCACTTTTTGTACCGCACGCGAGCATGTGATGGTACGTTAGCGTGGCACCATCGGCGCACGGTATCGCCATCCACGCGCAAGACATGAACTGCAAAAGCTCGGCTTTGAGCATCGGAGCGTCGTCGTACGTCAACTGCACGTGCGTCTTCGATGATTTCGGCAGTTCAAACCCGGGGTCGACCTCAGGAGTCGTCGTCAAGAGCTTACGTATTTCCGCCTTTGCGTCGCGTCGCGCGCGTGTCGATAAACCCACCGAGTCGAAAATCCGTTCGCACAAGCGAGCGTCTTCGTCGTCAAATTTCGCGGATCCGTTATACGTCTTTTCCGAAGTTCGCAAACGAAAAAACTCATCCATCGCCACGCGCGTTTGCTTTGCGTCGTCGCCTATGGCAACCTGCGGTGTATCGACCATTTCGACTTCATCGCCTCCCGTCGCCGTCTCGTCATTCTTTTCGTACTCGAATGCGCGCAGCGGTAAGCGTACGTCGTCCTTCGCGGCGATCCATCCGCCGCGAACGCCGGTCCACGTTCGCCGACGACGACACGCGCTCACGGGCACGAGCGCTTCGGCGGAATTTTTCGCGAGACTAAACTTCACCGTGACGTCCTTCCCAACCTTGATCACCTGCGCTAACCGCCATGTGGACGGAATTTCGTGCATGACCTCGATGATTTCGCCGGCGCGTAAATCGCTCGCTCGCAAATCGTCGCGAGGCGGAACCGGCCGCGCGACGCACGTCATCCTCGTCGGTCGCACCTTGCGCACGGCGAATCGATCCTGCGCGGGAATCGTTGCGACACCACTCCCCCAGACGTCTTCATTTGCCCATACTAAAAACTCCCCGCGCACCTTGTCGTCGTCGTATTCTACGCGCGCTCGCGGCGCGGCGTTGAAGTTTGCCGAAACGACGGAGCCGACGCGCCAAAGCTCTGGCGCCACGTCCGCGCTAGAAGACACTTCCACGCCCACGCCCTGACGAAGCGCGCCGTATACGTAAATTTCGTCGCCGTCGACCGTCGTCGAATCCATCGGTTTCGGATCTTCTTCCTTCACTCGCTTCGCATCCGAGCCGCTCGCGTCTTCAGCGGCGCGTCTCGCGGCGACTTCCGCCGCGCGCTCGAAACAATCCTCATCCCGCTTCACCTCTAGCCCTACCTCGGCGATGACGCCCACGACGTCATCGCGCGCTCGCGCGTACCCATCGCTCGCGCACGCGTCGCCCCACGCGTCGCTCAAACGAACCGCTCGCCTCCACGCGCTCGTCGCCTCCGTCTCCGGCGGCGCGAACGCCTCGCACGTCCCATCCGTCGCGCACATCGCCAGCGCGCACCGTTCGCCGCTCCCCATCGCCCCCACCGCGGACCAATCGAGCGCCCGCGCGCTTTTCTCCGCGTTCGCGCCATCGTTTCCTCCCGCGCGCGTCTCCCCGAACCGGTGCGTCGTCGTCCCGCTCGCGTCCAACCGCCGCGCGCTCTTCGCCGCCTCCAATCCGTGTCTCAGCGCCTCCGACGCTCGCGCGTTTCCCTCGCGCGACGCATCGAACGTCGCGCACTCCATCCCCGGCTCCGTCGCGTCGAATCCATCCCGCTGCGCGTCGTCGTCGTCGGCGCGCGTCGTCAGTCTTTGGTCGATTCGGTTCGTTCGCGTTCCGTCTCGAGCGTCGCGTCGCGCGCACCGCGACCACCGCGCCGCGCCGCGCCGCGCACGCGATGTCTCCGCACGCGCTCCACCGGACGACGTCGCACCCGCTCGAGCGCGGCGTCGCGCGCACGCGCACGACGTCGCGGTCGTTCGCCGGCGTCGGCATCGCCGCACAGTGCCGCGCCATGAGCGTGCGCGCCTTCATCAACAGCCCCACGGGGCCGAGGACGACCCACTTCTGGGGGCCCGTCGCGAACTGGGGGTTCGTGCTCGCGGTGCGTCCGTCGCCGCGCGACCGACGACGGCGCGACGCGCATCGGACGACGGACGACGCGCGTCGAACGACGACCGGGACGACGACGACGACCGGGACGACGACGACGACCGGGACGACGACGACGACGACGACGACGACGACGACGACGACGACGACGCGAAGCGTCGGACGCGAAGCGACGGACGCGGCGACTGACGACGGCGGCGCGACGCCGCGCCACGGGCGCAGGGCTTGGCGGACACGAAGAAGCCGGAGTCG
>Ga0228649_1000456_pt1 | contig 17300 bp, 11 predicted proteins | sample 61DmetaG_FD_190074 | JGI IMG/M metagenome (GOLD analysis project Ga0228649, IMG submission 190074) | Seawater microbial communities from Monterey Bay, California, United States - 61D | ecosystem: Environmental > Aquatic > Marine > Coastal | place: USA: California | collected 2016-10-31 | reverse complement strand
TCTTTAGATAATTCAGAATTTATGCCTGTTATGACTAATATTGAACCCTTGCCCGTGATGGCCCCAGTGGCTGCTGCAATCCACCCTCCATTGCCTCCTGAAGGTCTACCTCCAGGTTGGAGTATGGAGCAATGGTCTTGGTATGGTGAAGACTACCTACGTAATCGATGAAACATCGATTTATCTTTTATACCGAATACATCTACCTTGATTGATGAATAATTTCCTGACAAGGATGGCCAACTTTTGGTTATGCCTGGGAAGGTTGTACGATGTTGCAATTTCATTAATCGTCTCTTGTATAATTTCTTTAGCGTTTAGAGTATCTTCTCCACTTGAATTCATTATAATCCTTGGAATATGTTGGTTGACATTGGAATTTTTCTGGCTATCAGTCAATAGATTTAGTTCCAAGTTAGTAAATAACCGGACATTGAGAAAATATTTCCTTGGTGGCGATTTTAGGAAAAGATAGAGTTCTCTAATTGTTTTAATGTGGCGCCGATTAAGGGGTTCGAACCCTTGACCTTGGGATTAACAGTCCCACGCTCCACCAGCTAAGCTAAATCGGCAACTTGGCCGAACAACCACTCCTTTATGACGACTTCGGATATTTTATTCAGCAAATTGTCTTGATTAGTCGAGAAAATTTACCCATCGTTTGCTTCTGAAGGCTGATAGAACCGTTTAATCGAGAGAAATCTTCATCGTTTAGTTCTTCATTGTGATGGAATCTCAACCATTCATCTCCCTGTCGTATTTCTTGGCCCTGCTCTACCAAGATTTCAAATCCGATCTCAGAAATTATCTTATCTTCTAATGAGAATCTACCAGCCCCATGCTTTCTTGCAACTTCGGCGAGTACCATAGAATCAATCATTTTGACATATCCCGACTCATTAGTCACAAAAGTAGTGATATGTTTTGATTTAGGCAAAATTGAATTCGGATTACTACATATGATTTTAGCATCATTTACACTTACTCCTTGAGCAATACACATTTTTTCGAAGTAACTCAATGCTAGCCCATTATCCAGGACTAGCCTGATTAGTTTTTCACCTTCTTCAGCATCATTTACTTTACCACTTTGAACTAATAAGGCGGAACCCTGCATCACTACTAGGTCTCTAGTATCCTTTGAGCCGTTTCCTTGTAATACCTCAATGCTACCGATGACTTCGAGTGAATTTCCGACATACTTTCCGATAGGAAATTCCATTTGAGTGATTTGGGCTGTTGTATTTATTCCCAGTCCCTTTGCTGCACCGACCATCGACTTGGCTAATTTCTCAGCATCTTCCTTATTTTTCATGAAAGCAGCGGAACCACATTTCACATCAAGAACCAGTGAACCCAAACCCTCGGCTGCTTTCTTGGAAATTATCGATGCTGTAATTAGAGGTATACTATCGATCGTATTTGTGACATCACGGATAGCATAGAGAAGGCCATCAGCAGGGGCTATTGCGTCGTTTTGAGCTGCAATACAACAACCCAATGCCAAGACTTGTTCTTTCATTTCAACTGGAGATAGAGAACAATTGAATCCAGGTATTGATTCTAATTTATCGATAGTTCCTCCGGTGTGACCTAGTCCTCTTCCAGCAAGCATTGGTACCATTACACCACACGCTGCTAATGCAGGGGCAAGCATTAATGACATCTTATCTCCAACGCCACCTGTGCTATGTTTGTCAACAACTAGTTGATTATCTTCCCATTCAAGAATGGCTCCTGAATTCATCATTTCTCTTGTTAGAATTGTGGTTTCTTCTACTGTAATTGAATTACTGTGAACCGCTTTTAGCCATTTTTCAATCATTTCGACAGGTATGGAATGATTTGCCACTCCTCTTATGAATTCAGACAGTTGCTCTAAATCCATCATTTCACCTGATTGTACAGAGGAAATGAGATTGGTTATTTCTTCGTTTTTCATATCAATCATCACTAGTTGCTAAACCAATTTCGACCAATCGCTGATGTAGATAATCACCAGCAGTAATAGTTTCAAATTTAGATTCACCGCCAGTCATCTCAACAAATTCTGGCCTAGGAGTCAAATCGATTTGATTCCTAGGATGTACAAACATTGGCATAGAAAATCTTCTTTTGGATTTAGAACTAGGATTGACTACACGATGTGTAGTTGATTTGAATAATCCATTGGTTAAGTTCTGAATCATGTCTCCAGAATCTACAATGATATATCTTGCATCACCTTCGACCTTTATCCAACTTCCATCATGGTCCATAACCTCCAAGCCATCAGCAGTTGCAGTCACTAGAAGTGTGATGAAATTGATATCTTCATGTGCTGCTGACCTAACTGCTCCAGGTACAACATCATCGCCTAAAGGTGGATAATGTATTATCCGCATTATTGTATTACCATCTGTGGTCATCTCACCTAACCATTTACTGTCCTTTCCTAAGTATATACTACATGCAGAAAGCAAATCTTGTGATAATGATTCCATCCTAGTGTACAAATCATCGATGACAGAATGAAATTCTGGAACGGTGTCATCAGGCCAGACATTTTGTGGATAAGTTTTGGAATTATCATCATGTTGGTGACTCCTTCCCGTTTGCCAAAATTCTTTCAAATCAGGCGCAGGATTATCCTTGGCGTGCTCTACACCAAAAGCAGTATAACCTCTTTGATGAGATATTTCTGGTTGTAAATAACTTCTTTTGGTTTTTTCATCAAGACTGAAAAATTCATCGCCTTGCGCATATGATTGCTCGATTAACTTCGCTGGTATACCGTGGTTTTCCAATGCGAAAAAGCCGATATCCTTGAGAGAGTCACCAACTTTGTCAATGAATTCTTGACGCTTGATTTCATTATTGGATTGAAAATTTTGAAAATCTATTACAGGAATAGTTCGAACCATGATATCATTATGTCCTATAATCGATAGTGTTTCAATTATACCCTTGTGAATCAAAAAAAACGTTGATTATATTCATTCCACCGATGCTTCACTATACAAACGTAGAACTACGACTCCAGCGATGATTAGGCTCAATCCTATCATTGTTGCAAGGTCTAACTTTTGGTCTAAAAACAATACAGAAACTACTGCTATCGCGGCAATTCCTACGCCTGACCAAATCGCATAAACTATACTAATTGGAATCGATTCTAATGTCAACGATAGAAAATAAAAGGCTGCACAATATCCTATTATGACTATTGTAGAAGGCCACAGTTTGGTGAACCCTTCTGTAGACTTAAGAGATAGTGTGCCGATTACTTCAGCAACTATTGCCATGATCAAGAATATCCATTTAGACATTTAGATCATCATTAAGGTGATCAATCTCTAAGTTTAGAGAGTAATCTTATCATTTCGATGTAAATCCAAATTATTGTCACTAGGACTCCAAACGCTCCCCACCATTCAGCGTTTTTAGGAGCATTCATCTTAACACCAGATTCGATAAAACCGAAATCTGAAATCAGACTCAATGCGGCAATTGTGAGGATGAATAGTGTTATTCCAATACCAATTGGCCCTGATGTGTGGAGAAATGGTATCTCAAAGGGTGTCAGCAAAGAGAAAAGGATTGATACGCCATACATCAAGAAAATTGACATTGTTAGGCTTCCGATAATTTTGTTGAAAGTTGGTGTAGGTCTTATTACTCTAGACGAATAAATTACTAGCATAGAGCCTGTTATGAATACAGTTCCAAATGCTGCTTGGATGATAATACCAGAGTAGAATGCTTCGAACATGAGTGATATTGAACCGACAAACATACCCATCAGTACAGCATAAATTGTCATCAAAGGAGCAGGGTTAGCTGGGCGAATAAATGCAAGCATCATAGCGACTACTATGCTTCCTAACATTCCCCCCCATGTCAGTCCACTAATGACTCCAGCATTACCAGCGGCTAACGCATCGAGTGCAACATATGCTGATATCATTCCAGTAATTGTAACAATGCTCAGAAGGTAAGCCAGTTTACCAATTGTTCCTTGGAATGTCATTGTATTTTGACCAGTTATATTTGACCAAAAATTTTGAGTCATAATCGGGTTACTTGTTGAATAACGCATCTATATCAATTACCCGACGGATAAGTCCCTTGTCAAACTTACGCTAATTAGTTAGTTATTCTAACTGTTCTGCATAATATTCAGCAAGTTGGTCGATGCTCCATCCTTGGTCCAAATAAGACTGAATCGTTGCTTCGTCCCATCCTGGGCATTTTGCTAGGTCTTCAGGTGAAATTTCTGAAGATTCAAGATTTTCATTCGGTACTGAATCACTACCATCAAGTACGGGCATATCCCATGATTGTGGTTCAGGTGCAGCACCTGAACTCTCTGCTAACATTTGTTCTTGCTCTTGGATAGAAACTAAATCTTTTTCAGATTCAGCCTTTGATTCTAATTGTTTTAGAATTGCGAAAGCACCAATGGCAAGAATACCTGCGAGAAGCATTACCCAGAGCATCGAATTAGTGCCTGAATTATCCTCTTCTCCACTACTAGCATCGGCTAAATCCATACGTTGTTTGTTTGAACATCCTTCTGCATCAGTCGGAGTATCAGCAGGTGTTTCAGGGCAAATGTCATTTTCATTGAGTATTCCATCGCCATCTTCGTCTCCTACAGGGTCCAGAGTTTGATTACCAGTTGAGTTTCCATCGGTATCAATTCCTCCAAGGTCGCAACCAAGGACTGCAGATTCGTTGACTCCATCACCATCAGCATCTGCCATGTTTAGTGCATCATATGGAGATACAGTGGTTACGTCTGGGTCAAGTGCGGTACTTTGTGCCCAAGCGATCTCAACATCATCTCTAATGCAATCTCCATCGGTATCAGCTAGCAGTGGATGGCTACCTTGGTTATATTCAATGATGTTAGAAAGTCCGTCTCCATCTGCGTCATACAAATCTTCTGTAACACCAGAATCTAGAACTCTCTTGGTTCTGTTTAGTCCGTTAGGTAATTCCCATTTGTCGATTAATCCATCTTGGTCGGTATCAGTTACATTATCGAGTCGATTCCAATCAACATTCCAAGCCTCCTTGTAGACTTGAGCAATCGTTTCGGAATGGATTATTACTCCCATTTCACGATTTCGATTCATCGCAGAACTTCCCATGTTTATCGAGGAAACTAGTACGCTCTTTTCATCAACAATTATTCCCTTGTTATGGAGTTTTGAAACATCGTCATCTTCACTCATTACAACTGCAGAGGCATCCAAGCCTTCAGTTCCATTCCATTGTTCGTTCAGTAAGTCGATGATGTCTTGGTCATCATCATCAAGGTAAGCACCGTTGATAATTACTCTAACACCAACGCCTCTCTGGGCTGCTTGGTATAGGGATTGAATAACTGGGCTTTCTTGACCCCATCCCCAATACCAATCGACATCGAGGGTTTGTTGTGAAAGAACTACTTCAAATAAGGCGCTATCAATCATATTAGTAATTCCAGTGATACAATTATTTGGACAGGTTAAGACTTCTCCACTAGCATCAACAGAGTAGGAAGTTGCCAATCCACCTCCACTGACAGATTGTACTCCAGGCATTGTCCAATCAGATGGTTCATCAGAAGAAGAGTATGCAGTAATGTGGTCTAGTTGAGTATTGGTATCGAAGTCCATTTGTTGTTGAACTACTTCTGCAAGTTGTTGGTTTTCAATAATGACGCTCCACTCTACATTCCCTCTTACTCCTGGGGCAGGCTGTGATGAGGATTTCCAATTTCCAGAAGACATCCAAACACTGTTTCCATCTCTAACTGCAACTTTGCTGTGAATATACAGGTATGGTTGGTCACTATCTCCACCAAACCAGAACACTTCTGCACCAGCATTGTCAAGTTCACTAGCAAATCCATACTGTAATTGCATGTCGTTATATGACCAAATATTGGTACATGTACATCCTTCATCCAGTAGTACTGTGACCTCAACTCCATTTGATGCAGCATTCATCAAGGCTTGGACCAGTCTAGGCTCTTGCATTTGATAGATGTGTACTTCAATCGATGTTGTAGCCCCTTCTATCCAATTTAGCAAGTCGAGTAATCCATCTTGAGGGCCAATCAGAGGTGTAATAGTGCTAGTTCCGTTAAACTGAGTTTCAGCACAGAAATTACTTGCTCCTAATACACTCCAGCGATAGTTCCAATCCATGGCAGTGTCGGTATCAGGGAGATAATTGCATCCATCTCCACGGACATACACTATCATGTTTATTCCATTACGCGGAGGCGTTACTGATTGCCCAGACCAACCATCGGATTCAGAAGGGCCATTGTCGTAGACGATAGAATCAGAAATAGTTCCACTAGCGTCTTTCATTTGAATTGCTGCACCAGAGTCTGGAATCAGTAAATTTTCTCCAAAGACATCACTGAATGACAGATATTCGATATTATCTAGAAGTATTGGTGAAGATTCACTAACCCAAATACCAATTGCATCATTTGCTAGAACAACAGAAGATTGAGCAGGAATTGTGAGTTGATCAACAGTGTATGTGTTGGTGGTTCCACCAGCGGTTACATCAAATGTCCATCCGTTTAGGTATGCCATGGAATCGTCAAGATTGCGGACTTCCATGAATTCTGAGTTGCTTACGTAATCATTGCTTCCTTCTGTCATCAATCTGGTGAATATGACATCACCAGCATTTGCGAGATTAGTTGAATCTGGATTTGCTTGAGCAGGGGTGCTCCAAGGTGAATCGACCCATCCATCTGAAGAAGTAATTTTTGATTTACACAATGAATTAGTACCAATTGAGAATTCCATAGTCATGATTCCATCTGGATTGTATAGTGTTATGTTATGGTCATTCATTAGCAGAGAGTTTGAGAATTTGACAATTGCATATTCTCCACTATCTAAAATGGTTGAAGCATTGTTTGCACCATTCAAATCACTTTCAATATCTTCGAAAGTAGCCATAGTTGCGATGAATTCTCTAGTTCCTAGTGAAGAATCAATACGCCAGCGACTTAGGTTGATTGATGTAGTGTCATTATTATAAAATTCTATCCAATCAAAATCAGAATTCGAGGAGCATGAAGCCATGAACTCTGTGATTTCTAAATTATTCGACTCTGTGTATGCTGGCCAAATTGGATTTACTTCTCCCGGTGTTTGCCATGCAGATTGTACCCAACCAGTTAATCCGCTTGCGGTATTCATGGCATATCCTGAGTGACTTGTTGAAGGGGCAACTAAAGATTGATTTTCAATTGTTTCATTCCATCCAGCAAGATCTACAATTGAGTCCATTGAATCTACTATCGTTATGATATCTGAACTTTGTTTGAGGTAAAATGAACTTGTACCGTTCAAGGCGATTATGGCAACATCTCCTGGCTGAATCAATGTGTCAGACTGAAGAGGTAGGTCCAGAGCATCGATGACGAAGTTCCGATTATTTGCTTTCAGTTTCCAACCGTTTATATCTGCTACAGATAAATCATTATTGTATACTTCAATCCATTCTCCTAGAGGCCAGCTTTGTGTATCAGCACCAGTGCTATCGGCCATAATTTCTGTGAATATAATATCACTATTGGAGACTGGTCCAGACCCAGGTTCAGGTTGACCAGGAGTAATCCATGAAGATGGCATCCAAGGGCTGGATGGATTTGAATTGCGAATAAGCGAATTATTGATTCCATAGTCATCAGAGTACCAAGCAACATCATTTATGCTTCCACTGGTGTCCATTAAAATCAGATGATTGTAATAATCCCACAGTCTTGTTTCTCCTGTAAATTGAACCAATCTCCTTCCATCAGGAGCAATGTCTGTAGCGCCTTGTGTGTTGTTAAAAACTAGAGAAACTGGGTCTAGAGTTGTCACATTGCCCATACCATCTGTGACAGTCCAACCAAGGAGGTCTACTGTAGTAGACCCTGTGTTATGAATTTCAATCCATTCTCCGTCAGGGAATGAAGTTCCGTTTGAGTAAGAGTGAGGCATAACTTCTGTAAACCGTACATCAGCAGGAGAAGGTGATAATTCTGAGATTGGTAGTGGATTGGTTTGGTTTAGACTTGGATACGATGAGTAAAACAACCCTTGTGTCACTGAATCATATGACAATGAGTAACCATTGACAGTATCAGACCAATCAACAATATGTGTTATACTACCATTTGGTAATTTGAGTGATAATTGCTCGACACCGTTGTTTAGAAGCCCGGAGTTAGATGAACCGTTTACCGCTATTATTCTGGTATGTCCACCTGCGATATGGAATGATTCAGTAATTGTACTATCCGAGCCGATTAAGTGAGATTCATCCATCATAATTTGATTGCCAGCAGCATCTTCGATATGCCAACCTGTCAAATCTATGACTTGGCTACCGGTGTTGAGAATCTCTACCCATTCTCCACCAGGCCAAACATCACTATCTTCAGATGGCCATGGATTTGACATGACTTCATTTATTTTCAAATCAGTAGTTACAAGTGTTGGTCCTGCCATAGGCCCGCCATCATTATCTCCTCCAGGAGTGGTATTATTGGTGGCAACCCAATCATTAGTTGCATCAACAGGGTCTTCTTGCAGACTTGTTCCCGACGGTGCGCTACTAGTGAAGGACCATGATGCAACATCAAGTTGATTCCCTAGCGAATCAAAAAGAGTGATTATATCATTAGAATTAGAGAGATAGAACATTGAGTTAGACATTGCATTTCTTGAGATGACCATGTAATCACCCGGGGAAATAGTCCATGAAGCCGAATTAGTTGAATCATAATCAACTATGGTTGTGGAATTGAAAATCATTTGCTTCTGTGCTTTATTCTCAATATACCAGCCACTAACATCCACGCTTAGAGTACCATTATTGTATATTTCAACCCACTCTCCAGCAGGCCATGCAGCGTTGTCATTACCATTTGGATTTGGTAGCGCTTCATTGAGACAGATGTCTCCTGGGCAAGCGATGGAACTCGACTGCAGCACTTCATTTTCCGAATCTAATGAACTCGATTGGTCCGTCTCAAATAAAGGGACTAAAGACGAAATCAACATTAGGGCAACTAGGGCAAAGGGCAATTTTCGTGTGTACATAGTAAGACCTCTTCAAACGGGGGGCACAGTCAAGGGGCATATCTCTTTTGCATACAAGACATTTTGAATTCATAGGAATCCAAATGCATCTTGAGCCTGATTGAAAGTATAAATCATAATCGGGACAATGATAATTCCCATTCCGTGGCTTCTTCTAATACCAATTCTTGGAGGAAGTAAACCGAGTATAGTTCCAATTATCAGTACCCCAATGCCAACAAAACCAGTTGTGAACCAGACAAGTGCGGTGACGAAAAGAATGACACCCATAACCATCTGTTGCAGAGGTATGGCTGCGTGTAATCTTAGCATTCCTTTTCCTACGACCTTAATGATAGGCATAGCCATCATACCTGCTGCAACTGTAATTGCAATCAATCGAATAAAATCAGCAGTTGGTTCGGCAGATGACCAAGTGTCGATTGGATACATTAGTTTCAATGCGAGAGTAGCACCCGAACGAGAACGTCCTATGATGTATAGGAATCCTAGAACCATCACAGTTACCGCTGTGTTTACCGCAGATAAAATTGCAATTACTTCCAAGTCTTGCTTAGTTTGAGGTCCTTCAACATCGCCTTCAGCCTCAGCCATTGCGATTTCCAATAATTCATCGTCGGTTAGTTCGGTTAACTGCCTTGTTTCCCAATCCATTCCATAGCCTTCTTTGCCTTGGATCTTGGCAGCGACGTTTCTTCCTCCCATCACTAGAACAGTTGCTTGTGATGCAGTCATTCCAGGAAGGACACCCATCGAGGCGCCTGCAACTCCTGACCAGAAGCATGGTACGATTAACGGCCTAACAGGTGGTAATGACCAATCTTCTTTCTGCGGAGGAATATGAGATGTTGTTGCATAAATATCGAGTAAATTCGCAATTCCAAACAGACCAGCAAGACTCGGTAAGAGCAGGCTAGCATCTGGTATGCCAATAGGTGACCTTGCAGGTAGGGTGAATACGGCCCAACCATAGAATCCCGAGAGCAAGAAGAAGGCAGTTGCAGTCAAGAATCCTGCGAATCGAGAATCTCTTCCAAGAATATCCCTCGTTCCTTTACGGACCCACTTAGGCCAATCTAATCTCGTTGTTTCAGTTGCTAGAAGTAGCAGAGATATAGAGAATAGGAGGAAGAATACTATGTTTCGAAGATAATCATACCATCCGAGTTCGTCGCCAAATGCAATTCTTGCAACAATAATCAACGGCAGCGAAAGGAACAATCCTAGTTGGGATCCTCTTGCTGACCAAGCAACCCCTCTAGCGGCATTTCCAGATAGTAACATTCGATGCCCGGGCAGTAAAGAAAGAGCTTGGTCTGCATCTGGTGCCCCAAGTAATGCTGAAGGGATATAATTCAAGAAAGTATGAACTGTTCCAGTTGATACAATGATTGCAGCAACTGCGGATAGAGGGATTCCCCAGCCCAGCATTACCGGTGAAAGTGCGAGAAGAATTAGAGCCACGTTGTTTACGTGGAATCCTGGAATTAAACCAGTCAGTGAACCCATGCCAACCCCAAAAAATAGAGCGAATAATAACCATCCAAGGTCGACAAAGTAAGCCTCTAACATAATCTCACCTCAGTTGGAACTATTTGGGTCAGTGTCTTCTTCAATCTCAAATCTATCGTTAGAGCCATCTCCATCTGTATCTGGATTGTTAGGGTTTGTTCCGTAAATTGATTCTAAATCATCAGATAGTCCATCGCCATCACTGTCAGCAACATCAGCACTAATCAACTTGAATACTAGAGATATTGAGTCAACATCTTCAATTTGCATCATCCTTCCAGTCCATGTCATAGATGTACCATTGTGAAGTGAGTCAAAACCGATACTATTGATTCCAGCAGTGGACAATTCAATACTCTGATTTGTTCCTTCTCTCTGTAACCACCAATCACCAGAATCATCTTGAACTGCTAAGCCATCTAAGTTGACCATTTGATTTCTTGAATAGCCCCATTGAGTGGCTCCATCATCCCATAGTAAATTTTTGGCTGAAGGCACATTACCAACTACATAGTCGTGTACTTGTAGCCTTATTCGCATATCGCCATCATCCCATGTAACCGATACATTTGCAGAAATTTGCTGACCGGCTTCAAGCCATTGTGTCGATGTTTGGGCTGGGAATGTTGCTGCAATTGTAGTTTGACCTGGCATGTAGCCTGATGAGTCTACAAAGTAGCCATTGACGTCCTGAACAGATGGTTCGATAGGATACTTAATGAAAGCAGAAAGAGTATATCTTTTGCTTGGGTCTTCTATCAACTCAACAGGATTTCCAGATAATAAGGCCAGTAGACTGACAGTGGTTTCACTACTATCAAGAGTTCCTGAGGGGGTTCCTTCATTTGCGTCGACACACCAAGTTGCATCAGATTCAGACCACATTAGACGACCTTGAATGTCATGGAACGTATTATCCCATGAGGAGTTAGTAGAGGAATCAATATCTTCCTGACTCGGGTTTAGACATATTGTCGTTCCACTTGGTCCACGTAGTGACCATTCATCGCCGTTAATCACTACATATCCGGCGATATTAACAAGATTACCAGACTGGTAACTCCATGTAGACTCAGCGCCCCAGTCGAGACGTGTTATGTCTACTGGGTGATTTCTGTCAACTAATATTTCTGGACCTTGAACTGACATTATCCAATTCAATTCTCTTTGATTGTAAGCAATAGTGCCTGTAACTTGAACCTTTGATGAGGATTCAATCCATTCTCCAACATTTGACCTGATGTTGAGTTTAATCTGGTGCTCAGAATTTCCATAGGATGGATGGTCTCTGAGGTCTGCATTGACAAACATTTCATCCGGTGGTATTGATTCACCGATGTATCCAGTCAATGTAATAACTTCATCAACATATTTTTCAGGATCCATTGCTACATCGACAATCGCTAGTTCAACTACATCAGGTAAGTCATCTTGACTCCACTCCATTGCACCTGAGCCTGTTGCTCTCATGAAAATATTACCTTGGAATTCAGCGACCTCGCCGGTAATTATGACGTTGGTTCCAATAGGTGGAATTTCAGCAGGTCTACTCCATCTAACTTCGACAACAGCAGTTTCATCTGTAATTATGACGTGAGTTTCCCAGTCACCAGAATTCCACGGGTCTTCTCTCCAAGAGATAATTTTCCCTTCGACCTTGACAACTTCATTGTTGAATTCTACTAATTCATCCATTGGAATAATTTCAGGCTCACGGACTAAAGCATAGTAATTCATTGCCGCAACAAGCAGTACTGCTAATGCAAACATGACCCACAATTTCTGTCCACGAGTCTCAGGATTATCATCAGTAATCTTGTCCATCATACTCTTCAGCATGTCCGCCATGTTTACCTCGAAACGAACTCAACGCATATCTGTTTTGGCTTGATTGAGTCTCTTAAAATCATGAATCTACGCTTATTTTTTAACTGAAGAACTGGAGCGGTGTACGGGATGGACATGCGTGATAGAGTCATTCGAGACGAAATTCACCGTGACATATTGGTGCCAAGTAGTCACGCTACCATTATAGATACTAAGGAGTTCCAAAGACTTCGTTCCATTCAGCAACTATCTACTTGCGAATATGTTTTCCCAGCTGCAACACACAACAGGTTCTCTCATTCATTAGGGGCTTATTATTTGGCTAAAAAAATGACAATAGCATTGGAAGAAGTTCAACCGGGGACTATGTCCAAGGAAGATGCAGAATTAGTTCACCTAGCAGCATTACTTCATGACATTGGTCATCCACCATATTCTCACCTTCTAGAAACTCCAGAAGTTTTTGCCACTTACCATTCGCATGAACACTGGGGTCGACTTTTGCTAGAATCAGAGGATACTGAGATTGGAATGGCTCTAAGAACTGTAATCGGAGAAAAGAGATTAAACAGATTATTCGCACTCATGGACGGGCAGAATGAATGCGATGGTGTTTCAATTCCTCCGTTTATGAAAGAAATAGTTTCATCACAATTGGATGTTGACAGAATGGACTACCTTGTCCGTGACCAGGCCAATACTGGTGCGCAAATTGGAGGATTTGATATCGCCCGAGTTTTCAGGGCATTACGAGTTGGGGCAGATGGTCATTTTCATGTCAAGAAATGGGGATTGCCTGCAATTGAGGCATATCTCGTTACAAGATATCATATGTACAATCAAGTTTATTTTCACAAAGTCAATATGTTGACTCAAAATTATCTGGTTAAAATGCTCGCTCGTGCAAGAACTTTGGCATTAGATGGCAAACTGGAGATTAGTGGTAGATTACGATTGATGCTACTTGAAGATAATTTATCTCCAGTTCAATACGCTGAACTAAATGATTCCCATGTCAAAGTAGCATTACCTGATTGGGCGCAACATGAAGATGAGATTCTTTCTCTATATGCAGAAAAATTACTTTCGAGAAAAGATTTCCATAAGTCTGTTAGAATTGATTCTTTGACTACCGAGATGATAGATGTCATTAAACCAAGATTGGAAGAAGTGGTATTGTCTAAGGGGTTCAATCCTGAAATACATGTATTGTATGCAAAAATATCCAAGAGAGGTTATATGCCATATGAGCAAGGTATAATATTGGAAGATGGCAGAGATGCTGCAGAGCATTCCTCGATGATTCGCTCTTTGTCACAGCCAAATGAAAGGGCTTTGATTTTTGTTCCAGATGCCATTAGAGATGAAGTGGAATCAATGGTAAGGGATTGGATAAAACCAGGTCAATCATCGCTATCTCAGTTTGATTGATGATGATAAGGTTCAACAGTAAGTGATTCTACGCCTGCCATACGGGCCTGTAGCTTAGTTGGTTGGAGCACCCGGCTCATAACCGGGGGGTCAGGGGTTCAAGTCCCTTCGGGCCCACTTTTTTTTAGACGTAGTTTTGGTCAAATTGCTAATACAAGCGGTTTTATTCATCCATCTGTCCACAATGGTTATGAGTGGTGCTTGAGTGGCATGGATGATAGGTGAGACTGTGTCAATGTTCAAGCGTGCGTCCTTTCTTTTAGCTTTATACATGATTTCGATGTTATCTGTGGCCGCTCCAGCAGCAGCCCAGATTCCAACTGCGGCTATTTCCGTAACATGTGCACCGATCAATATTAACGTTGAAGTTAAACCGGGTTCAACATATTCCGGTTTCACTACTTGTACCGCAAACAATCCTACTTCATACCAAGAGAAGATTAGCATTATAGTGACAAGTGATAATCTTGCTACTGCGTCTCCTGGTGACATGTACATTGGTGGAGGCCAAGAAGTTGACTTCCAGATATCTGTTCGTGCAACTCCGTACATGGCAATGCAAAGTCGTACTCTTTCAGTTTCTGCCACAGTTCAAGAAATACAAGGTGTACAACCGGCTAATTCAGCCTCATCTCAAAACAACATGATTGTTAACATTCTTCAATATTCACTCGTTCAGGTTGAAGCAGTTGAACCGTTCGTCCAACTAATGCCTAAGACCGACAAGAACTTCGAATTCAAGGTATACAATCTAGGAAACCAAAAGGATTTCATGAAGGTTGGTGTTACAGAATCATACAGAGTCGAACTCGAAGAAGCTGGTTTCACAATTAACTTGCCATCGGTTAAGGTTCAAATCGACGCTATTCCTACTCCTACAAACGTAAGAGTCCAAGCAAGAACTCCTAAGACACAAGGATGGAGCGATAAATATCACGTTCTAGATTTCTATGCAGAATCTGAGTTCGCCTGTAACAACGGTGGTTGTATTAGAGAATCACAGATGATCACAGTTTATGTCAGAGGAATTTATCTGCCAGGCTTTGAGTTGGTTCCTGCTCTTTCAATGGTTGCTCTAGCAGCGGCTGTAGCAGGGCGTAGATTCCTTTCAGATGATGATGAAGATTTCGAAGAGGAGTGGCGAGAAGCTGCTCCTGGTATTTGACGCATAGCGTAAATACTCTAAATCAATAGTTTGTGACGCTAGCAGGCGCTTAATTCATAACACAAGTCAGTTGTCCAGCGTTTGGAGACGGCAACTATGGCTGGATTACTAGACAAAGCAAAAGCGACAAATGATGGTGAAGAGAAGATTGAGAAGTCTGATAATGTGAAATCAGGTCTATTGTCCAAAGGCGCTTCAAAAGTTGTAACTACAACTACCGTTACGACTACTGAGGTATCGATTGGTGGTGACAGTAAAGATACTGCTAGAATTTTGGGAATGGTAGGTTGGGCTGTAATTCTTGTAGGTGCTATAATTTCCCTTCAAGGTGGAGGATTTGGCCTCATAGTGGTTCTAGTAGTTCTATCAATCGGCTTGGGCTCAATAGTACAATCACAACGAATGATTGGAAATATTTCTCAGCCTAAGATGGTAGCATCCATAGTTGTGGCTATACTCATTGCATCAGGACCATATATTGCTTTGGCTTTAGTTCCAGTAAGTTCAAACGTTGCTATTTCAGAGGTGTCTTTTGATGAGTCAACCAATAAATTGTCTTTCACAGTTAGAGGTAGTTTCGAAGAGGCTGAAGTTGAACTAAGTTATGCAGATGAAGTTCTGTGGTCTGATGTCGGTAAAATGAGTAATGATAAGCATACTTTTTCTCTAACGATAGACTCAGATGTTTTCAGGGGCAATGCTATGGACCATAGAGGTCCTGAGAATGGTCAGATCAAGGACTATATTCTGTCTGTCGAATCTTCTAGTGGGCAAGAAAATTCTGTTACCATTAACGCTGATTACATGACTCGGGAAGTAAAGGATGCTGCAGTTAAAATAGTACAAATTTCTAAACCAATCGATAATGAAGTAAAAGTTGTTGGATTACAGATGCAGTTGAATTTGGGTTTGATAGATTCCTCCTTACAAAATAAAGACGGAGGCGGACACTCTGTTGTTCACGCTTGGCCTGTATCTTCTGATTATACAGTTGATACTCGTATTTACAAATCATCATCAAAGACTCTTTGGGACCATGATGGAATAATCGATGTCAGTGGATATGACGCAACATGGAGTTGTTCCACTAGCTCAACTGGTTCTAAGTCGGGTGTTACTCAACAAACTTGGTTGGGTCTTTGTGGTACATATGACGATCCAGAGATGGCAATTGAATACATCGCTAGAGACGACTTTTACGATGATGATGGATGTTATACCTTCGAAGTAACCATTACAAATGAATTATATGAGGAGTCACAAACAACAGTGATTAACTCTGATTCATGGGAATTAGAATGGGATGCTCAAGAATCTGATACACCATTGGATGTTTGTTGATTAGAACTACTCTCTTGTAGTTAGTTTAGATAAAAAATATCTAATCTTCTGATTCATCAGATTCGTCTTCATTTGAATCTTCTTCTTCAATCACTTCTTCATCTAAGTCATCGAATATTTCGTCATCGTATTGTTTTTCCTCAGTATCTTGTTCGATATTGGCGACACTTGCTGCGCTTCTTCTAGTGAACACTGCAGTGCCAATTAATATGAATACTAATAAGGCACCATAGAGAATCAACGGCGCATCTTCGGTATCTTCTGCTTCCTTGAATGATATCTCGCTAGATGTAGCACCCGATGAACTGGTAAGTGTGTCTGATAGTGAATTGAATCCTGCAGGGATTAATGCCTTACAGGTAAGTGCCTTACTTCCTGAAGCATTTGCCCACCATGTAGTTGGTAATTTCTTTGTTTCATCTACTTCAAGTGACACGAGTAGAGTGGTTGTATCTGCAAGGTCATCACCTTCATAGCATCTGATATTAGTCTTTACAGGTGCCTCCCCAGTATTACTTACAGTTACCATTACTCCAAGTCCCTTGTTAGCAGTTCCCGATGTATCTTCCGGTACGACTGAGTCTATCGAAACAAATGGTAATTTGATTGAAACTTCATGGTATGGTGTGGTAGGTGCCGGGTCGATTAGGACATCATATCCCTCGCTCCAAGTTGTGACTCCTCCGTTTAACGTGATTAGAACTTCAGAGTCTTCCATGCCGTGAACTCCATTTCCATCGAGCCATTCAACAATTCGTCGTGCTTCCGTGCCGCCTATGTCGACACGACCATTTTCATCGAGAATATTATCTCCAATATCTCCATTCCAACCGATTCCTTCGTAGTGGACAGTTGCACCAGCATCCATTAGATTAGTTTGGATAATACGCTGGGAAAGCAATCTTATCCAGGCATCAGTAGTTCCTCCAGTG
>Ga0228649_1000440_pt1 | contig 17688 bp, 9 predicted proteins | sample 61DmetaG_FD_190074 | JGI IMG/M metagenome (GOLD analysis project Ga0228649, IMG submission 190074) | Seawater microbial communities from Monterey Bay, California, United States - 61D | ecosystem: Environmental > Aquatic > Marine > Coastal | place: USA: California | collected 2016-10-31 | reverse complement strand
CACCGGTCTTGACAACGGCGTGAACAACTCAAATATGCATCCCGATTTCAAAGACCATATCAAGGGCATTCTTTCATTCCCTCTGCCTGCATCAGCATGTACTTGGACTGGACCTACCAACCCCGGGTCTTGCGATGATACAGCAGAAGACGACCATGGGCATGGTACTCACGTTGCAGGTTCGGTCCTTGGAGACGGAACTATTTGGCCTGATGTCCAAGGAATGGCACCTGAAGCCCGGTTACTGGTTCACTCGCTAGAATACGGCTCTGGAGCCACTGCCGGTAATTTGGGTGGGATTCCAAATAACCTAGCAGACCTGTTTGATTTAGCAGTCAGCAACGGCAGTCGAGTCCACACCAACTCTTGGGGCTCGTCAGTTTCAGGCTATTACACCACGAGTTCTATGCAATCGGATACGAGTGCTTTACAACACGACCATTTGGTCATTATGTATGCTGCGGCCAACGAAGGAGTCGATAGTAACAGCGACGGTGAGATCGACTTGGACAGCATGGGCGCACCTGCTACTGCAAAGAATGTCATTTCAATCGGTGCGAGTGAAAACTTCAGGTCCAACGCAACAGGCTCCTCTGCCTGGCCTGTGTGGGCGTCCAACAACATCTCTGGCATGGCGACGTTCTCATCAAGAGGACCGACCGACGATGGACGACTCAAACCTGACTTCTCAGCTCCAGGAACCAACATTCTGTCAACTCGCTCACGTTCAAGCGGCGGCAGTGGCGACTACACCTACATGAGCGGCACGAGTATGGCTACCCCAGTGGCCGCCGGCGCGACTGCACAACTTCTCGAACACCTCATTGAAAACATCAATCATCCAAACCCGTCATCTGCACTTGTCAAGGGCGTATTTGCTGCAACTGCGGTTGATATGGAGGGCCAGTATAGCGACGTTACCAACGGCGCTGGTGAAACGGCCCCTAACAATCACGAAGGTTGGGGACGAATCAATATGTGGGATGCTAAGAATTCCTCATTTGTTGACCGTGAATCACTCTCAACAAGCGAAGAGAGAGGTTGGAGCATTACTGTACCTTCGAACGCACCAAAGCTGAAGGTCATGCTTTCCTACAATGATGCGGTGAGCAGTCCAACCGTTTCAGCCAACCTCATCAACGATGTTGACCTTGCTATCAAGAGTCCAAGTGGAGTTTGGACGAACCTCTCTGATAACGTCAACAATCTCAAAGGTCTGACGTTTAATGCTCCTGCCCAAGGAGTATGGGAAGTCCATATCCTAGGCACCAATGTTCCTAGCGGGCCTCAATTTTTCTCCGTCGCCGTAAGTGGGGATTATGAACTTGTCAATTTGACCAAGGACGCCGACTTTGACGGAACCCTTGACGAAGATGATCAATGTGCTTACACCTTTGGAACTTCAACCATCGACAGAAAGGGATGCGTTGACACCGACGGAGACGGATACTCAGACCCAACATTCAACTGGAGTATCGCGCAAGGAGCTGACATGTTCATCAACGACGCCACTCAGTGGTTTGACCAAGATGGAGACGGTTACGGCGATAACGCTGGAGGGAACACTCCAGATAGTTGCCCGTCTGATGTAGGCACATCGACTGGTGACCGCTATGGATGTGTAGATACTGACATGGATACTTACTCGGATGCTGAATCCAATCTCGGCGGTTGGACGATTGCCCAGGGCGCTGATGCTTGTCGGACAGTGCCCGGAACCTCAAATAGCGACCGTAACGGCTGTCCTGACGAAGACGGCGATGGATATTCAGACCCTGACCCAAGCGGGACTAATGGCTCTGTATGGCTGGTTAACAATGGAGCAGATGCGTTCCTAGGTGACAGTACACAATGGAACGATACTGATTCTGATGGATACGGCGACAACCCCCCTCCTGCTTCATCTAGCGACTCATGCATCACTAATGCTGGAACCTCAACAATCGATCGACTCGGTTGTCCTGACACGGACGGTGACGGATACTCTGACGCAGATGGTAGTGCACTTGCACACCCTGCTGGTACAGCCGACGCTTTCCCGAACGACATCACGCAATGGCTCGATACCGACGGCGACGGATATGGTGATAACCAGTCAGGTAACAACCCTGATGCTTGCCTTAACGACGGGTTAGCCTCGTCAGCACCTCGTTCATCTATCGACCGACTTGGATGCCCCGACAGTGATGGAGATGGATACTCCGATTATGATTCAAACTGGCCAGCACATCCGGTCGGAAGTGCTGATGCATTCCCACTTATTCAGACTCAATGGAATGACACTGATTCCGATGGTTTTGGCGATGAGAGCACCGGATTCAATCCGGACATGTGCTTGAGTACCAGCGGAAATTCGACACAAGACCGTCATGGATGCCCTGACGCTGACGGTGACGGATATTCAGACCCTGACCCACTAGGAAATAACGGTTCAGTTTGGACCGTTAACGACAATGCGGATGTTTGGCCTAATGAGCCATCACAGTGGGCCGATTCAGACATTGACGGATACGGAGATAACCCATCTGGAGTATTCCCCGACCACTGCCCTGCCGTAAACGGAAACTCGTCTTCTGACCGCTATGGATGCCCTGATACTGATGGAGATACGTATTCAGATCCTGACTCAGGATTCACCATTGCCAACGGTGCTGACACGCACGCCAATGACGCAACTCGGTGGTCAGACGAAGATGGCGATGGATTTGACAACCAAATCGACGACGACTGCCCACTGTACTGGGGTAATTCAACGGTCGACCGAGTAGGCTGTCCTGATGCTGACGGTGATGGTGTATCGGATTCGGACCCAAATTGGACTCCAAGCGACAACGGTTCGGATGCTTTCAAGACCGATCCGACGCAATCTACCGACTCAGACGGTGACGGATTCGGGGATAACGCCTCAGGGACGTTGGCCGACGATTGCCCCAATGAAACTGGTGATTCATGGCAAAACAATGTTCTTGGATGCTTAGATAACGACCAGGACGGATGGGCCAACATCATTGATTCACACATGAACGATTCTACGCAGTGGTCCGATGTTGACACCGACGGTTTCGGCGATAATATCGGTGGAAACAATCCTGACGCTTGTCCAACTGTTGCGGGTAATTCTACCAACGGTGGACGCATGGGTTGCGTGGATTCTGACGGAGACGGATGGGACGATGTGCTCGACCAACTTCCAAACCTAGCAAATCAATGGCTTGACCAAGACGGCGATGGATACGGAGACAATGCCACAGGACCTCAACCTGATGCTTGCCCCGGAGTTGCCGGTAATTCAACTTTGGACAGATTCGGCTGCATCGATGATGATGGTGACGGAATGTCAAACGAAAGCGATGCTTTCCCAAATGACCCCACACGCACACAAGACTCCGATGGCGACGGGTTTGACGACCTTGAAGACGATTGTATGTACTTACCAGGAAACTCTACTGCAGACCGTAAAGCATGTCCGGACACCGACGGTGACGGATACTCCGACCCAACCTTACCTCTCAACGGCCAACCGGGTTGGAACGCTACTGACGGAGCAGACGCCCTTCCGTTAGAACCATCACAATGGCTTGACCAAGACGGCGATGGATATGGAGATAATCAGTCCGGCTTCCAACCGGACTCCTGCCCAACCGTAGAAGGATACTCGAATGTAGATATCTTTGGTTGCTACGACGAAGATAACGATGGTTCCTCTCAAAGTGGAGATGCATTCCCCGACGACCCTACCCAGTGGTCGGATCTTGACGGTGATGGGTTTGGCGACAATCCGAACGGTAGTCAACCAGATAACTGTACAACACAAATAGGAACTTCTACGCTTGACGTCTTTGGCTGTCCAGATGAAGACGGCGATGGAGCCAGTGACACCAACGACTTGTGGCTTAACGATTCATCCCAATGGTTTGACCGAGATGGTGATGGATATGGCGACAATGTGGGCGGAACAGATGGAGATGTCTGCCCCGATGAATTTGGCACTTCTTCACTTGGAACTAACATTGGTTGTGTCGATTCAGACGGCGATAAGTTCGCTGATGTTGAAGATGTTTTCCCGAATGAGAAAAGCCAATGGATTGATGTTGATGGCGATGGATTTGGAGATAACAACTCTCCGGGTGCAATTCGTCCCGACCACTGGCCAGATGACCCTGCCCGAAATGCTGCTGAAGGTAGTATTTCATGTACGCCGGACGAACTCGAACTCGACTTGGCCGCCGAAGACTTCTTCTCGTTCAGTTGCAGTATTGAAAGCGTGCTCACAGGTGTTACAATACGAGCAGAATGGCAACCGATTTCCTCCATCATCAGTTCAACTCAGGTTCAAGTTTACACGTTCACTGAAACTACCGGAAACACACAAGTAGCGGTGTTTAACGGTGAAGGGCGTAGTGAAGGTGAATACCAATTATTCATCACAATCAAGGAACCTGGCTCCGATGTAGCTATGGATTCAGAATCCGTAATTTTAACCATCTACGATTCGCGAATTGTCGATGAAAGTGAACTGGTTACCGATAAATCAAGCGCTCTAAACGAAGTAATGGAAATGCCGATTGTACAGGCTATGATCGGTGCATTAGTACTGTTCTCACTGATGGGAATGCTGATGATTCGTGGTAATGCTGCAAAGGCAAGAATAGCAGAAGAACGTACTGAGCGAGCTCGTGAAGTTCTTACTGCCCGCATGAACAGAATCAACGAACCACCACATGTACGACAAGGTTTTGGAATCGATGGGCAAGTCCCTCCACCACCACCACCACGGCCGCCCACCCCTTGATTGGTGAAAGTTAGACCGATTCCCTCAAAGAGGAGATGCTTGTGGCATGAACATCACATCGTGCGGATATGGTGTAGTGGTAACATAGGAGGTTTCCAACCTCTTGTCGCGGGTTCGACTCCCGCTATCCGCACCTCGATGTTCCTGTGTATTCAGAATTCCCAGGTCAATTTTCATTCCAACGAATCGAATCCAGCGTCAAAATATTTGAGCGGTTTCTGCCCACATTGCGACGAGGAATTGGAGCTCGAAATTATGTGGCAGATTGGGTAAAAAAGCCAGATATTGAGTTTGAATGCCAACATAGCGGTAGTGAGATTGATTGGAGAAAATTTTCATGGTGTTCAGTCTTCGGATTTTGCTCTTGTTCACCACATTTATCGAGATACGCAAACTTGTTTCTTGGCATGGAGAGCATATGGGCTCGTAGTCCGACTTGGATTAGAACCGAGGTGAAGTCTAGCGTATGGGTAACGCAACCCTCTTGTCACCACAGCCCTTGGAAGATTCTATGTGGACCGAAGAGCACCGAGATTGGGAGGCTGTTGATTACGGCTGCCTGAAAGAAGGGAGTGCATTTCCCAAAGAGTTCATGTGGGGTGTGGCGACGGCATCCCACCAAATCGAAGGTGGAAATACCAACAATTGGTCTGCCTTTGAGCCTCGTTCTAAAAGTCAACAATTGAGCGGAGATGCATGCGACCATTGGAATCGAAGAGAAGAAGATGTTACACTGATCAAAGAACTCGGAGTGTCACATTACAGGTTTTCAATTGAATGGTCAAGAATCGAACCGCAGGAAGGGCAGTTCGATTCTGAAGCAATCCAGTGGTATTCGGATTTGGTCGATGAACTATTGATTCAGGGCATTCAACCAATGGCGACTTTACACCACTTCACTCAACCCCTGTGGTGGGATGAACGTGGAGGTTTTGAAAAAGAAGAAAACATCACCGGATGGGTCAAGTTTTGTTCAATGATGTTTGAACACCTTAGCGACCGTGTTGAATGGTGGTGCACAATCAATGAACCAGCAGTCTATGCAACGATGGGGTATGTCTTAGGGGAGTTCCCGCCCGGTGTTCGCTCGTTCAAACGAGTTCGAACGGTGTCGCTCAACTTAATGCGTGCTCACGCACAATGCTACCGTACACTCAAAGCAATGAAAAATGGAGAGAAATGCCACATTGGATTGGTAAAGAACATCAACATTTTTGATCCTTATCGGCGTTGGAATCCCCTTCATTGGATGCAGGCGAAAATTCTTGATGGAATGTTCAATCAATGCTGGTTAAAGGCGCTGAGAACTGGAAAATTCAAACCACCGTCTGCACTCTTCTCAAAACGGATTGAAGGTCTTCAAGGCAGCAGTGATTTCATTGGTGTGAATTATTATACCCATTTGTTGACCACGCCGTTCATGCCAACAAAAGTTGAGATTGACCCACTTATTCGACCGTGGGAGCAGAGAACAGATTTTCGATATCCGATGTATGCAGAAGGACTTCGTCGAGCTTTTGACATGGTCACCAATCTCAAAATCCCTATTCTGGTTACTGAAAATGGTGTTGCAGATGATGACGATGATATGCGCCCTGAACATATTCGCAGACATCTTCTCATCACTTCTGAAGCCATTGCAGACGGTATAGATGTGCGAGGGTTTTACCACTGGAGTTTGATGGATAATTTTGAATGGGCAGAAGGATATGACCAAAGATTTGGATTATATCATGTGGATTTTGAGACAAAAAAGAGAACCCTCAAAGAAAGCGGCCACGAATATACTGCGATTGTGAAAGCGCATACAACCCCTCAACTTGTGGTCATGGCAGGAGGATTAGGCACCCGTTTAGGAGATATATCTGAAAAAACTCCCAAATCGTTGATTGAAGTGAACGGCAAACCGATGCTTCACCACATTCTTGATTGGGCACAGGCACAAGGATGCATGCACGCTTTAGTGCTCACAGGCCACCTTGGTGAACAGTTCGAAGGTATTACACATCCTGGAATGGCACTGACTTTCCATCAAGAAAAGAAACCTCTTGGAACTGGTGGCGCTCTTTGGAACGCTCAATCTTTGTTAGAAGACCGGTTCATCATGGTGTGGGGTGATGATTACCATCCAATTGATTATGCCGAATTACTAAAGACACACATGCGCGAACAATCTCCTTTGACCATGACTGTAACAACAGAACATTCCAAAATGAATCTTCAGTTTGAACAACAAAAGTTGGTCATTTACGACAAGAAAAGCAGCACGGAGAACACATTAAATGGCTACGAAGCAGGCACCAGCATTATCGAAAAATCAACTGTTGTCAAATACGGCAAAGAAGGGAAATGGAGTTGGGAGGAGACTGTCTACCAAGCATTATCCGGTCAGGCAACGGTACATGTAGATTCAACTCCCTTTTGGGACATGGGCACACCTCAAGGTCTTGCATTACTCGAAGACTTCCTCAACGAATCCCCCTCGTGATGGCGTATATCGTCGAACATCAGGTAGCACTCCATCGGATTCAACAAGCACGAGAATCATTCCACCAAATCCACCGCCCATCATCCGCGCCCCTAGTACGCCAGGTGACCTCTGTAGTATTTCCACCTGCTTATCAACCTCGGGTAGACTCACGCCTATTGTTTGAAGAGAGGCGTGAGATTCGTTGAGAAGTTGCCCAAGATGCTTTGCAGTTGCACCTTGTGCCTGCTTAACACGTCGGTTTTCAGAATGTACATGTAAGGCCTTTACTTCTGTACTGACCGCCGATGAATACGATGATTGACTTAGTTTACGATGGATTTTGGAATCGACGAGTTTGAAAATCCAATCTTTAGGAACTGCCAATGAGGTCGCACTTTGCTCAGAAAAGTCAAGCAAACTGGCATGTCCCACCTGGGCGAACATCATTGCCATCTGGTCCAAAAGTCCACACGGAGTCATGAGTATTTCATGTTCCAGTCTTTGCGCTTCTTTGCATGCTTCAAGGGGTCCCATCGAACCGTTGGCACACAGCGTTACTGCCAAGCATAATGCTGCGGATGAAGACATTCCAGCACCAATCGGAATTGAACTGGTAACCGATAAACGAGCAGGCCAACCTCCTGCGGCTTGCCATAATTCGACAACTGTAGGATCGCCCTCAAAGCCAGATATCATGGAAGTGGCATCGAGCACGAGGTGAACATCAACTGCAAATGCTAGAGACTTGCCACCGGCATAATCGGTGTGTTCACCGATGATGTTGATACGAGCAGGTATGGTTGCCCGCCGATGCATAATTTCAACTCAAAGGAGTTCAACCGTTGGTAATCAAATGGTAAATGGTTCGAACATGGACTCCTGTTGCGCCATTACCGACCATGGAGTTTGTCTTTGCTCCCCAGTAGGTTCCTGCAATGTCCATGTGAGCCCAAGTGATTTGTTCTCCGTCCTTTTTGTAACCTCGATTGGGTACGAACTGCTTGAGGAATGCTGCAGCGGTATTCGCTCCACCATAACGTCCTGCGCCAAGGTTTCGTGTGTCTGCAATTTTTGAATCGGTCATCTCCTTCTCAAATGCTGGAAGCAGAGGCATTGGCCATGCAAGTTCATCGACAGCATTTCCAGCTTCGTGGATTCTAGTTCGGAAATCATCGTCATTGGACCATAGTCCTGTAGCCTCGTGTCCCAAAGCTACAACGCATGCTCCGGTAAGCGTTGCAAAATCAATGATGTATTCAGGGTCGAATTCACCCGCTTTCCAAAGACCATCTGAAAGTACAAGTCGGCCTTCGGCATCTGTATTCAAAACTTCAATGGTTTTTCCTGAAAGTGTCTTGATGACATCACCAGGTCGCTGAGCATTTGATGACGGCATGTTTTCAGCCATACAAGTGATTGCAGTAACCTTGCCTGCATATCCAGTAGCAGCAAGTGCCTCCATGGTTCCAAACACGGTGGCTGAACCACCCATATCGTACTTCATTTCATCCATGTTTGCTCCAGGCTTGAGAGAGATACCACCGGTGTCGAAGGTGATTCCTTTTCCAACCAACATTGGGCCTCGGCCTTTGCTTTCAGAGTTCATCTCAAAGATGACCATGCAAGGTTTTCGAGCAGAACCCATTCCTACCGCAACCAAACCGCCCATTCCAGCCTTAACTGCTTGGTCATAGTTGATGATGGTCACGTTGACATTATCGTACTGTTTTGCCCATTCCCATGCTCTATCGGCAAATGCTTCAGGATACATATCGTTCGGAGGACAGTTGCCGAGGTCTCGAGACAGGTGTACTCCTGAAACAACGCCTACATGATTCTGAATGAGCGTGTTCAATTCCTTTTCTTGTGCTTCATCACAGTTGATTCGTACGGTGATTTCCTTTTCTTCATCATCGTCATCGTCTTTGAGTTTGTAGTGGTCATACGAATAATCACGAAGCATCATGCCTTCGACAAATGCCCCCATGGCTTCAATCGATGCGCCACTGAATCGCGCAGTGAAATCAGTTCCATGGGCCTTTTTACGTGATGCGACTACTGCAGCACCCGCTTTGCGGTAAGCATGAATGTCCGCGTCTTGTTCTTTGCCAAGACCAACCATGACTGCTTTTCCGCCTTCGCTGCCGATAATTGACATCGTGGATTTGGCTTTGGCTTTGAAATCCCCATCCGAGAGGATTCGGTTAATTTGGCTCTTCAAAGCGGTGTGCAATCCTGCTTCAAGTGATTCTGGGACGCATTCGCTTCCTTGTAAGAGGGGCAAGATTAGAGTTCCGTCGATGTTGTGGCCTGGGCTTACGCTTACTTTCATGGGTTCACCTAACTGTCCCTATGAGATGAGGCACTTGAAACCTCGCGCAGCGCAACTTGCCAAAATTAATGCGAATCATTCCTCTTTGCGTTCATAGCGTTGAGCAAAGGCTGCGACCATGACAAAACAAGCAATCATCGATACCGGATTAAAGATGCCGTATCCAATGAGGAAGTTCGATTCTTCGTTTTCAACTATCTCAAGCACAGATGAGTTGATCGGTTCAGAAACCCATCGTGATGAATCGACTACCCTCACTTGGTAATACAATTCCCATGTACCATCACTTGTTAAGGAAAGATTGGTCGCATCAAGCGTTACCATCGAAGAGTTCGTTGCGTTCACCGAGAAATAGTCGGATTGCCAAATTGCATTACCGGTTGGGTCAACATATTGCAAGGAGGTGTTGGATGTAGATGCTTGTCCATGATTGGTAACGTCGATTGAAATTTCCTCGTTTGATACTTGAAGAGATTGAACATCCAATCTTGCGCGCCAGGACCACACGTTCGAGATCAAATACCGCATCACATCCATCTCTTCTCCCAATCGGTCATTCAAATTTTCAAAGGAACCGGGGACAAACTGTTCATCATCCGTCTCAAAGGTGAAGGTAGGATATCCCATGACACCGTATCCATAATCTCTGCTGGTTCCACAATTTGGGTACAGACCTTGATTGGCATTCTGAATTGGAATACTCGAGATATTGTTGTTTACATCTTCTCGTATTTGATGAAACATTTCCCAGTCTGAAGGTTGGTCTGGCCATTTACCCCAAGGATAGAGCATAATCCAAACTCCGGTGTGCATCGTTACGTACAAATCAGCATCTGGAACTTCTGTATTCATGTAATTCGAATTGGCAGCAGTTTCAGATTCACTGAACGCACTGCTTCCAGGTTGTGTTGTTGGACAGGTGTTCCAGTAATGGTCGTAGTTTCTGTTCAAATCAACTTGATTAATATTCCAGCGAGTGTCGATATCATTTCCATCCGGATTGAGCATAATGAGGATGTGAAGCTCGGTGTTTTGTAACACATCGATTGCTTCTTGATTTCCTTCTATCCATCCGTCAATGTACCACTTTGCCGATAACCATGCTAACGCAGTTCCTAGGTATTCGTTGCCGTGATGGCCGCCGTCGATGTACACAATTTCTTTAGCGCTACCGTTCGCTTTGGTTTCAACTGACCAATCGGACAACCGAACGACCCACAAGGTCTTACCTAATTCTGACTCTCCAACGCTTGTCAAATCTACAATCTCAGGATAATCATCAGCCCACCCATTCACCTCAAGGGTCAGTGCAGCCCAAGTCATGTGGACGTGGCTGTCCACTGGGTCGCCGGGCCAAACAGATTCCTCAGTCGAGTCTGACTCGGCAGATGTAACTGGAATGCTAGCGAGTAACAAACACAGGACCAAACCTATCGCAACTCGCATAAATAGGCCTACCGACTGAACCTCAAAAACGCTTGCCTAACGGTAACTTCACCAGTCACTGGTGAAAGCATTCGGGTTGGTTACCTTCTCGGACTCTCGAGTCCAGATGGAATTGATATCGGTCTTGCCACCGTAAATATCTGCAAATGGGTCAACATCTTCAGGCTCAAGGTTGCGTTGCATGTATGCTTCCACACGTTCGCGCAGGTCTGGTTTGAATTTCCAGTAATGAATTCTCCATTCTCTGCCATCCCAAAGGGTGGTCTCCTCAGATTCTGTAGTCAGTAATTCGTAGTCCTGAAACATGTAAAACAAGTTTCGGTCTGTTGGTTCAAGCGCATTATCGATGATTCTGTTGTAAAAACCAAAGAAACCAAGTGCGTGCTCTGCCATGCCTTGAGCAACTTCAGCATCCATCTCCAAATCGATGTGTTGTTGAATTGCTCGTGTGAGTTCTGATAGTGTCATTGTCATTTTTTGATTCCCCCTCTTGCCGCCCAACTTCTCCCCAGACAGTATATTATATTGTCATCCGACCCATATAGACTCATCGCTTGATTTTCATGAAAAACTGAAAAATAAGTGATTTAAGCCTCCCCAATGCCGAATATGAGAGGTGTCAAACACCTCCCGTGCAGACAGTCCAACAGGCCACTTGACTTAAACAACATCAAACAACAAACTCAAGAACACTGGTGCAAGGGCAAGGTTGTGAGCGAAGACTTCGTTGAGGGAAATTTCCTCGGGTTGCCCGAATCTGGGGAGGGCATCGATGTTGTGATTTTGCAACTGCCTTACGAACTCACTACCTCGTACGGCCAGGGAACTGCGCAGGGCCCACAGGCTTGTATAGCTGCAAGTGCTCAAGTTGAACTGTTTGATCAGCGACTCAACGAGGACTTACCGGCTGGATTCAATTTCTTTACTGCCCCACAGTGGGACGGTGAAGGGAGCAGCCTTGCTCGTCAATTGGACAACATTTCTGATTATCTTAAACCGTGGTTCGACGGCAGTTGTTTCCCCTTGACACTCGGTGGAGAACACGGGATTTTACCCCCTTTGTTACGAGCAGCGCAACATCACCCGCTTGTTGATGGAGACTTCGAACGATTGACTGTGGTTCAAATTGATGCACATGCTGACTTACGTTCACAGCTCGGTGGAGAAAAATATTCTCACGCTTGTGCTGCTGGTCGAAGCCTAGACCTAGGCATTGGTTGCTTGCTTCAAGTCGGAATTCGAGCATACTCTAAAGAAGAGGCTGAAATAATCGCAAACGATCAGCGCATCACGACTTTCTTTGCAAAAGATACCCAATCGACATTGCACGGTAAAAAGTTCTGGACACAGTGGTTGCAGACTCTTTCTGAAATTTCAGGACCGGTGCATCTAACTATTGATATCGATGGTCTTGATGGTAGTTTGGTCCCTGCCACTGGAACTCCTGTTCCTGGGGGCCTAACATATTGGCAGGTGGTTGAAACTATTCAAGCCCTTTTCGATGCACCAAATGCAGTTGTTATCAGTGCCGACATCAATGAAATCGTTGCTCAAGAACACACACCACTCACTGAATTTAATGCGGCAATGATTGCAACAAACACGATAGGTGCGCACCTCCTTGCACGTAGAGAAGGTCGATGGGCTGCAACCAAAAACACTGCTCAAGATGGAGTAGAAAACACCCCTTCAACGTTTTTCAGCGAACAGTTGGGCGATGTAATGGGGTGATTGAATGGACGATGCGGCGGGGGTGAGCAAGTTGCAAACACATGGTTCTCATGTCTTTCTTGATTACACCGGATATCAACCTCAAGTCAAAGATGATGGTTCATGGATGCTGCATCTTCTTGAACAAGCGGTAGAACGATGTGGAATACGTAATGTTCATTCACATGTTGAGCAATTTGATGGCACTTTATCCCCACCTGGTTACGCTGCAGTGGTGCTGTTAGACGAAAGTCATGTCACCGCCCATTGCTATTCGGATAAGGGCTGGCTTGCACTTGATTGTTTCACATGCGGAGGTTCAGACCCGAATCTTCTCGCTGATGAGATTCATCGCCAATTACTCGAATGCATGCCCGAATTATCGCTCAAGCAAAGGCATCACGTGCCGCGATTTCTTTACGAAGGTGAGTGAGATGTCTGTTCGTGCATTCGTAGACCATCACTACAGACATTTCAACGCAGGTGCACTCAAATCAGCAGCATCATCGCTAACTGATTTTCTCCAATCAGGTGGGAAACTGTTTGTAACGCTTGCAGGAGCGATGAGCACTGCAGAACTTGGCCGTAGCCTTGCACCGATGATTCGTGCTGGACATGTTGCGGGAATTTCGTGTACCGGCGCTAACTTGGAGGAAGATGTGTTCAATTTGGTGGCACATAATGCATATGTCCATCTCGAAAATTGGAGAGACCTATCTGCTGCCGATGATACCGAATTGCTCGAGAAAAAACTCAACAGAGTCACTGATGTTTGTATTCCCGAGGAACATGCTTTTCGAAAAATAGAGCGCCACATCATGTCGTGTTGGACAGAAGCGAACTCGCAAGGTCATTCACGACTACCGCACGAATATTTCTATCAGATGCTCAAGAATTCGCACCTTGAAGCGACGTATGAGGCTCTTCCTGAGCATTCATGGCTTCTTGCTGCTGCTGAAGTAGATCTGCCGTTGTTTGTACCTGGATGGGAGGATTCAACTCTTGGAAATATCTTTGCAGCACGATGCCTCGAGGGGAAACTCAAGCCAACTACAGTTCGAAATGGTATCGAGTACATGATGGAACTTTCTCAATGGTACGAATCCTACGAACAACAACTCGCATTCCTACAGGTCGGAGGAGGAATCGCTGGAGATTTCCCAATTTGCGTGGTCCCTATGCTTAACCAAGACCTCGAAAAAGAAGTGCCGCTTTGGAGTTGGTTTTGCCAAATTAGTGAGGCTTCACCATCGTATGGTGGATATTCCGGCGCACCACCCAACGAAAAAATCACATGGGGTAAACTGACTGCTGACACTCCTAAATTTGTCATAGAAAGTGACGCTACAATCGTAGCACCACTACTGTTTGGCTATGTACTTGATGTGTGAGCATCATTATCAATTCCTAAGCAGATAGACGCAAGTCTTGAAGAGGAGTATGCACGAGAACTGTACATGAGCATGCGGAAGTCAACTGTTGCCATGTTGCTGGTGATGTTGATGATTTTACCAATCGCCATCACTGTTTCGGCCGAAGAGCAACCTCTTTCTCCGACCATTAATACCTCATGGCTGAAAGGTTCGAACGGCTTGAATGAGCACGCATACACCATTACCTTCGCAGATAATGGCTCGTACCAGAGTAATTTTACCGTGACACATGAACGAGCAGGTCAAACCTTAGAGAACACGCTCTTCACAACTTGGTCGTCTGTAGACGAACAGCGTGTGGCACGAATTTTAGCCAACACCTCGCTTGAGTGGGGAGATGAAATCTCTGTTGCTGTTTCGGTAACATCATGGAACGGTAACCCTCTACAACAGCCGTTGGAATCCGAGCGCTCCTTCACTGTAGGAACATGGAATCAACCTATGGCTGACCATGAAGTCCTGCTCAAGACTGGTTGGAATTTGGACCAAACATACACCAATGAAGACGGTGAGCAAGGATTTGCACTGAACTTTAGCGGTCAAGGTTGGCAACTGCGAGAAGGAAATGTCCTCAACTCATGGGAACTCGGTAACGGTACACTGACTACGCTTGAGAACACCGAAGATGGAGTGACGAATCTAACGCTTGACCTTGAATCGATTTGGAAAAATGAAACGGTCCAATCTGGCGTACTCACATCCCAAGTCTTTGATGCAAGAGGGAGTGGAGTTCTGCATCTGGTCACTTTCGATGGCGAATCCCAAAGCACCGTAACTGCCAATGTCTCAGATGGATGGTTCAATCGTTCGATGATTGACGGAAATCTCGATGAACGACTTCGAATTGAAGCAACCGGAGATTTGGATATCACTGAACGAAACGATGAAGGTTCGGAAACCCTCAATGTGACCGGTGAAGTGAGTGTATTTTTGTTGGAAACATGGGATGAAAACGGAGTTCGTCGACTTCAACACACCCAATTTGAGGCTCTAGCTGACATGATTATGGACGAGGACGACTTTGTTATGGAGGTCTCGCTTGACGGCCTAACTGTACTCGAGCGATGGGAAGAAGGAGTACGTACCGACCAGAAAAGCGAATTTAAGGGTCAAGGGACTTTTGGTTTGAATGAAGAAGATGAGAATTCAAGTATTATGATCAACGGAACCATTCATGACTTGCATTGGTTGACTGAAGACGGTTTGACGGTAACTGACGATTTGCATATGGACGGAGTAATTACCGGTGATGCGCAAGGCAGTTTTGGAATCGTTCGCACCATCGAAGAGACCGGTAATCAAGCCAACGCAACGCAACAAATGTTTCTGGTCAATGTCATTCATCAAGAAACCTGGTTCAACATTACTGGAATAAACGGTGGCAACTTTTTCGATGGCCAAGGAGTTGGTGCAAATCACAATCAATCATGGGATTATCAAGTCGTTCAGTCTGAATGGGAAAATCGAACTGTTCGCATGGTTTGGGAGGAAACCGGTGCTGACCCGTCAAGCGGTGATGAACGACCAGAAAATAGCCCCGTTCAAATCAATGCTACGCAACCAGAATCGGAGGACTTACTCGGAAATATATCCATTTCACGGGAAACTGGGCTCATGCCAATTCCGATGATTCCCGGTGATACATTACGACTTGCCGGGCAAGAAGACCTCGCACTCATTATTACCGCTCAATCAACTGGAAACGACCCAAGGGATGGATTCAACCTTCACGTCGTCAATTGGGCAGGACAATACGAAAATGTCGGAACTGCGTCGGGTGCAATTATTGACCAAGGCCCTTTGATGGGATTGCTGTCCAGCGTCAATCGTGTTCTGGAGATCCCGTACGGCGAGAGTAATGAATCTGCGAACTTTACTGAATCTCAAGTTGTCGACAGAATACTTTCGCCCTCAATTATCACTGCAGAGAACAACACTGCACCACAGCTTGTCGAAATTTATTTTGAAGAAGGCAATATCTACGGTGAAGGAGGGAGTGCTGCAACATTGGTCGCTCACATTGCTGATGCGGAATTCAATGTTGATTCGGTAATTGTCGACCTCTCTCCGCTCGGCGGGGATGTTACCGAATTGAACGACAGAGGACTTGAAGGTGACTCTACCATCGGAGACAACCGGTTTTCAACTCGAATTCTCGTTCCTGGACTGGAGACGGGCAACATTACCCTCAACGTCACTGCCACAGATACCTGGGGGAAATCCTCGAGCGGTAGTGGAAGTATTGAGGTCATCAATCAAGGCCCACGTGCATTCGCATTCGAAATCCTTCCAGATGCTGGTCCACGTGGCACTCTGATGATTGTTAACATGCAAGTCTATGACGGACATGGGGTTACAAGTGTCGAACTGGATTTACGTGATGGGGGAGGCGAATTGGAATCGTTCGAACTCAATGAGGGTGTTTGGATTGGAAATTTCACCGTACCGGAATCCATGGTTCCCGGGCAGCAAGTTCTCAACTTCATTCTCACCGATGGACTCGGTCAACGAACCTTCACCTCTCATTGGCACGTTGACGGCAAAAATTCGTCTCTACAACTTATTTACGGACCACACCACATATCAGACAATGTCATGCAAGAGATGAGCATCGATGTCGAAAATACAGCACCAACAATTACTAGCCCCGGAGTGCTATCTTTCGAGCGAAGTGATGAAAGTTCAACAGTGGTCCTTGAAGTTGCTATCGCAGATGTGGATGGAGTTCTTGTCGCACGAGCCAACCTTGGAGTGTTTACACCTTTCACCTCCCAGGACACTTGGCAAAACATGTACGATGATGGAACAAACGGTGATAAAATTGCTAACGATGGAATCTATTCTGCCCAAATGCAATTGCGAAGCAGCATACCACTAGGGACACATGAAATCGTCGTCCAAGCGTCGGACACCTACGGTAAAGTGAGCCCATCGACATCAATTGCCGTCCAGTTGGTCGAAGATGCGAGCGTATTGCCCGGTGTCGAAGGTTCGTTCTTAAGCACAGGAGTGATGATTGGATTGTTGATTGTCTTCGGCATTGGTGTAGCAGCAGTACTCTTTATCTCGATTCGCAACAAGCCAGAAAACCTCGATAAAGAAGACCGCTTTGGATTTAAATGAGCACTTCGATGAGCCGACAACCGTTTATACCTCTGTTCTTTGGGCTAAATATCCCTGCGAGCGTAGTGTAGTGGTTATCACCGAGCGTTGCCAACGCTTGAACCCGGGTTCGAGTCCCGGCGCTCGCACCACACCTCCGCAGCACCTAATTTGGGCATGTTTTTTTACGAATTTCTATCATCGATATGTTCCGAAATGTTAACCGATGGACAGCCTTGACGAATTGATAGGGAGCACTATGGGTGACAGACGTTCGATATTTATTGGCAAGAAACCACTTCATGCATATGTACGCGCAGTCGTCATGGCCATGGAGGCAGGAGATCGAGAATTACAATTGGTTGCACGTGGCGCAACAATAGGCCGAGCAGTCGATGTTGCA
>Ga0228649_1000411_pt1 | contig 18494 bp, 5 predicted proteins | sample 61DmetaG_FD_190074 | JGI IMG/M metagenome (GOLD analysis project Ga0228649, IMG submission 190074) | Seawater microbial communities from Monterey Bay, California, United States - 61D | ecosystem: Environmental > Aquatic > Marine > Coastal | place: USA: California | collected 2016-10-31 | reverse complement strand
AAAGAATTATTAAGTGAGCTTAAGAAGTTAATTGACACAAAAAGTGGAAAAGGTAAAGAAGCCATGGTAAAACAATTTGAAAAGCTATCAAAAGCTCAAGAAAAAAAGGAAAAAGCCAAGCAAAAGAAAAAAGAAGAAAAGGAAAAACATAAAAATTTAATGCAGTTAAGAAAACTAATGAGAGGAGAAAAGGTAATGAATGATTACAAGTTCTTTAAAGGGCTTAAGATTGAAAACCAAAAGAAAATTTTAGATAAACTCCGTGATATTAATAAATTTACAAGTGTTGAAAAGCCATATAAAATTAAGTTAATTGAAGCAGATATTCCAGTTGAATATAAGGCTACAGCACTAAGTAAAATTAATACATTAGAATATATGGACCCAGGTTCGGGCGAATATTATAAAATCAAAACTTATGTGGATAACTTTATGAGAATTCCATTTGGAGTTCATAAAAATCTTCCTATTACAATTAATGACGGTCCCGTAAGAACAGAAGCATTTATGGCAGAAGCTAAAAAAATACTAGATGAAGCAGTATATGGATTAGAAGATGCCAAAATGCAGATTTTACAATTGGTAGGACAATGGATTGCGAATCCAAATTCTCTAGGAAATGCTATTGCTATTAAAGGTCCTCCAGGGACAGGTAAAACTACACTTATTAAAGAAGGTGTAAGTAAAATTCTAGGAAGACCGTTCGCATTCTTAGCATTAGGAGGTGCTACAGATAGTAGTTTCTTGGAAGGACATTCATATACATATGAAGGTTCTACTTGGGGAAAAGTTGTTGATATACTACTTAACAGTAAATGTATGAATCCAGTATTCTATTTCGATGAGTTAGATAAAATTAGTAAAACACCAAAAGGTAAAGAAATAACCGGTATTTTAACTCACTTAACAGATACTACACAAAATGATAAATATCATGATAAATATTTCGCTGATGTAGAATTTAACTTAAATAAGGCTATGTTTATCTTCAGTTATAACGATGAAAATCTAGTAGACCCTATTTTAAAAGATAGAATGTATCGTATTAAGACAGACGGATATGATAAAAAAGATAAATGTGTCATTTCACACAAATATCTTATTCCAAAAATAGAGAAAAATATTAATTTTGAAAAAGAACAAATAATTATTCCTGATGAAACCATTAAATACATTTGTGATAATCTCACTGAGGGAGAAAAAGGTGTTAGAAATCTGAAGAGATGTTTAGAGATTATTTATAGCAAATTAAATCTTTATAGACTAATGAAAGAGGGTTCGTCATTATTTAATAAAGAAGAAACATTAAAGGTGGAATTTCCATTTACAGTAACAAGAGATGTTGTAGATAAGTTAATTAAAAAATCAAAAGAAGGAAATGATATATTAGCTAGCCTTTACATTTAAAATAATTTTAAAATAGTTCTAGCAATATTCTTATAAAATGGTCTAAATTTATTAAAATTTTTTTTTATATCATTATAACTATACCATTTTAACATATCCTTTTCATATAGGCCATTTTTACACAATAAATGAGGTTTATTTTCTTTTATGGATAGAAATTTATCGCGAAATTTTTTAGGTAAATCTTTATTGTAATCAATTAATACAACATACGTTCTATAACCATTGTTTGTTATTTCATGTAAACTATTTTTCATTAAATTTTTTATAGTATTTTTTGAACCTATAATTTTATCTGACTCTTCATATGCTTCTCTCAATGCGGTTTGAAAATATGTTTCATCATTATCTTTAGAACCACCGAAATCACTCCATAATCCTCCATCACCTTTGTTATTTATATATTCTCGACTAAATAGAAAATATACTTTTCCTTTATGAATCGCAACTGGTAATACACCACCACCCATATATAATAAGTAAATACATTAATTATTATATTCAAATTTCAGCTAATACTTCAGCAATATCATATCCTATTTTTAATGGTTCATCTTGTAATGTTTTATTATTGCGTAAAGGATGTTTTAAAGCCCCTTCTACAGTAATTCCCCCAGTAAAATCATCCAATGTATCATTAACACTTTTCATATACTCTTCGTTATAGAAATTTTTTAATTGAAAATGTTTATTTTTTTTATTCAAAGCTTTATTTATTTTATCATGTAATGGATGTTTATCTGTCAATCGTGCGACTAAAAAATGTTTTTTACATCCTTCATCTCCGTGTAAATCAAATACTAAATCATACCCATATTTATTCAATTGCTTTTTAATAACATTTATTTCTTTTGATTTACTATTAAACCAATTTCTATTCATATTATAACCTTGGCTTGTTGTATACCAATTTCCTTTTATATTACCGTCTGGATTAGCATTAGGGATAATAAAAAATGTATATTTTTTCAACAACATTTTTCTCTCCATAATTCTTTTTACAAAACCTTCTAGGATCCAAGAATTAATAGTTTCTCCCGGATGTTGTCCACTTACCAACCATATTTTTGTTTCACCGGTTCCAACTTTTTTCATATAAATTGACTTGCCTTTTATACTTTTACCAATAACTTTCATGGATTTAAATAATTTTTTACTTCTACTATATGGATATGGAACATAATATGCGAACCATATAGTGCTTTTTTTTGGGTTAATTTTCCAGGTCATCTTGAGATTTTTTAAATCAACTTTTGTAGGAAGTCTTTTCCATTTTTTATTATCATATGAATAACATACAGTATATCCCTTCCAATCATCATCAAAATTTTTCAAATCGTGTATAGTAAATTTAGTTTTTTGTTTTACATTTTTTGCTTTAAAATAAAACCAATTTCTATATTTGTTTGTTTGTTTTTTTTCATATTTCTCTCCACGTATTTCTAAATGAACGGCATTATTTTCAGTAGAAGATAAATGGACGATATTGCCACTTTCAAAGTCTGAATTAATAATTATTTCCTTTCTTCTACGTGTTTTATTTTTTCTCTTATGGGATTTTATTTTTAAAGTTTTTGGCATATATAAATTGGAGAGAAATTTATATATACTTGATTATTTTTTATCACCAGAAATAGCAGAAGCTTTAATTCTTGCTAATCTACCCATAGAACCTAAATTAGATTCCAAGTGTGATTGAGATTTTGTTATGTAACCATTAGCCCATGCTGTTCCTTTTTTAAAGACGTTACCATTTATTACATTTGTGACTTTTACATTTTCTTTCAAATTTAATACTTTTCGGTGTGACTCATCTAAATAAAAATAACTATCTTGAACTGTGTTTTGATTTGGAACAAAAGTAGGAACTTCTTCACCATTTTCAACAGTTTTTATAGCTTTTTGTCTATTGGGTTTCGGAGGAGCATTTTTGGGTTGTGCTATTGTAATATTAGTAGCACAAGAATTTGTATGATTTACTACACATGCTTTACAAGATTTTGCTCTTCTGTATCTAAACATATACATTAATTATACATTTTATTTAAATGAACGTCATATAATTGTTCTATTTGTATACTAAAAGAAAAATCATTATTATTTAAATCAACTACCCTTCCTAGTTCATCTAAAAGTTGTATTTTTAATTTTTTAATATTTACAGGTCCAAAATAATTTCTTCGTGATTGATAAAATATATCATCAAAATTAATACTATTTGGATTATTTGGAACTTTAGCTATGGCTGTTTGATTATTAAAAACAGATTCTGAAAATGGCGAACTCAATGTATTGCTGAAATTTTTATTAAAATCATCAATGCATAATATAAAATATCTTGAGCCTAAATTATCATACACTGCTTCAGGATTATAACCTTGATCTTTTGTAAAATCTACCCCAGATGGATCTACATAATCTTCCTCCCAATTATAATACTGTTGTCTATAACCTAAGATCCATCCCATATTCAGTTGAACGGGTCTTTCTTTATTATCATTTAATCTAAAATCAATATTAAATCGTCTTTTTACGGTTGATGTATCTTCTAGTCCACCATTTTGAGGTGTTCTTAAATCTCTAAAAAATCTGAATTTTCGTGAAATTCCATCATATTTACAACCTATTCTTCTTAATTCTCCACTGCTAAATATAGTTGTATTGAGATAATCTTGTAATATTGGACCGGTATAAATTCCTTCTTTAATTTTAATAACGTGTGTTTGTGGATTTGAGTCTAGTGTGGGATCGCCATTTCCTGATGCATCAAATAGTTCAACAGTTAATTCATTTGTTCCATAACTACTACAAAATGTATAATTTGAATTAGGAACTTGTACGCTAACAACTGTTATACTTACTACATTTTTGAATTCTTCAGGTAAATCTAATACAAAATCAGTTGCCTTAGTATTATAAAAATTTTTTCGAAATTTTGTATTAATATTTAATAATGTACTAGTAGTATTTTTTGGTAAAGGATTAATTTTATTTGTATGATATTCATCACTGCCATCTTTTTTAATTACACTATGAGAATTATTAAATGTTACTGAATGATTCATATCTTGAATAAAATCGCTGTTTATAAGTTTATATCCGTTATCTTTTTTTAGCATTTCTAATAGATTTTTCTTACATTCGGTTAAAAATGTAGAAATTTCTTTTTTTTGTTCTTCATCCATATTTTCATTTTTAATATTATTTAGTAAATTTTTATGTTTTTCTTTAACCAAACTTTCAGTAATAGACAAAGATTTATCTAAATTGAAAATTTCATAATAATCTTCTTTACTATAATTGCTTGTATCCAAATCAAAATTCATATTCATATAATAAATTGTTATATTTTAATTTATACAATATATACATAAACATGGCAAATTGTTTTAAAAATCCTAATAAAAAATATCTATCAGCTAAAGATTATATTATAAAAAGAAGAAGAAGTACTATATTTTGTGAAATAAGAAACAAAATGCTTACTAAAATAAATAATGAGGATTTTACACCAACAGGTAATAATATTGGGTGTGTAAACGGTAATGGTATATTCATGAAGTTTAATAATCATGAATCACAATTAGATATGTTATCAGCATTCGAGGATTTTAGAACCGATTTATTAAAATTAGTTCAAGGACAAATATTTACAGATAAATTCTGTGCTCCATATGATATAAGTGGCACTAATATTGGTATAAGAAATAATTATGTAAACAATAATATTCAATTAGCATATGGAGGAGATGCTGCGGGATACGGTCATTTGACAGATTATTTTGGAGCATTAAACCAAAATATCATCTCCGTTTCTAGTTCAGGTTTTGAAAATACATATGCTGAAATTAAAAATGTAAGTTCTGATTTAGAAGAAGATTTACAAACATTTAAAAATAATAAATTTTTTTTAGAAAAACCACCTATTTGCGATAATAAAACAAGACCACAAGTATTAATGTCTGGAGATGTAGCCGCTCCAGAATTATTAGGTGTTACAATATTAATTGAATAAAATTTTTTTTATACAGACCATAATTTATCTAATTATTATTACAATACATTAAATATTTTATAATATTTTTATTGTATTATATTATAAAATGGCATTTAAGCTAGAAGTTACTTTTAATGTCCCTGTTAGAATTATTGGAGATTTGGAACAATTCACTCCTATTAACAACCAAATTATCATAGTATGTTCGCCATTTTCTACTCAAGAAGGTGGTATAGATTTTTCAGATGCTACTAATCAAATACAAATTAATGGTGTTAACACATATAATGCTACATACAATATTCAAGGAAGAACTTTTCAAAATGTTATAGTTTTTAATCCATCTGTCGTGGAAGAAGAAAATGGTAAACTAAAATGTTCTTTTCCAACTGGATTGAATTCTATTATAAAATATTTTGATGAAATACTATATTTTTATGATGAATCAAAAACAGCACAAAAAATTATTAGAAAAAATGTCCCGTCCAATTTGTCAAAATCTACAAAAAGCTCCATAGGACAATCAGACAAAACATTAACAAAAAGTATATCTGATCCAAATGACCCAAATGAAAATATAGTTGTAGCAGAAGAAGAGTTTGATTTTGAAATTAAAAGTGGTTCTATAAACGCAAGTGGCACAGAAATTACATATTCTTTTACAGAATCTAGAAGCTTAACTTTTAAAGATGGAAACGGAAATACAGTTTCGGATAATCTGGCAGATATTAATGGTTTATTAGCTTTAACTTTTACAAACAGTGATTTGTATTATGATGATAATACCTCCACAATCCCTTCAACTTTCGATGCTGCTGCTGCCGCTGCTGGTTCTATGAGTGTAAATACTTCAAATCAAACTATTACATTAGATTTATCAAATACTAGTGGTAAACTCGTAGGTAATAGTGTGCCAACAAATTTCGGCATACAACCCTCCACCTTGCAGGGCAGTATTACTGGGGAAGATCAATTTGATTTATCTTTGCTTATTTCCGAAGACTATACTTTTACAAATAATATTAAAAATCCAACAATTAAGGCTGTTATTAATCCAAGAGATTCTTTAGACGGGTATATAGCATTGGAACTTTATGAAACTACAGATGCCAACGCACCCAAAATTACTACTTTAAATCCAAATTATGTAAATAATGATGGAACATTAAGACACGGAGCAGGTCCCAATGCCACCTTAACACAAACAGCACATCCCGTAGCAAATTCATTTGCAGTTACAGCATTGGAGGACGGCGCTAATCCATATACAGGCCTTCAGAATATTGCTTTTGCCTTCGATCAAAACACAAATATTGAAGAATCACAGAACACTCCCACATCAAATTTAATTGTTAAAGAAAGAAGTGCAACTGGAGATATTATTGGATTAAGATTAGATAGATTTCCACGATATGGTATTAACTATCAAGTAACATATTCGCATAAAGTAAATCTAACGAGCGGTATTTTTAATTCGGACGGAAATGCGGTTATTACTCCTGTTACAATGGATATAAATAATAACCTTCAGGAAGTAACTGGAACTGTAGGTAAATTTAAAGTTCATTATCCTCCACAAAAACCAACTACTTGGAATACTCCTTCGGGAAGTTTTAATGGAAATGATATACCATATCAAGATTATTCTGCTTACTATTACGTAGATATTACGTTTAAAAGAGGAAATACACCAGCTCTAATTACAGCAAAATATAATTGGAATCCTGAATTATTCCAGACTCAAGCAGGTCACAATATTCATCATGGTTTAATATTAACTAAGGATAATACGACCTCTCAGAACGGTAAAGTTGATGAAGAAATAACTAGAACTACTATTAGATATAATAATGATGATGTAGTTTATTTAGATAGTACAAGTTTTGGAAATAAATTAAGAATTGAGCTTCCAGTAGCAATAGGTGATGGTAGTAATAAATATCCATATGATACAGACTCAACATTTCCTCGATTAACAAGTAAAAATTTTGCCGATTTAGATTCAAAATCTCAATTAGATTTAATAGATAGAGAAGAGTTAGACAACGGACAATCTCAACAGACTCCATCTTATTACTACATTAATGTCATGGATAGTTTGGGTAATGTTGTAAGTCCTATTAAAAATGAAGTTTTACAAACCGATAATGACTGGGGAAAAGATTCGGATGGAAACTCACCAGAAATTGAAAAAGCCGAATACCTGGCGGAATGGGACGGAAATAATACCGTATGGTTGAAAAAAGTTGTAATGACATTTAAACAAGATTTAAAAGAAATGACGCAATCAGATATAAATAATCTTTTTAACCCCGACGCTAATAACATTACGATCTCAACTAGTGGGCCTACGAATATTTTATCAGCTTTAAATGTTGATATAGATCAACAAAGCAACACCGCTACCATTCAAATAAGATCAAATGATTATAATGAAATAACATATAGTAATGTTAGCACTATTAGTGCTGAATATACACAGCCAACAACGGCGGCAACTGATACTAATACCATTCATAATTGGTTAGGATTTAAAATCGCTAGTTTTAATGAAACCTTAGTTTTAGCTAGTAATATGAGTTCTCTTTTTCCTACAATAAGTAACATAAGTTTTGGAAATATAAGTAATCAAGGTTCACCCGCTACATCATTTTCTGGTGATCTCACTTGGAGTTTATCTAGTGGGTCCCCAAACGGTCTAACTTATAAAATAGAATATTCAACAAGTTCTGATTTTAGTAGCGGTGTGGTGTCGGTGGTCGCAAATCAAGGACATATTACTAACAATCCAACCCAAGACCAAACTAAATCAATTACTGGCTTATCTTTTAACACAAACTATTACTTTAGAGTTACTCCAACTAATTTTGATGAAGGAAGCCCAGTTTCTACAACTACTGCCTTTTCTCAAGTAGGACCAGCCACTCAATTACTGAACTTTAGTGTTGGTGATACAGCTGGACCAGCAGTTGTAGCATCATGGCCCAAACCACTTAATGCATCGCAATATAAATTAGAATATCGAGCTTACGATTACAATAACAGCAACTTTCCTGGAACGTGGCAACACATTACAGGATTCTCAGAATTTACCGAAACAACATCAACAAATCCAACAACAGTATCATATACATTTGACGATAATACTACAGAACTAGATGGAAATACCCAATATCAATTACGCGCTAGTTATAGCACTACAGTCACTGCTCCATACACATTTGGTCCAGTATCATCTGTTGATGCTATAGTAACTTTCCCAGATGAGGATTACACAATTACAGTTGAGAATAGTTCAGATGATGCTAATTTAGCATATAATTCATTAAAGGTAAGTTGGACCCCCGAAACAACTGATGCTATTGTAAACAATCAAGATATGCCCTTGAGTTATGAAATACAAATAGATACGTCTAGTAGTTTTGCTAATTTTACTCCTCATACTACAGGCATCCAGTTAATCAATGGCGTCAATGAAAAAGAAATCACACAACTTGATGCTTCTACAACTTATTATATTCGCGTAAGAAGTAAAAATTATAGTGTGACGGGATTCACAGGTGGAAACGACCAGTATTCAAATTATATACCTTCATCAACAGGACAATTCAAATCAACTAATTTACCACCAATTCCAACTCCATCCAGCTTTTCACTTTCTTTGGATATAACTAGCAACGCACATAAAATAAAAGCAGAATGGGATGAACCAACCGTATTAGACTATTATGAATATAAATTAGAAGTTTCAACTACTTCATCATATGGAAATGATATTATAGGAACAATAACAAGTGGCTTTTCAGTAGACGCCAACAAAGTAAATATAACAATAGATGATAATGATCTCACTGGCACTGAAACATTCAGTGGAAATACTACTTATTATTTACGTGCATCTATTAGACAAAGTGCTGATGGTACAACCTATGGTAACTATGGGAATACTAGTGGAGACAATATATTAACCAGACCACCTAAGGTAACAGGATTATCTAGTAGCACACCAGAACTTTACTCAGGCACATCAGTTGTATTGTCTTGGAACCTTATAAGTCCAACACTCGCAAATGTAGGAAATAATGGTTATAATGTAGAGCAATACGACGACTCAACCAGCACTTGGAATCAAATAGGATCCACTGGAGTGGGAATCGATCAGCTTACAGTTACTGGTCTCACATCAGAAACATCATATCAATTTAGAGTATACGCAACAAATGCGGGTGGTGATGGCGAAGAGTCAGACACTCTTAATGTAACTACACCAGATGTTACAGCACCCTTATATACCGCTGGTTCCTGGTTCAAAAGCACAGATGGTTCAAATTTCACTGGTGTAAATAGTGCAACTTTCATAAAAGGGGGAGAATATGTTAAATATACTTTTCAATCTGATGATAGTGATGTTTTACTAAGTGGTAATGCTGTTTTAAAAGCATCTGACGACTCTGGTTCAAGCTTTGATACTGTTGAAACAACTAACACCTTAAACACTGGTGACAACGCAGGTGATTATTACGTTCAGTTTCAAATTGCAGAAAGTGAAGATGAAAACGGATATTTACGAATAAGCTTTAGACTTAAAGACTCTGCTGGAAATGAAACAGCTCTTATAGAGGAAACCAAAACAAATTTTACATTAGACACTACTGTGCCAAGTCTTAATAGTGGAAGTGCTAACTGGTATTATTCTACTGATAGTGGAACCAGTTATACTGAACTTAATGGAGATGGCGGTTCACAAATATTAGCACCAGGAGACAAAATTAAAGCTTATATATATCCTACTGATACTGGTGGAAGTGATATGCAAGATATAACGGTTACATGTCCTAGCGTTACATTAGGTGGTGGCACTATTAATAATAGTGGAACCGGTGCTACTGGAAATCCATCAGTTACATATGTGACTGATGATGGTGAAGGCGACGCAGCATTTGAACTTGTGTATACAATACCTCCTTTAAACACATCTGATGCTAATGGATCTTTTGGGTTCAATGTAAATATAGAAGATGAAGCTGAAAATCTTGTTTCTACAACTAATATGACTCCTCCAACAACTGGAGTGACTATTACAGTAGATACAGTCGCACCCACCGTTTCATCGTTTACAACAACTACGGCAACTGGATCATATAAAGAAGGTGAAAATATAGTAATTACAGCAAACACGTCGGAAGATATTCAATCCGGAAATACAATTACAGTAACATTAGATACGACTGATACAGTTTTATTGACAGCGGCATCCTCTGGAACAACATTGGTGGGAACATATACCGTAGGGGTAGGAGACACTTCTTCGGGGTTGACCGTAAGTAGTTTTACAATAGGAACGGTTGCTGATACGGCAGGAAATGCAATGACATCAACTAATTTACCAGCAGCATCATCCATATTTGGTTCAAAAACAATTGTAATCGATACAACAGTACCTACCCCTCAGTCAGCAGTGGTTCCCGCATCTGGAGATAGGGTTATAATAACATTTAATGAAGAACTATTCCTAGGAACTAATGGAAGTTTTGATGGTTTTAGTGTTAATGTGTCCGGACTAGGTTCCGGTGGCTCGACTAACCAATCAATAGCTAAAGACACGACCGATCCAAAAAAAATTATTATCAGTGGTCCCCAAATTTGGAGTTCAACGTACACAACGGCCGTAACCGTTTCTTACGCTCAACCAACCACAGAAGCTAATAAATTAAGAGATGTGGCAGGAAATTTATTAGCTAATTTCAATATACAAACACCCACTGATATAACAAACAACTCTTCACAAGTTCCTGATACTACAAGTCCAACTATGACAATTACAGCTTCTGAAGGAACAGACCCTTTTACAAGTAATGACGCAACTCTTTCCTTGACATTTACATCTAGCGAAGCAACAACCGATTTCGAAGTAGGAGATATCTCAGTTAGTAATGGTACATTAACTAACTTTTCTGGTTCCGGAACAAGTTACACAGCAACCTTTACACCAACTGGTGATGGGGCTTGCACAATAGATGTTGATGCTAATAAATTTACAGATGCTGCTGGAAATGACAACACAGCTGCTACACAATTCAATTGGACTTATAATAGTTCAGCACCATCCATGACAATTGCATCTACAACTAGTGGTGTAACTGATGGTTCAACAACAAACGATTCATCTATAGCATTGACATTTACATCTAGCGAAGCTACAAGTAATTTCATAGTAGGAGATATTACAGTTAGTAATGGTACATTATCTAACTTTTCTGGTTCCGGAACAAGTTACACCGCAACTTTTACACCAACTACTCAAGGAGCTTGCACAATAGATGTGTCTGCTAATAAATTTACAGATGCCTTTGGAAATAACAACACAGCTGCTACACAATTCAACTGGACTTATGATGCCACAGGACCAACTATGACAATTACAGCTTCTGAAGGAACAGACCCTTTTACAAGTAATGACGCAACTCTTTCCTTGACATTTACATCTAGCGAAGCTACAAGTAATTTCACAGTAGGAGATATTACAGTTAGTAATGGTACATTATCTAACTTTTCTGGTTCCGGAACAAGTTACACAGCAACCTTTACACCAACTGGTAGTGGTGCTTGCACAATAGATGTTGATGCTAATAAATTTACAGATGCGCCTGGAAACAACAACACAGCTGCTACACAATTCAACTGGACTTATGCTCCTCCAACTGACAGTACAGGTCCAACCATCACCAACCTAATATATAGCAAAGATAGTGGAGATGGAACATGGGACGATGCTAATAAGGCGATTAAATTTAATCCCACAGATTCTTCTATAACATTAAAATTACAAGCAACTATTACAGACACCACTAATGATGGAAGTAGTGGCACAATTTCTAGTGTAAGTATTAACAATGGTTGGACTCAGGAAACATCATCTCCTAGTGGAACCACATATTCTTGGACTCAAACGTTTTCCCATAGTGGGCTCGGCACAGGTAACTCATCTCCGATTACCGGACCAACTATTACAGCAACAGATGGGTCCTCAAATTCATCAACAGCAAATGCGGTTAATTTCGCTAAGATAGAATATGAGTATGAAGATCCAGGAGTCAACAATAGTTCATTTACTATCAATTTATTGAGTGGCACCGATGCAAAACCAGGAAATGTTAATTTTATAGTAGAATATGAACTTAATGGTAATTTCACAATTAGACGAGATGTTGATTTAGTATTTGAGTTTAGTAAAGATAATACATTTGATCCTAATTCTGTGGTAAATAGTCTTTCCACAGATACAAATAATAAAATCGCCAATGATGACTGGACTAATGATAAATATGCAATTCAGTCATATGATACTAATCTAAATAAATCAAATGGATATACTGATTTAGGTATTGGTCCCGGAGAAAAATATGTTAGATTAAAAATTATTTATAATGACGGAACGAGTTCAACATCACTCACACATCTATTTGTTATAAATGGCCCTAATAGTATCATCGGAGATACAAATAACTTTCAAAGTTCACACGGTTCGTTGGTTCGAGCAGACAAACCTTGGTATTGTGTTCTTGATGTTTCAGGAAATGATAATAACTATTGGGAGACAGAATTTGATACTAATTACTTCATACTAGAAAAACATAATAATATAGTTAAACAGGATCCAGCAACATATGACGTTATTAACGGTTATTATGACTCAACTGGTAATGAGATTGGTGTAAAATTTAAATTACCTCAGTATAGATTTGTACCTGATATTAGTTATAATAGAGAAATAATATCATCTAGTCCAACAGGTAATGAAACTTGGGGTGTATATAATAACTCAACAGCAATAGGTGCATCAACAACTACAACTAACTGGATGTATAGAGACGATGTTAGAAGAAAAATTGGTATATTAGAACCAGATGTAAAAGGATATTACATTAGGGGAAAAGATAAGAATAGCGGAAATAATAATGACTATGATATTATATTACAACCAAATGAATATGGAACTTGGGAAGATGTATCGCCTACACAAACAGCTAGTGGCGCCAGCACTCTTTATGGAAAAAGTATGGATATCAGTAGAGACGGTAAATTTGTAATTGTTGGTGAACCAGAAAAAGTTAATGGTCTAACTGGTAATGATGCTGGATATGGAGTCGCACATGTTTATGAGGTAAGTTCTAACGGTTCGCTTACAGCAAAAGGAAGTGAAATTAAATACTCATCATCAAGTAGATTTGGAACAGCTGTAGCTATTAATGGGGATGGAAGTAGAATTGCTGTCTCAGATCCTGGGGAAGAAACTAGCACTACTCACCAAGGATATATTTTAACATACACATTTGACCCAAATGTTAATGATTGGACTTCTGAATCTTTAAATAGCAGCGCTAACGGTGGGGGAGCGTATAAAATTGAAGGAGGTGAAACAGGCACAGGAACGAATGGACTTTATGCAAAAGCAGGAGACAAATTTGGTTGGTGCATGGAGATGTCTGAAGACGGTAAAACAATTATAGTTGGAGCACCTGGAACAGAAAGTAATACTGACACTAGTAAAGGATATATTAATGTTTTTCAATATATTCCACCAGCATCTCTTGGACCAACGCAGACGCCGGGTGGAGGCGTTGGTGTTCCACAAACCATACGTTTTGGATTACTAGATTATATTGAAGGTGAAAACAGTACAGACAGATTTGGGTTTAGTGTAGATATGGTAAAATTTCAACCAGAGTATATTGCAGTTGGTGCCCCTGGGGACCAAAGTGTTAGTGTTTTTAGAGGCGAATTAGACACTAATACTAATATATATTCTTTCAAAAGAAGGTGTTCGCCAAATGGTTCTGAAGGCGGAGGAGATAAGACTATTGGTGGAACACAGTCAGGCGATATAGATGTTGGTTATTCAATAAAAATTGTAAACAGTTGGACTACTGGGAATGGCACAGGAGAAGGGGATGTTACAACTATTGATTTTGGATATTCACTTGGCTATACTAAAGATGAAAATGGAATCCATACTTTAGTTGTTGGAGCACCAGAAGAAATATACCAAAGGTCCTCTGGTCCTGTCAAAGGTAGAATACGTATTTATGTATGGGACGAAGATTATGACAGCAGTCCCAGTGTATTAACGTGGACTAGTGATAAAGACAAGGGAGGTTATAATTCACCATCACCAACTACGACCCTGGGATATAATAAAGGCTCGTCTATATCTATTGAAAGAAATGCTAAATTTTTTATGGTGCAGCGATATGGAAATGGAAATTCATCACAGAATGGAAGAGTTCAAATATATTCTAAAACCCCTAGATATATCGATGACCCTTGGAGCAGCGCGCTCCTTCCTGGAAGTCGTTGGTCTTATAATGGGGGACGAGAATTAGGGCACGTACGTCGGCCGGCACAAATTGGAAATGTATATAAAAACGACGATTATGGAAAATCAATCGCAATAAGTGAAGGAGGAGAAAAAATTATTATAGGTGGTCCATTCTATAATAATACAGGTTCTAATACAGGTTATATAACGGTCCATACACCAAATTCAAAATATACCACTGCTGAGGGTAGTGCTACAGCAAGTAATTATACTTTTACTAATCAAGAAAAAGCATTATTTCCAGTCCAACAAGATAATGCTCCTAGAGGATATTTATACGATGACCTGCCGAACAGCATCTATGGTTTTGGAAGATTGAGAAAATATGAATTTATTTATATGTTTAATGAATGGGAAATTAAAGGAACAAATGATTCTAATTATCCATATACCAATATTATTGATATCAGTGGAAGAGAAATGGACTGGGCTGTTACAGCAGTAAATGAATATAGTAGAGATACAACAAATGGTAATGAATTAGATGTCTCCAGCAACGTTCACTTTTGGAGTGACAGTGGCACATTAGGAAATTATGGTAATGGTAATTTTATAAATCACCCAGATATAGGCGCTTGGATACCTAGAACACCTTATGATCCCGATGGAGATTTGACCGAATTATCTAAAAAGGTGTCAACTGGCGGTGCGGTTTATAAATCCTATAACACTAATGAAAATGGTATATTTGATAACTCAACAGTATATGATAGTAGTGCCAATATCACAGTAGAATTTGATGGCACCACTTGGGTTGAAGGAAAAACTTTTTTTAAACCAAATTCTGATTTTACAGGAGACTACGGAAATGCTTCACATCAATTTTTTAGAACAAAAAGTGTTGTAAATTTAGATATATCGGGAACTAGTAATATTTTTGACGAAACCAACGGAACTTCCAAAAAATTTGAAATGTTGTATAATAATGACTCATTTACAAATCAATATGCACCATCCGTTAGAGAAGAATTTACAGATTTAAAAAATAATAAGTATTATGACTATTACTATCATGTTGTAAATACATTATGTAAAACTGACCTTTCTGGAGCAAGATATCCAAGTGGAAGTGCTACAAATAGCTTTTTAACAGCACCAGGATTGCCATCTTTACAATACACAAACGCAAGTGATATTGAATTAATACCAGCTAGTTATAATGGAACTTCTACCCCAACTTTAACTACTGAGGGGCACGGTCCTGGAACACTCTATGATGATTTAAGATATACATTTAGTTGGTATATAAATGATTGGTATACAAATACAGCTTATGGAACTACTAGTTTAGGTTCAAACGCTCCAGATGCTTATAAAAGTATGTTTGGAAGTCCAGATATTACATCAGCAACATACACTGGAAAAGAGTGTAATTTTGGAAGAGCAGTTGCTGCCAGTAAAGACGGTAAAATCGTGGCTGTTTCAGGAAGAGCCTGGGATGGTGGCGCCACCTCTGAAACAGGTTACGTGGAAGTATATCAATATTCTACAGATACATTAAGTTGGAGTCAGTTAGGAACAACTATTTATGCTAATATTCCCGGTTGGAATCCAGGGATGGGAGGTGAGAAGACAATTAATGATGGAACAGTGGAACCAATAATAAATGCAACTGGTTTTTCATTAGATATTAGCGACGATGGAACAATATTGGTTGTAGGTGAACCATATTATACGACTTCAGCGGGAGGAAATATTGATGGCACTAGTGGAGATCAAATAGGTAAAGTTAGAATTTTTAAGTATAAAACACTAGCTGATGGTAGTAATGATTGGGCTAAATTAGGAGAGGATATAATTGGGGAGGGAACTGAGGGGGATGCAAAATTTGGAAGTTCTGTTGCGTATTTAGAATACACAGATACCAACACACAAGAAAACAAGAAGGTCGTATGTGTCGGTGCTCCATATGCTGATTCTGAAAAAGGTTATGTTGGTCTTTATGCGTTAGCACTCCCTCAAGGAGTCAACACTGAAAAGACTTGGAATGTAGATGTTCAAGCAGTATCAACAGGAGGCAATAAATTTAGATTTACAAATGCAAATAATTCTAGTGAAGTTTTCGGTCAAGTAACCTCTACTACATTTACAGCTTTAACTTTGGACTATGGTTCAAAACACATATTTGATTATTCAAATGCAGGCAGTCATGGATTTGATATAGTTAATAGACCGATAAACAGTACCGCCAGTGAGTTTCTGGACGCTGGAGATTATGAAGCTATAAAACTAGAAAAAGATACTAATAATTCTAAAGTAACAGTAACTATTAAAGAAACACATAATAGAAAAACCGTCGCACAGAAAGGCTACAAAGATAGATTAAGGGGTGAATTATATTATAGTTGTACGACTACAGGTCATTTTTCTTCAATGCAAGATTTTGCTACTATTGATAACTGTTGGTCTGGTGGAAATGCAATAAATAATAATTTGGATGCTCCACAGAGACCAGGATATGTGGGCGAAGAATTCGGATTTTCAGTTGATATAGGTTATGATTCAACTGATGGATTAATTATAGCAGTAGGAAGTCCTGGTTTTAACAATTTTAACTCCGGTGGACCCGAAAATGGAAGATTGGATGTTTATCGCGTACTTACATTTAGTAGTACGTCTAAATGGGTGCCATATCCTGAAACTACCAACGTTTCTACGGTCCAAAACTCTTCAGATTTTATAGCAATTGGAGGAACCTCAGGACAGACTTTTGGAGGAGCAGAAATGAGTGGCACCTACAACCACGGTGGTAGTAGATTGGGTTGCTCTGTTTCTCTATCACGTGATGGAAGCACATTAGCAGTAGGAGCAGAGGGAGAATCATTTTTAGATGGTACTACAAACACGTATGCTGGATCAGTATATGTATTAGAGCTGAATACACAATCGAATCCGAAAGATTGGAATGAGGTTGCTGCTAGCGGAACTACTTATAATTTTAATGAGGCGTTTGAAGTTTCATCTGCTAATCACATAAATTACGGACACTACGGTCATTCTGTTAAAATATTCAAAGATCAATATGGTAATAAAACATTAGCAGTAGGAGAACTAGGAATGGATGATAACCAATCACAATCTGGAACTACATCAGTAGGAACTTGGCAAAATAATGTTTATGGAAGAGTTCATGTATATGCTAATACTGGAAGTAATTGGGCCAAACTAAAAAATACTATTACAACCGCTTCCTCCGGAGATCATAGTAGAACTGGAGACGCAGTTACAGTAAGTCAAGATATTGTTATTGTGGGTTCGTCATTCAATACACAAGAAGTAGTAGATGGTGAACTAGGATATGTTTCAGTTTGGTCACAAGATGTTTATCTTACTCACTTAGAAGATGTTACTACAACTCTAGATACAACTACAAATGAAGCTCTTAATTATAGATGGAATAATCATAGGTTAAATGCTGGTATTTCTCGTTTGTCAACACAATCCTCCTGGAGTCAATTAGGTGCCGATATTCGCGGAAATGACACGCCAGAAAACAACAATGCTAGAGGATCACAAATTTCCGGAACAAATGTCGCATTAAATCGTGGAACAAGTAATGTATCTGGTGGTTCAATTCTTGCTATTGGAGCACCAAGAGGAAGAGACACGGGTGGGGGTTATCCAGGTCACGTAATAGTGTATCAAAGAGATACTAGTAATACATCTGCTCCAAATGGATGGAGTAAATTAGGTGCCACCCTTGATGACTTC
>Ga0228649_1000406_pt1 | contig 18575 bp, 13 predicted proteins | sample 61DmetaG_FD_190074 | JGI IMG/M metagenome (GOLD analysis project Ga0228649, IMG submission 190074) | Seawater microbial communities from Monterey Bay, California, United States - 61D | ecosystem: Environmental > Aquatic > Marine > Coastal | place: USA: California | collected 2016-10-31 | reverse complement strand
GCCGGTCCACCCGCTCGTCGTCGACTCCTTCAAGAAGTGCGAAGGTCTTTCCCGCATCGCTTTCTTGGACGGTAACACCGCCGTCATGTTGGGTAAGATCACCAAGGTTGAGTACAAGGCCATCTAAAGCCTTTGCTTCTTGATCTTAGCGGTATAGAGTCCCAGTGAGAAAATACGTCGTACCATACTTTTGTGTTCAACGAACGAATGTGATCCTAAAATAAAGTTGTAACGAGAGACGCATTCAAATTTTCGCCGAAAACAACCTCGAATTCAACATCAAATTAAAACACGTAAATCTACGCCGCCTACTTGGAAATCTTTGCACACGCGCGTTCGAGCCACGTTTTAGTCTCCCCCGACACTCGCGGGGAAATTTGTTGCCAAACTTTTTCGTGATACGCGTTCACCCACGCGATTTCTTTTTCACTCATAATGCTCAAGTCCATGAGTTTCGTTTGAATCGGGATCAACGTCAAGACGTCAAAGCATAAAAATCCAGTGTCTCCGAAGTTGTGCGCAGTCTTCGCCTCCTTCACTTGCAGAAGCGTCTCGATGCGGATACCGAACGCACCGTCTTCGTAATACCCCGGCTCGTTGCTCAAGATCATTCCTGGCATAAGGGGCGTCATGTTTCCAAAACGCGGAGAGATTCCTTGCGGACCTTCGTGCACGTTGAGCGCCGCGCCGACGCCGTGGCCGGTGCCGTGACGGTAATCCAAGCCGTTGGCCCACAGGTGCGATCGCGCAAAGGCGTCGAGAACGAAACCTTTCGTGCCGACAGGGAAAACCATTTGGTCGAGTGCGATGTGACCTTGGAGCACGCGCGTGTAGCACTCCTTTTGATGAGCGGTGGGCGTTCCGAAGTGCACCGTTCGAGTGACATCCGTCGTGCCACACGCGTACTGGCCGCCGCTGTCGCAGAGTAATAAGCTGTCCTTACCGATAGCCCTCGCGCTCTTTTTCGAAGCACGGTAGTGCACCACGGCGCCATGAGGACCTTCACCCGCGATCGTCGGGAACGATTCTTCGAAGAAACCGTTTTGCTTGGCTCGGCACGCCAAGACCCTCTCGCCAGCTTCGTACTCGTCAATGGCGCGCCCCTCGGCGACGTCTCGCTCGATCGCGCACCAGAATTCAGCCATCGCAGCGCCATCCATGAGGTGGGCTTCGACCATACCGGCCATCTCGGCCTCATTCTTCACCGCCTTTGCGATCGGGACCGGACACGTGCCCTCCTTGATGGCGGACGGCGCGCTCTCCGTCTTCACCTTTTTCGCATCCTTGGGCGCTTCGGCGGCTCCGGCTTCAGCCTGTTCGAGCATGGCGATGGAGACCTTATCGACGTCCATCCAGAGTCGCTCACCGCGCTGTGCCGCGGCATACACGTCTTTGGCCATGTCTTCGTACGGCTTGATCGTCACGTTTGCCTCGGCGAGATGCGCCACGACTTCAGGCGTCGCCTTGTCCGTGTCGACGTAAAACGAAGCGTCGTTTTCACCCACCAAGACGTAAGACAACGTCACCGGATTACACGGCGCATCACCGCCTCGAACATTGCATAGCCACATGACGTCATCCAACGAGCTCACGACGAGCTTCTGCGCGTCGTTTTCCTTCATTTTTTCTCGAAGGTTTTCCAATTTTTCCGCCACGCTCTTCCCCGCGTACTCCATCGGGTGCACTCTGAGCGGCGTCTTCGGGAACGGTGGACGATCGCTCCAAACCAAATCTACCAAGTTCTCTTCGACGCTCATCAACTCGATCCCGCACGCGCTCAACGCTTCTCTCAAACCTCGCGCCTCGCTCACCGAGTGCACGTTTGGATCGATGCCCACCTTGGCTCCGGTAAACGCCAGTCCCGCCTCCTCCGCGCACAACCACTTCTTCACGTCCGGCACATCCTTCACCCCACTTCGCATCAGAGTCCAGTCCTCGCTCAGCTCGTCTTCAGCCTGCACGAAATACCGTCCATCCGTCCACAACAACGCCGCCGCGTCCGTCACCACCACCGTCCCCGCCGACCCCGTAAAATCGCTCAACCATCGTCGTCGCTCGAAGCACGCCGCCACGTACTCACTGCGTTCCCCACAAAAACACGCCCTCGCCCGTTCGTCAGTCTTTCCCGTCGCGCGCGTCGTCGTTCCTCGTTTCGTTCGTTCGCCTTCGCTTCGCCGACGCGCCTAAAGTGCGGATCCTGCGACGGCACGACGACCGCTCGCACCCCTCGCTTCGCCATCGCCTCTCGCACCGCCGCGAGCTTCGACGCGTTCGAGCGTTCGCCCGTCGTCATGCTCGCTCGCTCGGCGATCGCGGCGTCGCGCGCGCGGGTCGTCGTTTTGAGTTTTCGAGCGGCGAGGCGACGCGATGACGTCGGCGTTCTCGCGGCGACGCGCGCGGCGACGAGACGCGCGGCGCGCATGCACGATTCGAACGCGCGCGTCGGTCGCGTCGGTCCGTCGGTCCGTCCGTCGAGCCGTGGCGCGCGCGGGAGTGACGACCGAGGCGGCGCGGTCGACGCGCGTCGGTTGAATCGAACGGCTGGTTGGTTCACGATTTCAAGCTTTACGACCGGGCGACGCGCCGCGAGACGATTCGGAACGCCGACGCCGTTCGAGGGCGACGACGACGACGCGGACCGACTAACAGCGCTCGAAAATTTTGTACAACTGCTCGAGGCACGCGATCTGAATGACGGTGCCGTCGTCGGCGAAACGACGAGGCGGGGCGAGACGGCGCTTCATCGCGGGAAAGACGCAGAGGCGAGCGACGCGACGAGCGTCGGACTCGGCGTCGCCTTCTTCGGCTTTCGGATCGTCGAAAGAGCAGTCCATGGCGAAAAATGCGCCGATGACTCGAGCGCAGGTTTCGAAGCACTCTTTTTCACTCGTCCAATCGACGTCTTCGGCGAGGGCGAGGACGAACTCGGGAAGTTTGCCGATTTCCGGCGCGTACCCGGGAAGCATCGACGGCACTCCGGTGATCTGACGCCGTTCCTTGTCGATGACGACGCCGAGATACTCCTTGAGCATGTCCGCCTTTTCGACGAGCATCTCTGCGATTTTCTCTGCGACTTCCTCCTTGGAGCCATCGCTCGCGTCCCACTCTTCGTCGTCGACGAATTTATCCTCCAGCGCGCACAGCGCGAGTTCGGCCAAAGACGCGGGATCTTGCAGCGATTGGTACCCAAAGTTGGCGAAGTTCTTCAAAGCCATTTGATAGAACATTTCCTCGGTGAGCTTTACGGCGTCCACCATGAAGAGCTTGGTTTGGTGCTGAAGTAACCACACGCCTTTGCGCGCGTCCACGGCGCCGACGAGTGTGTGATTTTTAATCACGTCGCCGAGCTCCTTGTGCGCGCGATTGGCGATTTCGGTGTTAAGCTGGCGAATAGACGTCAACTCGCACACGTACGTGTCTTCGGGTTCCGTGCGCTGTCCTCGACGCTCTCTCACCGCGCGTCGAACCTCTTCTATTTTCTCGTGTTCGCGTCCCTCGGAATTCATCGCTCGCTGCAAGTACGCGTCCAAACTCCCCGCTGCTAAATTCGCATCCGTGCGAACGAGCTTGTGATCACCACCCGCGCGTTCGCGCTGTGTCCGCATCGTCTTCGCCTGCGACGCCGGCGGTTCGTCCGCTTTTTCGCTATTTTCCTTGTCGCCGCTTCGCTCGGCGTCGTTTTCGTCATCCTTCTTTGCCAGTTTCTCCGCGCCAGGAAGCAGTGTTTGCACGGTGAATGTTCGCGACGAATTCGTCGCGAGAAGAATCTTCTCTAGTTTGGACTGAATCAACTCCACAATGGCTTCTTGGTGCAGAAAGTGCACCTCCTGTTTCGTGGGATGCACGTTGACGTCGACGTCTTCAAACGGCAGGCGGAGGTGCATGAATACAAACGGCTTCTCAGCCTTGGGGAGTATCGCCGCGTACACCGACTCACACGCGCGCTTGAGCGGCGCGCACTCCACTAAACGCGAATTGATGAACAAAATGAACGTCGTCTTCTTTGAATGATAATTCCCACCGCTCACTAAACCGTCCACTTGCAGCTTGAAATCAAACTTTTTCTTGGACAGCTCGCTGTCGAAGTCGAGCTTCTTCAAATCTCTCGCCACCGTGGGACCGTAAATCGCCTGCAACCGCTCGACGCGCGATTGCGCCACGGGAGTGTGCAACGTCGCTCGCGACTCACCGTGCTTCCGACACGTGAACGCCACATCCGTTCGCAACGCCGCGTACCTCTGCAACACCTCGAGCACTTTCGAGTACTCCTCTGACGCGCTCTTCAACGCCTTCCTTCGAGTCACGACGTTATAAAACAAGTTCTCCACGCTAATCGTAGTTCCTAACACCCCCGCGATCGGTTTCGCCCCCTCCGCATCCATCTTCCCATCCGTATACGTCGCTCGAGTCGCGTGCGTCGCCCCCGCCGCCATCGTCGTCGCCGACACGTGCGCCACGTAGCTCATGCTCGCCAGCGCCTCTCCTCGAAACCCAAAGCTCTCGCATCGCGCTAAATCCTCAAACTTTTCAATCTTACTCGTCGCGTGTCGCTCGCACAGCAGCGGCAAGTCCTCTATTCGCACTCCGTGTCCGTCGTCTTGCACTCGCAACAGTTTATTCCCGCCCTCCCTCGTCGTCACCGCGATCGACTTCGCGCCCGCGTCCAACGAGTTCTCCACCAGCTCTTTCAGCGCGTTCGACGGTCGATGGATCACCTGCGCGCGCGTTCGGTCGTCGCGTCGTCTCGCGTCGTCAGTCGCGCGTTCGCGTCGTCCGTCGTCGAGCTGACGTTCAAACATTCAATCTCTCATCGCGCGCGCCGTCGCGCGCCGGCCCTCGACGCACCTCTCCCGCGGCGACGCGATTGACGACGTCGCTCGGCAGGCGCCCGATGGCGCGCGGCGTCGACGCGCCGTCGCGCGCGCCGTCACCGCGCGTCATGACGAATCCTTTCGCCGCACACCGCGTCGCGCTCTGCCGCGCGCGCGCCGTCGGGCGCGCCCGCGCGTCGACGCATGCGCGCCGCCGCCCGCGCGCGCGCGCCCGCGCGCTCGAGCGCGCCCGCGCGCGCCGTCGCGCGCCGTCGACCGGCGCCGATTCGCCGCCGCCGCGCCGCGCGCGCCGACGCGACGGCGACGCGCTCGAGCGCCGACGACCGCGACGCGCTCGACGCGTTCGCGCGCGCGACGCCGCGCGCGACGCGCGCGTTCGAGCTCCTGCGCGAAAGCCGACGCGCGATCGACGCGGAGGCGATGACGGCGATGTGCTACGTCGGCGCGATTCGGCGTCGGCGCGCGACGCGCGGCGAGACGGCGTGCGTCGCGAAGATTTGTGAACGGTGGAGCGCGCGCGTCGGCGGGCGACTGGGACGCGTGCGAGCGTCGCTGGAGGCGGAGGATGGGTCGGCGGCGGCGCGAGCGGTGGCGAGGGAGGTGGGAAAGTGCGAGGCGGAGGCGACGGCGCTCGCGCGGCGATTCGCGCACGAGGCGATCGAGGCGACGGAGGCGTTCGAGACGCGCGAGGCGGCGGACGACGCGACGACGTCCGAGGCGCGCGGTGACGGTGACGGTGACGGTGACGGTGACGGCGTGAATGGGATACCGGAGAAGTGGCGCATGGCGTGCGGGAACGTGAACGGATACTTGGAGTACGCGGGGGCGACGTTGACGTTTGAGGAGTGGGCGCGGGTGCGCGAGGCGTTCGACGCCGTCGTGACGGAGGTGGACGGGGACGACGCGAGCGCGCGGTACGTGCGCGACGATGGGAATTGGAACGCGATGAAGGCGATGATGGATGATTCCGTCGTGCGACCGAGAAGGCTGTCGCAGGTGGAGAATAACGCGCGGTACGCGAACGCCAAAGCCGAGCTCGACGAGGCGAAAAAGGCGTGGAAGGAGGCGAACGAAATTTACAAGGACGCGCGAAGGAGAATTAAGCAGGCCAGGCACGAGGTGCACAAAACGCGCAAGGCGGTGAGAATAGAGTACAGATGATGACGATGACAATCCGCGGTACGAGTAGTAGTTTTGTAAGGTGACGCGTACGACATCTAAGGACGAGACGTCTTCAAAACCTCGACGCACCAGTTGCCGTGATCGTAATACGCCGCCGTGACCTCGCACCAAGGAAGGTTTTCAAACAGCTTTGGAAGCTCACCCTCGGTGTACACGTGACAATATCGCTGATACACAACCGATCGTTTCTCGCGATCGGCCTCACCGTGCGTGGGCGCGCCGCTCACGCGCGATTGGCGCTCTCGCTCGTCCTCGGGCGCGACGCCCTTGACTTTGATCTTGTTATGAAACGGCACCAAGACGTCTTGGCCTTCAAATTGGTGACCAGAAACCCCCCCTTGCTCTTGCTCGAGCGCCCAGGCGTAGAATAATGCGACACCACCAACCTTGACGATGCGCATCGTTTCCTTTACGAGCTCCACGCGACGTTCGGGAGACGATATGTGATGCAACACGGCGATGTTGAGCGCGTAGTCGAACACGTCGGATCGATACGGCAAAATAACGGCGTCGGCCACCATCACCTCGTATCCGCTATCGCGACAGATTTCAATCAAGCCTCTGCTAAAGTCGCTTCCGAGCGCGAAACCACCGCCCTTGACGATTTCGGGAATGTTCTTACCGTTGCCGCATCCGACGTCCGCGGCGAGCAAACCGGGCGGCTGTTTCCTAACGAAAGCTTCCACCCCGGTCCACGCGCGATACCTCGTGCCGTGCCATTGCTGCGCGACGATATCGTACACCTTCTGCACGTGCTCGCGCTCGACTTCGGGCATCGCTGTCACCTTTTCCGCGGCGTCTATGAAATTTTCTGGCACCACGGCGCACGCTCGCTTGGGCGGCTTCTTCACCAACTCTGTCGCCGTCGTCCCTGCGTTCGACACGCTCGTTTTTACGGACGGCGACGGATTCTTCCTCGTCGCCTCTTCCATTTCGAGCGCATCCGACCGCTTACCTTCCTTGCGCAACTGTTTCGCCTTCTTACGCTCCTCTCGCGCCGCCTTGATCGCCGCCCTCTCGGCGGCGATGCTCTCGCGTCGTCTCTGCTCCTCGGAAACTTCCTTGGGTTCCTTCAACGAATCGTCTCGACCGACCGCGCGCTTTTCCCTATACATCGCTCGAAACTGCTCCGTCATCGCCATCTGCGCCGCGATCGCGTCGCCTTCGGTATTCGCCGCCATTCGTCGTCTAAACGTGAGCGAAATCCTATCCTCGCTCACGGGCGGAATCGCGTGCTCGTACTCGTCCGCCGCCCTTCCCTCCATGCGCACCGCCGATTTCGCCGGAAGCACCACCCTGAACTCCTCCCCCTCATAAACGACCCCCGGATCCGGTTTTTCGTCCCCACTCGGCCACAGCATCCCTCGCCCCATCGTCATCGTCTGCGCGCTCGCCAACGAAACCGTCACAAACGGCCGCGCGAACGTCGGATTATCGATGTGCGGCGGTATCCACTGTCCCTTCCCGTACACGTTCACCGTGCACGAATCCATCTTTTCATCCTTCCCGATCACCCCTCTCGCCACCAGCGCGTCCAGCACGTCTTCAAATATCGCCGGCATCGCCGCTACGCGCGTCTCCGCGTCCACTCGGTTACTGTGCGTGTACGTCCCGTACTGCAGCATCTCCCTCGACTGATCCCTTCGCGCCCACTTCGGCGGCACCGGCGCGTGCGTCTTACCCTCAAGCTCCCCTCGCCGTCCTCGCTCGAGCTCTTCCGCGACCCACGCGCACACCGCGTCGTGCAAACCGTCGTCGACGGCGTCTCGAAAGACCTCGGCGCCGATCGTTTCGACGTCCGCGCGCGTCGCGCGCGCCGCGGCCGACGCGCCGGACGCCGTCATCGCGTCGACCGCGCGCGTCGTCGTCCGGTTCCTTCGCTCGCGCGCGCGCCGAGGCGTCGAGCGTCGCGCGACGCCGCGCGAAGCGACGCGGTGTGCGCGCCGCGCGCCGTCCGTCGCGCGACCTAAACCGTTTTTTTTTGCCGATTCGGCGCCGGCACGCGCGCGTCGCGACGCGACGCGCGCGACGACGGGCGACGCGACGCGCCGAAAACGATGGATCGCTTCGTTTTCGACGCCCCCGCGCGCGCGACGCGACGCGCGCGCGACGCGACGCGCGTCGAAGGCCGACGGCGGCGCGCGCGACGGACCGTTTTTATTTTACTCGAGCGCGAAACGCACGTCGACGGAAAACGCGTCACACGGCGACGCGCGCGACGATGGGCGCCGGCGACGCCGACGATGGGTACGACAGCGACGGATGCGTCGCGCGCGCCGACGGCGACGCCGACTCGGCGCGCGCGCGTCGCGCGTGGTCGTCCGCGTGTCGCGGTTCTTCGAGGTGCTGGACGGAGATTGCGATGTGGAATCAAACGACGTCGACGGTGGAGATCACCGTCGAACTGCCCGCGAACACGCGCGGGCGGGACGTGCGCGTGACGGTCGACGACGGCGCGCTGACGGTGTGGACGTCGTGGCACGGCGTCGTCGAGGGATTATCCGGCGCGCTCGCGCGGCGAGTCAAGGCGGACGAGACGGCGTGGAGCGTCGCGTCGGACGCGCTGGAGATCGTGCTCGCGAAGGACGCCGACCGCGACGGCGATCCGTGGGGATGCGTGTTCGCGGACGCTCGCCTCGGGTGCGCCAAGTCGCCGCGGGAGGTTTTGAAGGACATGGTGTTCGCAGACGAACCCTTCGATTCCGCGGACGATTTCTCGCTCGAGAGTCGAGCGCTCCTGGGCGAGATGCGTCAACGCCACGCCGCGCTCGTCCGCGGCGCGCTCGTCGATCCGGGAGACGATTTAGATTTTAAGCTCGGGTTGGCGTTGAACGCCAACGCGCGCTTCGCGTGAGAACTCGCGTGAGAATTCCGCGCGCTTCGCGCGTCGCCTTCGCGTTCGCCGCGCCGCCGGCGCCGCACTCGTCGTCGCGCGTGTCGCGCGCCGTCCCGTCATGTCGCTCCCCGAGGACGGGCTCGATCTGTTACCCGCGGCGTCCTTCGACGTCTCGGGCGTCGCGCACGTCGTGCCGACGCGCCACGGCCCCGTCACCGTCACCGCGCAGGGCGCCGATCGCTCGAGACCCGCGCTCGTCACCTACCACGACGTCGGTTTAAACCACCGCACGTGCTTCCAGCCGCTGTTCGTGTGCGCGGGACCGCGGAGCGACCTCGTCAGCAGGTTCTGCGCGTATCACATCGACGCCCCGGGGTGCCAGGACGGCGCGCGGGGGCGAGATCGAGGCGGGGACGGGGACGCGGCGACGACGGCGACGACGCTGGACGCGCACGCGGAGATCGTCGAGGACGTCGTGAAACACTTTGGATTGCGCGATGTGACGTGCTTGGGGGTCGGCGCGGGAGCGACGGTGATGGCGCTGTACGCGGGACGACACTCGAGCGCGTGTCGGGCGGGAATATTCGTGTCGCCGAGTTGCGGACGAGCGAGGACGATGGAGCACGCGTTGGGGGCGGTTTGCAAGTTTAATTTGAAGCGTCACGGATGGACGCCGTGGACGTTGAAACACTTGCTGAAGCGAATGTTTAGTTATCGCGGACTCGGTGGGTCGAATGGGATGTACGAGAGCGATCTGGCGCAGACGGCGCGAAGGGAGATGCGAGAGATGAACCCGGAGGCGACGTTGGCGTATTACGACGCGGCGTTGCATCGATTGGATAACGAGCACGTGTACGCGTCGTTAGACATAGACGCGATGATTTTGGCGGGAACGAGCAGCCCTTGGTACAAGGACACGATCGTGATGAATTCGTTGATGAAGGCGAGCAAGACGAGCTGGATCGAGATCGAGGGCTGCGGCACCGTGGCGACGATGGAGGATCCGCAGCAGCTCCTGTCGCCGATTAATTTGTTCATCCAGCGTTTGAAGAGCCAAGGGTTGGCGTGAGATTTCGACGCGTCGGCGCTGCGATAGCCTAGTACTTCTACATCGACTACATCGACTACTGTAGCTAATTTCTAATAATTCTACGCACGATGTCATGCTCGGAGACGATGACGTCGCGCGCCGCGGCGTCTTCGACGAGCGAACGCAACGCGTCGACGCCGCATCGAGACAACGTATCGCGCGACCCGAGGACAATTGAGGAATATTTTGCGCGCGTCAGCGCGACGTTGAGACGACGTTTATCGGATAAAAATCCCACGTTCGCCTTTGCGTTGCTTCGCACGGCGGAACACACGACGACGTCCGCCTCGCTTCCTTGAAACGAATCGACGCTGTGCACCGCCACATCGCGAACGCCTGCTCGTTGCAAAGCTCGAGCGATGGCACGAACTTGCGCGCTGTAAAACGTAATGCACACGACGAAAAGCGTCGGAGACTTGGTTTTCAACGCTCGAATCAGCGCACACGCGACGTCGGCCTCGCGCTGGTTCCACTTCGATTTTCCCACTCCGCCACTCTCGACGCTCGCCACGTCCACGAAGGCGTACGACGGCACGCTGGATGAAAGACCTTGCGGGAGATTTCGCGTCAACACGTGATCGGCGTTCGCGAGGCGTCCACCGTAAAATTGCGCTGCAGGCCAACTCGCGATCGACGGATGCATTCGGTATTGCGTGTCGAGCAAACTCGCGCGCTCGGCGTTCGCGGACATCAATCGTTCCATGAGCGAAGTCGCGTGGCCGTGACGTCGAGCGATTTCCGAGATCAACGTGGCTGGCAACTGCGCAGGATCGCCCACGAGCAGTGCTTTTCTTGGATACCGCAAAAATGGAATCGCAATCTCCGGCTCGAGCGCCTGCGCGGCTTCGTCCACGACGAGGGCGTCGGGCTGCTCGAGCGAAGACATGATCGACTGGCCTGCGCTCGCGAGCGTGCAGAACACCAAGCTCGCGCGATTCAAAGCTTCGCGCGCGAATTCATCCGAACGCTCACCGCGCCCCGAGCCCTTTTCGATTTCTCGCGCGATCTCCTCACCTCGAGCGCGCATGGACGCTTCGTCGTCCATCGCGGCGACGGCGGAGAGACCTTCGGCGACGACGCCCTTGCAAAACGAAGGCGCTATGGATTCCAGAGCTCGCCGCGCGGCTTTCGCGCTCTCGCGAATGCCGTCGCCTCCCGAAACGAAAGATCGTCGAAAAGACGACGCGATGACGTTGCAACGTTCGAAAATGAAATAATCCATCGCCCCGCCGTCGACCGACGACGCCTCTCGCAACGTATCCTCGGCGCCCGTGAGCACGCACGGCGCGGCGTCTTCGCCGCACGTTCGCAGGTAAAGTTCCATCACGACGCACACAGCCTTGTTGCTCGGCGCGCACACGAGTACGCGCTGTTTCTTCGCCGCGAGCACCGCGAGGAGCGATACGATGAAGTGCGTCTTCCCACATCCCGGCGGTCCTTGAACCATTTGTAACTGATCGAAATGCCCGTCGCGCGCGAAGAATCGACGCAACGCCCGTCGCTGCGACGCATTCAGCGGTAAAACGTACTCGCCCTCGCGCTCGTCGCACGAGGATTCATCATCACTCTCGACACCACTTTTCCCGTCGACTCGCTCGTCGTCGTCGTCGTCGGAATCGCTAAATTTTATGTGCGTCGCGCGTTTGGCGCCGACGATTTGGTGCGCAAACGCCACGCGCGGTCGCACGAAGCACGCGTGCGCCATGCGCTGATACGAGACGAGCGACGCCAGCGCGACGGCTTTAAACTCGACGCCCTCGACGTCGTCGAAAATGCGCGAACGTTTCGCCAACAGCGGCACGACGTCCGCGCCCCGCGCGTCGCCGCGTCCCCGCACGAGCGCGAGCGCCGAGCGCGTCTCGTCGTCGGCGCGACGCAACAGCACCACCGTCGCCGGTCGACGCCAATCCGCGTCGTCGCCTCCGCGCCTCGCCGTCTTCTCGCCACCGACGCGTCGCGCGCTCAGCTCCACGAATCCATCGCTCGCGCGCGTCTCCACCACCTCCGCGTCGAACGCTTCGCCTCGTCCTCGCGACGTCGCCGCCGCCGTCGTCGCCCGCGCCTCCTCGTACGCCAACGCCTCGCACGTCGCGTACCACGCGTCCGCGCTCGCGTACGTCGCGCGCGCCGCCACCATCCGCCCGCCCTCGCCCTCCCGCGCGTTCGCCGTCAGGTCTTTCGCCGTCCACGCCGCGACGGTTCGCTCGAACGCCGTCGCCGCCGTCGTCGCCCGTCGTCCCGTCGCGCGTCGTCGCCGTCGCCGCCGCGCGTCGTCGTCGTCGTCGTCGTCGTCGAACGCGTCGCGCGACCTCGCGAGCGCGGACGATTCTTCTTCTTCTTCTTCTTCGTCGTCGTCGCCGTCGATCGCGCGCGCGTCGTCTCGGTCGTCGAACGCGCCGTCCCAGCCGAAATCGCTCTCCATCGCGCGCGTCGCGTCGCTCGCGCCTACGCCGTCGCCGACGCGCGTCGCGCGCGACGCGCGTCGCGCTCGAGCATCCCGCGCGGGCGCGCGCGCGCGCGGGGCCGCGCGACGACGCGCGGCGTCAGATTGTGACGCGGCATCGCGTCGGCGCTTCACGAATGTCGCGCGCGACCGACGCGGCGACCGGCGCCGCGTTCGTCGCGATCGACGACGACGACGGGAATCCGACGGTGGTGTTCGCGACGCTCGCGGGCGACGACGGCGCGCTCGCCGCGGAGCTGCGCGCGATGTGCGCGAACGTCGTCGACGGGAGATTCGCGTTTCCCGAGCGTCGCGCCGCGGCGCGCGCGCGGACGACGGACGGCGCGACGACGACGACGCGATTCACGTTTTGCCTGACGCGCGCGGACGGCGCGCGGACGATCGGGGCGGTGCGACGCGTCGGCGCGAGGCGGGCGGCGGCGGCGCTGACGCGGACGGCGCGGTTCGAGTACCACGACGACGTCCTGCGACACGCGATGACGCGCGCGATGGAGGCGCTGGACGCGACGGCGCGCGGGACGACGCGGGAACTCGCGCGGGGGGACGCGCTGTGGGAGTACCTGGATCGAACGATCGGGACGCGGGCGCCGACGGCGGGGACGACGGCGGACGTCGGGCTGCCGTGGACCGAGTTCGCGGGCGTCGCGACGCAGAGCGTGCGGCTGCGAGCGCCGGATCTGAGGAAGGAGTTTAACGGGGGGATAAAATTTACGGCGCTGTTGGACTGCGGGCACGTGGAGGCGGTGCTGGCGCTGTTCGCGGCGTTGGTGACGGAGCGACGGGTGGTGCTGACGAGCGGGCGGTTGGAGGCGGTGAGCGCGGCGGTGCACGCGGCGAACGCGGCGCTGTATCCGCTGAGTTGGCAGCACATATTTTTACCCGTCGTTCCGGAGGCGTTTTTGGATTATTTGACGGCGCCGATGCCGTTTTTGGTCGGTTTGCATTCGAGTCTGTCGGAGGACGCGAAGCGACTTCCGTGCGACGACGTCTTTACGTTGAATCTCGACGACGGATCGTTCACGTACTTTGAGGAAGATTTCGAGGCGATTCCGTCCGGTCCGTTCACGCTCCTTCGCGTCGGGTTGCTCAGGGAGATCGAGCGCACGCGAGGTGAAGACTCGCAAGCGGTGGCGCGCGTGTTTCGAACGTTTTTCTCGAGCGTGCTCGGGCCGTACAAGCAGCACATCAAGGGCGTCGTCGCGCATCCGCCGCCTCGAGACGCCATCATCGCCGATAGTTTATGGCTCGACCAACGAGGACTCGAGCTCGGAAACTTGAAGCACGCCGGCATTCTCGCCGCGATGCGAGGGACGCAAATGTACGAAGTCTTCGTGCGACAGCGATTGCGCATGTGCGCCCAGGTGGCGAGGAAAACCGGCTTCGTGCCCATGGGGGACGAAATCGTCGATTTCGATCTCGAAGAGGGCGAGTTGACGCTTTCTGATTTAATGATGCGAGGTCAAGCGTTGTCCGAGCAGTTCGCCTCCGCTTCGTCGCACGCGTTCTCCGTGGGAAGCTCCGCGCTTCGCGAGACGATGCGAAAGGCGAAGAAGGCGTACTCGACGTCAAAGACGATTCAGGGCATGCGCGAGGCGTTCGCATCGAAACGTTCGCAGCTCGCACACTCAATAGGAAAACTCAGAGAAAAGAGTTCGGAGGATTTGCAGGCGAAATGGGCGGAGTGGACGGACGAGGGAACGGCGAAGAATTTGAGTTTCGCCGAGGCGTCGACCGCAGAGGCGCCGGTTCCCGCGCCGCCGCAGACGCAATCACCGGTGGTCGAGCGCGAAGCCGTCGAAGTGAACGAACCAGTGGCGATGAGCGAGCCCATCGTCGACTCGCTCGCATCGGCACCGACGCCGGCTCCGACGCTCGCGTCGGCACCGCCGCCACGCGTCGAATCAGTCTCGGGCGCGGCAAACATGATGGCGAACTTGATGTCTTTCGACGACGCCGGAGACACGCTCGCCCCCGTGACGCCGTCTAAGCGCACGGGCGCGACGATGGCAGACGTTGACGAGCTCCCAAACTTAATCGACATGTAGAAACGTAGGAATAGCGCGCGCACTGTAAATAGCTTCAGCTTAGACGCTCGACGAAACGCGACGACTACTGTACGATTATCAAATCTCTAAACTCTTGATCGAATCAAGGCATCCCCGGCGTCCGCGGCGCCGCCCTCGCGCGTTGTCCGTCTCCACCTACATTCAAATATTCGACCGGAAACGTCGCATTCGACGTCGACGTTTCGCCTCGCCAAATCCGTCCCGCGCGCGGCGTCACCGCCCACCGTAATTTCACCTCCATCCCTCGTCCGGACAACCGCTCGTCCACGCTCCGTAGCTTATACTTCGCCCGTATCACGCCCTGTTTCCTCAATTTCTTCGCCTTACTCTCCGCGCTTTCCCATCTATCAAACTTTACCGCGTCGTCCCAAATCGTCGCCTCGTTGACGCCGCGCGTCTCCGTCTCCCACGACACCGTCACGTGCGCGAACACCATCTTCGTGTTCCAGCTCGCGCACGACGACAGATCGTAGTCTACTTCCAGCCTCACCACTGCCTCGTCTCGGCTGTCGGCGACGCGCGCGAAGCGTTCGTAGTCGACGACTCGAACGATCGGGCTTCGGGACATGAACGGCATCGAAGACGTCGGCGCGCAGGCGTGAAAGACATCGGTGACGGACGCGCACGCGACGAGGACGGCGAAAATGGCGACGGCGAGCGTGAGCGTGGCGTTGAGGCGGTGCCACGGGGAGTGGGACATGGCGGCGAGGCGCGCTCTGCGGCTGACCCGGGACGCGCGCGGACGGTTACAATACGAGGTCAAGCGGACGCGTCGCCGCGCTCGCGCCTATTTTGGGCTTCTAAATCTTTCAACGCGGTCTCCACGCGACGCATGATCTGCGCGTGCAGATGGTCGCGCGCCTTGGCGTTCTTCTCGCAGCGCGCGCACTTGGCCGTCAAGTCGGTCAAATCGAGCGGTTCGCCGACGGTGACGTGCACGCGCTTACCCACGCCAATCTCCCATCGCCCGTACGGTTTTACGTCGGACATGCCGGAGTGCCAAAACGGTAGCACCATCGGCGGCGTTCCGCCCGCGATCTCGACGTCGCACAGCAATTTCGCCAAGCCTCTTCGCATCGTTCCCAACTCTCCGTCGCGACTGACGCGACCCTCGGGAAACAAGTGCACCCAATCCCCTCTCAGTAACAGATTCGCCGCCGTTCGCATCGCCGGCTGCTCCACCCCACCGCCTCGCTTGATCGCCAGCGCCTTACCGCACAAGAAAAAGCTCTCTCGCAGCTTGGTTTTCGCGCAAATCTCATCCGTGCACAGCGTCCACCGCACGCCCCCGCGCCGCGGCTCGCCGACGAAGACCGACCACGGGATCAGCGCGCTCAGCATTCCCGGGTCGTCGAACGTGCTCACGTGATTGCACACCGTGAGTAATCCCTGCGCGTTCGCTCGATCGCGATTCGCGATGGCGCGCTCGAACGTCGCGAGATTCGTCGTCGTCGTGACGTTGGCGACGTCCAGGACGCACTTGCTGAACGCCGCCACCGCGGCGAGCACCGCCTGACGCCCGACGACGCCCCAGGGCGAGGCCGTGGGCAGGACGTCGTCGTAGACCGCGCGTCCGCTCGTCGAGGGCGCGGCGTCGCCGGACGACGGCGCGGACATCGGAGGCGAGGCGAGGCGCGCGCGCGCGGCGGCTTCGGGACGCCGCGCGGCGGCTTCGGGACGCGCGGACGCGCGCGCGGACGGCGAGGCGAGGGCGACGCGCGCGGGATGGGCGGCGAACGGTGCGCCGACGCGCGCGCTGGTGGACGGTCGACGCGGCGCGGAAGGGCGGCGCGGTGTGCGGGCGACGGGACGAACGCGTCGAGTGGTACAAGTTACAACGGCGACGAATGAATGAAAAAAGTTTGCGGTACAGACGGATTCGTATCGAAAGAAAGAATGCGGTGAATCATCGAATGCTCGTGCGCGCGAGCGTGCTGACGGTGTTGTCGCCGGCGCCCGAGACGGGGGACTTCATGCCGGGGAAGACGTTCCAAAAGCGCAACGTCTCGTCGCCGGCGCCGGTGACGATGGTTTGGCCGTCGGGAGAAATGGCGAGAAAGAGCACGCGGAGGGTGTGGCCCGTGAGCGTGGTGAGCTTGGACATACTCGGATAACGCCAGACGACGATTTGATTTTGGCTGTAGCCGTGCGTGCTGACGATCTCGTTCACGTTCTTGCTCCAAACCAAGTTGCACACCTGCGAACCGGTGTCGACGCACTGCAACGGCGTGTTGGTGACGGTGTTCCAAAACCGAATGCATCGGTCGGCGGTACCGCCGCCGCTGGCGAGTAAGCCGTGTTGATGTGGAGACCACGCGATGGCCTTGACCGCGGCGGTGTGCTCGCTGCATCGCAAGATTGGTGACGTCGAGTGCGAATTCCACACGAAGAGTTGATTGTCGTTGCCGCCGCTCGCGAGCTGTTGGTCGTCGTAAGACCACTTCAATCCGCACACCTCGCTCTTATGCCCGAGAAGCTTGCTGGAGTAATCGCTCGGTGATCGAATGTCGCGATTCAAGATGGCGCGATCGCGACTCCCGCTCGAGAGCGTGTGCGAGTTCCACGCCAACGTCCCGGCGCGACTGCGGTGCCCGAGCATCGCTCGCGTCTTTTTGCACTTGGCCACGTCCCATATCTGCACCTCGCCGCTGTTCGTGCCGACGCCCAAATACGTCCCACGCTGCGTCCACGCCACAGAGGCGACGGAATCGTTAGGAGCGAGCTCACACAGCTTGGTCACCTTGCTAGTGCACGCGCTCCACAGGTAGACGCACGTTCCCAAACCGACGGCTAACACGTTGCTCGAACTCCAATCGACGAGGTTGAGGTAGAAATCGTCCTGCAACGCCGGCGCGTCGAGTACTTTGAACGGACTACGCGCGATCTTTCGCGGCGCGCGGCGGCGCGGCGATAAAAGCGTCATGCCGAGCGGTCCGTCGCCGTCGCCGACTGGATTCAACGCGTACGGCGATTCGCCTCGAGCGATCGTCCCGAACGAGCCATCGTCGCGAAATTTGAACAAGTTCCTTCCGGGAGTAGAGTACGAGTACGACGATCCATCGATCGGCGTCGCCGGCGTCCGCGGTCGGTACCTCGCCGCGCTCGGCGTCGCCGGCGGCGTCACGCCGTACGCCTCGGGCGGACACACGTCTCCGAGCAACTCGCTTCGCAACAACGCCCCGTACGCCGCGCTCGTATCCTCGCGCTCGTGCGCTCGCGCCGAACCACCATCACCCCTGTGCGCGCCCGCGCTATCGGCATCGCGATTCGCGTCCCCCTCCCGTCCCCGATCGGCGTCGCCGCGTCCGTCCCGACCGATTCGTCCGCCGCCGCCGCCGCTCGCGCCGCCGATCTCTTCACCCCTACCCCCTCCCGTCGCCCCGACCCCGACGCTCGCGCACGCCTCCAGCATACTAAAATCACCCCGAAATCCCGCGCTCGCGCTCCTCGACGGCACGTACCGATCGCTGTATCCCGCGTTCGCCCGTCCCGCGCTCGCGCCGCGTCCCGCGCTCGCCCGCCCCTCCCTCTCCGGCGTCCCCGGCGCGCTCCCATCGCGCGCGCCCGTCCCGCGTCGCGTCGAGTCCTCGAAAATCAATCGCCGCGCCACGTCCACGCCGCGATGCCCCCCGTTCGCCATCCCGCGCGCGCCGTCGCCGCGAATCAGCGTCGTCGTCCCGGCGCTCCCGAGACGCAATTCCCGTCCGTTTTCTCGCGTGTGGGACGTCGGCGCGCGCGTTTTCGGTTCGCGTCTCGGCGTCTCGGCGTTAAAGCGCGCGTCCGCTCGCGATCGGCGCGGTCGAGCGGTCGTCGTCGCGCGCGACGCGCGTCGCGGTGCGTCGGTCGTCGCGCGGTCGCGTCGCGCGGTCGTCGTAATCCGTGTGTGACGCCTTCCGACGACAGTGATACTAAGTCACGACACGCAGACGACGCGCGCAAAGTCGTATTCACCGGGGCGAAACCGCCATCGCGACGCGTGCCGAATGTATACATAAACGCAGACGACGCGCGCAAAGTCGTATTCACCGGGGCGAAACCGCCATGAACTTTCGACGCGCGACGTGACCTTTGGGCGCCACGCGCGCCCGGAGACGGCGCGCGCGCG